>Ga0209755_10000095_pt1 | contig 158454 bp, 130 predicted proteins | sample TergutCo191P1_FD_187301 | JGI IMG/M metagenome (GOLD analysis project Ga0209755, IMG submission 187301) | Cornitermes sp. P1 segment gut microbial communities from Petit-Saut dam, French Guiana - Co191P1 (SPAdes) (version 2) | ecosystem: Host-associated > Arthropoda: Insects > Digestive... | reverse complement strand
CCCGTCTGGTCCGTAGAATTCGTCAGGACCCTTGCAATCCTTCAGTAATTCATCCAGTATTTCTTTTGTTATCGCCATACTTCCTCCTTGGTAGTATAGCGTTTTACACAAATTTAGTTATGGGCTCTTATTCGCTTAGATTGCTTGGTTAGGAATACCGCAGAGCTCTGCTCTGCGGATTTTTATTTTTTGAATACCAGTTAAAAGATATTCTTTTTCATTAATTAACATTTCTTTCTTTGTATTTAATTCTTCCATGATGTTTTCTGTTGTGTTATCTATTGGTTTATCCGTTGTTTTATTTAAGAGCAGAGAAATAATTCTTAGTTCGGATAAATCCGCTTTTTTATACGCATTCACTGCATCGTTAAATTGTATATGCTGCTCTTCTGTAGTATCAGGATTAATATCGGGATGTAATTTTTTTACAATCTGTGTATAAAGTTGTTTTAACTCGGTTGCTTCTTCATCAGATAATATTTTACCGTAAGAATCTTTTTTAAACCGCGCTTCATCAATTTCTTTTTGTTTTTCTAAAAGTTTATTTGTATACTCCTGATATTCTTTATCTAATTGTTTATCTATTTCAACAAGGTTGTAATCATCTTCTCTGTTAAGCGCTGCTTGAATAATTTCAATTTTTCGTTTTGTTCTAAGAATTTTACAATGATATTCAAAAACCGTATATTCAAGTTTACCGATTTTTAACATATATTCTGTTTGTATTTGCGGGCATGTGTGATAGAGAAGTTTGTCGCGCTCGTATACCAGTTCTGAAAGTTCAGTTTCTAATGTTTGGATTGCTGTTAGGAAGGTTTGGAAATCGGGGTGAGGGGTTAGGTTGGGCATAGGGTAATATCCATAAAATTTATATTAATATAAAAACGCTTATTTGTCAGGTTATGAACTTCTTAGGAATCCTTAGTAGTTGCAAAAGTTTTTCTTATTTGTTGAATTTTACTCAATATTATGCAACAATACCACATTAAACGAAGAATTTACAGGATTTGATGGGATAAACATGGAAGGTGATAATAATGGGTAAGAAAAAACAAGAAATAGAACCGATGAAAGATAAAACTCCAATTGATGAAAATATACTTTTCAAACACATATCAGAAATAATCGAGAATCGAAAAACCCGCGCCGGTTCTTATGCAAATCAAGAAGTTACACTGATGTTTTGGGAAGTGGGGCATTATATCAACTCTGTTATTCTTGAAGGTAAACGAGCAGAGTATGGCAAATAAATTGTTGTGACTTTGTCGGAGAAATTAGTTAATAAATATGGGCAAACATATGAACTTCATAATGTACGCCGGATGATGAGATTTGCTGAAAAATTCAATGATTTTGTAATTGTGACGGAGCTGGCGTCACAATTGAGCTGGTCACATTTTGTTGAAATTTTACCAATTAACTCTGATGATGCCAGATTGTTTTATGCAAATGAAGCGGCACAACGTCATCTTGGGACCAAAGAACTCCGTCGTCAAATATCCCGTAAAGCATACGAACGTCAGGAAATTGCAAATTCACAAATAACCGAGAAATCTGCTATTCCGTTTAATATGTTTAAGGATCCTTATTTGCTTGACACGCTTGGTTTAAAAGATAATTTTTTAGAAGCGGATTTATAAAAAGCGATATTAACAGAATTGGAGAATTTTATCCTTGAGTTTGGACATGGCTTTACATTTGTAGAAAGACAGAAAAGAATGACGATGGATGGGGACGATTACAGGCTAGATTTACTTTTCTACCATCGTATCTTAAAATGGCTTATCGCAGTTGAATTAAAAATAGGTAAGTTTGTGCCTGAGTTCGCGGGGCAAATGGAATTTTATTTAAAGTGGTTAAATCGTTATGAACGTAAGGAAGATGAAAAAGAGCCGATAGGATTAATTCTCTGCACAAAAGCAAGCCGTAAACAAATCGAATTAATGGAGTTAGATAAATCAGGAATAGCTGTCGCTGAATATTGGACAGAGCTTCCATCAAAAGAACTTCTTGAAGAAAAAATAAAAGAAATTTTTATAGAAGCGAAAGAACGCCTTGAAAGGCGTAAGTCGTTTTCTGTTACAGAGATAAAAAAACAAATAGATTATTTCTATGAAGCAAAAGATGATGAGGGCGGCGATGAATGAGCGGGTTTACTATACGATTGTAAAGGTGTCGTCAAGCAGAAATGATAAAAGATAAAAACATGACATTTTCTGTTAAATATGTAATAATATTTTCATGCCTCTCTCGTGGAACGAAATTAAAACAAGAGCTGCTTCATTCGTACTTGATTGGAAAGACAAAGCCGCAACAGTAAAAGAAAAAGCGGAAGCGCAAACTTTTGAAACTGAATTCTTAAAAATATTCGGTGTAGACAGAAAAAAAGTCGCGCTCTTTGAAAAAGAAGTTATTAAAGATAACACTTCAGATCGCGGGTATATCGATCTCTTCTGGAAAGGTCAAATCATCATCGAAATGAAAACTCCCGGCAAGGATTTGGATAAGGCATACGAACAAGCGAAAATCTACGCAATGAGTTTACCGCAAAAAGAAATTCCCAAAGGAATCTTAACTTGTGATTTTCTTAATTTTCAATATTATGATTTAGAAGATAACGCAAAGTGTTATAGTTTTAAACTTGATGAACTTCCGTCTCATGTAGAATTGTTCGGGCATCTTGCAGGTTATAAAGAAATTGATTCTTTCAAGCAATGGGATCCTGTCAATATTCATGCAGCGGAAGAAATGGGAAAACTCCACAATCGTTTGAAAGAGATTGGTTATTCGGGATATCAGCTTGAATTGTATCTTGTGCGTCTTATGTTTTGTTTATTTGCAGATGACACGGGCATATTCGAGCCGCCGAATTTATTCAACAGATATATTCTTGAACGCACAAACGAAGACGGAAGCGATCTTGCTCTTCATATTCAAAAAATATTTGAAGTATTAAACAAACCGAAAGATAAACGCCTCAAAACTATTGACGAACAATTAAACCAATTCCCTTATGTAAACGGACAGTTGTTTGAAGAAACGATAGAAACAGCCGACTTTGATCGTTCCATGAGAGATGCGTTAATTGGAAGTTGCACGCTTGATTGGAGTAAAATCTCTCCCGCTATTTTCGGCGCGATGTTTCAGAGCGTAATGGATGATGAGGCGCGGCACGATATCGGCGCGCATTATACAAGCGAAGAAAATATACTAAAATTAATTCATCCGCTTTTTCTTGACAGCTTGCGTGATGAATTTGAAAAAATTAAAAAGCTTGCTCCTTCATCACGGCGTGAGCGGTTAATCAAGTTTCATGACAAGTTAGCTTCAATGACTTTTCTTGATCCCGCTTGTGGATGCGGTAACTTTCTTGTTATCAGCTATCGTGAACTGCGCCTGCTTGAACTTGATGTTTTGGAATTGCTGTTGGGTAAAGATAAGGTTCTTGATATTCATGATGAAATTAAAGTAAATGTAAATCAATTTTACGGAATAGAAATTGAGGAGTTTCCGGCGCATATAGCGCAGGTTGCGCTTTGGCTTGTCGATCATCAGATGAACTTGCTTGTTCGTGAACGCTTCGGAACTTATTTTATGCGTATACCGCTCAAGGCTTCCGCTTTAATTTATCATGGCAATGCTCTGTCGATTGATTGGGAGACTATTATTCCAAAGACGAAATTGGATTACATTTTGGGTAATCCGCCGTTTTTGGGTGCGAGTGTTATGAGCAAAGAACAGAAAAAAGAAACGGAAATTATTTATGATAAAATGAATAATTATGGCGTTCTTGATTATGTTACCTGTTGGTATAAGAAAGCGGCTCAGTATATTCAAGGGACAGAAATTGATGTTGCTTTCGTTTCGACTAACAGTATTTGTCAAGGGGAGCAAGTTCCAATTCTTTGGCAAGAATTAATAAATAGATATGGAATAAAAATTATTTTTGCACATCAAACTTTTAAGTGGAGTAATGAAGCAAGAGGAAAAGCGGCTGTATATTGTGTGATAGTTGGTTTTAATCTTGCAGATAGAGAAATAAAGAAAATTTATCAATATAACACTGTAACCAGTGAACCTATGGAAACTATTGTTAAACAAATAAATGCTTATTTAATAAATGCTCCAATGATATTTATTGAGAAAAGAAAAAATCCAATTTGCAATGTTCCTTCCATGACAAAAGGCAGTTCACCGACAGATGATGGAAATTTCTTGCTTACTTTAGAAGAAAAAGATACGCTTCTGGCAAGTGATACCAATTTAAAAGAAATAATCCGTCCTTTTACCGGTGCAAAAGAATTCCTTCATAATATTCCGCGTTTTTGTATTTGGTTAAAAGATATTTCTCCATCAAAGTATAATAAATCAAAAGAGATAATGACTCGATTAGAGAATATAAAAAAATTCAGATCAAAAAGTGATAGAATTGCAACTTTAAAATATGCACAATTCCCAAGTTTGTTTGTAGAAATAAGACAACCGAATACAGATTATATTATTATTCCCCGTCATTCATCAGAAAATAGACAATATATACCTATTGGTTTTCTAGATAAAAATATTATTGCGGGAGATGCTACTGCATTTATTCCAAATGCAACGCCTTATGAGTTTGGGATAATTAGTTCTACAATGCATATGGCGTGGATGCGGTATGTTTGTGGAAGAATAAAAAGCGATTATCGTTATTCTAATACAATCGTTTATAATAATTTCCCCTGGCCTTCTCCCACCGAAAAACAAAAACAGACAATAATTAAAGAAGCTGAAGGCGTACTGGAAGCACGTAAAAAGTTTCCAGAATTGTCTTTGGCAGAATTGTATGACACTACAACAATGCTTCCCGATCTGGTAAAAGCCCACCAGAAACTTGACAAAGCTGTGGAAGCCGCTTATGGGCGATCTTTTGACGATGATAGTCAGCGGGTTGCGTTTTTGTTTGAGTTGTATCAGAAGATGACGGGGGAATTGTTTGTGGAGGGGAAGAAGCAAGTTAAGAGGAGGAAAAAATAATATGGATATTCAAGAGGAAATAATTAATAATGTCTCCCCTTATCAATATAAAGTGATTGAAGAAAAATTAGCTACTCTAAATGAAACTGATTTTCGAAAAAAAATTTTAATCCCATTATTCATTGCTAAAAAATTTCAAAATGTAAGAGATAACCATGGTCCAAATGAATTTGGAAAAGATATTATAATGTGGGAAGAAAATATTCTTTTTGGAAGGCAGAATTATGCGGTTATTGTCAAAATTGGTAAAATTACTGGTAAAATTAATGGCAAAGGGAGTTTTAATGATGTTGTAACACAGGTAAATCAAGCTTTTAACACTCCATTTTTTGATGAAGAAACTATAACAGAACAAATAATTCATAGATGTATTATTGTTACTAATCAGCAAATAAAAGAAAATACTATTAAATCGTTTCATTCTGTTTTACCTGATCAATTCAAAATGAAACAAGTGACTATATATAATTATAGAGATTTAGTTTTAGATATTATCTATTATGGGATTATAACACCTACCATAGAAGATTTATTTTCAATGTTTAAAATTATGAATGAAAGTAAATTAATAAAAGTTAAAGATGTTAAAGAAAATTATGGTGAGTCATTGATAAGTATTGGAGTTAATACATGTTTAATAAAAAAAGAATCAAAAATAGGGATAACGTTAAAATTACCTAATAATGAAGAAGGTAATAATATTGCAAATAAAGTAAAAAATTTACAAGATCATGGAATACCGGTTGAAATACCTAGTAAATATGTAAATACAGATTCTCAAGATTTAAATAATAAAATCGAGAATGGTAATATTTCTAGCATTATTTTTAGAGATGTTGAAAATCCTTCAGTTTTATACTTTAAAATGGAAATACAAGATTATGATGATAATATTTTTACTTTGCCATATTTAGAATTTAAAATACTTTATGAAGGAAATAATAGTTTTACTCTATTTTGTGATTTTGAATTATTAACATTTAATATTTCTATAAGAATTAATAACGATAATTCTATACATTTTAATTATTTATTAAAAAAAGATATTAAGAATTTTACTTTATATCAAATGTTGATATCATCAAATTTTGATTTTGCAATATCAAAAGGTGGATGGATAAAAATATTTGATCTAAAATCAAATATCTGTGTTATTTCTTTTTCTATAAACCCTGATTACACTCCATCTAATAATTGTTATTTTAATGAATTATTTAAAAAAGGTTCTATTATTCAACAGATTACAAAAACAGAGTTATTTTACCCTGAAAATGATTTTAATGAAAAAGACATTAAAGATATAAATGAATTATATACAATTATTACAACAGGTTTTCAAAATAATATTTGTGGAACATTTACTTTTCATATCAATGATATTAATTATCTAAAAAAAATTAAAAATAATAATGAGATACAGGATATAATATTTTTATTAAAAATTTCAAAAAAATATATTATATTAAACAAAGAAATTGATTTAGGTATAGCTAGTTATTTTATTAATAAAGGAATAATTAATTATAATATAATTTCTGAAAATGATATAGAAGTTAAAGTAATTACTAATAAAGATTGTCCTGCTCAAGTGAATTATGAAAAATATTTAAATAATAATTTCAAAAATGAAATTAAAAAAAGACGGCCTCCTCTAAATTTCTCAGAAATGGGTATACCTATAGGAGCAAAATTAGATTTTTCTTATGATGAAAAATCAGCAGAAGTGTTTGTTTCTTCTGATCGAAAAGTTAAAACTGCAGACAGCGATGAAGAAAAATCATTAACGCAAATTACAAGAGAAATTCTTGAATTGGATTACAATGTACATCCTACAAGGTATTGGAGTTACGAAGGCAAATCGCTTAACGCTTATTACAACGAGACATATACTTTTGTGGATTGATATAAAAAAGATTGTAATAATAAAAGAGTATTGTAAATTTGAAAGTTTTTTCTTAAAGTATATAAAATGATAATAAGCGCATCCCGCCGAACAGATATTCCCGCATATTACTCAGATTGGCTGTTAAACAGAATAAAAGAGCGGTATGTGTATGTAAGAAACCCGATGAATAATCATCAAGTGAGCAAAATAAATCTTGATCCTGAAGTTGTCGATTGTATTGTTTTCTGGAGTAAAAATCCAAAACCTATGATTGATAAACTTTCATCTCTTAGTAATTATGCGTATTATTTTCAATTTACACTTAATCCTTATGATAACGATATTGAAACAAATTTACCTCCTAAAGCAGAAATAATAGAAACCTTTAAAAAATTATCTGATTTAATAGGAGCGCAAAGAATTATTTGGAGATATGATCCTGTTTTACTTAATACCCGTTATACGATTAATTATCATATTGAAAAATTTATGGAAATAGCAAGGCAATTAAAAGCTTATACGGAAAAAGTAACTTTCAGTTTCATTGATTTTTATAAAAAGATAAATGACAATATTAAATCGAATTGTATTACAGAAATTACTTTTGAAGAAAAAAATATAATCGCGGAAAACTTTTCAAAAATTGCAAGCGAAAACAATTTGCTAATTGATACATGCGCCGAAGACATTGACCTTTCACAATATAATATAGGGCACGCAAGGTGTATTGATGACAGATTGATTGCAAAAATTATTAGGAATAATCTGTCTGTTGAAAAAGATAAAAATCAGCGTCTTGAATGCGGCTGTGCGGTAAGTATCGATATTGGAGAGTATAATTCATGTCCAAACGGCTGTATTTATTGTTATGCAATTTATAATTATAATCTTGTTAAAAATAATATAAAACATAATATATTATCTCCCTTACTTATTGGAGATATTGACAGTTCTGATATTATTAATGAAAGAAAGGTTAAAAGTAATATTATTTTACAAAAGGATTTATTTTAAAAATTTCAAGTGACTTTTTATCAATGATATATTATAATTATCAATAATAATGCTTAAGGAGGCATTCATGAGTAATAAACGTATATTTTGCAATTGCGCGCGTTGCGGGAATATTATCAGTTATGTAAAAAGTTCGGGAGTTGATGTTGTATGCTGCGGTGAAAAAATGACGCAAATGATAGCGAACACTTCTGACGGGGCGAAAGAAAAACATGTGCCGGTTGTTGTCCGCGAAGGAAACAAACTGACTGTTACGGTAGGAAGCGTTTCTCATCCCATGTCTGACGAACATTTTATTGAATGGATCGTAGTGGCAGACGGCAACAGAACCCAGCGTGTCGCATTATCGCCTAAAGATTCTCCTGTCGCTGAATTTTTTGTCAGCAATGATACTGTAACTGTTTATGCATATTGCAATCTGCATGGTTTGTGGGAAGCCTAAGCCGCATAAACATTTTACTCTTACAATTTTTTAAATTTAGTATATACTGATTCTCTGGAGAATAAAATGCAGAAAAAAGTGTATACGCTTGGCAGCACAGAAGCCGTCAAATTTAAAAACAATGTTGATTTTTGCATCGGTACCGGTAGAATGGGGCTTGCTTTACAAAGAGAATATTTTGAACAGCTTAAATTCGTTCAGGAAAATATCGGTTTTAAACAGATTCGCGGTCATGGGATTTTTAATGAGGACATGTCGATCTATCAGGAATATAAAACCGATGACGGCAAGATAATACCGGAATATAATTTTACTTATCTTGATTTTGTGATGGATAGTTATTTGGAACTTAATATCCGTCCTTTTATCGAGCTTGGATTTATGCCCTGGGCGATAGCGTCAGGCGATCAAGCTGTGTTTTATTGGCGCGGAAATGTCACGCCTCCAAAAGATTATGATCAATGGAACAAACTTGTTGAAGCAACACTGAGGCATTTGATTGCGCGTTACGGTGATAAGGAAGTAACATCATGGCTCATTGAAGTGTGGAATGAACCGAACCTCGATCATTTTTGGAAAAATAAAGACAGGCAAGAGTATTTTAAATTATTTAAAGAAACTATAACAACGATAAAATCTATTGATAAGCGTTTCCGTGTAGGAGGTCCTGCAATTTGCGGCGTGGATGATGTTTCATGGCTTACAGATTTTTTAAATTTCTGCCGTGATGAAAAAATCCCACTCGATTTTGTTACGCGGCATCAATATAATATTTCTTTACCGGAGAGGGAAGGGCGCTACGGCTATCCTCAGCTTGTACCGCTTTCCGAAGCATGCGCGGAAACGGATCGGTCTCGTGCCATCATCGACAGTTATGATGAGTTTCGCGGCATGGAAATGCACCTAACAGAGTTCAACACCTCATATTCTCCGCGCACACCGATACATGACACAAACTTAAATGCCGCATATCTCGCTTATTTGCTCTCCCGTCTGGGTGATACCTGCGAATCTTATTCTTACTGGACCTTCGGAGATATTTTTGAAGAGTCGGGCGTTCCTTTCACTCTCTTTCATGGAGGTTTCGGGCTTGTAGCGAATGGAAAAATACCAAAGCCTGCTTTCTGGACATTTAAGTTCTTTAAAGATTTAGGAAACGGTGTATGTCTTCACCGTTCAGAAGAAGCAATCCTTATAAAAAAACCGGATGGTACTTATCGCGGTATTGCATGGAATGTGTCAACGAAGAACTCTTCTTCCGAATTGTCATTAAGTATTATATTAGAAAAATCTGCATTTAATGAAAATGATTATTGCATTGTAACAAAAACCGTCGATGAAAATGTTTGCAATCCTTTAAAAGTGTGGCACGATATCGGCGAACCTGCAAACATGTCACATAACGAAAAATTATTATTACAAGAAAGTGCAACCCCGCTTGTAACAACAAAGCGCGGTAGTGGCGTTCCTGTAATTGAACTGACGCTTGGGTTTAACGCTCTTATTTATTTTGAGATTTTCCCTGTACAAATTGTAAGTGATCGCGGTTTTGATTATGAACGTGCGGTGAATGTAAGGTTTACAAAGGAATAATATGCCTACTGTTTTTATTACAGGCGCTGACCGCGGTCTTGGTTTTGCGCTGTGCAAAGAATTTCTTTCCCGCGGCTGGACAGTCTTTGCCGGAAAATTCTTACAGGATTACAGTTTGCTTGAACAAGAACGCGAAAAAAATCCCGCTTTGAATATAATCCCTCTGGATGCAGGTGATACATCATCAATTATTAATGCTTTAAAGCTTACGGAAGAAAAAACAAATTCGCTTGACATGCTGATCTCCAATGCCGCGTTAATGGGCGAAACGCATTGCAGTATAGATGAGCCGCCGATGGATTTGCAAGCGCCATGGAACAGCTTTCGCGTTAACGCTTTAGGTCCCGTACACACGGTTGAATATTTTCTCCCGCTTCTAGACAAGGGAAGTATGAAACGCTTGTGTTTCGTTTCATCAGAAGTCAGCAGCCTCATGTTGATGAAACACCGCGCAGGGAGCGGTTATCCTTATCCCATGAGCAAAAGTTCAATGAATATGGGCGTACGCCTTATGCACAATCTTTTATTTCCGCAAGGTTATTCTTTCCGGCTTTATCATCCGGGCTGGATGAAAAGGCAGATGCAGGACGGCACGCTTTCCGATAAAGCAGCGCTTGATCCTGCTGACACTGCCGCTCACGCCGCAAAATATTTTGAGACTCCTCTTAAAGATGAACAAAGGCTTGTGATGTACGATTATCTGAGTCAGGAATGGCCTTTTTAAAAAGGAATATGTATGAAAAATGTGTTGATTACTGAGTTTAAAAAAGAATTTGATAAAAAGCTCGCGTATATTTTTATTAGGGAAAATTATAAAGTTTTTACAATAAGCGATGAACAAGTTGACGGAGTTACATCGCTTCCTCTGGAATTAAAAAAAGCCGCTGTTGAACTTCAAAAAGCCGCAGATAGTATCGACATATATATTGATGTTACCGATGAACGCAGTGAAAAAGATAATTTCAATGTCCGTTCAGGAATAAATGATCAAGTTATGCGAAATCTTTATGCTGCAAACGTGATCAAGCCGATGTCGATGCTTGAAACATTTTTTCCATTACTTTCAGCCGGTGAAGGAAAACGGTTATGTTATCTGACATCGGCGCAGGCAAGCATTAACGAAACCTGCGGTACAGACGGATACGCTTACAAAATGGCAAAGGCAGGGCTTCATAATTTTCTACAGATTACACACAATGTTCTCGCGCCTAAAGGATATACAATCAGGGTTTTTGATCCATGCCTAAATGTTTCAGAACAAGATTTAAAATGCAGGACAGATATGTCAGCAGAAGCGGCTTTCAATTATTTTACACGCAGACGTGGTATTGAACGCGGAAATTCAATGCGCGATGACGAGAATAATCTTGTTTTCCGTGATGCTTACGGGAGGCAGCATTCATGGTAAGGGCTTTGACAGAAAAGGATTTCTACCGGTTTTAAGCCTTGAAAAAGATATAATTTCTCTGTATAGTGATACTAGAAATAAATAGCCGGCGTGGCGGAATGGCAGACGCAGTAGACTCAAAATCTACCATACGCGAGTATGTATGAGTTCAAGTCTCATCGCCGGTAATCCATGAAATCAATAACAAAAGAACTATGGATAAACACCAAAAAGCCGAGGGAGTTCATCAACATAACAAGTGAAGTTGAATCTCTCTTAAAAGAATCGGGGATACAAGAAGGTTTGTGTTTGGTGAACGCCATGCACATTACGGCAAGTGTTTTTATTAATGATGATGAGTCCGGGTTGCATCATGATTTTGATGTGTGGCTTGAAAAACTCGCCCCTCACGAGCCGGTTTCTTCGTATCATCATAATACCGGAGAGATTAATGCTGACGCGCATCTTAAACGGCAAATAATGGGGCGCGAAGTTGTTGTCGCTGTAACGGAAGGGAAACTCCACTTCGGTCCTTGGGAGCAGATTTTCTACGGCGAATTTGACGGTCAGCGGCGCAAGCGGCTTTTAGTAAAGATCATCGGCGAATAGAAATTCTCTTTATGCAGAATCATCATCAATTAACTTAAAAATTATCAAATTTGAAGGTTTTTAATTGTCATTTTTACGCCTTGACACTACCCCCATTTTATGCTAAATATACCTATAAAATATCATTTCTAAAGGAGACCCCTTGTGAGCCATCCAACAGACAAAATCAGGAATATTGCTATTGCCGGACATGGACAAACCGGAAAAACCACTCTTTTTGAGCATCTGCTGTTTACAGGCGGGGTTATCCAGCGCGCAGAAACCCTTGAATCGGGCAAAACCGCCAGCGATTACAGCCCGGAAGAAATAGAAAGAAAGATATCGATACATGCCGCAATGGGTCATATCGAGAAAAACGGGACAAAAATCAACTTTTTTGATACCCCCGGATCGTCTGATTTTACAGGCGCTGTTATTTTAAGTTTCCGCGCTGCGGAATTTGCCCTCTTAATGGTAGACGGCAAATCCGGTGTCCAGATTGAAACTGTGAAACTGTGGCGCAACCTTGATGATTGCGTTTCTAAAGAAACGCACGGGAAGCCAAGAGGCGTTTTCATCACCAAGCTTGATAACGATCAGGCTGATTTTAACCGGACGCTTGCTGATATAAAAGAAAAATTTAAAATTGAGCCTGTGGCGATTTCTATACCGATGGGAAGCGGCGGCAATTTTAAAGGCGTAATAGACGTGTTGCACGAAAAAGCGTATTTTATGCAAGGTGATGCTGTTGAAAAAGAAGATGCAATCCCTGCCGATTTCAAAGATGCCGTAGAAGCCGCACGTGAAAAATTGATTGAAGCCGCAGCAGAAGGCGATGACAGCCTGATGGAAAAATATCTTATAAACAGTTCTCTCTCCATCGAAGAAATGAAAACCGGTCTTGTCAAAGCTTTAGCCGAAAATAAATATGTCCCCGCTTTTGCAGGCGCTCCTCTAAATAATGCAGGTATTATTCCTTTAATCGATTTTATTATTGATGCCGCGCCTAATCCGCGGACTGCGAAAGATGCAGTAATAAATGCCGAAGGTAAAGAAACACCCACTTCTATCGATCCTGATAAAGCGATGTCTGCCCTCGTTATCAGAACAAATTACGATCAATTTTCAGGCAAGCTTTCATGGTTAAAAATTATTACCGGCAAGCTGACAGCCGATTCAGAAATGTTAAATATTTCAGATAACAAAAAAGAACGTATCGGGAAAATATATACTTGTCAGGGAAAAAAACTTGAAGAAGTAAGAGAACTTTGCGCGGGCGATATCGGTATTATCACTAAAGCCACTACATTAAAAACCAATGACACTGTCGCTTCTGCGGACTGTCCTTGTTTTGCGCCTTTGCGTTTGCCTGAACCTGTTCATTCAGTTGCCGTAAATGCGCTTGCAAAAAAAGACGAAGATAAACTCGGCGAATTTCTTGTACGCGCGGCGGAAGAAGATAAAACTTTCCGTTTCCATTATAACGGTGAAACAAAAGAATCAGTCATTTCCGGAATGGGCGAATTGCAGATCAATATTATTCTTGACAAAATTAAAAGCAATCAAAAGATCGAGGTTGAAACCCGCGTCCCGAAAATCGCTTACCGTGAAACTATCACAAAGAAAGCCGGCGCTGAGTATACGCATAAAAAACAAACAGGCGGTCACGGTCAATACGGCAAAGTAGTGATTGAAATTGCGCCTCTTGCACGCGGCGAAGGTTATCAATTTGTAAACGCTATTTTCGGCGGAGCTATTCCAAAGAACTATATCCCCGGTGTGGAAAAAGGGCTTGTAGAAGGGATGGTTCACGGTTCGATGGCGAGTTATCCTGTCGTTGACGTAGAAGTAAAACTTACTGACGGTAAATATCATCCTGTAGATTCAAATGAATTATCATTTAAACTTGCCGCACGTAACGCTTTCCGTGAAGCCATGAAACAAGCAAACCCGACTTTACTTGAACCTATTATGAATTTAACGGTCTTTATCGAAGAAAAATATTTAGGCGATGTAATGAGCGATCTTTCCGGTAAACGCGGAAAAATCCTCGGCCAGGATTCGGCGGGAGGTATTGCGGAAGTGCGTGCCGAAGTCCCTATGGCGGAATTATTACGTTATTCGATTGATCTTCGCTCTATTACATCGGGAACGGGGTCTTTCAATGTTGATTTCAGCCATTATGCGCCGATCTCAGGACGCATCGCCGATGAAGTAATCAAGGCGCGTGCAGAGTTCAAGGTACAGGAAGCTGACGAGTAGAGACGATGATGCACACTGCAATTAAAGCAGTGTACAGTTAACACCAACAGGAGTTTGCATCATCATTAATGTTTAATGAAAATAGCTATTATATGTGACATTCATCAATCTATTTTTTGGAGAAAGATAATTAATCAAAAAGAAAAAATTGATAAAATTATCTTCCTTGGGGATGAATTTGATTGTTGGGACAATATTTGGCCTATGCAAATGGAGAATGCCCTGGATATAATCTCTTTTAAAATTGATAACCCTGAGAAAGTCGATCTTTGCTGGTCAAATCATGCGATAAGTTATTTTCTTGATGAAAGATGCAGCGGGTATCAATTTGAACATGCTTTTGATATAAAAGAATTTTATAAGTTAAATAAAACTTTATTTAATGTTATTTATATTTACGATAATTGGATTTTTTCTCACGGCGGTATTTCCGCAAAATGGATGAAATGCTGCGGCTTGAATGATATTAATGAGATAAATCAATTATTTATAGAAAAACCTAATTTCTTTAGATGGATCGGTCCTGATGGTTATGGAAATAATGCCAATGAAGGACCTCTTTGGATTCGTCCCGAAGCGTTAATAAATAACAGTGTGACAGAGTATAATCAAGTTGTAGGTCATTCAGAAAATGTTCAACCGAAAATAATAAGAAAATATAAACAAATATTTGTTTTTTGTGATACACCGGATCATAATTATCTTACTGTATTGGACACTAAAACAAATCTTGTTGAATTTATTAATTTAAAAAATTAATTGCTCTTTAAAGCACATGAAAAAGTTCGTTTGCTTCACAAAAAACCGTCACGATTTTCGGATCATAAATAATTCCTGTATTACTATTAATAATATCCACCGCTTCGTTATGCGAAATCGGTTTTTTATATGATCTTTCAGAAACAAGAGCGTCATAAGAATCAATAATTGCCATAATACGTCCTTGAAGTGGGATTTCTTCCCCCTTTAATCCGCGCGGATAACCATGCCCGTTCCATCTTTCATGATGACTGCCTGCAAAAAGCTTTGCGTTACACAGAAAATCATTTTCCCCTGTCTGCATTATTATTTCATCTATTATACGCTCGCCTTCTATTGCGTGTGTTTTTATCTGCTCATATTCATCTTTTGTATATCTTTCTTTTTTATTAATTAGAGAATCTGATATAGTTATTTTTCCAATATCATGCATTCGCGCAGATGATATAATTTTTTCAATATCCCAATTTGATAATTCTTCACTGTATACCCCTCTTTTTATCATTTCTTCTAATAGTATTTTTAAATAGATTGATGTACGTTCTATATGACCGTCAGATCTCATATCACGGTTTTCCACTAAATCTGCCAGAACAGTAATAATGCTGTTTTGCATACGGTTTAGATCTTGTGTTCTTTTTTGAATTGTATCTTCATTTAATAAATGTTTTTTAATACGATTTTGAAGTACTGCAACAGAAAATGGTTTTGTTAGAAAATCAATCGCTCCTATTTCAAAGCCTTGAATTTCTATATTTTTATTTGCATGGCTTGTTAAAAACATGACAGGTATTTTTGAATAATTTTTTGTAGCTTTTAATTTTCGGAGCGTTTCAAACCCGTTCATTCCCGGTAATTCTATATCCAGAAGAATTAGATCAGGGATAGTTTCTTCCATTATAAGGAACAACTCTTCTGCAGAATGTATCGTTGTTACCTTGTAATATTCACTTAATCCGGTATCTACTATGGATAAGGTTATTTCATTGTCATCTACGATAAAAATATGTTTCATTGTTTCTTCTGATATAGTTAATTTTATAATATTCTGGAGATAAACAACAGTTTAATGTTGTTAATTTTAATAATTTGTTAAATCTGCCAGATATTAATAATTAACATCTAATAATAATATAATATATTATTAGACAAAAAATGTCAATACAACTAGTTTATGAATATTTAAGACAATTATTTATTATTTACATAGAGCGTCAGCTCTCTGCATATATTCGTTTGAAAGCCTTTTTTCCCATTTTATTGAAAAACTGACAGGTAATTGAGATTCCTTAAACTCTTTTAAAAGTGCTTGAATTCCGCGGATATTTGGGTTTCTTGTGGCATTTGCAACATTTCCGTTAATTTTTGCAATTATTGCCTGAGAATCGGTGGTAAGGATATAATTGCCGGGGTTTTCTTTTGCATATTGAATTGCGCGGAAAATTCCTTCAGATTCTGTATCATCATTGCTTGTGGAAGCGCGAAGCCCGAAAATGCCCGATTCTTCATAAACAATTTTTTCGTCTTTTACTACAATAAATGCCCACTTTTCAGGACCGCCGTCTGTGTAAATATAGATATATTTTCCGGAAGGCATTGCTTCCTCCAAATTAAATTAAGGTGAGCCAATGGCTTTTTAACTCTTTATAATCGATCTTGTTGAAAATAGCTTCTATATCGGCGTTATCCTTGATTGCTTCAAAAAGAAAAGTTGAAAATGGCTGATGTTTGCGCGGTTCTTCAGAAACCTGTATTTCGTTTGCATCCATTACAAACATTGCATAACGTTTTTTCGCTTCTTTGGGATCGGAGCATTCTTCTTTACATTTTTTAAAATATTCAATGCCTTTCTTGCAAAGTTCTTCGGTAAATTTTTTAAATCTTATCCATTCTGCGGTGATTTCTTCCGTCCTCTGCCCGATTTCCGGCCAAGCGGCGACAGCGTCATCAATGCTTCCCAGTTTGATCGCTTCAAAGATCCGCGAATCAGAAAAATGATCGTCGCCTTTTAGATAAAATAGACTGCGGTAATGATCTGTTTTTATTTTTATACGGTTAAAATGCGCATCTTGAATAACAACACCTTCGCGGTCATCGCTGTCAGCAGCTTGGCAATAAGATATTACTTCGTCCAGATTTTTTAGAGAGTAAATAACAGGCGTTTCAAAAGTAAGACCGAATTCTTTTGCCGCCCATTCCGGGGTATGTTCATTTCCTTTTGGATCGCGGCAGCCTAGTAAAAATAATTTTGTTTCTTTATATGGAACGATAATCCTGTTGTATGGGGACGTTAACTCAAACATAAAGGTCCAGCCTTGCGGCAGATTTTTAATTTCTTCTTCATGACCGAGCAGGGCATAGTCACGTAACTTTGCAAAAGTGTAGGGCGGCCGGATTGTTTCTTCTGTTTTTGCAGGAATTAATTCCGGCACTTCAACATCTATTTCGAAACTTCCGTTTGTTGTCCAAAGATCGTTGCCGTCAGCAAACTCTGTTTGCGGTTCTTTTAAAAGTTTTAAGAGAGAGCCGTCAAGTTTATCGCGTACATATAAAGTATTATTCCAATCGATAGGGTCTGCGCCTTTTTCGCCTAAATTCATAAATTTAAAAAAAGGCAAAAGGTAAGGCTTTACTGTTAAAATATTTTGACTCTTATCGTATTCAATATTATATACAGAACCTCTGCAGCAACGGACTATCGGGTTTGTAAAATCAGATTCAAACTGGCTGTACTTAAACATTACAAGATTGGGGCGCAGGGGATGATGTTTTACTTTTACAGCATAAGGCGGTTTGGATAATTCTTCTTCAAGTCCTGTAAAAATGTTCTCAGAATTTAAATAGGTTTCTATTTGATTTCTGAGAAAAATTGTTAAATAATCCCAACTGTCATATTGCCCCATGTAAACCTTTTTTTACTCATCGTTGATCGATATCGGTGTAATTATTACGGGCTTGAACGCACTTATAAGCGGGGCGGATAATTCTGTTACCTGCAATAATTTCTTCCATGCGGTGAGCGCACCAGCCCGCTATACGGCTGACAGCAAAAATCGGCGTGTTAAGTTCCGGCGGGATGTTTAACATTCTGTATACGAAACCAGAATAAAAATCAACATTGGTGCAGATTTCCTTGTCCGATCCTTTTACTTTTTTAAAAACTGCCGGGACAAGCTGTTCAATCAAACAATGAAGATTAAATTCTTTAATCAAACCTTTTTCTTCTGCAAGGGCTTTTGCCTTGTCACGTAACAAATTAGCACGAGGGTCTGTTATGGTATAAACAGCATGACCTTGACCGTAAATTAATTTTGATCCGTCATAAGCCTGCCCTTTAAGAATTTTTTCCAGATATTCAGATACTTCCTTCTCGTTTTCCCAATTTTTTACATTGCGCATAATATCATCCATCATTTCAATTACTTTTGCATTTGCCCCGCCGTGCTTTGAACCTTTAAGCGATCCGAGACCTGCGGCGATAGTAGAGTATGTATCCGTATCTGCCGAAGAGACGACATGCACTGTAAAAGATGAATTGTTTCCTCCGCCATGTTCAGCGTGAAGCACAAGCGCCAGATCCAAAAGCTGCGCTTCATACCGGGTGTATTCTTGATTCGGTCTAATAAGAGAGAGAAGTGTTTCTGCGCTTGATAAAGACGGTTCGCAAGGATGAATAACAAGGCTTTCATGATCAAAAAAATGTTTCTTTGACATATATGAATAAGCGACGATAGTCGGTAAACGGGCAATTAATTCCACGCATTGGCGGAGGATATTTTCCGGGCTTGTATTTTCCGGGTCTTCATCATAAGGATACAAAGCAAGAATAGAGGACGCTAATTTATTCATAATGTGGCGTGACGGCGCCCTCATGATTACATCTTCCGCAAAATTTTTAGGCAGAGTCCGCAAACTGCCGAGAAGCTCGTTGAAGTCATCAAGTTCTTTTTGATTGGGCAGCTGCCCGAAAAGAAGAAGGTATACTGTTTCTTCAAAACAAAATTTTCCCGATCTGTCAGCGAAAGCCGCGATATCTTCAACATCAATACCTCTGTAATAGAGCTTGCCGGGGACTGCTATTTTTTCACCTTCGCTGACCATGTAACCGTGTACTTCACCTACACGTGTAAGACCGACAAGCACGCCTGTGCCGTCTTCGTTGCGTAAACCGCGTTTAACACTGTATTTTGTATATGATGTTGAATCAATGTAATCGTTACCTGCAACTTCTGATAATAGTTCTTTAAAATCAATCATTTTTTCTCCTTATCGTTTTTTAAGCATCCCCTTCCCTTATTTCCACACGACGAATTTTTCCGCTTATTGTTTTGGGAAGTTCGCTTACAAATTCCACAATACGCGGATATTTGTAAGGAGCTGTTGTTTTTTTAACATGATCTTGTAATTCAACTTTAAGTGCTTCAGACGCTGTATATCCCTTTGCAAGTACAACTGTCGCTTTTACTATCGTTCCGCGTTCCTCATCGGGAACTCCTGTGATAGCGCACTCAAGTACTGCGGAATGTTCCAGCAAAGCACTTTCAACTTCAAAAGGACCTATGCGGTAACCTGAACTTTTGATTACATCATCATTGCGCCCGACAAACCAATAGTAACCGTCTTCGTCTTTCCATGCGACATCGCCGGTATAATAAATATTATCATGCCATACTTTTGTCGTGAGTTCTTCATCGCGGTAATAACCGCCGAACATTCCGTAAGGTTTACGTTTATCTGTTCTCACAACAATTTCACCTTGATCTCCCATTTTACATGAGGTCCCGTCTTCATTTAAAAGATCGATATCGTAACCGGGCGCCGGCTTGCCCATTGAACCGGGTTTTGGTTCAAGCCAAGGCCAGGTGCAAAGAGAGACTGTAAGTTCTGTTTGTCCGTAACATTCACGTAATTTGATACCCGTTCCTTCCGAGCGAGTTTCTTTAGAAATGGCTGATCCGTTAGAAACACCCGTCTGTGCAAGAAATTGATCAAAGATTTCTGGGTTTAAAGGTTCTCCCGCCACACTGCAATGTTTTAAAGATGAAAAATCATATTGTTTTAATGTTTCTTTTATAAAGAAACGATATATAGTCGGCGGCGCACAGAAGCTTGTCAGTTTATTTTTACACATAACATCAAGCATCGCTGAAGGATCAAAACGGTCATAATCATAAATGAAGATTCCTGCTTCGCAGAACCATTGACCGTAAATACAACCCCATGCGGCTTTCGCCCATCCTGTATCCGCAACTGTTAGATGCAATCCTTCCGGGATTACCCTATGCCAATATTTTGCTGTTGCAATATGCCCAAATGGATAAACATAATCATGACGCACCATTTTCGGCATTCCTGTTGTGCCGGATGTAAAATATAAGAGCATGATATCATTATTTGTATTTACCTTTTCCGGTTTTTGAAAATTATGTGATGCCTCATTCATGAGAGGTTTAAAATCAACCCATGTTAATAACTGTTCTGTCGCTTTAGAAACAGTTTGCTCTTCTGTAACTGCGCCGTAAACCCCCGCCGCTCCGTCTGTAACACTGCCTGTGAAAATCTCTGTTTTATTATTTGTTTTAGTCATTTCTGCGAATTTTTCTTTAACTACCAAAACAGGATCGTGATCTTTTGGTGTGTGTACGGAACGTACATAAGCTGTATAACGTAAATGAGTAACACCATACGCTTCCCCGCTTCTTTCCATGACAGCCTGAGCTTCATTAATGCGGTGCATTAATTCATGATCATCAACACAGATTATCGCTTTAATATCGGCGGCATTGCATCTGTATACAATATCCTTTGTTGTGAGCAGGTGGGTTGCAGGAATAGCGATTGCACCTAACCTATGTAATGCTAAAATGATAGGCCAGAATTCCCATCGTCTTTTCAATATCAGCATTACAGGGTCGCCTTTGCCGATCCCGGCTTGTTTTAAAACATTAGCTGCCTGGTTAGAGTAGTCTCTCATCTGTGCGAAGGTAAAAACCGCGCTTGCGCCTTTTTCATCACACCATTGCAATGCACGTTCATTCGGTTTATCTTGTGCAAGCACATCTACTACATCATAAGCAAAATTGAAATTCTCCGGGATATTTATTGAATAATTTTTATAAAAATCCTCATAGGATTCAAATTCTGTTCTTGGTAAATATTTATCTAGTAAAGACATATAATTTCTCCTGTTTTAAGCAAAGATATTAATAAAAATTTTATGGATTTTTATCATGTTGCTTTTAAAATTAAAATACAATAGCAATAAAGCGAGCTGCTTTTCCGCCCAAAGCTTTCATACCATGAGGCTCGGAGGAATCGTAATAAATACAGTCGCCGGGGTTCAGCTCAATATCATGGCCGCTAATTGAAATCAGCAGCCGTCCCTCCAATACATAATTAAATTCCTGCCCGGGATGGGTATTAAGGTTTATAGCTTTGTTTTCAGTTTCCGCAGCCGCTTCAACTAAAAAAGGTTCCGCTTTTTTTCTGTGAAATTTATACGCAAGATTCCAATAACCGTACATCGGGCGGCGACTCACTTCCGGGGCTTCATTTGCGCGTGTTACACAGAATGTTTTTAATTTTGAAGCCGCTCCTGTAAGAAGTTCGGAAAGATCAACTTTAAAGCGTGATGCGATCTCTACAAGTACGCCTACAGGAAAATCAACTTCTGCTTTTTCCCATGCTATATATAATGCCGGATCAAAACCTAATTCTTTTGCCAGAGCTTCTGCGGATATTTCCTCAATTTCTCTTAGCACCTTTACACGGGTGGCTATTTCTTTTACATCTTCTTTCATTTTTTTCTCCATGCCTCATGGCAGTCTTTTTTCTATTGTCCCATCGCAGCAAGCAGCGTTGGAACGGGCAATAAATACTACCGGCGGATTTCTGGTAAAAAAACCGTTTTCCACAACGCCGGGGATCTGATTTATTTCTGTTTCCATTAATGAAGGGTCTACAGGAATGCATTGCAAACCTTTTGATACAAATCGGATGTCTAAAATAAGATTTCCATGCTCAGTAATTACAGGTCCGGCTTTTCTTACTGCCTCTCTCAGTATAACATCTGCGCCCAATTTTTCAAGCCCTTTTGTTACCTGCACTCTTGCAGAAGGTATTACTTCGACAGGGACAGGGAAACCCGTGCCGAGGCTTTCTGTAAGTTTTGATTCATCTACGATGATAGCAAAAACCGATGATGCATAAGCGGCTAACTTTTCTATTAAATGTGCGCCGCCCCCTCCTTTGATAAGCCGGTTTTTCGGATCAACTTCATCAGCGCCGTCTATGGTTAAATCAAGCCCGCTTGAAAGTTCTTGCGAATTTAAGGAGTAAAAAGGGATTTTTAATTTCTCACATTCAATTTCTGTTTGAAAACTTGTAGCAAAAGCGCAAATGTCACGTAACACACCCTGTGCCAGAAGTTCTCCGACTCTGCGGACTGCGTGAATTGCGGTAGAACCTGTGCCAAGTCCCAGTTTCATTCCGCTTTTTACCATCTCATCTACTGCGGCTTTTCCTGCCGCAAGCTTTAACCTGTTCGAATCTTGTTCCATGTATTATCTCCTGTTGTTTTTATCAATGTCAAAAGCTGTGAAGGAATTTCATTTCCTGTCATTACTTTATATTGAAGACAAGCCTGACGTATAACCATGTCATAACCATTGATTGTTTTACATCCTGCAATAGCGGCTCTTTTTAAAAAAGGTGTCAAGGGCGGTGTATAAATAAGATCCATTACAGCTTCGTTCCCTGTAAATGAATAGAGTGACAGAGGATCATCATTATTATATCCTTCCATTCCTGCAGAAGTAGTTTGGACAATGATATTATTATATTTTGACATGAGCTCTATTCCGTTATTATCAATACCTGCCCATTTGAATTTATATTTTTGTGCGATATTTTTTGCTTTATGTACAGTGCGGTTTAGAATAACCGCTTTACCGCCGAGCCGGTGAATTTCCGCCGCGACTGCGCGTGCGACGCCTCCTGCTCCTATGATAGTTGATTTAATATATTTTAAATTTTTCTTACCTATAAATGACAACAAGGAATCTGAAAAACCTGTACAATCTGTATTGTCACCGTACCATCCTTCTTCACGAAGATGCATGGTATTGCATGCTCCGATAGATTGTACAGCGGCTGATTTATTTGCAAGTTTTGATAATACAGTTTCTTTATAAGGCACTGTAATAGAAAGCCCTTGAACATCAAGCTCTTGTACAACTTCAAAAAAATCATCAATGGAATTTGTCGGGAAAGGTACATATACTGCATCTGTACTTTCAAGCCCTATAACTGTATTAAAAAACCACGGGCTTATACTGACCTTTAACGGATTTCCGACAACGCCGTAAACTTTTGTTTTATTTGATATTTTTCTAAAACGGTATAATTCTGCAAGTTCCTGAACATCAATTTGCCCAGGTGCGCCAGGAATTTCGTTTTCAGATAAAATACTTGAATAAGTTAATAAAGAGCCGAATTTTTCTGCAAGAATTCTGGAATAAATGCCGTAATGACCCATACAAATAAAAATTTTATCTTTTACTTTGCATGATTTAGATGCTTTTAATACTTTTAATACATCGCCTGTGGAATTTACAGTGACTGCAATTTTTACAATTTCATCTCCTGAACGCTGCATAGATTTTATTTTTGCGGGGAGATCATCAATTACACCTTCTAAATTATGATAAGAGCGAATTATTTTTGTTTTAAATGTACGCGCCGCTTCTTCAAGGCTCGGTACATCAAAATCATCTTCAATATCAACATAAGCAAAATTAAATCTGCTGTCATCATTTGCGTATGCAAGACCTCTTGCCAGTAATTTTACACGTGCTCCTTCGCCGCCTGAATAATATCCGCCGTCTATATCACGTCTGATTGTTAAAATAACAGGCATTCCTGCAAGTTCAGGAAAACGGCGTATATACAAACGTTCATCAGCATCGAGGCAATCAACCCGCAATTCCGCCATATCTGCAAACTTGCGGTACTTGTTGAGAATTTCCAGATTTCTTCTGATTGTTTTTGCTGTAAGGCATAAGCAAATTTTCGCCATAATAAACCTCGTTCTTTTTTAATACTTTTAATAATCCGAGCGGAATAAATATATCACACTGACCCTTCCTGCGTCATTAAAATTAACTCTTAACATCAGAGGCCAATCGTTACTTGAAATCTGAAACAGTAAATGATCACCCATATCCTGCGCTTTTTCTCCCAGTGTCAGCAATACAGCCGCTTTAGGTTCTCCGTTAGAAATACCGTAAGTTGTTAAAAATTTTACCTGCCAGACACGGTCTTTGTAAATATAAAAATCCACTCCTGTATATTGAAAAACAACATCATCCTGCCAAAGCTCAATCCCTCTTGCAGAAGCTACCGATCTGGGCGGACCGTAACGCTCGATTACTTCAGAAATCATCATACCGATGAAAGAATGTTGTTCATCGTTACTAAGCCCGCTATTTAACGGACGCTCCTGCGTATAGATTGGAAAAATGAGAAAAATAAAAAACAGTATTATTAAACAATGCTTCATGATACAAAATTAAAAACGTCGCCTTACTAACAATGTAATACAAAGAACCAATAAGATGATACCTGCTGTAAGTTGTATAATCGCTCTTATCATATACCCTCCTTAAACCATTGTAAGATAGTATCAATTGCATCTATTATAACAAAAATACTAGCAATCATGCCAGCTATTCCTAAGAACTTCAAAAAGGGATGTACCGGTTTATTCATAGTTTCTAAGATTTTTTCAAGTGTATTATTTATATTTTCTAATTTATCAACAATTTTCGCCATATTTTTTTCTCCTTTTATCTCTTAAATTCTGTGAAAACCCAAGTGTTCCCGTTAACCCGTAAAATGCCTTTTTCGGATATCCAGAGATTGATGCCCGGGCGGACTGGAAAAACAGGAGTTTCATTGCCGGTGAAGAAAAGAGGTTTTGCAAAAGGGGAAGTTCCGTACCATGTACCTGCCGGAACAGGTATCTTTTTTATTTCGACGGCTTCTGCGCTTATGCGCCGTCTGTCAAAATTTGATTCGGCGGTTTTTTCGGCAAGGTTATGCCAGTTGACAAGCCACGGGTCTTCGCGGACCGCTTCGCTCAAAGCATCGGATTGAAAAAGTTCACGAAATCGCGGCCAGTCAAAATCACCAGGAGCGCGTGAATTTTTTTGCGCTCTTGCAAGCTCCCAATAAAAGACAGCGTCCGGTCCCGCTTCCCAGCTTAATTGAAGAGATTTTTTTTTAACATCGAAGGGGAAGATTGCGCCTGCCGGTTTAAAAATATTCGGGATAATGTTGAAAGCGGTCCAATATGGCGATGCAGTGACCGAGTTTGCCCATGCAGCGGGAATCTCAATTTCTATCCTTGAAATTTGTTCCGGCGCAAAATCCGCAGTTTGTTTCTGCCCGTCATGGTTAAGCCATTCCACTCTCCAATGCGGTTCACCGAGGATGGAAACCCATGCCTCAGGCAGCGGCGCAGCAATCAGCGGCGGCAGTTCCAGAGTATATCTGGAAGAGATACGATCCGAACAGCTTGCAAACGCGAGCTGCATCAGTGCCAGTAGTGTCAGCGCACTCACTGTGATTAATTTGCAATTAAATTTTTTCATGCCTATATATGGGTTACAGATGCGTAGCGCTTGACTGAGATTGGGAGAATTCTTTAGTTTTTTATAAAAAGCAGTTAAATATGAAATTTTGTTGAATTTTCCCTATCCCCGATCTTTCATCTTTTTATAATTGATTGAAAAATTACCATTTGCTATAACAAAAGGACAATGATTAAAAAGATAATAAGCGTTTGTTTGATAGCCTGGGCTCTGAGTTCCTGCAGTTCAATAAAAACTGTAGTATATGAGTTAACAAGCCCCTTATTAGAAGAACATAGCTTTATAAAAATTGTTTTAATCGCCGATTTGCACGGCACTATATACGGAAATGATCAAACTATTTTAATCGATAAAATAAAAAACGAAAATCCCGATTTAATTATTTTATGCGGAGATATTATTGATGAAGTATATCCTATAACCGGAGCGCGATTATTATTATCCGGTATTTGTGATTTAGCTCCGATTTATTATGTGACAGGCAATCATGAATATTACACGGAAAGAATAAAAGAGATTCGTTATGAACTTGAATATTATAAAGTTATTATTTTATCTGACCGTTATGTGCAAATTAAAATAAATAACAATGAAATTATTTTAGCGGGGATAGAAGACCCTGATAAAGCTTTGTTTGAAACACCTGATTATGATCAAGAAGAAATCATGGAAGATGTATTCAGAGAATTGGATGACATTCAATTATATAAAATATTAATAGCTCATCGCCCTGAATTAATTGAATTATATAAAAAATATTCATTTGATTTGATATTATCCGGGCATACGCATGGAGGGCAGATCAGGTTTTTTGGAAGTAAAATGGGTTTGTATGCGCCTAATCAAGGTTTATTCCCGAAATATTCAGGAGGATTATACAAACACGCTTTGTCAAAAACGCACGGTTCTTTAGAAACGCATAAGGGTGTAACGCATATTATCAGCAGAGGGCTTTCTGTAAACAGGCTTCCTAGAATTTTTAACCCGCCCGAATTGGTGGTTGTAATTATCAAACCTGAATATTAATCTTATAACGATGAGAGAACTTTTTCAAAATTGTACCTTATGCTCACGTAATTGCGGAGTTAACCGTCTTGCAGGTGAAAGAGGTTTTTGCAAGGAAACTGCGGAATTGCGTGTAGCTGCCGCTGTTATTCACAAAGGGGAAGAGCCTCCTCTTGTCGGGAAAAACGGTTCAGGTACAATTTTTATTAGCGGTTGCAATTTAGGTTGTGTTTTTTGTCAAAACTACCAGGTGTCGCAAGGTGTAGAGGGAGACGATGCCTTAGCATCGGACGTTATTTTGACTGAAGGTACATCAAGTATAGGAAAAAAAGTTTCATCTGAAGATTTTGCAAAAATCTGCGCCGCTTTACGTGATGCAGGCGCTGAAAATATCAATATTGTGACAGGCAGTCATGCAATCCCCTCTATTATTGAGGGGTTGATTGCCGCGCGTATTATAGGTGTGCAAATTCCTGTGCTTTGGAATTGTTCCGCTTATGAAAAACCTGAAGCGTTGGAATTATTAAAAGATCATGTTGATGTTTTCTTACCCGATTTAAAAACGCTGGACAGCGAGATAGCAAGAAGTTTTTTTAATGCGCCGGATTATCCTGAAGTTGCAGAGAAGGCGATTCTTAAGATGATCCATCTCAAGATGATTGATTTAAAAAATAAAGGAGAGAACGATAAGTCTAAAGTCATTATCCGTCATTTAATTATACCCGGTTATCTTGAATCGACACGATCTGTATTAAGTTGGTTTGCGGATAATAAAAAATCTATTTGTGTTAAAGATCACGCATTGCTTTCCCTGATGACGCAATACACCCCGATTCCAAACAGAGGGAAACAAATTGCTCCGCAAAGGTATTTAAGCAAAGAAGAGTATGACACTGTTATAAATTGGCTTGATGAATTTGGAATAGAAGACGGTTTTTGCCAAGAGCTTGTAACAGGTAATGATTGGCTTCCTGATTTTAAAAAGGCAAATCCCTTCCCTTCAAAACTTTCAATCCCTGTTTGGTCCTTGTAATGTTACAACAACACAGTCTGCGCTATTTTTTTACTTGCTTCCTCGCCAATTAAATACGCGATTATTGCAATCGAAAATTCCCCCGCTGTTCCCGCACTGCGGCTTGTGATGATGTTGCCGTCAATAATAACTCTTTCCTCTGAGTGTTTTCCGTCTTTTACTTTTTCTTCCATGCCGGGGTAGCAGGTAAAGTTTTTGTTTTTTAAAATTCCAAGAGGCGCGAGAATTAATGCGGGGGAAGCGCAGATGGCGCAGATTAATTTTTTCTCTGAATCTGTTTTTAATAATAAAGCGCCGGTTTCTTTTGAGGCAGCAAGTTTCTCCGCGCCGGGCATCCCTCCGGGAAGAATTACCGCGTCCCAGTTGTTGTCTTTAATATCTGATAATTTTGTGTCTGCCGTTATTTTGATACCGCCCCATCTGCTTGTTACGATCAAATTGTCTGAGATTGACGCAGTTGTCACTTCAATTCCTGCACGCCGCAGGTAATCAATGGGTGTTATAGCTTCGACATCTTCGAATCCGTCTGCCAGTAAAACAATTACTTTTTTTGACATTTTTAACGGTTACGCTTTTCTTCTTCAGATTTACATTCGATGCACATAAGAGCATAAGGAATCGCTATAAGGCGGTCCTGAGGGATACGTTTGCCGCATTTTATACAGTGCCCGTACTTGTCTTGCTTTATGCGTGTAAGCGCCGCTTCGATTGATTTTAAGCGTTTAAGTTCCTGATTGCCGATAGCTTCAAGCATTTTTCTGTCGATATCATCAGACGCTATATCAGCTACGTCTTTCGGTTCTGTGCCGTCCATGATTTCTTTAAAATCTTCGTTGCTTGCAATTAAATTGTTTACAATTTCGGCTCTTAAAGCGATTAAAGCGGTTTCCATCTTGTCAAGAAAGATTTGATCAATAGGTGGAATTTTTTTCTTCTTTTTACTTGTCGCTGCCATTTTATCACTCTCCCTTTACTCCGTGATATTAGACACCCCTACGGTTCATAAGAAACGTCCGGTTCATTAGAAACGTCCGGTTCTTTAAAAACTTCCGGGGCACTCTGTTAAAACACTTACAATTTTAACAAGAGATAACTATATTGTCATGCACTTTGCAAACTTGTCAATAGCCAATATAAAAATCCTTAGTATTTTTATATTGTTAAAAACCTTATCCCATTTTTAATAATGGAATCACAGGAGCTGTGAGTTCCATTACAGCGGGGAAATCCTCGGGCTGTAATAGTATGGTTTCACCATCCATTTGCGCGAGTATGGGATTGCTGCAAGAAAATTCTACACGGTACGCTTTAAAAAGCTTTGCATTCGGATTCTTGGCGTGCTTGCCTTTTGCGACCTGCCCTTTTATTGCCAATTTTTTAAGAAACGGCATTTGTATAATACCGCATACATTGTTTCCATCCGGTAATATTTTTTGCTGATTTCCGTAAGTTCTATTACCTGAAACACCCATGGCAAGTAAAAGTAATTTTTCTTTAAAGGAGATTACTTCTTTATTATTATTATCAAACGCTCGTACATTTATGAAATCAACTTTAAATTTTTTCTCATAAGACAGCGCCGCCATATCTATCCAGAATTTATATGACTGCCCCTTAGTTTTTGATCTTAATAGGTTTGTTTGATGAGTGACAAAAGCGTCAAGCCCGACTGATACTATATTAAAAGCAAGGAAGGGACCTTTCCAGTTTGAAGGACCGTTTTTTGAAGGTACTAATTGAACTGCCGGGGCATATTCTACATGGACAGGGCTAAGGAGTAAATCAAGAGCTTCCGCCAAATTGTTGCTGTCAGCACCGTCATTACCTGTTCCCAAGGGAAGACGTAAAACCGCCATATTTCTGCGGACATGGGCGGGTGTGTCATACACCGCTTGCATAACTTCACCGTGGGTTCCGTCACCGCCCGCGCTGATTATAAGGTAAAAAGGTTCAGGTTCTTTTTCAACTCTGTTAATAAATGATTTGGTTATTTCAATTGCCGATCCTTTACCTTCTGTTATATTCATTATTACAGTTTTATATATTTGTCTGGTAGGATTTAATTTAGCTTTTTCCTGATATTTTGTCAGCGTTTTTAAATGTGCTGCCCATTTTGACGGGACAAAAAAACCGCCTGCAACAGGGTTAACAACTACCATGCAACGTAATGGCAATCCCGGAGCAACCATTGAATGTTGACAGATATCAGTTAGTACCTGAGCAAAATAATAATCCATAAATTATAATTACATATAATATATGTTAGGTCAAGGCTATTATTTTAAGAACGCTCTCCTCTTTGCGCTTCGCTGTATACCTCCTTATTCTCATTTTTTAAAAAATTTTCTATAATTCCTTATATATGGCAAAGTACCCTTTTGAAACAATCGAACCCAAATGGCAGAAATTTTGGGCTGACAACAAAACTTTTAAAGCGGTTGAAGATCCCGCTATCCCCAAAGAAAAACGGCGTTATGTGCTTGATATGTTCCCTTATCCTTCAGCGCAAGGTCTTCATGTCGGTCATCCAGAAGGATATACCGCTACTGATATTTACTGCCGTTACCTGCGCATGAACGGTTACAATGTCCTGCACCCGATGGGTTTTGACGCTTTCGGTCTGCCCGCTGAAAATTATGCAATCAAGACAGGCACTCACCCTGCTGTCACTACAGCCGCTAATGTTGAGCGTTTCCGCTCTCAAATAAAAGAGCTCGGTTTTTCTTACGATTGGGATCGCGAAGTGGATACATCAACTGAAGATTACTACCGTTGGACGCAGTGGATCTTCCTCAAACTTTTTGAAAAAGGGCTTGCCTACGAAGCGGAAAGCCCTATCAACTGGTGCCCGTCCTGCAAGACAGGACTCGCCAACGAAGAAGTAAAAGACGGTCTCTGCGAGCGTTGCGGCGAAAAAGTTACGCGAAAGCGCATCCGCCAATGGATACTTAAAATTACAGCTTATGCAGAGCGCTTACTCGCCGATCTTGATTTGCTTGATTGGCCCGAACCTGTAAAACTTATGCAGCGCAACTGGATAGGAAAAAGCGAAGGGGCGAATGTTACATTTAAAATTGACGGTCACAGCGATACTTTAGAAATTTACACGACACGCCCCGACACGCTTTTCGGCGCGACCTACATGGTGCTTTCCCCTGAACATCCGCTTGTAGAAAAATTAACAACCGCGGAACAAAAACAAGCGGTTACAACATACGTCGAAACAGCCGCCCGAAAAAGCGATCTTGAACGCACAGATTTAGCGAAAGAAAAAACCGGCGTTTTCTGCGGCGCTTACGCAATCAATCCTGTCAACGATCAAAAGATTCCGATATGGATCGCCGACTATGTTTTAATCTCCTACGGCACAGGCGCAATCATGGCTGTCCCGGCTCATGATGAGCGTGACTGGGATTTTGCAAAAGCTTTTAATCTGCCTATTATAAAGGTTGTTGCCGGTAATGAAGAATTTAAAAGAGGCGGCGATTTTAAAAAAGAACCTTCCGAATGTACGGCGGCTGACGGCTATTCCATAAACTCCGGCATGATTACCGGCTTGCCAACCGCCGAGGCGAAAACAAAAATTACAAAATGGCTTGAAGAAAAAGGACTCGGTAAAAAAGCCATCAATTATAAATTAAGGGACTGGATTTTTTCACGCCAGCGTTATTGGGGCGAACCGATCCCTGTCGTGCATTGCGAAGCTTGCGGTATTGTCCCGCTCCCGGAGAGCGCCCTTCCCTTGAAACTGCCTGAAGTAAAATCTTACGCGCCTACAGGCACAGGCGAGTCCCCGCTTGCAGGCATAGATCAATGGGTGAATACAACATGCCCTAAATGCGGCGGAAAAGCGAAACGCGAGACAAACACCATGCCTCAATGGGCGGGTTCTTGTTGGTACTATATCCGCTATCTCGATCCTAAAAATGAAAAAGAATTTGCCTCTAAAGAAAAAATCGATTACTGGCTTCCCGTTGATTTGTATGTCGGCGGAGCGGAACACGCGGTCTTGCATTTGCTGTACAGCCGTTTTTGGCACAAGGTCTTGTATGATTTCGGTCTTGTAAATACGGTTGAACCTTTTCAGAGATTAATTAATCAAGGGATGATCCTTGGGGAAGACAATCAAAAAATGAGCAAGAGCAGGGGCAATGTTATAAATCCAGATGATGTTATTAAAGAGTACGGGGCTGATACTATGCGCCTTTATGAAATGTTTATGGGACCTCTGGAAGTCAGCAAACCCTGGATTACCGCAGGCCTTGTCGGCGTGACCCGTTTCTTGGAACGCTTATGGGCGATAGGGATGAAAACCGAAGGTGAAATATCCGGCGAAGAAAAAAATAAACTTATAAAATTGATGCACCGAACTATCAAAAAAGTTAGCGATGATACGGCAAGCCTCAATTTTAATACCGCGATCAGCGCCATGATGGTTTATTCAAACGAACTTGCTAAATTAGAATTAATCCCCCGCGATTTATGGCAGCCTCTGGTAATAATGGCAGGAGCGTATGCCCCTCATCTGGGAGAAGAACTCTGGGAAAAAATGGGCAATAAAGGATCTGTATCAGCTTGTTCATGGCCCCTTTATGAAGAAGCGCTTACGCTTTTTGATGAAGTTACCGTGGTTGTTCAGGTAAACGGAAAAGTAAGGGAAAAATTCTCTATTGCGGCAGGGGCAAGCAAAGATGAACTTGAAAAAACAGCTTTCGCCATGCCCGGCGTGCAAAAATGGCTCGAAGGTTTGACTGTAAAAAAAATTATTATTGTTCCTGACAAACTTGTTAATATTGTTGTATAATCAAAGACAATAAGAAAATGGAATTTGAATTTGATACGTCAGATATGGCGCAAAATCCGTATTTTCGCGAGAATCCGGGTGAAGGGATTCAACGTAAACAAGTTTATAAATTCGATTTAGATAATAAATTTTCTATCTGGAAATCATGGCGCACCAATGACGGCCGTGTTCTTCCAAATCCGGCAAGCAGTTTTAATTTAATTGACAATCCTTTTGATCATGGAAGTCTTGTTTTACTTACTATTAATTTCGATCCCGCTGTTGCAGGAAAATCCTTTGGCGGCTTTGGGATGAGAGCTCCTATCAACCCTGCTTTAACTCTTAATAATCAAACCTATGTTGAGTTTGATTTTTATTATCCTATCAGCGCTGTTAATAAATACATGAGATTTGAAGTTTGGTCTACTTCTTCCGGCGGTGAAGGTCATCAGGGTTTTGCAGGTTATCCGGGGATGAATAAAACCCAAGCTTATATCAGGACTTCAGATATGGACAGGGTAACAGGCGGCGACCCTACATGGATCGGTTTTTACAACGGTGATACATGGTACAGGAAAACACTCTGTTTTGTAACTCCTGTTGCAACAGGAAAATGGGAATTTTTAAATATTGATTTACATACAGAAACAGGATCGAAGGTTAACGGCGATCTGCTTATGATAGGAAATATCCGTATTACACAAACTGATGCCGACGGTATATCAATCCCTGATATTGTAAATGAAAAACTTTTTTCTGAAGTACCCCCTATAAAAAGTAAATATAATAATGAAGAAGGCAGTTTCTTGATAGGTGTTTCAGGTACAGGTTCTGTTCTGCCTGATACAATAAGAGGTCATCATTATGAAATCTTTACCGGCGAGAACAACCTAAAACCGGAAATTCACCAACGCGCCCCTCAATGGCTGAAAGATAAGTATCCCGGCTTTGTTTTTAAACCCTTGGAAGAAGTTGATGAATGGCTGCTTCTAACTGATGAATATTTGAGTATAAGAGACTCCGGGAAACCCGGTGAATATAAAATACACGGTCATTGCCTTGCATGGGTTAATCAATCCCCTGTATGGATGAGGCAGATTATCCCTGAAAATATTTCTTCTATGCAATGGAATGCCGACGGCCGTTTTTACATAGGGGGGAATAACGCGACAGGGCCTTACAAGAAGATTGATAAAATTACCGCACGCAGAATTTATTTTGATCATATTCTATTTCTTATGAGGCATTTTATGTCCTCTGATCCAAGATATCAATCCAGTGAAGAACGCGGGATTATCCCTTTCCATTCTTTCGACGTTTTAAATGTAGAAATCCACGAAAGCCGTCACAGTGTAATAATTCAAGATAACCCAAACGGATGGGATGCGGCTTTAAGGCATGTTTCATGGCTTATGGCGATGACAGATAACGATTTGGGGGATATCAGGCAGCACTATGTTTACCTTCTCTATAAATATGCCCACATTGCAGTACCGAATGCACAAATGGCAGCAAAATATAAAGCGGCTTATAACGATCCTGAAATTGTCCCTGAATATATGAAGATGGATAAGCACGATAAAGGCGGCAGTATTGATGCTTATATAAGCGATAAACCACCCATATTGGTTTTTAATGATTATGAAGTAACAACCTCAACCAAGGCGAAAGTGGCTTTTAATATGATTAAAGAATTAAATACTGTATGGAAAACAGATCCTCTTTATGACGGCAGGAATTTAATAGAGTGTCTGGGCTTGCAAGGGCATGATTTTATTAACCAAACAATCGCAAGCCAGCATCAACGCGCTATCGCTCTGTTTTCCGCTTTAATTGACGAAGGTTTGCTTGACAGTATTTGCATATCTGAACTGGATTTACGCCTACCGGATTATACTCCCGGCGGAGAGGCTTTAGCTCCTGCTGTATTAAATCAAAAACAAGCTGATTGCCTCGGTTATCAATACGCGCTTCTTTTTAAAATGTATTATAAGTATAGAAAATATATCGATCATGTCATTATCTGGGGTCAATACGGTACAGGTTGGATGAATAGTTATCTACCTTTTGATCATGAAGAAAGGGTGAGCCAGGCATATTATGGTTTAATGGATCCGGACAAGTTTATAAAAGGTCACTCATATCTTGATGATTTTTTTAAAGGCGAGAATGATAAACTAAAAGATGACTATAAACCTGAGTTTATCTAAAATCATATTAAAAACCTTAAAATATTAAAATACTACAATAAAAATCTTTCTTGCTTATTGGACAAAGTGGGTGTAGAATTTCTTAACTGGCTCGTTGAGCTAACGGGATGGTAAAAATTTTTTATCATCATATCATTTTTATCTATATTTAAAGAGGTAGAGTTATGTTTAAAGATGGGATAGGAATTTTCTTGTGGAAACTTTCAGTCGGATTGTATTTGATTGCAAACGGAGTTTTAGGGTTGATTAAAAAATTCAGCGGTGATTTTGATATTATCCTTACAAAAACAATGGGTTTTCCTGTATGGGTAGCGCAAATAGTCGCTGTTTTAGCATTAATAGCAGGTATTATGGTTTTAATAGAAATGTTTGGTATAACTATCCGCAGTTTGGATTTTATTGCATTAGTTCTTGCAATTATCTGGGCGGTGTTTATCATAATCGGTGTTGTTTCTTGGATTACAAAACAAGGTGATATGAGTATTTGGCATATGTTACAGAGATTGGCTATTCATACCATGGTTCTCGGTTCTCTTCTTATTACAGCTAAAAAAGGCAGTTAAGCGGTATACGTTAAATCCTAAAGGATTTTTCGCCGGTAATTAATTGCCTGTTATTTGTGATGAACCGCGTAAGCGCGAAAAGCTTACGCGGTTTTTTTATTTATAGCGTCTTTTTCCGCTTTCATGCTAAACTATCCTCATGAGTAAGGAATTAACGACAGTCAAGTTGGATGAGTTTTTTAAAAGCGTTCTTGATATAGACGGTTTTGCGGCAAACGATAACTCCCTTAACGGAATTCAAGTTGATAATGACGGCTCTCCCGTTAAAAAAATCGCCTTTGGTGTTGATGCAGCAATGGAAACTTTTGAGCAGGCTGCGGCTGCCGGTGCAGGGATGCTTTTTGTCCATCACGGTTTGTTCTGGGGAAAGCCTCTAAGGATAACCGGAAATTTGCGTCAAAGGATAAAATTTCTTTTAGATCATAATATCTGTTTATATGCGGTGCATCTTCCATTAGATCAACACCCAATGTTCGGAAACAATGCTGTATTAGCGCAGTGTTTAGGATTGGAAAATATCGAGCCTTTCGGCGTATATGCAGGACGTAAAATAGGATATAAAGGAACTTTTCCTCAACCAGTTTCTATTGACGAAGCTGTAAAAAAAATCAGTTTTAAAAATAGACCCCCTGCAGGGGTTTTTCCCTTTGGGAAAAAAGAAATAACAAGTGCCGCTGTTGTATCAGGCGGCGGTGCATCAAACTTGCGGGATGCAATTGAAGAAGGTATAGATTTATTTATTACAGGCGAGAGTTATCACGGTGTTTATCATGATTGCTTGGAATCCAAACTTAACATGATTGCAGGCGGTCATTACAGTACAGAGGTTTGGGGGGTGCAGGCTGTTATGCGTCATTGTATTTCAGAACTCGGCATAGATGCTGAATTTATCGATATCCCTACCGGTTTGTAGAATCGTTCTTTGAGGGGGTATAAGTTCTACGGTTGTTTTTTTATGCTTTTTCTAACGAAAATAGGATCAAAATATTTTTCTACTTCTACTTTAGTTATTAAAAATTTTAAAACGAAACGGTAAACTAAAAAGGAAACTGCAAGCGAAGCTAAAAAGATAAGAGTAAAACCCCATGATCGTCCGCTTTCCGGTAACAATACCATTAAAAAATTAATATATAAAAGCGTTAATAAAATAAAAGTTATTATAGCGATTATGACATTAAACAGCGTCGCTCCCAGAACAAAAAGAAGGGTATTAATTTTTTTATTCATTTTGTATATCCTTCTTTAAAACTTCTTTTGGTTTTTTCATTGTTATAAAAAGGGTTAATAATAAAATAATACAACACACAACAACCGATGAATCTGCAAGATTAAAAGTAGGCCATCTCTGCATTCCGAAAAGGCCGTAGATCTTTACGCTTATAAAATCTACAACTCCGTCCGGGCGGAAAATTCTGTCTATAAGATTACCGATCCCGCCGCCGATTATACCTGCCGCCGCCCATCGTTGAAGAGTAGTAAAGTCATCAGATTTAAAAAAATACCACATTAAAAAACCTAAAACAAGAAGAGGAAAAATAATAAATATAATCGGTTTAAGAAAGTCAGGAAGATTTTCGCCTAAACTAAACGCTATCGCTTTGTTTCGAACATGGTAAATCCAAAGAAATTCATTGCCGAAAACATCTTTAATAAGCCCCGGATGAATAGGTTGTATTTTTACAATAATCGCTTTTACAATTTGATCTATTAATATAATAAATGCAGTCAACGACAATGGCAGTATCCGCTGTTTAAACAGCGTGTTTTCTTTAAAAAATTGTTTCATTTAAGTACTCCGTCTTTATAGTTTAGGGATTAAATAAGAGTTGGTCAATATTACATCTATTGTAAATTCACATAAAAAAACATTAAATTATATTAAATATGTATTTAAACTATACTCAATCCGGTTATTTGGTTATTTCTCCTGAAGATGATTGTAAAGCAATAGTTGATGCGATGCTGGCAACTGATTACAGCGAAGAATTTTGTTTTGCAGATGTATTTGAAGCGGAGTTTATCGCCAGATTAATGGAAGCCGGATTTTTAGTAATGTCTATCGGTATAGAAAATGAAAAAGGGGAAAAAAATTATTTACTGTTACCTAAACTGCATCTTGTGCGTTCCGCTTTATTTTTTGATAATCTGCATGTTAAGAAATCAATCCGCAGATTTTTAGATCGTTACGAACTGCGCGCAGATGCGGAGTTTGAGCGTATCGTTGACCTTTGTATTAATAAACACGGGTCAGATTGGCTTACGCCTCCTTTGGTAGAGAATATAAAAAAAATACGCCAGCTTTACAAAGAAAAAATAATATCTGCAAACGATTTTTATTTGCGCCCGACATCATCCGCTTACCCTGCTTCTTTCGGTCTTTACCGTGACGGTATCCTTGTTGCAGGGGAATTCGGCGTTATTTGCGGTAATGTCTATACCAGTTATTCAGGTTATTTCGATGAAACTAATGCAGGTACAGTCCAGATCATCTTAGCAGCACGTTATTTGGAAACACATGGATTTTCTTTCTTTGACTTAGGTATGCCTCTGGAATATAAAAACAATCTTGGAGCGTTGGATATAAGCCCTAAAAGATTTGTGCAATTATTCAGAAGGGGAGATCTTGTGAAAAGATTGGACAGCTTTAAAAGTTAAATTTGTATATACGCTTTCGCGGTACAATTCTTTTTATTTCCAGCCGATCGACACTCTGATTTGAAACCCGTGACCTATTACCGCCTTTCCGTTTCCACCCAGAAATAACGCTTCTTGGCTTCTTAATTCTTTTTCCAACTTACTTGCAAAGCGTATCCCGTATAAAAAAACGCCTCTTATGAACATTTTCTCTGATGTCGGGTAATCTAAGCCGAGTCCGAATTTTACCCAAAAACAACTTAAATCATTTGCTTTAATTTCACGCCTCAGCTCAGGATCGTCAACATGTCCGAAAGTAAGATCGGGGGAAGTGGTAGATGTTTCCTTTGGTCTTAATGAAAAAATCCATTGATATTCCGCGCCCGCGATGGGGTAAAGAGTCAGTTTTTTGTTTTTTAATGTAAACGGGTATTTGAGATAAGCCCCGATAATACCGCCTGTTAGATTATAATCCGCAAAATCTCTGGATTCGTTAGCTTTATTTATAATATAATTTCTGGCTAAAGTACCGAATGTAAAACCGATTGACGCTTCCAGATAATTAATATCATAAAACCCGAAAATACCGTAACCGTTTAACGAAAATTCCATTCTTGTAATATCCGCTCCTGCAGCATCAATCTTAGGAACAGTTATTTCATGCCCTCCGCCGAAAGATTGACTGAAAAACCCTCCGAATCCGTAACTTGACTTAATTTGTGCGAAAGCACCCCCTGTAACAAGTACCGTCAGTGACAATACACATATTATTTTCTTAATCATTTTCACTCCTAAACCTTAAGGCGCTTTTTCTATTTGACATTAATAATATGTCACAATTTTTAGAAAATGTCCAGAATCGGGAACTCAAGGCTTAAGCCTTATGCCCCTTGAATATTTATTATTAATATTTTAGACTAATACTCTAATTAAGTCTTTAAGACCTTTAAAATAGGAGAAGATATAATGAAACGTACTTATCAACCCAGTAAGGTAAAGAGGAACCGGAAATTCGGGTTCCGTGCCCGTATGAAGACAAGGGGCGGGAGGCTTGTTTTAAAGCGCCGCAGAGCAAAGGGACGGATAAAACTTTCTGTTTCAAACGAGAAAAAGCCGTATTAAGATTATTAATAACCTTGAAAAGGGGAAAAAACGGAGTTTTAAGCGTAAAGAACATTTAAAGGGAAGGAAAGAGATTCGGGAGGTTTTCGGCAAAGGGAAAAAGCATAGCTGCCAGGGCGCGAAGCTTTTTATTTTAAATAATGATTTGCCTTATAACCGTATTTGTTTTACATTTTCCCGGGGTTTTGGGAATGCGGTTTCCAGAAACCGTGCCAGACGGCTCGGAAGGGAAGCATTCAGATTGATGAAAGACCGTCTGCCAGACGGGCATGATTTAATTTTTCAATTGTTTCCTGAAACCGGAAAAACCTCTCTTTCTGACAGAACAATGCAGCTTGAATCTCTTTTTATAAAAGCCGGTTTATTGAAATGAAATATATAGCGTTAATTTTAATTAAATTTTATCAGTATGCAATCTCCCCGCATTTTCCGTCATGCTGCAGGTATTACCCAAGCTGTTCTGCTTATGCTTACGAAGCGGTCAGTAAACACGGTTTTTTTCGCGGATGTTTTATAGCTTTAAAAAGGATTGTTCGCTGTCATCCATTTCATGCAGGCGGTTACGATCCTGTTCCTGAACATTCTAATTGTTCGGAAATAAATTTATTAAGAAAGTAAAAAGGATATACAATGGATAAAAAAACAATCTTGGCAATTGTGCTCTCTAGTATTGTGTTGATCGTTTCTTTTGTGATTCAAGGTGTTTTCTTCCCGCCTCCTCAAAGGCAGACAACTGTAGTTTTGGAACAACAATCTGCAGTGACAGCGGCTGATACACCTGACGATCCTCTGACCGCTCCTGTTTTGCAAGAGAAAAATCCTGTGGATTTTTCTTTACCTGCGGTTACTTCATCAGTAAATATTGATCAAAACACATTTATTCCAAAACAACTTGTAACAATCGACACCGAATTTTTCACTGTTGTTTTAACCAATGAAGGCGGTGATATGGTTTCTTTTAAATGGAAAGATCCCAGAAAACACCCGAATGATACGGACGCTTATGTCGATTTAATTCTTTCAGGTGATAAAGAAGCAAGAGCTTTTTCTGTCGCCTTTGGCGATCATGAAGCGGTACCTGTTTCATCAAATTTTAATATAAACCGTTTTTCAAATCATTCTATCGAATTTTACCGTGATTTTATTATTCCTTCTGCAACAGGCGAAGATTCTAAATTCCGATTAAGCAAGCGTTATGAATTTAAACCTAACGATTATATGTTTGAATTAAAAATCACATTGGACGGCGGAAGCTCTGTATCCGGTTTTAATTTTTCAGGCAATGCGTATACCTTATCATTCGGTCCTCAAATCGGTCCTAAATTTCAAAAGCTTGATAACTTTTACGATTACCGTCATTTAAATATTTATACTAACGGCAAAAGAAGAGACGCCAAATACAACGAATTTATTGACCGCCCAAGCTGGGCTGCGATTTCCGGTAAGTACTTTGCTTTTATCGCATACCCGTATCTTCAGCAATACAATCTTCGATTTTCCAACAAAGAAGAAGCCGGGCTTTCCGCAACGTCAAGACTCAGTATAATTAGGCCGTCTGTTAATTTATCAAAAATCGAAGACACTTACCGTTTTTATCTAGGACCAAAAACACAAGACAGGCTTTCGCATTATAACACAGGTAAAAATGAATTTAATATCAGGGATGCAAATTTTGCGGAAATAGCAAGTTCCCGCGGGATTTGGGGAATTTTATCCCCTCTTGAACGCGGATTAAAATGGCTTTTACTTTTATTTTATGCAGGCGTAAAAAATTACGGTGTCGCGATCATTCTTCTTACATTATTAATAAAAATTCTTTTCTTCCCTTTAACAAAAAAAGGATCGGAAGCCACTCAAAGAATGCAGGCGCTTACGCCGAAGATTAAAGAACTGCAGGAAAAATATAAAAATAATCAGCAAAAACTGCAAGCGGAAATGGCGAATTTTTATAAACAAGAAGGATATAACCCGATTTCAGGTTGTTTGCCGATGCTGCTCCAGTTGCCGATTTTTATCGCTATGTATAATCTTTTTAACAATCATTTCGATTTGCGCGGTGCAGGTTTTATTCCGGGCTGGATACCCGATCTTTCCCTGCCTGAAGCGATTTGGAATTTCCCCGACGGTGTAAGGCTGCCGATTTTAGGTTGGACAGCTCTTCGCGCCCTACCTTTTATCTATGTCGCTTCACAATTATTGTACAGTAAAGTGACGCAGATGCCGGGGCAGCAATCAAACGCGCAAATGAAAATGATGTTATACGCCATGCCGATTATATTTTTCTTCGTACTTTACAATGTACCGTCCGGTTTGTTGATCTACTGGATTTTTTCCAACTTACTTACACTTGTTCAACAGTTGATCATCAACAGGTATATAATAAAAAAACGTGCGGCAGAAGCGCCTCCGCCGCAAGCTCCCAGTATCGCACCACCTGTCGGCGGTGGTAAAAAGAAAAAATCAAAAAGGAGATAATTATGGAATTCGAATTTGAAGGACGCACTGAAAAAGAAGCAATTGATAAAGCTGCGGCAGAACTAGGTCTTGAAAAAGACGATTTCGATGTTGAGATTCTTGAAACCCAAAAAACAGGTTTGTTCAAGAAAGGTTATGTAAGGATTAGGGTTCATACAGGTAATACGACTTTTAAACCGAATGAAGCGAAAACAAGTTTTAAAGATATGCAAGCTCCGAAAAGGGAAGCGGTTTTCGGAGAACCTGTCCCGCAAAATGAATTTGAACAAAAGATGACTGATTTTCTTATCGGTTTAATTGAAAAGATGGGTTATCCCGGCAAAGTGTCAATTTTATTCCGCGAAAAAAATAAACTCGGACTTAAAATAGATTCAAGTTATTCATCTATTTTAATTGGAAAAAAAGGCAAGAACCTTGACGCGCTTCAGTTGCTGTTAAATATTTATGCAGGCAGATTGGGAAAAGAAGAAGTAAGGGTAATTTTAGATACTGAAAATTACCGTATCCGCCGCGAAGAATCTCTTGTACGTCTTGCTTACAGCGTTGCGGAAAAAGTCCGTGAAAGCAGAGGCTCGGTTTTACTTGAACCTATGAATCCCTTTGACAGATGGTTGATTCACACCACATTGAATGACATCAATGATGTTGAAACCAAAAGCGAAGGAGATGGTTTATATAAACAGGTGAGAGTATATTATCGCGGGTTTAAATGATGAAACATATAGGCAAGGCAGTTGGAACAGTCTTTTTTTTCTTTGTTTTCTGTCTGCCTGCCGTTTTATCCGCGCTCCCGCTTGAAAATCTGGTTTCCCCTTCTCATGCACAGCGCTTGTTTGAAAACGGGGAAATGATAGTAGAGACGCAGTTAAGCAATAACCCTTTCCCGGTATTATTGCCTGACAATGATGAATTGCATCAGATTATTACAAACGCGCGCGCTTCTTTTAAACCTAATATTTTTGTTGAAACGCTTTACCTGTATAAAAAACCTGAAAATTATCATTCAGATTTTAATACTTGGGATGAAACTCAAAAAACCGGTATTTTAAATCAAGCGCTTGCACTCGGCACATTAACAGGCGTTCAATATTTTTCTTCAAGCCGGAATGTACCGCGCACTTTTTATGAACACTCAACTGTAATAGACGGGCCGCAAACTAAAAAGCCTCTCCCCGATCCTGTTTATTTATCCCTGCCTGCAGCATTGACCTTATATGCAAGGCAAAAAGACCTTACATTCGGGGATAATATTTACCGTTACGATTATGAAATAAAAAGAGATTTTATTGTTTTTACTCAGGAGAATGTAACATCGCTGAGTATAGGGATTATAAATGCAATAGGGAAGGGGAATCTCCGTTCAGCAATCGCGGTTATTGATTGCGGAGATTCTCTTTTAATATACGCAGTTTCTATGGTAAAAGCTTTGACGCTTTCAAGTTTACGCGACCGTATCAGCAATTCATTCAGCAGCAGGGCGGAAGCGATTTTAAAATGGTTTACAAACAGATTGGATAATCAATTATTTAATTTTTGAGATTACATCATTGATTACTTTATCTGCATCATCGTATTCTACCTGGCAAGTGCCGACTTGCTTGTGCCCGCCGCCGCCGTAAGATAACATTATTGAACCTACATCGGCGTTACTGGTACGGTTTAAAATACTATGCCCTACGGTTATCGCGACATTTGATTTATTACGCCCGTCTACAACCCAGACTGAAATATTTTGTTCGGGGTAGAGCGTGTAAATAACAAACCTATTTCCCGCATGTATTGTTTCTACATTGCGGAGATCGACATAAATTACATTCCCTTCAATTTTTGTATGTTTTATTACCATTTCCTTATATAACTGACTCTGTTGGAAATATAAATCAAGGCGTTCTTTAACATCAGGCATTTCCAGTATTTCGTAAATTGTTTTTTCAGCGCATGCTTTGGCAAGACTGGTCATTAAATCATAATTACTGATTGTAAAATTCCTAAAGCGCCCGAGACCGGTGCGCGGATCCATAATGAAACCTAAAAGCACCCAGCCTTTCGGATCTAAAATTTCATCTGATGTAAGGTTTCCGGAATCGACTTTATCCACAAAATGAATCATCTCTGAGAATTTGTTTAATTTACCGTCTCCTCCATAATAATCGTAAATTATCCGCGCACAGCTTGGAGCGGGTTTGGAAACACCTTCAAAATAAGCCTTAGCTCCCAGCCGCTCAGATTCACTGGAATGATGGTCAAACCAGAGTTTACATCCCTTTATATACGGAATATTTGCAAGAATATCATTATCTGTCGCTTCTACTTTTCCGTCTTGAATATCTTTTGGATGAACAAATTTCCATTCATCTATTAAACCTAGATATTGCAAAAGTGCGCCGCAAGCCAATCCGTCAAAGTCTGATCTGGTAAATAATCTCATTTTTATACCATCCTTAAGTAGATTATAGTTATATTATAATACAATAATTTATTTTACGCCATTATTTCTATTTATCTGACCTTAAAATTTTAACTCTCAGGCTCAAGATATAAGGTTTTTATTATTTTTGGTATTGCAAACAATTTTTTCCATAATAATAGTAAAGTAATAAATCTTGCTAATAATCAAAATTTCTAATATAATGGTAAATTATGTCAGAAAAAGAAACATTAACACCGATTTCCAGGGTGTTGTCGCTTCCAAATGGCGGCGGTGTTAATAAAGCTTATGTTGATATCATTATAAACGAAGAAATCCCTATTATATGTATAAATAAAGGCGCTCAAAGAAAAAGATTGATGCCTTTTAAGGTTTTATTTGATAATAAAGAAAATTTTTGGCTTTTTTCCGGTCCTTGGGAATATTTCCTGACAGGCGACAGTATAGATATTATACATGAAAAATCCAACACTAAAACCCTTCAATGGGAGAATGCAAAGGCACCTCAAAAAGCAGATGAAGAAGAAGAACTCGAAGAAATGGAAGTCCATGAAGACGAGGAAGATGACGCTGACGGTTTCGGCAGTGATTATCTCGCTTTTACTAAAATGACAACCGAAGAAAGGGTTGAGTGTCTTAACAAAGATAAACAGCGTTTAAACGAGCTTCTTTTAAATAGACCGAAAGACGCAAACCTTATAACAGAAGCCCTTGTAGATACAACTAAAGATGCCGCACTTATTAACCATGCAACCCTTGAAGAAGCGATGCGTCTTGGAGATGATGAAGCGAAAAAACTTACTCAGGAGATGGTAGACAACACTAACGAAATGGTTAAAAGCTCAGCGCATCTTATATCAGAAGATGTTTTTAATGATGAATTAATGAACACCCTTGTTGAAAAATCCAACGGTACCATAGTTCAGCATATGACACGTGTTTATCTTAACGGGATCGCTTTTCTTACTTATTATAATAATTTAGTTTCTACATCCAGCGCTATTCAAAAATTTCGCATTTCTTTTACATCCAAATACCGCAAATTATATCATTCACTGCTTTCGCATCTTAGTATTGAAGATATAAATCTGGAACGGGTGTTTTTAGGCGGCATGAGGGCAATCACTCCGGAGCTGTATTTTAAATGGGCTGTGGGTTTTTTAATTCATGATGTCGGAAAAGCGTCGGCAGTTGAATATCATGAAGGTGTCGGCTCTTATAACCGTCAGATAGTTATCGATCATGTAAAGCAAGGTTATAAATCTATAATGACTAAAACAAATTATCCCATGGAAGCGAGCCTTATTACAGGCTATCATCATGAATATTACGGCGATTCTGCCGGTTACGGATATTTCCGCGCGTATCTGCAGCAATATAAAAAAGTAAACCCTTATGCAAAACAAGATTATATAATTACTTTTGATTTAGAACCTATCCTTGATTATCAAGCGCTTGCATATTTCCCCGCAAAAGTTTTAGAAATTATTGATGTATACGACAGCTTAACCGACCCTCATCGTGTTTACCGTAAAACAATGACTCCTGAAGAAGCCTTAGTCATGATGAAAGCTGAGTTTATTGACAGCCATTTAAAAATCGATCCTATCCTGTTTGATATTTTTGCCGCTTTTATCAGAGAAAAAGAAAAAAATGTAAAAGTAGGATAAAATTTTCTTCTAGCAAAAATAATTTTTTAACAGTTCCAAATCCAATTCAGGATATACAGGATATTTCTCCATTATTTTCCTTACTCTTGCATGGACATTATTTTTTACAGCCTCATCTATAATATATTTTGCTTTGCTCTTCTTGGCAGCATCTTTCATATCTTGCGCTTGAGTTGTTCCTTTAATTGCATCCGCTAACAGGGAAGCTAACTCTTTCATTTCAACTTCACCCATCCCCAAAGTAGTTACCGCCGCTGTCCCGACTCTGATCCCCGATGTATACCACGGGCCGTTAGGATCGTCGGGAAGGCTGTTGCGGTTTAGCGTTATGTGACATTCGTGAAGAGCGCTTTCCGCCTGTCTTCCTGTAAGATTATTTTTATGAACATTGATAAGGAGCAGGTGGTTATCGGTGCCGCCTGTCAGTACGTCAAGCCCCTTACTCATACAGCTTGCAGCGAGTGTTTTACAATTATCAACAATGCGCTGAGCGTACTGTTTGAACTCAGGAGCTGCGGCTTCACGGAATGCGACCGCTTTTGCAGCTATAACGTGGGGGAGAGGACCCCCCATTGTAAGAGGGCAGCCTTTATCCAGGGCTTCTGCAAATTCTTTTGTAGAAAACACCACCCCCGCTCTGGGACCGCGCAGTGTTTTGTGGGTGGTGCTTGTTACAACATGCGCCCACTTTACAGGATCGTATTCGTCTGTAAAAACTTTTCCCGCGACCAAGCCCGCAAAATGCGCCATATCTACCATGAAGACGCTGCCAGATTTATCTGCAATTTCCCTCATGCGCTTGAAATTAATTTTTCGCGGATAAGCGGAGTAACCTGTTAATAAAATTAAGGGGCGGATATGCATCGCCTGTTTTTCAATTTCATCGTAATCAAGCAATCCGTTTTCTTTGGACACCGAGTAACTGTAAACATCAAACATACGCCCTGAAAGATTGTTTCTGTAACCGTGAGTAAGATGCCCTCCCGAATAATAATCCAAGCCTAAAAGACGCTGATTGCCTAAATCCGCTCTAAGCTTATCCCACTCCGTTTTATCAAGTTTATAAAGATTAGTTGTGTTTAATTTTTCCAGTACAGGGTTTTCTATACGTGTGGAAAGAATAGCCCAGAATGCAAGAAGGTTTGCGTCAGCGCCGCAGTGAGGCTGGACATTCGCATATTGCGCTCCGAAAAGTTTACATGCTTCTTCTGCCGCCATCGTTTCGATAGCGTCAACATTTTCATTTCCTGCGTAAAAACGGTGGTTGGCAATCCCTTCGGCGTATTTATCGGTTAGTAAATTCCCCATCGCAAGCTGTACCGCCATTGTGCAGTAATTTTCGCTTGCAATAAGTTTTACACGTTTTCGTTGATTTTCCAACTCTTTTACAATGGAAGAGGCGATTTCCGGGCTTGTTTTGGATATCTCTGTTAAAGCGCAAAGATATGCCAATAGGTTTGTATTAATTTTTTCCGGCAAATTTTTCTCAAGATATGCCGTAACAGGATTTTTATTCATAAATAAAGATAACATTTATTTAATTAAAAAAAAAGTGGGTTTTGATTAAGAGTTAAACCCCTCTTTATTAAAACAATTGATTTATGCTATTATTTTTTAATAAGGAGCAATTTATGGCACAAGAAAAAATCCCGGTTGGTATACTGGGTGCTACAGGTATGGTTGGGCAGCAATACATTTCCCTTCTCAATGATCATCCATGGTTCGAGGTTCGTTATGCGGCAGCCTCTCCGCGCAGCGCAGGAAAAAAATATTCAGAAGCGGTTGCGGGAAGATGGCAGCTTACTAAAACTTACGCGCCTCATGTTGGGAACATCATCGTAGAAGATGCCAATGATGTCAGCCGCGCTGCAGAGGCTTTTAAAAAAGGCGGATGTTCATTTGTATTTTCCGCGCTGGAGATGGGCAAGGATGAAACCCGCGCTCTTGAAGAAAAATACGCAGCGGCAGGAATCCCTGTTATTTCAAATGCGTCAGCGCACCGCTGGACGGAAGACGTACCTGTCCTAATCGCTGAGATAAATCCGGAGCATACAGATATTATCCCCATGCAAAAAAAAGCGCGCGGTTGGGATCGCGGCTTTATCGCTGTTAAACCAAACTGTTCTATACAGAGTTATATGAAGCCGATTCACGCTCTTGCAAAAGCGGGGTTCCCTGTTCAAAGAATCATCGCGACTACGATGCAGGCTGTATCAGGCGCCGGATATCCCGGCGTGCCGAGTTTGGACATGCTTGATAATATTGTTCCGTACATCGGCGGCGAAGAGGAAAAGTCTGAAAAAGAACCGCTAAAGATTTTCGGCTCTATCGAAAACGGCGTTTTTAAAAACGCGCAGTTCCCTAAGATTTCCGCTCATTGCAACAGGGTACCGGTGACAGACGGGCATACGGCTTGTATCAGTTTGGAATTTGCAGACGGCAAACCGTCTTTGGAAGAGATCAAAAAGATATGGGCGGCCTACAAAGGCTTGCCTCAGGAAGCGGGTTTGCCGATGGCGCCGAAGCAGCCGATCATCTACCGTGAAGAGGATAACCGTCCGCAGCCGCGTAAGGATCGCGATGCCGATAAAGCGATGGCTGTCGTTATCGGGCGGCTCCGCCCCTGTAATGTTTTTGATATCCGTTTTACAGCTCTTTCGCATAACACTGTACGGGGCGCGGCAGGCGGCGGTATATTGAATGCGGAATTATTAAAATATAAAGGTTTTATCAGTTAATTAAGGACGGTAATGTGAACGAAAAGTATTTTCCATTAGATAAAACCGCGCTTGAAAAAATCGCGCGGCAGTATCCAACACCGTTTTATATTTATGATGAGAAGGCGATAATCGAGAATGTGCGGAAAATAAAGAGCGCGTTCTCGGTTTTCCCTTCTTATAAAAATCATTTTGCGGTGAAGGCACTTCCTAATCCCTATATCCTCAAACTTCTCGCCGCTGAAGGTTTCGGCGCGGACTGCTCAAGTTTGCCCGAACTGCAGTTAGCCGAAATGTCAGGCATGAAAGGCGAGGATATAATGCTCACCTCCAATGAAACGCCGACCAAGGAATATATTGCCGCAAAGAAGATGGGCGCCGTCATCAATCTTGATGATTTTTCCCATATTGAATTTTTGGAAAAAACCGCGGGCTTGCCTGATCTTATTTCCATGCGTTATAACCCAGGGCCTCTTAAAGAAGGCAATGCGATTATCGGAAAGCCCGAAGAAGCAAAATACGGTTTAACTCGCGAACAGCTCATTGCAGGTTTCGCTTTGCTCAAGCAAAAGGGGGTAAAGCGTTTTGCCTTGCATACTATGGTTGCAAGCAACGAATTATCTGTTCCTTATCATGTTGAAACAGCGCGTATGCTTTTTGAACTTGCCGTAGAAATTTTTAACAAAACGGGAGTCCGTTTTGAATTTATTAACCTCGGCGGCGGGGTTGGAATTCCCTATAAACCCGATCAAACTGCCGTGGATTACTTGCTTCTTGTCCGGGGCATACAAAAAGCGTATAACGATATTATCAAACCTGCAGGGCTTGATCCGATGAATATCCGCACTGAATGGGGCAGGGTAGTGACAGGCCCTTACGGATGGCTTGTTTCACGCGCGGTTCACAAGAAAGAAATCTACCGCAATTATATCGCCCTTGATTCCTGTATGGCGGATTTAATGCGCCCTGCGCTCTATACCGCGTATCATCACATAACGGTGCCGGGCAAGGAAAACGCCCCCTTGAGCGAAATATACGATGTGGTAGGCAGCTTGTGCGAAAATAATGACAAGTTTGCTATTCAAAGAAAATTACCTAAAATAGAAACATCGGCGGAAGGCGCGGGCGATCTTGTCGTAATCCATGACGCTGGCGCGCACGGAAGGGCGATGGGTTTTAACTATAACGGCAAACTCCGCTGCGGGGAATTGCTTTTTCGCACGGACGGCTCTGTTATGCAAATACGCCGCCCTGAAACAATAGAAGATTATTTTGCAAGCTTGGATATAAAGGGGCTGGAAAATTTTAAATAAATACGTTATTCTGATAAAAATTATAAAGAGAGGTTTTTATGCCGTCAGAACCATCTGAAAGAAGAGTTTTATATCTTAAAAGAAAAAAAAGCGGGTGTTGCCCAAGATGCGGAGCAAAGAAAAGAAAGTCTTACAAATTTATTTATTGCGAAGATTGCAGGGCTTTTTACAGAGATTACAATCAGGAAATGTCTGATGATATTAACTCGGTAAGAAAAGCAAGGTATAAAAAAAGAAAGAAAAATAAACAATGCCCGCGTTGCGGAAAAAAGCATAATAAAAGTTATAAAAAAACAATTTGCGCAGCATGCCTTAAGAAACAGTACAGTTATTTATAATTTTTAATGAGGAATATATGATCTCCAGAAATCCCAACATTGCAAATTTAAAAGCAGGCTATCTTTTTCCGGAAATTGCAAAACGCCGCCGTGAATACGCCGCCTCTCATCCCGCTGCGAAGATCATCAGTTTGGGCGTGGGTAATACGACAGAGCCGATCCTGCCTCATATCAACGCAGGTCTTACAGAGGGGGCGCGAAAGCTCGGTACGGCAGAAGGCTACTCTGGTTATCAGGATGAAGGGATGGCAGCCTTACGTGAAAAAATATCTTCGGTTTTTTACAAAGGGAAATTTTCGATAGACGAGGTTTTTATTTCTGACGGCGCGAAGTGCGACATCGGCAGATTGCAGATACTTTTCGGCGCAAATGCAAAAATCGCCGTACAGGATCCGTCCTACCCTGTTTATGTTGACGGCTCTGTGCTTGCAGGCGCTGCCGGCGGCTGGGAAGGGGTGGGTTACGCAGGTATTACCTATCTGCCATGCACCGCGGAAAATAATTTTTTCCCTCAGCTTGATCTAATTCCGCAAAACAGCATTATTTATTTCTGTTCACCTAACAACCCGACAGGCGCTGTCGCAGATCACGCGCAGCTTTCTTCATTGGTAAAAACCGCTATTGATAAGGGCTGCATCATTGTTTTTGACTCGGCGTACAGCGAATTTATCCGCGACCCTTCATTACCTAAGACTATTTATGACATTGAAGGCGCAGGGCAATGCGCTATCGAAGTTAACTCCTTCTCTAAGCCGGCAGGCTTTACAGGCGTGCGCCTCGGCTGGTCTATAGTGCCTAAGACGCTTAAGTATGCAAGCGGCGAAAGTATTAATGCAGACTGGAACCGCATTGCAGGGACAATTTTTAACGGCGCGTCAAATATCGCTCAGGAGGGAGGGCTTGCAGTTTTAGATGACGAGGGCTTAAAAGAAGTCCGCAAGTTAACAGATTTTTATTTATGGAATGCAAAGCTGATCAAAGACGCTCTTTTATCGCTTGGAATAAAATGTATAGGCGGCGATAATTCCCCTTATATCTGGGCGCATTTTTCCGGCAGGGACAGTTGGGAAGTTTTTGCTGAGATACTTGAAAAGTGCCAGGTTGTCACCACTCCCGGCGCAGGCTTCGGTTCTGCAGGGCAAGGTTTTATACGTTTTTCGGCTTTCGGTCATCGCGCCGATGTTGAAGAAGCATGTAAGCGGCTTGTACAAAATTATTCATGTAAAAATTAAATAAATTGCGTTATCTTTTTAGTTAAGGTGTAACAAGTATGCGTATTATGCCTTATTAATTAGGAGGCAATATTATGAAAAAATCTATAATAATTATTATTGTACTTGCATTACAGATGAATGCATGTTTTTATGACTGGTCTTCGGATGACAGCGGCAGCGGTCAATATTTTGATTATAAATTGCAAGGAAGATGGGTATCTACAGGGTCATATAATTTTGTTTACGAATTGATAATCGATTATAACTCTATTACTGTATTCGGTAATAATTGGCGGTATACAGATAATCCTTTTCAAAATGTTACTCAAAATGAAGATTTAAAAGGCTATTCAGAATTAATTGAAAACAAAAATAGTTATACTCATACAGGTAATATATATATTTATGATCGAGGAGAGTTTCAGGAAGGTATTCCTTATCTCTATTGGGAAAATGAAAAGTATGGTACAGACAGAAGGAAATTTTTAACTTTCACATATGGTAGTTATAATAATCCGTATTATGATACGCTTGTATGGATAGAAGAAAATTAATTTATTTGATAATATATTAAACAAATAGGAATTTATTATGGATAAAGAATTTACCAAATGCCCTGAAGGCCACATTTATGAATCCAAGCTGGAAGAATGCCCGTATTGCAGCGGCGAAGAAGAAATAGAAGACAACCTTTCTAAAGCGGCGGAAAAAATAGTAAAAAAAGTTGATTTAAGTAATTTAGCGATGTGTTACATAAGAGGTCCTAATATATAAGGAGGATGATGTGAGTTATATAAAGTGTTCCGCAGGGCATATTCACGATTCTGAAATTGATGAATGCCCTTTTTGCAAGGGCAAAACAATAGATCAAGCCCTTGCCGCATTGCCTCCTAATGATGAAGAAGATGATCCGGACGATATGGCTATGTGTTATGATATGGGTCCCGGCTGGGTCGATGATATAGATAATTCTCCGGATGATTTTTAAAAAGTTCTAAAATGAAAACTCAGCCCAAACTTCCGAAAACAGGGGTTTTAGAACTTACATATAAATGCAATCACAAATGTTTATTTTGTTCCTGCCCCTGGGAAGATCGATATGAAAAAGGGGTTGAACTTAATTTGTCTGAATGGAAAAGGGCGATTGATATTTTAAAATCGCATAAGGTAAAATTTATTTCTATATCAGGAGGGGAGGCTTTGCTTAATCCTGACTTTCCTGAAATTTTGGCATATCTGCGCGAGCAAAAATTCAATAAAGGAAAATCCATTGTAGTAATATCTAACGGCTTATTGATGAGCGAAGAATATTTAGAACTTTTTAAAAAGTATAAAGTGCATCTTTCGCTTTCACTTCCCGGGATAAATACCTTCGAGCGACACACAGGGCATGATAACGCTCTCGGTGTTTTGCATTGGCTGCGCCGCGCTTCGCAGGAAAAAGTACAGACAACGGTAAATATAACAGTCACTAATATTAATTATCATGAACTCTACGAAACAATTTCCTACGCTCTTATCGCAGGCGCCGACACTTTACTGCTTAACCGTTTTTTAATAGGCGGCAGAGGCATACGGTATCAGAATGAATTATCTCTCAGCAAGAAACAAGTAAACGGAATGTTAGACACAGCGGAAGCCGTGCTTTCAAAAGCGAAAAGATGGGGCAGTATAGGTACAGAAATGCCCTTATGTTTAATTGAAAAAGATAAAAGCGAATACAAATATTTAAGGATGGGTTATCTGTGCGCAGCGGCGAAAGGTTTTTTTGTGATAGATCCTAGCGGCGTCATCCGCGCTTGCAATCATTCGCCGCGCAAAGTAGGGCATATTTTTAACGAAACTTTAATAGACGACCTTGATTATTGGAATATTTTTGCAAACCGCGATTATATACCGGACGAATGTAAAGGATGCAACGATGTTTCAATTTGCGATTGCGGCTGCAGGGAAGTTGCGTCAATTACCTGCGGCTCGGTTAAAGGGATGGATCCTTGCGTTTCTGATGAACCGTGCGTTTCTGATGAACCGTGCGTTTCTGATGAACCGTGCGTTTCATCAGAAACGCGCTTAAATTTTTAATTAAAATAGTTTTTCTAGACTTTTCTTTACTCATTACTTTATAATAAAATATCACCTAATCAGGAGACCGTCATGGATCGCGAATCAAAAATTAAAGAATTAATTTCTCAGATGACTCTGGAAGAAAAAGTATCGCAATTACTTTACAAGAGCCCTGCTATTGAAAGACTCGGGATACCTGAATATAACTGGTGGAATGAATGTCTTCACGGTGTCGCAAGAGCGGGTATCGCGACTGTTTTCCCGCAAGCGATAGCGATGGCGGCAACATTTGATGACGGTCTTATAAAAGAAATTGCAAACGTTATTTCCGATGAGGCGCGGGCAAAACACAATGAAGCTGTAAAACAGGGTAACCGCGGTCAGTACTGGGGGCTTACTTTCTGGACACCTAACATCAATATTTTCCGTGATCCGCGTTGGGGAAGAGGGCAGGAAACTTACGGCGAAGACCCTTACCTTACATCAAAAATCGGTCTCTCTTTTGTTCAAGGTTTACAGGGCGATGATCCTGAGAATTTAAAGTTAGCCGCTTGCGCTAAACATTTCGCTGTCCATTCAGGGCCTGAAAAAGAACGACATACTTTTAACGCCGTCGTTACGCGAAAAGATTTATGGGAAACATATCTCCCCGCTTTTAAAGTGCTTGTAGATGGTGGTGTTGAATCCGTAATGGGCGCATACAACCGCACGCTTGACGAACCTTGCTGCGCGAGTAATTTTCTTCTAAAAGATATTTTACGTAATAAATGGAATTTTAAAGGTCATGTTGTTTCAGATTGCTGGGCTATACGCGATTTCCACGAATATCATAAGATAACAAAATCCCCTGAAGAATCTGCGGCTCTCGCATTAAATGCGGGCTGCGATCTAAATTGCGGCTGTACTTATCCGATGCTTACAGTCTCTTTTAAACAAGGGCTTGTCACAGAAGAAGCGATTAACACCGCACTGGAAAGATTGCTGCGCACCCGTTTTAAATTGGGAATGTTCGAACCGCCGGAATCGGGGAAGTATGGCAAGCTTGGGCGCGAAGTTATCAACTGCGAAAAACACCGCAAGCTCGCTCTTAAAACGGCGCATAAATCCATCGTTCTTTTAAAAAACGACAACAATCTTTTGCCTCTTGATTCCAGCCCGAAAAAAATTGTCATTACAGGTCCCAGCGCGGCTAACGCTCATGCGCTTTTCGGGAATTATTACGGGGTAAGTTCTCATTTTGTTACGATACTCGAAGGCTTAGGCGAAAAAGTAAAAGATAAATTCGGCATCAATATTGATTACCGTCAAGGTTGTTTAATGTACAGCGAAAACAGCAAATCAAATGTTGAATACGGGGAAGCGAATATTTCTGATGTTGTCATTGCCGTAATGGGTTTAGACGGCGCGATGGAAGGCGAAGAAGGCGATGCAATTGCTTCAGATTCAAACGGCGACCGCGCCGCTATCGAACTTCCGCATTGGCAGTTAAAATATCTTCAATCAATCAGGAACAAAGGCAAAAAAATTATTTTAGTTCTTACAGGAGGCAGCCCTATCGCCTTTCCGGAAAATATCGCTGATGCTGTAATTTTTGCTTGGTATTCAGGTGAATCCGGCGGTACGGCAGTTGCGGATATTATTTTCGGCGATACGGTCCCGTCGGGAAAATTACCTATAACCTTCCCTGCTTCAACAGCGCAGCTTCCGCCTTACGCGGATTACTCGATGAAGGGGCGCACTTATCGTTATATGACCGAAGCTCCTTTATATCCCTTCGGATTCGGGCTTTCTTATACAAAATTCCGCTTTGATTCTATCGTTTTATCTGATTCTGAACTTTCCAAGGAGCAGGCAAAATTTGTTCGTGTATCGGTGACAGTTTCAAATATCGGTAAATTTGATGCTGACGAAGTTGTGCAAATCTATGTTTCCAGAGATAAAAAGGCCGAGAATGAGCCGTTTTTTTCGTTAAAAAGTTTCCGCCGAAGCTTTATACCTGCCGGAAAAAGTGAAAAAATTGAGTTTGAGCTACCCTTATCAGCATTTGAAACAGTGGATAAGGAAGGCGATTCCATATTGATACCGGGTTCTTATACAATCACCGCTGCAGAAGCGGCACCTGTAGCGGTTGCTGTGGAAAAAGGCGCTGCTGAGCCGGTTTCTGCAAAAATTAATATAAAATAAGTCACAATTTATATAAATTCACTTATTTCCATAAATTTATGAAAATAAATTTATTTAAGTCTTGACCATTAAATGACATTATGATAGCATAGCTTTAGTAAACCTAAACCCAAAGAATTGGGAAAAAAAGTATTTTGGAGGAAAAGATGAAAAAAGCTCTAGTTATCTTGGGTGCAGTTCTTATTCTTTTTAGTGTAAGCGGCTGTACAAAAAATGATGGGTTAGTCGTGTGGTCATTCACTGATGAAGTGGGTACTATGGTTAACGATTACTATATCCCGGCTCACCAGGCGGTAAAAATTAATTATTCAATTACCCCATCCGATCAGTTCGAAAACAAGTTAGATCCGGTATTACAATCAGGAAAAGGCGCACCGGATATTTTCGCTTTGGAATCAGCTTTCGTACGTAAGTATGTTGAATCCGGACAGCTTCTTGACATCACCGATGTTTATGAAAGAAATAAAAGCAAGCTCCTTGCTTATCCAGCAGAAGTCGGAACATACAATGGCAGAGTATACGGAATGTCATGGCAAGCATGCCCTGGCGCGATGTTCTATCGCAGAAGCCTTGCAAAGCAATATCTTGGAACAGATGATCCTGCAGTCGTACAGACCTATTTCACAGATCTTGACAAATTCCTTGAAACAGCTCAATTACTCAAAACCAGATCAAACGGCAGATGCTTAGTAGTCTCCAGCCGCGGCGACCTTTATAACGTATTTCTCGGCTCAAGGTCATCTCCTTGGGTTGTAAACAACAGATTGAACATAGACCCCAACATGGAAAAATACTTAGACATCGGCAAAATCATTCATGACAACCGCTATGATGCACGCATCGGACAGTGGTCGGAAGGCTGGTTCGCAGGTATGAAAGACGAACTCAAAGATGAAAACGGAAACTCTCTTGAAGCTTTCTCATACTTCCTCCCCACATGGGGCTTGCACTATGTTCTTAAGACCAATGCTCCCAGTACATCTGGCGACTGGGCGATGATCCCGGGTCCTGCAGCTTATCGCTGGGGCGGCACATGGATTGGCGCATACAAAGGCACAAAGAACCCCGAACTTGCAAAGCAGATGATCGAATGGCTTACCACAGATGACGGCTTCCTTACAGCATGGGCAAATGACACAGGCGACATGGTCAGTAACCTTAGTGTTGTAAACAGAATTAAAGACAACTTTAGTGAAGCATTCCTCGGCGGACAGAACCACTATGCAGCTTTTGCTGAAATGGCTAAATCGGTAGACGGCAGACTTACTCAGGGAACAGACCAAGCAATTGAAGGACTCTTCCAAGAAGAAGCGACCGCTTTCGTTAACGGCGAAAAAACAAAAGCTCAAGCCCTTTCTGATTTCAGGGCTCAGGTTCAGACAACACTTGGGTTCTAATCAACAGAGGTTGATAGATACAAAAGTTTAATTTCACCTGATCACTTGAAAAAGTGATCAGGTTTTTTTTTAGGGGGAACTTATGCCAAGGAAAAAAGACACTGTTAAGGCTGAAATAAATCCCGAGGAAACTATCCCTCCTGTAGAAATTCCGCAAGAAGCTCAGGAACAGACCGAATCTCAGGAATTAGCTCAAGAAAATGCAGAAGAACAAATTATCTTAAAAAAAGTTAAAATTAAAAAAGTGATTGGTCATGAAGCAAAAACAAATCGTCATGGATATCTTTTTGTTTTGCCTTTTCTTATTGTGTTTAGTCTTTTTAATCTTTGGCCGACCTTTTATACATTTATGCTTGGTTTTACAAACGTAAAAGGTTTCGAACAAAATATTAACTTTTCTTCGGATTGCGGAACTTGTAATGGAAGCGGATATAGAAATGTGTATGGATGGTCAGAACCCTTAGTATGTAATGATTGTCACGGAAAAGGAAAAATCATTCATGCCGCTGAAAATTACAGCAGGCTTATAAAAGATAATTATTTCTGGGGAGCGCTTGGAAATACATTTATTATTTGGGGTTTAAACTTTATACCGCAGTTAGGTTTAGCGCTGGTGCTTGCCATTTGGCTCTCTGATATAAGGCTTAATCTTGTCGGTAAAGGGCTTTTCCGCGCTATAGTTTATTTACCCAATCTTCTTACCGCGGCTTCTGTAGCTCTTCTGTTCCGCAGTATTTTCGGCTTTAACGGTTATATTAACGCTCCGGCAAATCAATTTTTACGTTCACTCGGTATACAGGATACAGTTCTTGAAAACGGGGAATGGGTTCCTCATGCGTTTAACTTTTTCAGAAGCATTCCATTCTCGCGCGGGCTTGTTGCTTTTATTCAATGGTGGATGTGGTATGGTCACACATTAATTATGTTAATGGCAGGTATTACAAGTATTCCTATATCGCTGTATGAATCCGCTACAGTTGACGGCGCAAACAGCCGTCAAACCGCATGGTATATAACATTACCTCTTTTGCGCCCTATGATGCTTTATATTCTTGTCACATCAATGATCGGCGGTATGCAAATGTTTGATATACCCTTCTTGTTAACCGGTATGCGGGGCGAACCTGCATTCAGTATCAGAACGACGGTAGTTTATCAGTACAATATTGCTTTTCAAGGACGGAACGATTATGCATACGGAGCGGCTGTTTCATTAGGGATATTTATAATTACAACGATCCTTGCTTTATTGATTTTCTTCTTCCTGCAAGACCGCTCTGAGTTAAAAGCAAGAAAAGGAGGTATTAAATGAGTGTAAGATCAGATACCCCTATAAAGCGTTATTTTATTCATGCATTTATGCTTGTTTTAGCTTTGGTAGCTATTATCCCTATCTATGTTGTATTAATTAATGCGACACGTACAACAGAGCAAATAAATACCGGGTTTTCTATTTTTCCGGGAAAAGGCGCCTTCTGGTCTCATAAGGATGTTATAATCGCTAATTGGGATGAGACTAAAGAAGTAAAAATAGAAACAGAAGACGGAGAAGAAGTAAATATTGTAAATCTTCCTTCTGAAGGTACGGTTAGGTATCTGGATTTAATAATGGGTACCACATTGAAAGAGCAATTAAATAAAAAGACCGGCCTAAATGAATTAATTGTAGTAAGAAAACGGACAGAAAGCAGGCAGCCCCGTATCGTTATTGTTGATAATAACGGTGAAAGGCTTGCAGCTTATATTCTTTCTGATAACGCTACAATTTTTGTTAAAGAGGGATCAAAAATAAAGAGAGGCGTTAATATCGCGACTTCCATTACTCCTCCGAATGTAGTGTATAACTGGAATGCGTTAACAGGGCGCGGTTTTCAGATTTGGCAGGGTTTTGGAAACAGCTTTTTTATCGCTTGTTGCGCGACAATACTTAGCGTTTACTTTTCAGGCTTAACCGCTTACGGTTTGCATGTTTATAGATTTAAAGGCAGACTTGCAATATGGGCTATTATTTTAGTTATCATGATGCTGCCGGGCTCTCTTACTTTTATAGGTTTCGTACAGCTTATGGCAAGGTGGAATCTCACAGATACTTATGTTCCATTAATTATACCCGGTATTGCTGCCGCCGCATCAGTATTATTTATCCGTCAATATATGATGTCTGTTTTAAATATGGAACTTATTGACGCGGCGCGTATTGACGGTGCAGGTGAATTCCGTATTTTTAATACGATTATTTTACCTGTTACAATTCCCGCTCTTGCAGCTCAAGCGATTTTCTCCTTTGTAGGTTCATGGAACAACTTCCTTACTCCCTTTGTTATTATCTCAACGCAAAAAAAATATACTCTGCCGATGTTGATTCAAGCATTAAGGGGTGATATTTACCGTACAGAGTTCGGCGGAATTTATCTTGGTATTGCAGTATCTTTAATACCTATTTTAATTTTCTATGCATTCATGTCACGCTTCATAATTTCAGGGCTTACTATGGGCGGTATCAAAGAATAGTTTTTTGTTAAATGTCATTTTATAGCCGTCTGACTTTAAGTTAGACGGCTTTTTTTATAAAAAATTCCAACTTTTTTTCATTTTCAGTCAAGCGCCGTGCAGATACAAGCCATATATAGCTGGAGGTATTTATGATTGAAAATGACAATGAAACTGATGTTAATCATGACCCCTTAGGCGAGGCGGTGAAAAACCTATTTGGGTTAACATATCTGTTCCCTTATCAAAGACTGGTTATGACAAACATTTTGGAAGCGGCGCAGGCGGCAGGGATCTCTATCAAGTGGTCTGAGACGGCAAGTTATAATCAGAAACAAGATGATACATTAACAGATGAAGAAAATTTATCTGACAGGGGAATGTCAGGCAGGCAGATAGTAATTTTACCGACAGGAGCGGGGAAATCTCTTTGTTTTCAATTGCCTGCAATGCTGATAGACGGGATCACTTTAGTTATTTATCCGATTTTATCTCTTATGGCGGATCAGCAAAGACGCTTGCAAGAAAGAGGTTTCTCTCCTGTAACAATAAGAGGCGGGCAAAGCAAGGAAGAGCGTGATGAGATTTGGCAAATGCTGGAGAGCGGGCAGAGTAAATTTATTATTGCAAACCCTGAAGTTTTACTTACGCCTCAGGTAAAAGAAAGATTAGAAAAAATTAAAATTGTTCATGCGGTAATTGATGAAGCGCATTGTGTCAGCGAGTGGGGGGAAAGTTTCCGTCCAAGTTATTTGGAAATTGGTTCAATTATTAAATCGCTTAATCCGCCTCTTGTTACCGCATTTACCGCGACAGCAAGTACTCCTGTTTTGGAAAAAATTAAAAAATATATTTTCGGCGATACAGAAGCAAACCTTATTGTCGGAAATCCTGACAGACCGAATATCAGTTATTTAGCGAAGGGATGCATCAACCGAAATCTTGCGGTACGCGATCTTTTAATTGCAAATCAAAGGCCTGCAATTGTTTTTTGCTCTTCGCGTCCGGGAACGGAAAAACTGGCGCGTTATTTAAGAGATGAACTTGCGCAAATGGGTTTTGCATGGTACAGAGAAATCCGTTTTTATCATGCGGGTTTAAGCAGAGAAGAAAAAACCGCGACAGAAAAATGGCTTTTAAAAAATACTGAGGCTGTGCTTTGCTCAACATGCGCTTTCGGGATGGGTGTTGATAAAGCCGATGTCCGCACCGTTATACACAGAGACTGCGCCCCATCGGTGGAAGCTTATCTGCAAGAGTCAGGCAGGGCAGGGCGTGACGGCGGGCAATCAAAAGCGTATCTTTTATGGGGGCCGGAAGATGAGAACGCTATGTTACGTGCAAAAACCGAAGCAGATAAAAAAAGGCTTTCTGCTTTATTAACTTATGCAAGAGATACAGAAAATTGCCGCAGGCATTCATTGCTTTCTTTGCTTAATTTTGATTCAGGCGGTGAAGTACCGGAAGAACTTTGCTGTGATGTCTGTGTTTCTAAAGAACCGCGCTGTTCAAAGAGCGGCTATAAAGAATCTGCAAGCGGTAAGTTACGAGAGGAAGAATCAATCTTAGATTTTTTTCGTAAGAATAAAAGACGTTTTACACAAGAAAAAGCCGCATCTGTTTTAGCGAAGAGTGAAACAGTTCGCTGGTCGCAGGATGAGGCTTCAATAGCGATTAGTTTTCTGATAAAAACCGGAAAATTAAGAAGGATTAAATACTTTCCTTGGAAAAATAAAATTACACCGGGTTCTTGATCTAATTATTATGCTTCTTCCAAGCCCAGATCGTCATCATCTGATGTAATTTTTTCGGGAACTTCTTCTTTTTTCTCCGCTTTTGTTTTTTTCTTTGGACCGAGTTTTTGAATTTTTAATGAACGGCGCTGACCTCGCGCAACAGAAAAAATCAATTTTAAAAATAACACCAATACAATTGTTATAACTATAACTTGCCATGATGTGACAACTTGTTTAATTAATTCAAATAAAGTCAGAGATTCCATTTTTTTATTATCGGCAGAAATGTCCTTGTGGATAAGGTGACTGTCACCTTTAAATCTTGTATAATAAGGCATTATGAATACAGCGTTAGAAACATTAAAAACAAGAGGCTTTTTTCAGCAGTGCACCGGTGCCGAAGCTTTGTCTAAATTGATGGACGAAGGGCCGATTACTTTTTATGAAGGGACTGATCCTACAGGAGGAAGCCTTCATATCGGTCACATGGTTCCCTACTTTGCATTCCGGCACCTCCGTCAAGCGGGACACAAGGGTATCGCCCTTCTCGGAGGCGGGACGGCGCGGATTGGCGATCCTTCAGGAAAGTGCGAAATACGGAGAATGCTTGATTACAATCAGTTGGATAAAAATACCAATGCAATCCGCGCTCAGCTTGACCGCTTTGTAGATTTTGATGGAAAGAACGCTTTTTCTGTCAACAACAAAGATTGGCTTGCTGATTTAAACTATATTGATTTTTTACGTGAAATTGGCAGTCATTTTTCTGTTAACCGGATGTTAAGTTTCGAAGCTTATAAAATGCGTCTGGAAACAGGTTTGTCTTTTATTGAATTTAATTATCAGCTCTTGCAAAGTTATGACTTTCTTGAGTTATACCGCCGTCATGGCTGCCGCCTGCAAATTGGTGGGGACGATCAATGGGGGAATATAGTCGCAGGTGTAGAGTTAGTCCGCCGCATAGAAGGTGTTGAAGTTTTCGGCTTAACCTTCCCTCTTGTCACAACCGCGGACGGTAAAAAAATGGGCAAGACAGAAAAAGGCGCGCTCTTTCTCGATCCGAATATCGTCTCACCTTATGACTTCTTCCAATATTGGCGCAATGTGCAGGATCAGGATATCCTGCGCTTCTTATTAATGTTCACCTTTCTTTCTGAAGATGAATGCCGTGCGTTATGCGCAACAGGAAAAAACCCCAACGAAGCGAAAGAACGTCTTGCATGGGAAATAACTTCCCTCATTCACGGCAAAGAAGAAGCGGACAAAGCGCTCTCCGGCGCAAAGGCGGCTTTCGGAGGTGAAGGTGACAAACAAGCGATGCCCAGAAAGGAAATACCGCGCCTTCTTTTTGAATCAGGTTATAATATAATAAACCTTTTCTTCGATGCAGGGCTTGCCGTAAATAAAAGCGAAGCCCGCCGCCTTGTCGAGCAGGGAGGGGCTTTCGTTTCAGACAGCTCAGGCGAATTTTCTGCAATCAGCGATATCGCGGCAGTAATCGGTCAAGAAAAATTAAACAGCGAAGGGGAATTGATTCTTAGAGCGGGGAAGAAAAGGTATATGCTTGTTGTTGTTAAATAAGAAGGGGTAATGGGAAGATTTGTAATATAAAGTTGAAATCATTTTTTATTCTATCATTTTTATAATAAAAATTGATCCTATACATAAAGCTAAAAATTCCATACTTCCAACTAAATAATGAGCATATAACCAAGTATATTGAAACGCTATACCTTGTAATATTCCGACAACAATCAAAGGTATTAACCATTTCTTTTTCTTTCTGATAATTATATCTATTATTATTCCTATATATATTATTATTGATGCAAAATAATTATGTAAATTTATATATTCTGTAAAATAAGAACTAAACACCGCTAAAGTTAAAAAACCTATCCCTACAAACCATTTATGATAAAGAAGCCAGCAACCTATTATTAATAAAATGAAAGTATAAAAATAAACCCTGTTTATATCCATCCCCATTATCGAAGAAAAAGTTTTTTGGTTATGCAATAATGCGTCTATAAATCCCGTAAATATATATCCAAATAATAAAATGCCTGTTACAATTTTTTTTATATCAAATTTTATAATCATTTCTTCTCCGTTTTTTATTTTTTTTATGATTTAATACTATCAATTTTTATCAATTTAGTAAATCTTATTTGTCTTCGGTAGATAAATCGCAACAAAAGTCCATATTTTCAAGCGATTTCTCCATAACATTTAATGGTTTTTTTAATTTTTTTTTGTTATTATTAGAACATGACCGAATGTAAAACAGATACTCAGACAGGTGAAACAAGAAAAATTTTTCCCATCTTGACAACCAGAGAGCAAGAAGTTTTTAACTTACTTCTAACCGGCGTTATCCCTAAAGAAATCGCAGCAACTTTAAATATCAGTTATGCTACGGTTTTGGATCATCAAAAAAATCTTTACCGTAAACTGGATGTTCATAACATCAATGAACTTCTGGTCAAATATTCAACTGGTCGAAATTCAACAAATGAAATGACTCAGATAGAAGTTTTACCGCCTGCTGCTATTTCAATAAAACCCAAATTAATATCTGCTAAATTTCTGATACCTGCCGGAATAACGGTTATGGTATTTATTATTCTTATACTGTTCGTTCTGATACCACGGGAAAAAGGAACAGCAGCTGTTTTTACGAGATATGATATATTTAATGATAATTTTGGTTCGTATATAACCCTAACGCCAAATATTGAATATATACAGGATAGTTATACTGAAACAAATACTATTTCCGGAAATTTATCTCAGAGAGGTTCTTCTTATGCGGGAGTAATAACTATTCCCAATCCTTCTACACATGAAGTCATGAAAAAAATGAAGCGTTTTTCATTTACGGTTCTTGGTGACGGGAAAACGTATATGGCTTTGTTACCGACAACAGAAACCAGACAGGAAGGCGGTTCTAATTATTATTGTAAACATTTTACGACCAAAAACGGTGTTCTCTCGACTTTTGTTTTTTATATTGATGAACTTGCTCAATCGCCTTTCTTTGGTAAAAAGGTTCCGTTTGTTCAGAACAACATAGAGGCATTACAAATTCAAGTTTATTCTAAAGGCGATTTTAACCTGAAGTTCTGGGATATAAGGTTTTATTATTAAAAATCGAATATTTTTCAATTGTTTACCATTACCCCCAAAAATCCCCATGATCTTGGGATATAAAGATTAAATAATTGCGTTAATTATTATATATAAACCTGTATAGGTTTATATAATTTTGTCGGCAGACGTTAAAAGCAATAGGAGTTTTTATTATGAAAAACTTTATCAAATTTTTTGGGATTATCGCTATTATTGCGATAATCGGATTCTCAATGATCGCTTGTAAAAACAGTGATGACGATGACAAGGACACAGATTCAATCATTGGATCAGGGCAATTTGCAGGTAAGGATGTTTTAGGAAACAGTTATTCGTTATCAGTTGGAAGTGATGCGTCCAGATCCGCTGTTAAAGGTGATAATTTTAAAATGAATCTTTCAACACGGGACGGTAAAACAAGAAATGTTACAGGGACTGTAACCGCTATAAGTGATGACGGGACTTTAACTCTTAAAGAAAACAGTTCTAATATTGAATTTACCGCGAAAACAGACGGCACAGTTCTTGAAACTGTTATAGGAAATAATAACGGCGCTTCATTATCTCTTAATGACGGAACCAAGTTTATACCGCGTACTTTTGACTCAATTTTCTTGCGGGCTGTCCGTTGGGGTAGTACTGCCGATGAATACAGCGGTGAAAATTGGGGTTCAGGAGTAAGCGTTTTGGTAAAAGATTTTCCCGCTAATGTCAGTATGTTGCAATCAGGTGATAACGATAGATATACCATAACAATAAGCGGAACATCTGATGTAAACATAACTAATTTAAGACTTGAGATTCAGGGATTAACTGAAAATGACGAATGGGTATATCTTGGCGGCAGCAGCAAGGATCAAAATAAAACAATTACCGCCGGTACACCTTTTAACCATACTATTACGATAGATAATCTCGCAGACATTAGTTCGGTAAAAGGAAAAGGTAACTTCATGGAGTATAAAGAGGTTATTTTACAGGTTACTAACTTAATTAATATATTTAATTATACGACTAACCTTGAAAATAACGGAACAATCGCTGACGCTGATCTTGGTTCAATCATGGCGACAATCAGTGATTTTAAAATTAAGCTTGTAGACACACAAAGAACACCAATTACAGGAAACCTCGGCGACTATACATATTGTATTCAGGAAGATGGTTTATCAGTTGATTACAGAATGGCAAGGTGGGAATTGGATTCAGCAACTATTACAAAAGCAAAACAAGCAGGCGCTAAATTGGAAATTACTGTGGCTGCTGATATAGGCGAGCCCACTCTTAATTTTGTATGGCAGGATCCTGTTCGTGAATTATGGTGGCAGGATCAATCATGGATTTGCGGAGGCGTTGAAGCAAATGCTTGGGCGTTTGGACTTGCCGATGGAGTTACATGGGATGCAGACGCAAAGAAAATGACGATTAATATTGATGAGTTTATTAATGATAACCGTTTTGCCTCTGCGACCGCAGTTAATTTTATTATCGCTTGCTGGTGGGGTTCCAATGAAGGTAAAACAAATATCGACACATTCAAAATTACAAAGGCTGAAATTGTTACAGATTGATTTTAAATAAACGTTAATATTTATAGGTGTATGAAGGTTATTGTAAGAAATTAAATAACCTTTGTGCGCCTTTAAAGTATAGGCAGAAGCGCATTTGATGGAAAAGTTTTAGAAGAAGAAGAGTAGAATAAAAATTTTGCTGACACATTTTCCGGAAAAAAGTTGCAAAATCCTTGAATTTCATTTTGACAAAAAACTTAAAATTGTATATAATAGACTTATCTTATTTAATGAGGTAAGTCTATGCTAAAAATTGATGAATATATTTCCCCTCGTCCCGACCATCCTTATCGGAATTTTGCAGAATTGTTAGATAATAGTATTAATAAATTTTCTGATAGGGAAGCTTTATTATACCGCTGCGGGAAACAAAGGGAGTTTACCCGCTGGACTTTTGCCAGATATGGTGATGAATGTCACAGGGTCGCCCGCGGTTTATTTGCCGCAGGCCTTGTTAAAGGCGACAGAGTCGCCCTTTGGGCGGAAAACCGCCCTGAATGGATGGCTGTTTGGATGGGGACAGCTATCGCCGGTATTTGTATTGTTCCTATCGATTTTCTTACAACCGAAGCTGAATGTCTAAATATTTTAAAAATAACAAGAGCTAAAGCTTTCTTTTATTCAGGGAAGAAAAAAGATTTTGCTTCAGGGCTTGCAGTAAACGGTGTTTCTTTGTCTGCGTCTGTCTGTTTAAGCAACGAGCATGAAGACGATCACAGTGAAACTGAATATGATAGATTCGGCAGGAATGCAGGAAATCAGAGCTTACCTCCGATTGACAGCATCGATCCTAATCATCCCTGCTCTATAGTGTTTACTTCCGGTACTACAGGTTTTGCAAAAGGCGTTACGCTTTCACATAAAAATATTATCGCAAATTCAAGCGGCGCGATCCGTATTTTAGATCCCTTGCCGGATGAAGTTTTTATGGATGTTTTACCCTTGCATCACACATATCCCACTACTTGTTCTTTTATCGCGCCCATATCGGAAGGGTTTACAACGGTTATTGCGGAAAAAATTGTCGGCAAAGTTGTCGTTGATGATATTTTAGAAGGGAAAGTTACATTCCTTATCGCAGTGCCCCTTCTTTATGATAAAGTAATGACTGCGATAGACGCCAAGTTTCAAAAAATTAATCCGATTATCAGGGGCCCATTAAATATTTTACGTTCTATCGCTCTTAAAGAAGCGAAAAAAGGAAACCCTGAATTCGGGCGGAAGGTTTTCCGTTTTATACGCAAAAAAGCAAACCTTCATTCACTCAGGATAATGGTTGCGGGCGGAGGCGCTCTAAGCCCTAAAACCGCGGATTTCTTTGATTCCTTAGGATTCAATATTGTGCATGGTTACGGTATGAGCGAGAATGCGCCTCTTATATCCGTTAATACGCCGCACCATAAACGCAATGAATCTGTCGGGCTTCCGATTGTATATACCGACATTAAAATTATGAATCCCGGACCTGACGGTATAGGTGAAATCGCATGTAAATCGCCTTCCGTTATGCTAGGTTATTTTGAAAACGAAGACGCTACAAAAGATGTAATTACAGAAGACGGTTGGCTGTTAACAGGCGATTTAGGTTATAGGGATGCAGACGGTTATCTATATATTAAAGGAAGGCAGAAAAATCTCATCGTCGGTTCCGGCGGTAAAAATATTTATCCTGAAGAAGTCGAGGCTTGTTTCTCAAGTTCGCGTTCAATTGCGGAGATTCTTGTTGTCGGCCGTAATACCGAAGGTGGCGAAATTATTTACGCTGTTATGGTTCCTAACTATGAGTTTATTAAACAGGATCATCCTGGAAAAGAAAATGATGATACTTTTATTTATGACCTTGTCAAGAAGGAAGTTGAAGAAGTGAACAGAACGCAGCCTGTTTATAAAAAGATCGGAGATTTCTGTATACGTAAAGAACCTTTTGAAAAGAACGCCCAACAGAAAATCAGGCGCTTCCTTTACAAAAGTTACGAGAATCCGTAAAGATATTTTCTTTTTATTTTAGTTCTTCTCTTTTTGTGATTACCTTGCTTATTAAACCATAATTTACCGCTTCAGAGGCGTTCATCCAGTAGTCGCGGTCTGTATCTTTTTCTACTTGCGCGACCGGAGTGCCTGTCTCCTCAGCGATTAGTTTATTAATCTTTTCGCGGCATTTTTCCAATTCTTTCGCATGAATCTCTATATCTGTCGCCACGCCGCGGATTCCTGACAGCGGTTGGTGGATTAAATAATGGCTGTTAGGGAAGCCTGTACGGAATTCTTTTGGCGCGGCGAGCAGGATAAGAGCCGCGGCGCTTGCCACAAGCCCCATGCCTATAATCCATACTTTCGGTTTTATAAAACGGATCATATCAAAGATAGCGTAACCTGCGTCTACATCTCCGCCGGGAGAGTCTATAAAAATACGGATAGGATCATCGCTCATATCTTCTAACAATAATAACTGGCGTATAGTTTTTTCCGCTAATTCTTTGTTTATTTCACCGGATATTAATATCGTCCTGGTTTTCAACATCCGTCCGGCCATCGCAACTTCAGTTGCGTAGGGGTCTATATTTGATGAATTGTTTTTTTCTTTGTTTTCATCATCGTCATCTTCAAAATAAATAGGATTCATTCATTGCCTCCGAATTCTATATTACAATTTTTTAATATAGATGACAACTATCCTGCTTTGCAGGATTTATTAATATTTTACTATTATCTGGAAAGTAAATACGTTATTATTTATATATGTACACTCAAGCAATAATACATATTGATCGTTTTTTGCGTAACTTTTATACCGTTAAAAACCGTGTTGGCGAGTGCCGTATTTGTGTGCCTGTGAAAGCTGACGCTTACGGGCACGGTGCGCTTCAAATTGCAAAAACAAGTTTAGAAGCAGGCGCGTTTTGTCTCGGTGTGGCTTCTGTTTCTGAAGGGGTGGAACTCAGGCAAAATGGAATAACAGCTCCCATATTGATATTCTCTCAGCCTCATCCTGAAGAAATACCTAAAATAGTAAAATCTGCTCTTATCCCTTTTATCTCAGATGAAAAATTCGCTTCCTCTTTAAATGAACACGCCGAATTGAAAAAAATCCATTTACCTGTTCACTTGAAAATCGACACAGGCATGAAACGCATCGGCTGTTCAATAGAGGAATCCCTTTCTCTTGCACGCTTCGTTGCTTCCTGTTCAGGGTTGGAACTGGCGGGAACTGCTACGCATTTTTCTGTTTCAGATTCATCCGATGAGGAGGATATCGCTTTTACTAAGGGGCAATTAGCTTGTTTTAAAGAAGCTGTTGAACGCATCAAAGCGGAGGGTATCGATCCGGGGATAATCCATGCGGCTAATTCCGGGGCTGTTATTTTGCACCCTGACTCTTGGTTTGATATGGTAAGGCCGGGCATTTTTCTTTACGGTTATAAAACTGTTGAAGAAGGGCAAAAATTGACAGGCTTTGAAGTTATGCAAGCTGAACCTGTAATGGAATTAAAGACGGCTGTATCCTTGATTAAAAAAATTAAAAAAGGTGAAACTGTTTCTTACGGAAGGACATGGACAGCACCGCAAGATACAAATATCGCCGTTTTATCAATCGGTTATGCTGACGGGCTTCCGCGTCTTTCAAGTAATAAGTGGCAGGTGGTAATTAATGGAAAAATCTGCCCTATTGTAGGGCGTGTCACTATGGATCAATGCTGTGTCGATTTAGGTCCTGAAACAAATGTCCGCCTTTGGGCTGAGGTTTTGGTTTTCGGCTCAGTTGTGAAAGGTAAAAACCCGCAGGAATTCTACCCTGACGCTGCAAAATTAGCTTCGGTAGTAGGTACGATTCCTTATGAAATAACTTGTAATATTAATAAAAGAGTCCAAAGACAATACAAAGCTTACGGTGTTTTATTGACAAATTCGCATTTTAGCTGTATGTAAACACTTAAAAATCGTAAATTCATTGTTTTTATACTTATAAAATGCTATATTTATAATGGATATGTGTGTCAAAAAAAATATCTACATATCACTCATTCTCTTTTTATTGATTTTTGTAAGCTGCGGCCCTATGGATTCCCTTTTCCCTTCCATAGGAAATTATAAAATCAATGTTCATATTAACGATATATCATTAGATGACTGTTCTTTTGTCAGATATAATGATGTTATACATCTTTATTTTGATAATTCAGTTTCCAACGATCCTGATGTTACAGGCCTTACCGCATTTTTAAAAGATTCCAATGGAATGACTATAGGCTGGAAAGTTGTATATAAACTTGAAATTAATGAAATTGAAGATGAGACTGACCCCCTTTCTGTTAAAGGTAAATCTGATGAAACTAAAGATAAATTAACCGAAGATGAAAATGAACAAACCGCATCGCAAACAACTGATGATGAAAACGATTTACCACAGGAAGAAAAACTTGATGATATTCAAAAAGATCAATATGATGACGGCGAAGTACTTCTTTTCATTGTTAAAAGTTTAGATGATTTACCGGTTTTCCCTATTCCGAATGATTTATCTATGGGCAGATACACGATTGTTTTTCATATTATGGGAGAATTTGATGTTTTACAAAAAATAGAAAAACCTTTGTTTTATTTAAGCAGAACCGGTTTTTCGTATGAAGGTATAATCGTAAATTTACCGGGTATTGCGGAATCAACTCAGATTATTCCAAGAGCGACCATTGTTATGCTGGAAACAAATTTAAAAATTGATAACATTCTAAACCCTTATATTATTTGGTATAACGGCAAGAATATAATAAATGAAGGTAAATTTTCTGATGGAGCAGGTTCCATTTTCTGGAAAACACCTGAAGAAAGCGGTTTCTTTTCTTTACGAGCCGTTGTTTACCCAATAGAAAATCATCAGGATTTATCCGGTTTTCAAAAAGATATTTCTTTATTGGTATCATCAAAACCGATTGATATTCATTTATTAACCAACGAAAAACAATTATTAATGTCAGAACAAAACATTGATTTGTACAGGTATATTTTTGAAAGTAATTTAAATGATTCAAAAATGATTGAAGAACGTACTTTAAAACATTCAAGAAATAACACAAAATGGAAAACATTTAATGGTACTTACGGTGTGTCGACAGGTTTTAATAACATAATAAATATGCCAAAAGTATTAATTTCCAATCCGGAATACGAAAAACTGCATATTTCATTCAGATTTAAACCTATAAATAACGGAGGTATTTTTTCAATTAAGTTTGGTAAAACAAACAACGTTTATTTACATTTATATCTTGACGGTCCTAATTTAATTTTAACATTAACATCAGCCAATAATATTGTTTCTCAGGTTTATACTTTATTGGGACAAAAAGAGTTAGTATATTTACCGGGTGTTACTTTAGAAGAAACGGAGTTTATGTTAGACGAAACATTTATAGATGAATTATTTGAGCAATTACAAACTAATAATACAAATCCACTTCTGCTTCCTGCAGCAAATGCAATACAGCAGCGTTCTGATAATTTACGTTTATGGATAGAGGAAGATGTTTTTTTTACTGTCAGTATTAATATTACAATTCAATCAGGTTTATTATCAGCACAACTTAATGTTTTAGATGATTATATTGACAGTAAGCTGGCATCTAATAAAATTACTATTGAAACAAAAATTGTAGATGAATTTCAAATTATGTTAGGTTTTTTAAGTGAGAATAATAAACCCATGATGGATGAAGCATCTAATCAATCTGCTGTGGTCAATTTTGAATTTACAGCTATTTGGGATGAAATTTATTATTACCATGATAATACTGCTGAAGATATTACTAAATTAAATACCGGAAAAACAGAATCAATCTCTGCTGAGTCATAAAATTGTTTGCTTAATATGAAGAAAAATAAATTTACTGCACTTGAAAAATTAATACAAATATGTTTAATTTTTTGCTTTTTAATAATTGTCTTATTATCATGCGCAGGACAAAGGAATAGAAATTTTATCCCGGAACCGGATTTTAGTGTTTATAAGATTGAAAATAAAATTGATTTTGGGGATATCGTAGAGACAAAGAATAGACCTGCATCAAACAGAAATTATCCGCCTGAAGAATCTCTGCCCTTGTGGTTATATGTTTTTATCAATGAAGGAATTAAAGAAACAGAAAAAATAGAAAACTTTAATGAAAAATATGTTTTTATCAGTTATCAAAGCGGGGTTAATTTTTCTGCTTTATTGAAATGGTCAGATAATTTTTCCGCACAGCAGGATTTTTCTAAACTATCTGCAATTAGGATAGAAGAAAGATTAATTGCAGGTGCTTCATTATTTCCGGATGATGAATATGGCAAATTCTTTGAAAGATTGGTTAAAAGAGCTTATAATACAGAATATAACGGAGTTGTAAAAGAAGAAACTTTTTGGTTTAAAAGTTCGTCTCCCGATTTATATCATTTTTATATTTTATTTACAATTGATAAATCTGTAATGAAAATGATAATTGAAGATATGATGGCGAAATCTATCGGTAATGAAAGATTAACAAAAGCGCAAACAGCGTCAGTTTCAAAAATTCGTCAATCATTTTTTGAAGGTTATTAAATGAAAAATCAAACTCTTTTTAATAAAAATAATTATGGTGATGAATCTCCGATAGCGGCTATCGCGACAAATCCCGGTAACAGCGCTCTTACTTTGATTCGTTGTTCGGGAAAAGGTTGTATCGAATTGGTATCTTCAATTTTTAAATCATCAAAAACAAAACCGTTATGTGATGAAAAAGGGAATACCGTTATACATGGTTGGATTGTTAATAATGAAAATGAGAAAATTGATGAAGTTTTAATTTCTATTTTCCGCTCTCCAAAAAGTTATACAAGTGAAGATAGTCTTGATATTAGCTGTCACGGCGGTTATGTTATTGCAAATGCAGTGATGACAGCCTTAAAAGCAGCAGGTTTACGTGACGCCCTCCCCGGTGAATTTACTTTTCGCGCTTTTATAAACGGAAAAATTGATTTAACACAAAGTGAATCTGTCATGGAACTTGTCTCCGCAAAAACTGATACAGGACGGCAGCATGCACTCTTCCGTCTTTCAGGCTCTCTTGAAAAAGAAATCAGTAAAATAAAAGAATTACTTGTACAAGTACTTGCAAGTACAGAAATATTTCTTGACTATTCAGAAGATGAAATAAGCGCAGACGGAGATGAAATTGCAGGCAAGCTTCCGAATAAAGAAATTGCGTTATCTGCAATGAAAAGTTTAGAAAAACTTTCTGCTTCCTGGCAATTTGAACGTCTTTATCAGGAGGGAGTTATTGTTGTTATTGCGGGACGTCCGAATGCAGGAAAGTCCAGTCTTTTTAACGCGCTTTTAAAAGAAGATCGTTCTATAGTAACGGAAATTCCGGGAACAACACGCGATTGGATAGAAGCGCAAATTTCAGCTAACGGAATTCCAATCCGCCTTATTGATACTGCAGGTTTACGTGATTCAACTGATGCGGTTGAAAAAATAGGAGTTGAAAGAACACATAAAATTTTAGAAGAAGCAGATATTATTTTATATTTAATAGACGGTACACAAGAAGCAACAGAGGAGGACAGAAAGTTTATTGAACATTATACTTCTGCTCAGAATAATAAAAAAACAATTTTAATATTAAAGAGTAAATCCGATCTTGATAATTTAATAAAGGCATCTGAAAACGAAAAAAACATGATCTTATATCACACTATGATTTCTTTCAGCGCAAAAACAGGTGATGGTCTTGCAGAAATATTTTCTCAAATTGATACAGAAGTTAAAGCACAAGCAGGAGATGGGGAGTTCAGCATCTCGCTTGGAACTGAAAGACAAAAAAAACTTGTTGATGCCGCCTGTCTGTCATTGGAAGAAGCTCTCGTACTTTCAGAAAAAGAAGAGCCTCTTGATATAATTGCACCTCTATTAAGGGAAGCTGTCAACTTACTGGGTGAAATTACCGGAGAGGTTTCAACTTCTGATATTTTAGAAGAAATGTTTAGTAAATTTTGTGTGGGGAAATAATTATATTATTTGCAATGAAGTAAAAATTATGTTATATTAAAAAAGATAAGATATAAGGGGTGAGAATGTCTAATCGTAAGAGAAATATTTCATTTGCAGCAATATTTACATCTGTTGTTCTAGCGATTATGGTTTTTATTGTTATTACACTAATGTTAATATTTGTTTCTTACCTTCGTTCAATGACATATAATCAAACAGAACTCCTTGTCGGTGAACGTATCTATCATTTAAAAGAAAATATGGAAGCGACAATTCTAAAATACGAAGCCGCTTTAATTGATACAGCATACGGTGTTTCATCGCTTATGCAGGAAAATATTTCATCATCCGAGCTTGATGATTATTTGTTTAATATATCCGAAAGATTTCCGGAAATGGAAATACTTTATTATTATAATAATTTAAAATGGAATTCCAACGGCGGTTTTTATGCAAACTCCCGTGAATTTATCCCTCCAGATGATTGGGATAATACAGACAGACCGTGGTTTATAAACGCAAAAAAAGCAAATGGTAAAACCGCTTTTTCTGAACCTTATATAGATGCAAACACGGGAGATATTATTATTTCAATATCTATTACAGTATACGACAAAAATAACAGAGATATAGGTGTTGCGGCAGCGGATATTCTCGTTACAGAAATTGCATCGCTAATTAATAAAAATAAAATAATGCCGTATCAGGAAATTTACTTGCTTAATAAAGATGGAATATTTATTACACACACTAATAAAGCCGCGATCATGAAAAATAATTTTTTTACAGATTATTTTCTAGAAAATTATAAAAATAATATTTTATCTGCTTCTTTATTCTCTTCATTTGAAAGTAATTTATTTATTTATTCTGCAAATATTCCTGTAGCAGGATGGATACTTGTATCTCTTATTCCCAAAACTGTAATTTTCTCAGAAATTAATATTTTTATTATACGTTTGATTTTTATCAGCTTTGCGATTCTTGCAGGTATTATTTTTGTTACTGCTTTTTTAGCATATCGTTTACTTACAATTCCCATAAGAGGAATATTAAAAATTACCGATGCTATCGCAGAGATGGATTTTTCTGTAAAAATAGATGAGTTTAGAGACGATGAGATTGGAGATATTCAGCATTCTTTAATGAAAATAAGGGATAGCTTAAAAACTAATATTGATTCTTTACAAGAGCATCTTTCAAGGACAGGGGAAGAGAAAAGGTAAATCCAGATGGAGAATTATCATGAAATTTATCCATATATCTGACCTTCACATCGGTAAAGTTGTGAACGGTTTCAATATGCTTGATGAACAACGCAATGTTTTTAATCAGGTAATTATATATATTAAAAAAGAAAAACCGGATGCGGTAATAATTGCAGGCGATATATATGACCGCGTTATTCCCGGAGTGGAAGCGATACGTTTATTTGATGATTTTCTTACTGAGCTTTCGCATGAGAATGTTACAGTTTTAATTATTGCAGGCAATCATGATTCACCTGACAGAATTAATTATGCAAGCCGTTTGTTATCTGATAAAAATATTAATTTGTACGGGGCTTTTAATGGAGTTCTGCAAAATAAAATATTAAAGGATGAGTACGGCGAAGTAATTTTTTGGGTTTTGCCGTTTATAAAACCTTTAACTGTACGTGATTATTTTCCTGAAAACGAGATTGAAGATTACGATAAAGCTTTAAAAATAATAATAAAAAACACTAATATTGATTATTCTTGCCGTAATGTGTTTGTTGCGCATCAATATTTTACAAAAGAAGGCATTACGCTTATACGTTCAGAATCAGAATTAAATCCTGTCGGCGGGCTTGATGCGATTGATGTTAAACGAATTAAGAAATTTGATTATGTTGCCCTTGGGCATCTTCATCGAGAGCAATCTGTGGGCAGCGATTATATCCGTTATGCGGGTTCTCCTTTAAAATACTCGTTCTCTGAATGGCAGCATAAAAAATCAATTACTCTTGTCGAGTTACATAAAAAAGGCGATATTAAAATTACTACTCTCCCTTTAAAACCAATTCATGAAATGCGAGAAATTAAAGGAAAAATTGATAAATTAATGAGCGATAATATTTCTTCTCTTGAAGATAAAAATGATTACTTACGGGTAATACTTACAGATGATTTGGAAATTATTGATCCGATAGGAAAACTTCGAAGTGTTTATCCCAATGTTATGTGCATTGATTTTGATAATTCACGAAAAAAAATTGATACCGGGACAATTTACGCAAATGAAGAAGATATTAAAAAATTATCTCCTTATGATTTGTTTCGTGAGTTTTTTTTAAATTCACAAGGTTCACCGATGACAGATGAACAAGATAAAATAGCAAAGGAACTTTTGGAAACAGAGGATGTTATATGAAACCTGTAAAGTTAACAATAGAAGCGTTTAGTTCCTTTGTAGAAAAACAAAAGATAGATTTTTCAGCACTTGGAAATAACGGTTTATTTCTTATAACAGGAGAAACAGGTTCAGGAAAAACTTCAATATTTGACGCTATTTCTTTCGCATTATTCGGTAAAGCAAGCGGATCAAACCGAGAAGATTATACTATGTTACGTTCCGATTATGCTGAAAGCAAAGAAAAAACCTCTGTAAAATTTGAATTTATTTCAAGTAAAGCTTCTTATGTTGTAAAACGAACAATTAAAAAAAACGGAGGGCAGGAAGTTGAACTTGAAATGCCTGACGGAAAAAAAGAGAGCGGAGATCGTAATGTTACAGATAAAATCACGGAAATAATAGGACTTAACCGTGATCAATTTGCCCAAATTGTTATGATTGCACAAAATGATTTCTTGCGTTTTCTGCAAAGTAAAATGGAAGAACGTGTAAATATTCTGCGTCATATTTTTGAAACAGATGTGTTTAATATTTTTCAAGAAAAATTAAAAGCCCGTGTAAAAAAAGAGAAAGACGATCATGAGTTAATACTTCAATATTTTAAACGTTTTAATGTTGATATTTATAAACGTGAAGAAAAATTTTCAGAATGGGAAGAACAAATAAAAACTGATAAAATCTCTCTTTCTATAGTTGATAAAAATATTATTCAGAATGATAATTTTAAAAAAGAGATTGCAGGAGCGCTTGCAACTGCGGAGAAATTAAACAGGGAATTTGTTGAACTCGGTAAATTAAGAATATTTTTAAAAGAACATGAATTAATGATTGATGAAATTGAAGAATCAAAAAAACGCGCAGAGCTTGGTGAAACCGCTCTCCGTAAGGTTAAACCCTTTGCAGAGGAAGCGGCAAGAACGGTAGAAAGATTATCATCCGCGCAAGCCGGATTGGATGATGCAAGAAAGAAAGAATCCGCCTCTTTTCTTGAAATGGAGCAGGCAGAAAAAATATTAAAAGAATTGCCTTTGCTTGAAGAAGCGAAAAATAATTTTTCCGCTCTGTTAAAAAAATGGGAAGTTTCCGTTGAACAATTAAAACAGTTAAGTTTAATTAAGAAGGATCATGATCTTATAACAGAAAAACAATCAGAATTATTGAAAGCAAATAATGAATTAATTAGAGTTAATAAAACATTGGAAGAGTTACCTGAAATCGAAGAAAGCAAAGAAAAATTAGATCAATTAATGCAAGAAACAGAAAGCAATCAGGAAGCGCTTTTTAAACTTTCTCAGATGCAAAAAGATATGGCTGTAATAAATGATAAAATGAACTTATTAACTAAAATGCAATCTGATTTTAATATTTTAAACAGCGAATTTATTTCTGCGGATAAAAAACATAAAACAATGGAAGTACTTTTTCTATCTAATCAGGCAGGTATTTTAGTTAAAAATTTAATCAACGGAAAACCTTGCCCTGTTTGCGGTTCAACAGATCACCCGAATCCTGCGAAAATATCAGATGATAATGTAACTACAGAAGAATTAAAAAAAGCGGAAAATATTAAAGAAACAGCTCATGATAAATTAACTGAAAAATCCAAAGAATGCGAAAAATTAAAAACAGAAATAACTGTGCTTTCTGATAGATTTATCAAAGATTTGTTAAATTATATTTCCGGCGTTACAATAGAAACAGCGAATGTGCAGTTATTGGAAGTAATTAATAAAGTAAAAACAAAAATAGATGAATTAACAAAAACTAAAAATGAAGCGGAAAAGATATATATTAAAAGTAAAAAAATATTTGAAGAAGCGGTAAAGAAACGTGATGAATTAAATCCTAAAGTAACCGCGTTAAAAAGCGAGATTGATACGCTTATTAAAATATTAAATGAGAAATTAGAGGAATATATAAAAGAAAGCGATTGGGAAACATCGAAAGATAAACTTTCAGAATTAATCGATCTAAGCCAAAGAGAAACAGAAGCCCTGACCGCACAAAAAAATAATGATGAAAAATCGCTTAATTCCCTTATTGCAAAATATAATGAAGCGAATGATAAAATGATCAAAGCGCGGTCTTCTCATAGTTCAGCGCAATCAATCGTTTCAGAACGTGATAAAAATGAAAAAGAGGCTGGTAAAACTTCTATAGAAGCGCGTGAAAAATTTAAAGAAGCGTTGAAAATTAATAATTTCTTAAATGAATCTGAATATATTATAGCATTAATAACAGAAGAAGAACTTTCTTATTTAAGAAAAAAAATAACAGATTATGAAAAAAACAGCGAATATTATGCAAAGGATATAAAACGTCTTGAAAAAGAAACAGAAGGAAAAGAAAAACCTGATTTAGATAAATTAAATAAAGATGCTGAAACTGTAAATGAAGAATCTGTAAAATTAGCCGGAAAGCGAGAAGAAATTAAAATCCGTATGGATACAACAGAAAATAATCTTAAAGAATTACGCAAAGCGGCAAAAGATTTTGAAGCGATTGAGAAATCGTATGCCGCTGTAAAACAATTATCAGAAACTGCAAATGGAAAGTTTAATTTTGAAACCTATGTTTTAGTTGAATACTTTAAACGTGTGCTTAATGCCGCAAATCAAAGATTGTTTGTTATGAGTCAAAATCGTTATAAATTACTTAGAAAAGAAGAAAATGACGATAAACGTTCTAAAACAGGATTGGAAATTGAAACATTTGACGCTTACACAGGTAAAACAAGATCGACTAGCAGTTTGTCAGGCGGTGAATCTTTTATGGTTTCGCTATCCCTTGCTCTTGGTCTATCTGACATTGTACAACAAAGTGCAGGAGGTATTCATTTGGAAGCAATGTTTATTGATGAAGGCTTCGGTTCTCTTGATACTGAAACTCTGGATGTTGCCATTAAAACGCTTTCAGAAATGGCAGGACCTAACCGCATAATAGGAATTATTTCCCATGTTAATGAATTGCGTGAAAGAATTGATAAGCAAATCAAGATTGAAAAAACATCAAGAGGAAGCAAAGTTATCATGTTAGTATAACATTTATCTTTCCTAAAAAAGCCCGATTTGCCTTCCTATTTTCTCTTCAAATGTATGCATATATTCAAAAAGAAAGTCATTACCGAGCGCAATATTGTGTTTTTCACAAGCAGCGTATAACAGTTTCATTAATGAATCGTTGTTATCGCTTGTTATGATGTAATTAAGCCCGTACTTTTTTTGGTAAATAGTTTTTATACCCGGAAAATGTTCATCAAGTTTAGAATAAAAATATTCGCGGTTTCCTTCTCTTAGCGTAAGCCCGATGCCCCAACATAAAATACCGTAAACTTCCGCTTGTATGCAATAATCTAAAAGCCCTAAAAGATTTTCTTCCGTATCATTTATAAAAGGAAGGAAAGGGCTAAGCCATACTATAGTTTGTATTCCTTTTTCTTTCATTACTTGCAAAACTTCAAAACGCTGTTTTGTAGCGCATACATTAGGTTCTATAATTGCACATAACTTTTCATCAAAAGTAGTCAATGTCGTTTCAACTATGCATTTTGCTTTTTTATTTATACTTACAAGTAGATCCAAATCTTGCAAGATTAAATCAGATTTTGTTTGAATCGCAAGACCGAAGCCGTATTTATCGATAATTTCAAGGCATGAGCGTATGTTTGCAAGATTTTCTTTTATCGGTAAATAAGGATCGGTCATTGCGCCGGTTCCTATCATACACTTTTTACGTTTCTTTTTAAGAGCGTCTTCAAGTAAAGACGGAGCGTTAGATTTAATTTGCACATCTTCAAAATCATGTTCAATACGGTAGCATTTGCTCCGCGAATCGCAGTAAATACAGCCATGAGTACAGCCTCTGCTAATGTTCATACCGTTGTGAGAACTTAAAATTGATTTCGCTTCTTTTAGATGCATATTAAAAGTATATCATGAAACCATAAAACCAATCTGTTTTGTTCTGTCTTTGTTAATAATTTCTTCATTGCAAAATCGGATCATTTCATCTAAAGACGGCGATTTACCGGAAAGCACCTGATGAACAGAGATTTTTCTTGCGATGTTTTCTATCTGCCCGCCGGAAAAATCGTAGCGAAGAGCGAGGATATGCGCATCTTCTTCGTTTAGATCCGCTATCATTGAAAGCCAGATTTCTTTACGTGTTATTATTTCAGGTTTTTCAAAATCAATCTTGTATAAGAAACGCCGTTCAAAAGCCGCATCCATATTAGTTGAAAGGTTTGTAGTAGCGATTAAAATCCCGTTTAAATTTTCTATTTCCTGTAAAATAATATTTTGAATAGCGTTTTCAGTCTGCGCAGGCCCGCTGTAATCATCTTCCAGATGACGGCGTTTGCTGAATACCGCATCCGCTTCATTGAATAATAAAATCGGGGTGATTGATTGTTTTTTTACGGCGGTTCGGTATTTATCAAACAGAGATTTAATCATTTTTTCACTGTCACCGAACCATTTGCTCTTTGTGTTGGCAATATCAATTTGCATGATATTCCTTCCGCACATACGTGCAATTTGATAAGCGGTTTCAGTTTTTCCGGTGCCGGGTCCCCCTGAAAAAAGGCAAGCGAAACCGACCCTCATTCCTTTTTCAGATAAACGTTTTTGAATGGATGGAAAATTTTCCTGTTGTAAAAGAGATGTTAACTCTTCTATAGAACGTTTTGTTTTTATAGGATAGAAAAGTTTCTTTTCCGTGATTGAATCAAATTGTTTTAATCCCTTTATTGGAGTTTCTGATAATAATTCGCACATATCTCCTAAGAATTCTTCTTTAACGGAATTTGTTAAGCGATAAGAATCTGAATCGCAAAAACCATCACCATAAGAATTTTCAATCAAACCTTTTGTTAAAAGAATGTATTGCCCGTTTTTAAATTGACGTTTAATTCCAGTAAAATGGGAACTATGCTCGTATAAGGCTTCAAGATGACGGAAGGTCATATCAGGTTCATCAACATTAACTGTGTAATGAAAGAAACGAACCAGAACAAGCATGTCATCATCTGAGAGATATAGTTCCAATACTTTGTTTGCAAAATCAAGATGAGAATTATCCTGTAATAAATTTCTCATTTTGATTTTTGTGTTATTAAAAGACATACGTCTTTGTACTCGTTCTTCATAAAGATGTTCTATTTCTTTTAACAATTCTTCGATTGTTAAATTCTTTTTGTTTAGTAAATCATAACATGATCCTTTTCTAAGTGCTTCAATTGTTTTTAAAGGCACTTTAAATAAAATACATTCATTAGAGTTACAAAAAGGATCAGAGCTTTCATGATTTACTTGAATCAATTCTTTTTGTTCAAGTTCTTCAATATCATCCATCATCATGATGATATCTATACATTCAACTTTTAAATAATTTGCCAGTTGATTTATTGATAATTCCTGCCCTGTAAACATATTTACCATCGCGGCAAAAATCGCCGCTGTTGTTTTTTTAATTTGAATATGTTTACTTAAAAATTCAAGATGAGTATCTGCAAATTCATAAAACAATTCATTTAATCCTCCTGATTGTTTTGTTATTTCGCCAATCTTACGGATATGGCTTAAAAATTCAATCTTTGTGTTTTGATCTTTATCAAGCAATTCACTATTCATATTTCCCTCCAATGAAATAAAATAAATAGACGATGATTTACCGCGGTATATTTTTATATACCGATTTGCTTTTTATTATTTCTTAATTTAAATGTTTACCTTATACATTATTAAAGATTCACTCTATCATACAACGATATAGTGAATCTTTTTAAGTTATATTTTGATATTACACCTTTCTAATTTAATTTATGTTTATAAAATCTGACTGTTTTAAAATTAACAGCCAGATGTATATTGAATGTTACTTTCGTTCTTTTAAAAAAACTTTTTGATTTTTCCATGAACGGTAACGCCCTGTACAAAAGACATTTTGAAGGTCGCGGATTAACTCCTCCTGAGTATCACGGCCTCAGTGTTTATTTGTTTCTTCTGAGCTTTGGTTTGCGGTTTATGCCGCAACCATCTCCCGGAAGCCGGGTGCCAGTACCAAGTCTGATACTCGCTTTCGTCGATTTTTCGTTTGGATTTTTCCATAACATACTCCTTCGATTAAAAATTTGGACAGATCGACCCTATCCATCAGTTTTTAATCAAATTTTCTGTTATTATTTAATATGCAAACCTTGTTCGCTCAAACGCAGTTTGATGACTCCGCCTCCACCGAAATATAATATAACGCATAGGGAGAAGGTTGTCAAGGTTTTAATATAAATATAAATTTGAACCGAACAGAGAATTTGCCCGTTATTCCAGACAGTTTTTTATAGTATTTAAAATAAAAGACCCCCGGAAAAATCCCGGAGGTCTTTATTTTTACAAAATCTTTATATTAAATTATAATCCCAACAAATAGCTATTCAATACATTCTCAAGATATTCCTGCTTGCCGCTTGTGATGCCTGTCTTGCCGTAACCTGCGTCTGTTCCTATCTTTGCGAGCTGTTCGAGTGTAAGCTCTCCCTTGGAGAACTTCGCGCCGTCTCCGCTTGTGAATGACGCATAACGATCTTTTACAAAGTTGGGGATTGTGCCGTCGTCGATGATGCGCTGCGCTATTTGCAGTCCAACCGCGAAACAGTCCATGCCGCCTACGTGCGCGACAAAAAGGTCTGCAGGGTCTACCGAGTTGCGGCGAATCTTCGAGTCGAAGTTAAGACCGCCTTCTTTAAAACCGCCGATTTTCAAGATGGTGTACATCGCCATTGCGGTTTCATAATAACTGATCGGGAATTGATCTGTGTCCCAGCCGTTTACCCAATCGCCGCGGTTTGCGTCAACAGAGCCGAAGAAACCTGCGACTGCCGCTGTTTCAAGTTCGTGCGCAAATTCGTGACCCGCAAGCTCTGCGTGGTTCGCTTCGATGTTCATGCGGAAATCTTTTTCAAGCCCCCATTGCCGCAGGAAGCCGATAACGGTTTCTGTGTCAAAATCATATTGATGTTTTGTCGGTTCCATCGGTTTCGGCTCGATATAGAACACGCCTTTGAATCCCTGTTTACGCGCATAGTCTCTCGCCATAGTAAGGAAACGTGCAAGATTTTCTTTTTCTCTTTTAAGGTCTGTGTTGAGTAAGCTCATGTAACCTTCGCGTCCGCCCCAGAAAGTATAACCCAAACCGCCGAGTTCTATTGTCGCGTCAATCGCGGCTTTTACCTGAGTTGCAGCTAAGGCGATTACACCGAATTCGGGGTTGGTCGCGGCACCGTTCATAAAGCGCGGGTTACTGAAAACATTTGCTGTTCCCCAAAGAAGTTTAACGCCTGTTTCGCCTTGAAGTTTTTTCGCTTTTGTTACCAAGGTCTTAAGATTTTTTTCGCTCTCTGCAGGGTTTGCGCCTTCAGGTGCAATATCTCTGTCATGGAAAGCGTAAAATTCCGCGCCTATTTTTGTAAAGAATTCAAAAGCGGCGTCCATTTTTTTGTCAGCGGCATCCATCGGATCTTTTGCGTCAGCATTCCACGGGAAAATGTGAGTGCCGGGACCGAAAGGATCTCCGCCGTCTCCGCAGAAACTGTGCCAGTAAGCAATCGCGAAACGAAGATGATCTTTCATCTTTTTGCCGCCTATAACTTTTTCAGCGTCATAATACTTGAACGCAAGAGGGTCTTTACTCTTCGGTCCTTCGTATTTAATTTTTTTGATTCCGGGAAAATATTCTTTTCCGCCCACGAAATAATCTGCCATATCAGCCTCCAAAAATTTATTTTAAAAACCTATCCGGGTTTTTTACTTGTAAAGTGGACTTAAAGCCCCAAGATACTTGGAATAAACCGCATACGCTTCGTTGTATGACGTAACGCTCTTTTTATCCGGTTTTATAGTTGCACCTAACTCAACATGCTGATCAACTAAATTTTCTATTGAACTTTTCTTTCCTTCCGATGTTTCCAAACACCAGAGCGCTTGAATTGCGCCTCCCATGGCTGCGGCTTCAGAGCCGACAGGAATACGCACAGGAAGGTTCATCACGTTAGCCGCAATGTTCTGCCACATCGGGCTTTTCGAGCCGCCACCCGTTAGGTGAATTTCTTTGGGTTTGAAACCGAGAGAAATAAAACCGTCAAGCCCTATCCTCATCCCGAAGATAGCAGATTCAAGGGCGGCACGCGCAAGATTTTCTTTTTTAAAGTTTGCCGCCGTTATACCGTTGATGCTCGCCCTTCCGTTAGGCAGATTCGGCGTTCTCTCTCCGTTAAAGAAAGGAAGTATCACTATACCGTCTGCACCTATCGGCGCTTTACTTGCTTCGCCGTCAAAAGCTTTTACATCAAAGCCCATAAGATTGCGGATTTCTTCGCTTGCCACCGTGCAGTTCATCGTACAGAGCAAAGGCAGCCACCCTGCGGTGCCGGCACCGCTGGAAGACGAACAGAATGCGGCAAGGTTTCCTGTCGGATCGATAACGGGTGTTTTTGAAAAACCGAAAAGCGTGCCAGATGTGCCGAGGCTCATCGTTAAAAAACCGTCACGCACAGCGCCTGTCCCGATAGCGGCCATCATATTATCGCCGCCGCCGGAGGAGACAATCACTCCTTCTTTCAATCCGTAAAGTTTCGCCGCCGCCTTGCTTACTTTTCCCGCTGTTTTTTCCGAACTTGTAAGCGTGGGAAGATAAGATTCAATTTCGGGAGAAATTTTCTTACAAACAGCGGATGACCATTTGCGTTCCCGCACATCAAAAAGAGCCATGCCCGACGCATCGCCGTATTCTGCCCAATACTCGCCTGTTAATAAAAAATTAATATAGTTGTGCGGAAGAAGTATGTGTCTGAGTTTTTCAAAGGCTTTTGGTTTGTGGTTTTTAAGCCATAAAATTTTAGGCGCTGTATAACCGGGGCGCATTGGAAGCCCTGCTTTTTCTATGAGTTTTTTTTCGCCGCCTAAAGCTTTTGTCAGCTCTTCGCATTCGGCGGCGGTTGAAGTGTCGCACCAAAGTTTGACATTGTAGACAGGTTTCCCCTTGTCATCCAGCGGCACAAAACCGTGTTGCTGCCCTGAAACGCCGATAGCCGCGATGTTTTCTTTTATTTTCTTATCGATTTTACTGAAACAATTTTTAACAACCTCGTCGTACCATTCGCATTTTTGTTCCCTTGTGCCGTCATTATGAGTAATAATTTCTACAGATTCCTGTGATTGCGCTATTATAGTCTTTTTTTCATAATCATAAACAACGATTTTACAGCTCTGGGTTCCCAGATCAATTCCGCATACGGTCTGCATATATCCTCCGCGATAATATCAAGTAAAATCATTGTAAGGGATAAAAGGCAAAATGTCTATTCATAATTATTACTACCTACCTGTATTGATATTTATTTTTATTTTTCTATATACTGATTTACACAGAAAAAATTCTACGGATTGAAACGAGAGGAAAAAATGGCTAAGAAAGGAAAAATCACTATTGACCGTGAAATGTGCAAAGGATGCCGGTTATGTATCCGCGCATGCCCTGTTAAGGTATTGGAAGAGGATACAGAGATGAACTCTACAGGTTCTTATCCTGCAAAAGCGGTGATAATGGAAAAATGTATCGCTTGCGGTAATTGTTACGAAGTCTGCCCCGATGTCTGCATCGAGGTTTTTGAGATTGAGGGTTAAAAACATGAGCGAAAAAGTTTTAATGAAAGGAAATGACGCTATTTCTGAAGCGGCAATCAGAGCAGGATGCGGTGCTTATTTTGGCTATCCGATTACACCGCAAAATGAGATTCCCGCTTATATGGCAAAAAACATGCTTGATAAAGGCAGAATCTTTATTCAAGCGGAGAGCGAAATTGCCGCTATCATAATGGTTTACGGCGCTTCCTGCGCGGGCATGAGAGCCATGACAAGTTCATCAAGCCCCGGAATCAGCCTTAAACAAGAAGGGATGTCTTACGCGGCTGGAGCTGATGTCCCCCTCGTGCTTGTAAATGTACAGCGCGGCGGACCGGGATTAGGTAATATTGCTCCCGCGCAGAGCGATTATTTTCAATCTACAAGAGGCGGCGGGCACGGCGATTACAGATGCATTGTACTTGCGCCTAAAAGTGTGCAGGAAGCTGCAGACCTTACCTACCTCGCCTTCGACTTGGCTGACAAATACAGAATGCCTGTTATCATTCATACAGACGGGATGATCGGTCAGATGATAGAAGGCTGCGTTTTGCCGCCTGAAAAAACCGCCCCTAAACGCGATTGGACAGTGGGACAACAAGTGTCCCATGGCGGCTGCGCTGCCAGACCCGGCAAGCAAGCGATTCATATCACTTCAATCGATCTTGTGCCTGAATCGCTGGAAGCAAAAACAAAAGCGCGTTTTAAAAGATACGAGGTTATCAAAAAAGACGAGATTCGTTTTGAAAAAACAAATTGCGAAGGCGCAGATCTTGTAATGGTTGCTTACGGCACTTGCGCGAGGGTGTGTCTCGGCGCGCAGAAACTCGCTCAAAAAGAAGGGATCAAACTCGGTATTTTCAGACCCATCTCTCTTTGGCCCTTCCCTTATGAAGAGCTTGGAATGTTAATCAATCAGCCTGTTTTGACAGTGGAAATGTCGGAAGGGCAATTAGTCGAAGATGTAAAGCTTTCCGCTTATTACTCAGGAAAAAAATCTGAAATACATCTGTTAGGGCGTTCGGGCGGCATGATCCCGACTGAAGAAGAAGTTTTTGCCAAGGCAAAGGAAATTTTAAAGAAATGAAAAAAATATTAGGGCATCCGGAATGTTTAAAAACCATTCAAACTAAATACTGCGGCGGCTGCGGGCACGGGGTAATTCACCGTATCATTTGCAGCATAATCGACGAAATGGGATTAAGAGAGAAAACGATCATCACGCACCCTGTGGGCTGTTCGATTTGGGCGGATTTATATTTTGATTTTGATTCGGTGCAGCCTCCACACGGGCGCACTCCCGCCGCGGCGACAGGCGTTAAGCGCGTTCATCCCGATCATCTTGTTATCTGCTATCAAGGGGACGGCGATATGGCGGCAATCGGCACAGCCGAGATGATTCATGCGGCGAACCGCGCTGAAAAATTTACAACAATCTTTGTAAACAACGCGATTTACGGCATGACAGGCGGGCAGATGGCGCCGACCACCCTCCTCGGGCAAAAAGCGGCGACCGCTCCCAAGGGACGTGATGCAGACGAAGCCGGGATGGGTTATCCTATCAGGGTTGCAGAACTTCTCGCGACTTTGGATGGAACACGCTACATAGCAAGAGGCGCTGTAAATAATGCAGTCAATGTGAGAAAAACTAAACAGTACATAAAAAAAGCATTCGAAGCACAAATGTCAGGAATTGGCAGCAGTATAGTAGAAATTCTATCACCCTGTCCGACAAACTGGACTATGGATGCTGTCCAGGCAGTGGAATGGCTTGAAAAAAATATGATCCCCGTCTATCCGCTGGGCGAGATTAAAAATACGCTCGCCGGTTCACAAACAGGAGGTACAAAATGACAGAAAAATCGTTTTTCGCAGGATTCGGGGGGCAGGGTATTATCTCTTTAGGGCAGCTTTGGGTATATTTTGCCATGCAGGAAGGGAAAAATGTCACTTTTTTCCCTTTTTATGGTGCTGAAAAAAGAGGCGGAATCGCCCGCGCCAGCGTTATTATTTCCGATGAAGAAATCGCAAGCCCGCTTGTCACAAGCCCCGATTCGGTGCTGGTTATGAACGCCGACTCTCTCCCTCTTTGCGAACAAATTCTTAAGAAAGACGGATTAATGGTTATAAACTCAACATTGGTTAAGGAAAATCCTCGCCGGAATGACCTTAAAATCGTTAAATTGGAAGTAACCGGTATTGCTGAGCAGATTGGAAACGTTCTTTTTGCTAATATGGTCGCTCTCGGGGCAATGGCAAAGCTAACGAAAGCTCTAAATTTTACCGATATTGATAATATACTGAAAAAATTCTTTCCAAAGGATAAACATCAGTATATTCCGATGAATGTGAAATCCATTCAATCCGGGTATGAAGCGGTTAATAGCGTGTAACATAGAAAAATCGAAAAAAAATTAAAAAAAAATTCGATTTTTTTGCAAAGGCTGTTGACTCGTAATTCATTTTTTTGGTAGGATTATTTTAATAACTGACAGGGAGTATATATGGCCTCGGTACACGAATACAAGCGTCTAGAGAACAGATTAGTCCTTAAAATAAGGAATGCGGTTTTAATCGCTGCGGAATTAATCGGCAGTTTTTTTAAAGCAATTGGACGGTTTCTTACTAGAAGGTACACGCTTGTGTTTGTCCCCCACTCCGAGAAGAAGGTTTATAACCTTCATGTGACAATTCTGTCAATTTGCTGCTTTTTGTTGGTTGTTTTTGGGATTTTAGGTGCTTTTTTCTGGTACGGGGCATCATACAGCAATACGATGTATGCAATGTCGAACAAGGATAACCGTTTAAAAGACACCCAGGCTTCATTAGATCAACTTCGTGATGAAACCGCTCTTCTTTTACGCGAGGCACGTAACTTTGAAAATGCCTTATCCGGTGTGCTTTCCGCATTAGGTATCAATAATAAAAATAATATTTCACAAAATAAATCCGGCGATTTAACCTCTTTTTTAGGTATAAATGAAGCGCCTGCAGGTCTTTTACCTGAAGTAAATGATATCAGGCGTTTTTCTGCATATCTTTCGCAAACTGTAGAACCGATAACGGAAGTGGGAAGCCTTTTAAATTCACAAAGTGCCTTATTAACTGAAATTCCAAGTATTTGGCCTGTCAGAGGCGGGATTGGAAATATTACAATGTTCTTCGGTCAAAACATCCACCCTATTTTCGGTCAATATTATATTCACAGAGGGATTGATATAGCCACGCACCGTTACGGCGACCCGGTTGTCGCGTCTGCGGACGGTCAAGTTGTAACAGCGGAATTTATTTACGATTATGGAAATTTTATCCTTATAAGGCATAAACACGGTTATTATACACGTTACGCGCATTTACAGAATTTCAGAGCTACAGTCGGTCAGCGGGTTCAGCAGGGGGATATAATCGGTTATATCGGCAATACCGGTATTTCAACAGGGCCCCACCTGCATTATGAAGTTCACATCGGTTCTGATGTTGTAGATCCATATAGATATGTTACCATCCGTTCAAGTCTATCCAGACAAGGGCGCTGATAAAAATTAATGGCTCAAGGTCAGACTCTAAATAGAAACGATTTTTCAATAAACACAATAATAGGTCCCAATACAAGTTTAGCCGGCGATATCGAAGCCGGCGGTTTTACACGTATCGACGGCAGCGTCCGCGGAAATGTAAGAGCTAAAGGCAGGGTTGTTATCGGGGAACGCGCCCGCATGAAAGGAAATGTAACAGGCACAAATATAACAATAGGCGGGGTCGTTTACGGCAACATAGTCGCGGACGGGCATTTGGTAATACTTTCTACAGCCCTTGTTATTGGCGATATAATTACACGCCGTATTCAGGCGGATGACGGTTGTTTTATAAACGGTATGGTTTCAGTCTGCCCCAATGATGAAAGCTGGGCGAAAACAATGTCCGAACAACGTGACGCGCAGGGGATAAAATCAGCGCTGCCTGTTTTTAGCAAAACTTATGGCTAAAATTGATCCTTCAGTTTTTTTAAATCCTTCCTCTTATTCCGGTGTTAAAGATGATAAAAAAACCAAAAGCGCAAACAGAAGCGAAAAAGTAGAATTCGGCAGTTTCTTTGATGATTTACTCGGCAGAACAGCAGATGAAATAGGCCCTTTAAAAAATCTTCCTGTATCAGATGAATCTGTAAATAAATTAATGGATGGGGTGCGCAGCGCGGGCGATACTTTATTACAACACCCTCTTCCTCAAGAAATTTTAAATTATAAACAAGCAGTCCGTAATTTTTTAAATTATGTGATAAACAATTCTTATGAAACAGAGCGGGGAGTTGGAATTCAAAATAAATTAAAACCAAGTTTCAAAGGCAAACGCTCTACCCCTGAAGCGGAAAAAGTTTTACCTTATGTAAAAATTCAGGTTATAGATAAAAAGCTTGAAGATTTAGCGGCTATGCTTCTTGCAAAACAAGTAAAACAATTGGAATTGGTTTCCCGTCTTGAAGAAATAAAAGGTTTATTAATCGATTTATTATTATAGCTAGTACACAATGTTTATATATCGTATAATGTTTATATGAGCGATTATAATTATGAGAACGATGAAGATATCTCCTCCCTTGAAGATGATCGCGGCAGTAATCAAGAACATGATATAATCACAGGCGGAATTGAAACGCTCGCCCCGGACGCGCCTATCTACAGGTTACGTCTTCTTTATTCTCAGGAAACTTTTCTTGCGGTTTTTCGCGAAGAAACTTTAAACCCCGGAACGATGGTTATAGTACCTACCCGTTACGGGCGCGATCTTGCTCAGGTAATAAGCCCCATGAGCGGTAAACTTCCTTCCGTATCTGAAATCGCATGGATAGTCCGCTCTGCAACATCTGAAGATTTAAATAAATCGCAAAACAATATAAAACTTGAAGAAGATGCATTTAATATTTGTAAAAAGAAAATATTTAATCATAAACTGGAAATGAAACTTGTCCTTGTCCATTATCTTTTGGAAGAACCAAAAATTCTTTTTTTCTTTACCGCAGATAACAGAGTGGATTTCCGCGAACTTGTAAAAGACCTTGTAAGTGTTTTTAAAATGCGTATAGAGCTACGTCAGATCGGTGTGCGTGATGAAGCGAGGGTAATCGGCGGGCTTGGCGTTTGCGGCAGGGGATATTGCTGTCATAGTGTTTCAGATAAATTAAAACCAGTTTCTATCAAAATGGCAAAAGATCAAAAACTTTCGCTTAACTCTGTAAAAATTTCAGGCCCCTGCGGGCGGCTTTTATGCTGTCTTTTTTATGAATATAACTTTTACAGCGAACAGCAGCGCAATCTTCCTCAGGAAGGGATGAAAGTACATTATAACAGTGAAACTTGGAAAATTGCCGAAGTTAATCCTGTAGCGGGACAGATAAAATTAGCCGCAGAAGACGGACGGCAAATTAACGTGCCTGCAAGCCAGTTTGAAAAAATTGATAATTACTGGAAAATTAAAAATTAATTTACCATTCCCCATACCCTGCGATTGTATCACGCAGAAAATACGCGCTGTCCTTAGGCGTGCGTTTTAATGTTTTAAAATTAACATGAATTATGCCGAAACGTTTTGTATAACCCCATGACCATTCAAAATTGTCTATCAATGACCAGACATAATAACCTTTTAAAGGAACGCCTTTTTTAATCAGATCTGCGCAAACCTTTAAATGCTGCTGTAAATAATTAATTCTTTCTATATCATGAACCCTGCCGTTAGGAGCGATAACATCATTGCAAGCGCAGCCGTTTTCTGTAATATAAATTGGAATCTCTTTTTTTCCAAATGCGCCTTTTGAAATTTCTGTTATCCATAAAAGCTGTCTCTCTAAACCTCCTGGAGTAATAGGCCAATCCATGAATGTAACATCCTGCCATGAAGGTTTTGTGGTATTTTTTAAAGGATCATTTTCATCGTAAGCTTGAGGGACTTCGTTATAATAATTCACCCCGATAAAATCAATCGGCTGCGCGATTAATTCAAGATCGCCGTCTTGAATCGGGAAAGAATAACCGGCTTCTTTTGCAAGCGCAGGATACCCTTTTCCAAGACAAGGGAACATAAACACTTCGGTAGTTAATGCGCGTAACATATCGGCGCCTTTTTTATCTTCTTCTTTTAATGTAGCAGGCCTTGGTGTATTAGGATTCCACGTAATACCAATCGGCGCTTTTAATCCTGTCTTACGGTATTCCTTAACTGCGATACCGTGAGCCATATTAACATAATGAATTGCAGCAAAGGTTTTTTGCTGATCGCGGATTCCGGGCGCATGCACTCCGTAAAGATAACCTAAATGAGCGACGCATAAAGGTTCATTTATTGTGATCCACATATCAACAAGATCGCCTAACTCTTTGTAACAAATTTTTACATATTCTTCAAAAGCGGATACTATTGAACGGTTCGTCCATCCGCCTTCATCTTCCAGTTTTTGCGGCAGATCCCAATGATATAAGGTGACACAGGTATGGATATTATACTTGTGCAGTTCTTCGCAAAGCTTACGGTAATATGCGACACCTTCAGGGTTAAGCTTCCCGCGTCCTTCAGGAAGAATTCTGGGCCATGCGATGGAAAAACGATAACTGGTAAAACCCAATTCCGCCATCAACGCGATATCTTCTTTGTATCTGTGATACTGATCGCAAGCGACATCGCCGTTCTCACCTGCATAAACAGCGCCCGGTTTACGCGCAAATGTATCCCATATACTTTCTCCTCTGCCGCCTTCGCGTGAGCCTCCCTCAACCTGATAACTTGCCGTTGATGTGCCCCATAAAAAATCTTTAGGGAATTCCAATCTTTCCATTACCGCCCCCTAGGTTGTATAATATACCTATTGTGCCTTGTTTTTAAAAACTTGACAACAAGCTAAGTCTATGTATATCATAAAAAAGTACAAGCTTAGAGGTAGAATGAAAGAACAAGAGAAAAATGATAACTCTAAAGACACATTAAAACCGGACTTTCTATCGCAAATTGTACTTCTTAACGGAAAAACAGGACCTATTGTCACTTATTTAAAACGTTCATGGATTCTTTACCTGATGCTCCTTCTTCCAATTACTTTTTTTATCATTTTCAGATATATCCCGATGACAAACATTGTTATCGCTTTTAAAGATTATAATATTTTTCAAGGTGTCTGGTCTGAAGGCTCCCCTTGGGTCGGTTTTAAATGGTTTGAAACAGCTATAGGCAGAAAAGATTTCTGGTTCGCGTTGCGTAATACTTTAGTGCTTAATGCACTTGACCTGATAGTAGGTTTTCCTGCACCGATTATTTTGGCTTTAATTTTAAATGAACTGGTTTTTAAAAAATTTAAAAAATTAACACAAACTATAGTTTACCTGCCGCATTTTTTATCATGGATTATTGTTTCAAGTATCGCGACAAGGCTTTTAGCGCCGTCAAACGGTATAATCAATATATTCCTTGTAGAAACCTTCACTCCGGCAATGCAAAAATTATTCAATAACCCGGAAATAAAAATCGGTCCTATTGATTTCTTGATGGAAAATACTAACTGGGTCATTACATACATTACCTTCGGTGTATGGAAAGAAATGGGATGGGGGACGATCATCTACCTGGCAGCTATTACCGGAATTAATCCGGAATTGTATGAAGCAGCGGAAGTGGACGGTGCGGGGAGATGGAGGAAACTCTGGCATGTAACATTACCCGGAATAAGAGCGACTATCGTTGTTCTTTTAATTATGAACATAGGACGCATATTAGGTATCGAACTTGACCGTCCTTATACCATGGCAAACCGTGTAGTAATGGAAGTCGCTGATGTTATATCCACCCTTGTATACCGTGTAGGTATCAGATCATTCCAATTCTCGTTAACTGCCGCGATCGGTTTATTCCAATCGGTAGTATGCGTTGTTTTCCTTGTTGCGGCTAACTCGCTTGCAAAAAAATTCGGCGAAAGGGGAATATGGTAGGCGGTTATGGTAAAAAAATTAAAAAAGTTTAAATTCGGTGATTTTATAATAATTTTGATATGTGTATTTGTTATATTACTTTGTGTTTTACCGATGTTAAATCTTCTTGCCCAATCCCTTAGCAGTTCTGATGCGGTTATTAACGGAAGGGTAAATTTTCTGCCTGTCACACATGAAAAAGTAGAACTCACGGAAGAAGAAATCGCTCAAAGGAACGCCGAGAATTTAAACAACCAATATGAATATTCCTATGATTATGATAGTGAATACAATAACGACTATGATTATTATAATAATGTAGAAGATTATTCTTCGAGCTATGATTATGGTTCCTTGTTTTCTTACGATTACAGCTCCGAATATTCATCTGATAATAATTATGACGAAAATAATTTGGATTATTCTTATGATTATGCGTCAGGCTATACAGATATATACAGTAATTGGGATAACGATCAAAGCGCAAGTAAAAATGTTTATAAATTCGGCGTTACAATTGAATCATACAAATATGTATTTTACGATCCGTCATTTACACGTTCAATGTGGTGGACTGCGATTCTTACAATTATATGCACTATTGTCTCTTTAGGGATAACAATATTATGTGCATATCCTCTTACTTATGATTGGCTTAAAGGTAAAACAATAATCAACACATTAATAATTTTTACAATGTATTTTAGTGCGGGAACGATACCAAACTACATATTGATGAAAACCTTAGGTCTTCTTAATAATCCGCTTGTATTGATAATTCCAAACTGTCTTTCAGTTTTTAATATGATAATCCTGCGCAGTTTCTTTTTTGGAATTCCGGAAAGCTTGCGTGAATCGGCGGAAATAGACGGGGCAAATCCTTTTACAGTATTGATACGAATTTATCTTCCCTTGTCAGCTCCGGTTCTCGCTACTCTCGCTTTATTTTATGCTGTAGGCCGCTGGAACGGATTCAGCGATGCTCTTTTATATATTAACTCAGCTCCTCAATGGGTTCCCATCCAGTTAAAGCTCTGGCAGCTTATTCAAAACATGACATCCATTGATGTATCTACTGTAGAAATGGTTTCAGGCAGTGTGCCCAGAGCATCAGATGCTATTAAATCTGCCGCCATTATGTTTGCAACTGTTCCTATACTTGTTGTATATCCCTGGCTTCAACGCTATTTTATTTCCGGTGTAACAATCGGAGCTGTAAAGGGATAGTAATTCGGGATTTTGGTTTATACCTAAGGTATTTATACCTATGGTATAAACATAAATCATAAAAAAATTTTTTTAGGAGGATTTTATGAAAAAAATCACATTGACTTTGGTCATAATTTTAATGGCCGTATCACTGGCATTTGGGCAAAGAAGACAAGCACAGGCTCCCGCTCCCGCCGCTGCGACTCTTACCCCAACCGGAAAATTGACTGTACAGGTTTTTGACCGCGGTTCAGACGGCGGCAGAAGCCTCGCGCATGATAACGCATGGACAAGCTGGATAAAGGAAAAGGTTAAAAAAGACTTGAATATTGATGTCACCTTTATCCCTGTCGGACGCTGGTCAGAAGTAGATGACATTGTAAATTTAATGGCATCATCCAGTGCGCCCGATCTTTGTTATACTTATGCGCATGACATGGTATCGGCATTCAGAGATCAAGGAGGTGTTTTAGATGTAGCGCCTTATATTGATACATATCTGTCTGATCTTAAAAAATTACTAGGTGTAGATCCGGGGTTTGTTGGAAAGGATTTAATCTACCGCGATCAAGACCCTGTAACAAAAAGTGTTTATTCAATCCCAAGTTACCGTGTAGCAATCGCTCAGAGAAATGTTTTTATCCGCAAAGATTGGCTTGATAAACTTGGAATGCAGGTTCCTACCAACTTTAATCAATTTTACAATGCGTTAAAAGCATTTCGTGACAGAGATCCCGGCAATGTCGGAAAAACAAGAGTAGTGCCTTTCGGTGTTAATGCAGATGCCCGCTGGGGTCTTGCAGATCTTATCCGTAACTTCCTGGATCCTAAAATGAGCGACAGGGACCGCTGGATTTATAATATCGCAGATCGTACTATCTACATGCCCGGTTATAAAAGAGGCGTACAGGAAATGAATAAATGGTACAACGAAGGTTTGATTTTTAAAGATTTCGCTTTGATGAGAGTTGCAGATGATTTTTATAATTTAATAAAGAGCGGCGTTGTCGGCGCATTCTGTCAAAACTGGGACTTCCCATATAGAACAGACATCAACATTCTAGGTGATCTTCGTAAGAATGTACCGGAAGCAAACTATGTTCCTATCAGTGTAACAAATAACAGAGAAGTAATGGATAAACCTGGTCTGCGTATTTTCATCCCTTCGTTCTCACAGAATAAGGATGCCGCTCTTAAATACCTTAACTGGCTTGCAAAACCGGAAAATTACGGTTTTCTTCAGCTCGGACAGGAAGGTATAAATCATGAAATGGTAAACGGTGTCCCCAGAACTCTGGCAGTTTCACCGACCTCCCCTAACAGGCAATGGATTCAGAATTCTCCCAATAACATAGATTTAACCATGCCTATGAACGGTATTGAATTAGGAAGCGATGAACGTAACGGTAGAGCTTTAGGTCTGGGTTATGGTACAACACCTCCTGAAGTAGTGGCAAACGCTTTTGTTGTCGCTACACGCGGTGCCCGCGGACCTGCAGTATGGCAGGCAACAACAAAAGTTAATCAATATGCCGCAGACTTAAGGGAAAAAGCCGATGATTTAATCGCGCTTGCAATTTCTGCAAGACAACAGGATTTTAACCGTACTTGGGATAACGGTATCAAAGATTGGTTAAATGCCGGCGGTAAGGAAGTATTTGACGAAAGATCAGCTTTATATCCCAGAAGATAATAATTATTTAACAAGAAAAAGGAAGTTATCAATAGGTAACCTCTTTTTTTAATAATTGCAAATTATTTGGTTGACTAAAAAAAACATATCGGTATAGAATGAATGTACGGAAAGTAGTTCCGTATATTCAAATTAAGGAAGAGGAGAAAATTATGAAGAAAATTGCAGTTATTGTAGCAATTCTCGTTGCATTCAGCCTTGTTGGTTGTGCAAGTTCAGGCGGTGGCGGTAAATCGTCAGCCGGCGGTGGAGCGACTTATAGTGTAGATTTATCTAAAGTAACTATTTACAGTGTACAAAATAGCCCTGACAGGCTTGGTACACCTCTCGGTCCTAATGTGTTAAAGAATATAACTCCTATCACAAGAAACTGGGAAGATGTTATGTTCATGTTACCGGAAGATATGCCGGATCTTACAGGTTTCCAGAGGGTAACTGTAACTTTAAAATACTATAATAAAGACGGTGATGAATTAGCTCCAAGAGATAGTTTTGCTATGGCATCAATGCTTTATGATACAGCAGGCGACTGGAGAGGACCTGAAATGGGCGCCGGTCCTAATGCTGCTTTTAAAGAATTTAATGTTGGCGGATTCTCAGGAATGATAAGTCAGGAAAGAGGGGTAAGAGTTGCTCTTAAATCCAATCCAAAAGCACTTTTGGCACAAGCCGCGCAAGACAGGAATGTTGCATTTATTGAATTAACAGGTATACATTTCCATAATGGAAATTTCAAATTCTCAGCACCACAGGCACAAGGCAAAGGACCTGAAGGTACTGACGAAGACTAAGAGTTTTCTCAAGTTAAGAAAAGACCGGTGAAAGCCGGTCTTTTTTTATCTCTTTTTAGAACAGGTGTTTTAAAACACCTGTTCTAAAACGTAAAATACATTTTTATCAGTACCGAAAATAACCCTTTTTCCTGCAATTACAGGAGCGGATAAAATCGCCCCTTCTGTTTCCATTTCCCAGAGCAATTTACCGTCACGGGCTGATATACATAAAAATTTGGGAGGGGTATAATCATCTCCTAGAAGACCGAAGTAGACACGTCCCGATGCAAGTGTCGGAGCGGAACTTACTGCCATGTTGTAAATCTGTTCCCAGCGCAGCTTCCCTGTTTTTGCATCAAAAGCGCGGGCGGTATTATCCCCTCCTGTAAAAATAACTAAATCTCTCCATATGGTTGGAGACAGGAAATCGAGAATGACCATGTTCCTTAAAAAATATTGCCATATCTCATCAAAGTTCTCGTAATTTAATTTCCCGTCTATAAATTGACTCCAAACCATTTTACCTGTTTGACGGTCAAAGGCATGATAACCAAGAAGCATCCCGCCGTAAATATCAGCGGTTCCGCAATATAGAAAATTACCTTGAGCGGCAAAAGGCGAATACCATATAGCATCTATTTCATGATAAGGAAGATACCAGAGTATTTCCTTTTTATTCATATCGAAAGGACCTACTTGTTTTGTTGTCGGACCGAAAGCATTATACATAATATCATCTGCAATTAAAAAAGTGACTGCCGCCCATCCTGGATTATCAAGACGGAATTGTTCTATGCCGTCAGGGTCAAGAAAATAAATCGCATCAGCATCTCCTACAAAAATAATATAATCTTTGTACCTCTGTACTTGAGAATTGATTTGACTCCTTGTTTGAAAACTCCAAACCTCCTCCCCTGTTTTGCGCGACAAGGCATAAAGTTTTCCGTCCTTACACCCAAAATAAACCTTATCTTTATCTGCATACGGAATTGAATTAATTTCCGCTCCGCTTTTAAAAACCCACCGCATATAACCGCTTTCAACATCTAAAGCGTAAAAATTTTTATCTTCAGAACCGAAATAAATTGTATCACCTAACACTATAGGAGGGTTAAGAGAACGGATTTTCTCATCGCCTGATTGAAGATTAATTTTCCACTTTAAGCCCAAAGGTGGCATGATCCGCGATGAACTTTCTCCCCTGCCGCCTTCTCCGCGGAATTGCACCCAATCCGAGTTACGCGAACAAGCTGTTATATTAAAAATAAAGAGCAGAAAACAGAAAAAAGGAAATAGAGAATAGGGAAAATAGAAAAGAGATTTTCTCATAAGTAAGCCAGCCCCCTTAAACTAAAGATTCTTATTATTGTTTGAAGAGGTCCCTTTTTTTTCATAGATATAATTTTATTGTACTCCTGACAAAGCAACTGATAACGGTTTACCATTTCTGTATTTTCATTGAATTGCCGCCATCTTATTTCTGAATATAAATCCGCGAAAACTTCTAAATTTGCGCGTAACGGTTCGTTTTGGTCTGCATTAGAATCGGGAAATAACTCTGAATATTCGTGCGCTGTCTTTGATGCAGGTTTTATCGGTTTACCGTCCGCTGCAAGGCGGGCAAGCAAAAGAAGATAGAGAGAACGCGCTCCCGATCTTCCTCCTTTTTTTGCACTAAAAGAAAGAACCGCCTCTCTGATGTAGCGGAGCGCATACGCGCAAACAAGAGCCGCAATTACAAGAATGATGAGAACTCTGCCAACCGCCTGCCAGGGAAATCTTCTAACTTGCGAGAAAGTTCTGTCTTCATCAATAAGAGGGATAACAACATCCCAATTGTTAAAGTCACCCATACCTAAGGGCGGTATCGCAAAGGAAGTTGATTCAAAATCAAGCCAGCCGTAATTAGGAATGTAAAATTGCGTCCATGAATGACTGTGGATATTTGTCACCATGAAAAGATTATCAAAATTAAATTGCTGTAAAAAAGGAATCTTTGCGCGTAAGGCGGCAAGCCCGCGAAGATGGGCTGTAGTTTGCAAACTTTCAGCCGCTAAATAACCTGTTACTACACGCGATGGAAGCCCGGCAAGACGTCCAAGCAAAGCAAGGGTGTTTGAAAACTCAACGCAATCACCTTCTGCTTTATTAAAAAGAAAATCTTTAAGTGAAGCGACAGAATGATCGTCATCATAATTAAGGTTATATTGATATTTTGAAAAACTGACAAGTATAGCGAGTAGCTTATCAATATGTTCATTTGTTATATTAAAAGATCCGCTTTGTAAATCTTTTGCAAAAATTTCCATTAAAAAACGATCATTGCGTATAATTGTTTCTCGGTTATTTTTCCAATCAGATAAGGCGTTATTTAAAAAAGAAGTAAACATTTCTGTATCAGAATAATCAAGGGGAAGCTCAAGGTAATGAGCAAGAGTTGTTTTTTCGCGTTCTGTCAGTGAACGTGAAAAGGTGTTATAAAGACGGAGAGGATCGTCAATATGCATATTCGACATAACCTGATGAATGTAGCGGAGAGGGCCTGAGTTTTCATTTAATATAACAGGATCGGCGGAAACAGGTCGCCAGGGAAAATATTTTTGCTGTAAAGTGGAAAGCGAAAAAACTTCATACCTGCGTCTGCTTCGATCTGTTTCACGTTCATTATTAAACCATGTAACAAAAATTCTTTCTTTAGCGAGAGAGTTAATCTGCTCTTGCGGGCTAATTAAAAAACCTTCTACAGGATCAAGCCTGCCGCGAAAAGAATTACCCATATACACAGGCTCTTTTTCTGAAGCGACAATCATCACCATATACTGGCGGCTTTCACCTGAACCCCCTCCGCTGCCTGGCCAATCATATTCTGAAAGACCTCGCAAATTTGGTCTCTGACCGTTTTCGCCTCTCGGTAAAGTCCTCCGCCCGTATCTCCCTTCCCTCGGCAAAGCGCGATCAGAATCAGAAGGTTTAATCAATTCAGGAATTCTTTCTGAATTTAAATTTGTTACTACCGTATTTCTGACAAAATCCGGCGGCAGAATTACAAGTAAAATAAGCATAAGTCCAAGCGAAGCAGAAAAAAACACAAGCCCTTCTTTCCCTGCCTTAGTTCTGCTAGCAGGATAAAGACAAAAATAAATCACTGCGTTATGCAATAAAAAAACTACAACTGTCCAAACAAGGATAAATTGAGTAAGAGCTATACTCTGCCCTGCGACATCTTCCCCTGAACGCGACAGGGCAAGAAGACGCAGGCAAACCCACGCTAAAAAGAAAGGTTCAAGATATGAAATCTTTCCCCATTGCGGACGGTAAAACAAAAGAAAAGTAAAAATAAAACTTATAAGTCCTGCATTAAAAGGAGCGGCGGCGGAAAAATTAAAACCTCCTGCGATTATAGAAAGAAGAATTAAAAAAGAAAATGAAAAGATTAATTTTACACGCATTTTAAATATTTTCTCTGGAATAATAGCGATTATTGCCAGTAAAGGGACTATTACAAACCACTGCATTATCCCAATCCGATCAAAGGAAACAGCAATCCCCGGATGAATAAAAATAAGAGCTGTTACGCTAAAATATAAAAAAAGCCGTAAAGAAAATAAACTTATAACCGCTTTTTTCATAAAGAGATCTCCGCATAAAACATTTCAATTCTATTCGCCTGTACATTTAATCTTTTCACGCTTTTACCAAACCACCGTGCAGAAGGATAACAATTTTTTGAAATAAAATCACCTAACCGGATTTTTTCAATATCTTTTTCTTGTTCACTGTTTTCTTTTAGTTGTTCATTGTTAATTATTTTCTGTTCACTGTTCTCTGTTTTCTTTTCTTTGACATAAGGCTGAGCGATAAAAAGAGAAACAGGTCTTGGATTACAAGCAAGAAGAAAACTATTCAAGCTTATATCGCAAGCGGTAGAAAAAACATATATATCCCCCGCGCAAGGTTTGAGAGCGTTTTCATTCTTCGGCGATATAAATGAAAAACCTGCCAGCTCTTCAAGAAAAGCGTCAAGTTCATCCATATTTTTAATTTCCCAATCGCCGTTTGCGGTATTTACATCAAAAATAAAAGATGTATTCATTTCCATGATGCTTCGTAAAAAATAAGCAAGGTGCGCTTTTGCCCGATCTAAAAGCCATAAGGCTTCTAATGTTTGTACTTTTCCAAAATTGCGGAAATGCACTTCTATCCTGCTTATTTTTTCCTGATTGTCAGTAGAAATGCGCGTAATGAGAGTGTCAATTTTATCAGAACTTTTCCAGTTAATATCGCGCAGACGGTCTCCCGGAGTATATTCGCGCATATAATAGCGTTCTACATCTGCGGAAGGTTTATTACGCTGATCTTCCGCGCCGGATTGCGCGTTTATATGAATTTTTTTTCCGAAACAAGGTGCGCTCCTAATTTTTATTGTTCTTGATTGAGGCGCAGCGCAATAAAAAGAAAAAAAACCGAAAATGTCGCGTAAACGGCAATAACCTTCACCTTGAAAAATACCGGACATGGGAAAATCAAGCGTCATCTCTGACGAAGTATCCCCGCGGGGGATAGAAATTTCGTTTGACACATAACATTTTTTTGAATCGTCCGGAAAAAAGTATCCCTTTATAAAAAAGTGTAAACGGAAAAAAATGGGGATATGACCGTCAAGACCTGTAATTTGCGTTTTATCACCGGTATTTTTTGCCGTCATTGGAAAAGGGGGTTTCCAGCCCGGTTCCAAGGATTTTAATTTTTTAGATTTCCAAACACCTATAATAAATAAGATGAGTAAAATTAATAAAACACCGGATGAAATCACTATCTCATAAGCGTTACGCGCAATAAGCGATCTAATTAAAATAAACAAAGAAGTAAATAAAACAATAGCTCCAACCGGTGTTAAGAACGGTTTAAAGCGAATTGATTTTTTACCGACATCGCTGTGATCAATGTTTGCAAACTTTGTTTTAGAAAACTCTGTTTGAGCCATTAGAGATCCCGTTTCGGTTCTACAGGTACTGAATTTAAAATGCTGGTTAAAGGCGCTTCAGGAGGTATAGAAGGATCGCGGGTTATTATCCTGTGAGCCATTGCGTGTATATAAATTTCTTTTACAATATCGACTGTAACATAATCCATACCGCGGCAGAGAGCCAGCGATCTTGCAAGGCGCGAAATACGCACGCCTGCCCTTGGGCTTGCAGGAGTTTCAATATCTGGATGCATTCTTGTAAAGCGGACGCAATTTACGATGTAAGATGTTACATCAGGGTGCATCTGCACATCGTCAACCATTTTTTTCCAGCGGATTAAATCCGTGCTGTCAATTACGCTCTGGAAATTATCCCATGCATCTATTTTTCCATGACGGTTTATAATTTCAGTTTCTTCTTCCGCTGACGGGTAGCCGAGAGAAAGACGAATCATAAATCTATCCAACTGAGGTGTCGGAAGAGGGAATAAATGCACCCCTTTTAAATTCATCGTTGCAATAATAAAGAAAGGGTCTGTTAACTGATACAGTTTCCCTTCGATGGTAACGCTCTGTTCTTCCATTACCTGAAAAAAACTGCCTTGCGTTTTCGGTGTAAGAAGGTTAATCTCGTCACATAACACAAAGTGTGCAAACACAGGCCCCTTATTAAAAATCATCTCGCCTGATTGACCGATAAAACGGTTAAAACCGAGTATATCCTGCGGAAGAAGATCGACTGTACACTGGATACGGTTAAAATCTTCCATATTAACAAATTCTGTTTTAATAACGCTTTTCTTGGCTGCCTCTGTATTAATAGACGCTTTCTTTGATTCAGGCAGCCATCGGATAGAATGAGCCAAAGCCCTTGCAAGCGAAGTTTTCCCAACCCCATGGGAATCGGCAAGAATTACATGCCCTCCCGCAATTTGGGCGGCAATGATGTATTCCAATTTTTTAGCATCTACAGAAATTAAACGCTTGATATTATTAATCAGCAATTCGATTGAAGGTTTTATTTTAGTATCCATGAGAAGATGTTAGCACAACATTATATTTTAATAAAGTAGTATAAATGAAATTTATAAACAGTTATTTTCTATCTTTTTTCTCATTAGAAATACCGTCATTTGAAACAGCAATCGCGGTTTCGCTTTTCCGGTTTTCTATATGATTTTTTATCGCTAAAAAACTTTTTTCGCTCATAACATGTTCCATTTTACATGCATCTTGTACAGCGGTTTTTTTATCGACACCTAGAAATATCAGCCAATCAGAAATAGCGACATGCCTTTCATACATTTTTTCCGCTATCTTTTTTCCTTTTTTTGTCAGAGTGATATAGCCGTCATCGTCCATTAAAATGTAACCGTTAGCGCGAAGGTTTTTCATGGCGACGCTCACGCTAGGTTTACTGTATTCCAGTTCATTTACAATATCTATTGAGCGGATATGTTTTCCTTTAAAGCTTAATACAAGAATTGTCTCAAGATAATTTTCTACGGATTCGTGTATCGGTGACTCTTTCAAGGGTTTTCCTCCTTAAATCGATATTATATTTTATCATGGATTCAGTCTCCTGTGAAAGCTTCATATGTTAAACCAAAAAATAAATCCGGTAAATCATCAACAGGTAAATAAACAGAGCCTTTATAAATTAAAGGTTCATGGTGTAAATGAGATTCCTGCCCATAACTTGTAAACCCGCTCTCACCCAAAACCAGTTTCGCCTGACCAAATGAAATATTTCCGTTTTCAGATAACGTAAAAGTCAGCGCTAAATCTTGTTTATGCAAAATTTCCGCAACGGCTTTTAAATCTGCAAAATGAAGGTTAAACAGTTCGTATGTTGAAATTTTACCTGCGGTTATACGCTCATCTTGAACGGCTGTCTTTTGCGGATTGGTAACATAAAGATTATAATCGGTGTACGCTAAAGAAGGCGCGGGGCTCGCAAAACGAGACTTAATAGCTTTGCCGGCCCTTATAGAACGTATCCCATTGGGATCCACGCCGATTTGCCCGTTTACAAAAACATACTTGATCCCTTTAGAATACGATGCGGGGTTTTCAGGTGTCGCTGTATCAATTATAGTATCGTAATCGAAAAGTACAATGTCAGCATCAGCGCCTATTTCCAAACGGCCTTTACGTTTAATATCATCTGAGGCGCCTGCAAGGCGGCGGGAAGGCATAAGGGTCATCATGGAGATTGCTTTCATCAAAGAAATAACGCCTTCATCGCGGGCGTATCTGCCTATAGTACGGGAGAATGTACCTGAACCGCGCGGATGCGTCCTGCCTGTTTGGTATTCATCGCTTGAAATAGACGTAAAAGGCTGCTGTAAAGCAAGGCGGATTTCTTCCTCAGGTATTGTGTTACGTGCAAATACGATCATATTTTCAGAACGGTAAAGGGAAAATAATTCAGGTGTTAATCTTACGCTTGTAGCTGGAAGTTGTAAATCATTGTATGTAAGTTTAAAACGATCCTGCCAGCCGGGATCAAAACGTGTAGAACTTATATTTGAAGCCCAAAAATCATAAGGATAAAGACAAGCTGTAATATCCAAACCTTCAGCAATCGCGTCATTAACCATTTTAAACGCTTCGTCCGCGACATAGGTAGAGCCTGTGCTTGTTATGTGCATAATATGAGTGGATACGCCTGTTTCACGGGCAAGATCAAGCACTTCTTTAATTCCAACAAGACTGTTATACTCGCCGTCCGGTCTTGAATAGCGCAAATGATAATAGGTTGCAACACCCATCTCGGCGGCAAGTTTACTGAGAGCAAGCATTTCCGCGCCTTGAACGCCCGGCGCGTACTCAGGACTCATGGAAATTCCGAGCGCGCCGTCAGTAATATTACGGCGTACGTTATTCACAAGTTCCTCTATGTGATCAGGGTTTGTAATAATCATCCTGTCATAATAGCCGATTCCAACCTCCCGGCGCATCAGAGTGATAAAACTTGAAGCGCCGTAATTTACAAGATACGGGCGTGCGGCAAGGCGCTCATACCATTTTTTGGCGTCTGTTGTACCGCCGTGCATCACTAAATTTGTAGTTACACCGTCAGAAATTTTATATCTTTCTGACATATCACCTAACTCAAAGGAAATAACATCAATAAAACCGGGAACCGCGACCAAAGCTTCCGCGTCAATTTCCTGCGTTCCCTGTAAAGGCCTGCGGGTTAAAGCGGCAATACGCCCGTTTGTTATACCTATATTAAAATTTGCTAAATCGCTGTTTGTTTCAGGATTGATAAGCCTTGCATTGCGGATTACTGTGTCATATACAGCCGGGTCATAAGCGGGTTCCGTTCTAACGGTAATAAAAGGTATTACAGCTTCTTCTACGGCAGGAGCACCTGAAGATTTACATACAAGCATAGTTGTTAAAACGATCGATATAATGAGTATTGCCGGAATAATCACAAAGAATATCAACTTTTTATTATCAAGTTTCATAGAAAATGCCCTTGTTTAGCCCCTGTACTGATAGATATATACAGTATAACTTATTTTCCTGAATTGTAAATATTATTAAAAACCCTCTTGACAAAGTGGTTAGGATAGACTAACTTATAGTTAGAAGCAACTAACTAAGGACGGTTTACAATGATACCTTTAATGATGGCGCAAACAGGTGTGGAAAATTCAATAAAAAAGGTGGGCGGAAAAGAGGAAACAAGACAGTTTTTGGCAAACCTCGGCTTTGTTCCCGGCTCACATATAACAATTATCAGCGAAATTGCCGGAAATGTAATTGTAAATATTAAAGAATCACGTATAGCCATTAGTAGAGAAATGGCAGCAAAAATAATGGTTTAAGGAGTATTTATGCCTATAAAAATCGCGATTGCAGGAAATCCGAACAGCGGTAAGACAACATTATTCAACGCTCTTACAGGCTCGAATCAATATGTCGGGAATTGGCCCGGCGTTACGGTCGAAAAAAAAGAAGGTAAATTAAAGGGAAACAACGATGTAATTTTAACAGACCTTCCGGGTATTTATTCTCTTTCACCTTACACTTTGGAAGAAGTTGTTACGCGCAATTATTTAATTGATGAGCGCCCTGACGCGATTTTAAATATAATTGACGGGACAAACCTTGAACGCAATTTATTTCTTACAACCCAGCTTGCAGAACTTGGAATTCCGGTAGTAGCCGCAATTAATATGATTGATCTTGTTCATAAAAACGGTGATAAAATTAACAGCGCATTACTTGCGAAAGAACTTGCCTGTCAGGTTGTGGAAATCTCAGCATTAAAAGGCAAAGGAATTTTTGAAGCGGCAAACGCCGCAATCAAAGCGGCACAAGGGGATAAACATATTCCTCATCACAGCTTTTCAGGCGGCGTGGAGCATACATTAGCGCATATCGAAGAAGCTGTGCTTCATAATATGCCGCAGGAACAACAGCGTTTTTTTTCCATTAAATTATTTGAGCGCGATAAAAAAATTATAGAGAAATTAGGGCTTACCCCAGCTCAGATTGCGCATATCGAAGATGATATTAAAAGAAGGGAAACAGAACTTGACGATGACAGTGAAAGTATAATCACTGCGGAACGTTATGTGTATATAGATTCAATAATAAAAGATTGCGTAAAAATCAAAAACAAGGGACAGCTGTCTGTATCAGATAAAATTGATAAAATTGTAACACATCGTTTTTTTGCTATCCCAATTTTCATGGCGGTAATGTTTATCGTTTATTTTGTTTCGATCACAACTATAGGTTCATTTTTAACAGATTGGGCAAACGAAGGAATATTCGGAGAAGGCTGGAGCTTTTTCGGATTATGGGTGCCGGGTATACCTGTCCTTTTATCTGATTTTCTAACAGCGGTAAACTGCGCAGCCTGGCTGCAAAATTTAATTGTTGACGGCATAGTCGCAGGTGTTGGAGCGGTTCTGGGATTTGTCCCTCAAATATTTATTTTATTCATTTTTCTTGCCTTCCTTGAATCCTGCGGTTACATGGCGCGTATCGCTTTTATCATGGATAGAATTTTCAAACACATCGGATTATCCGGTAAGTCATTTATTCCGATTTTAATCGGGACAGGCTGCGGCGTTCCCGGAATTTTAGCGTCACGGACTATAGAGAATGAACAAGAAAGAAGAATGACAATAATAACTACAACTTTTATCCCCTGTTCTGCGAAATTACCTGTCATCGCGCTTATTGCAGGCGCTTTATTTAACGGTGCATGGTGGGTTGCACCAAGCGCCTACTTTGCAGGAATAGCGGCGATTATTTGTTCGGGGATAATTTTAAAAAAGACAAAAATATTTTCAGGAGATACTTCACCCTTTGTTATGGAACTTCCTTCATATCATTTGCCGACAGTTATCATGATATTGCGCAGTATGTGGGAACGCGGATGGTCCTTTATTAAAAAAGCAGGAACTGTGATTTTACTCGCATCAATATTTATTTGGATCGCATCAAATTTAGGATGGAAAGACGGTATCTTTGGTATGGTTGATATGGACTCAAGCATTCTTGCCGTAATAGGCAGTGTAATCGCTCCTATTTTTTCTCCGCTTGGATGGGGAAACTGGCAAACAGCAGTCGCCGCATTCACCGGTTTAATTGCAAAAGAAAATATCGTCGGTACCTTCGCTATACTATTCAATACTGCAGAAGAAAACACTCGCGGCGCGGAACTGTGGAGCGTATTATCTTCGCATTTCACGGCAATAAGCGCGTATTCATTTTTAATTTTTAATCTTTTATGCGCTCCCTGTATTGCGGCAATTGCGGTAATCAGGCGGGAAATGAATAATACAAAATGGTTTTGGTTTGCAATCCTTTATCAATGCGGATTAGCCTACATTGTATCGCTTTGCGTTTATCAATTTGGAATGTTGTTTAAAGGTCAATTTGGAATAGGAACGATTATATCATTCTTGATTTTTACAGGTTTTTTATACATGTTGCTCCGCCGGAATAAAAATAAACCAAGCAAGGTATAAATATGGGGACGATAATAACACTTTTGGTTTTATCAATGGTTGTTTTAATAATTATTATTAAAATCTGCCGTGACAGAAGGAAAAACCCTTGCTCCGCTTGTAATGCCGGTTGTTCAAAATGTAAAAATTAACCCTATTATTATATACAATATCGTGTTATTTTAATATTATGAATATTTTTGTCCTTCTATTGACGATGACCGGCGGTCTTTGCATGTTCCTGTACGGCATGAAATTGATGAGCGACGGTTTGCAAAAAAGCGCCGGTGAACGGATGCGCAAAGCTGTGAATTTTATGACCAGCAACCGTTTTGTCGGGGTGCTTACCGGTTTTTTAGTTACGGCGATTGTTCAATCTTCATCAGCGGTTTCTGTTATGGTTATTTCCTTTGTGACTGCAGGGCTTCTCTCCCTTACCCAATCTATCGGGGTTCTTTTCGGGGCAAACATAGGAACCACGTTGACCGCATGGATAGTCTCGCTTATCGGTTTTAAAATCAGCATAGACAGTCTTGCGATACCTGCAATAGGTATCGGTTTTATTTTAAACGCAATCAACTGGAAACATAAAAGTATCGGCGAATTTTTATTAGGGTTCGGTTTTTTATTTTTAGGGCTTTTTTATCTTTCCGATGGAATAGGTCAGATTAAATTTGACGCGCACGCGATTGAAGTTTTTAAAAATATGGGCTTTACCGCAGTCCTGATCGCTTTCGGTACAAGCTTTGTAATGACGCTCATTATTAATTCATCCACCGCTGCGGTCGCCATGATCATAATAATGGCGGGAAGCAATATCATAACCTACGAGATGGCTGCCGGTATGATTCTCGGTGCAAATATCGGAACGACAACCGACGGTATATTAGCTTCTATCGGCGGGCCTGCAGACTCAAAACGGGCGGCTCTTTCTCATGTGCTTTTTAATGTTGTCTTGGCATGTTGGGCGCTTCCCTTATTAGTGCCTGTACTAAAACTTGTTGATATTCTTGTGATAGGGGATCCTCTGGCTGTTGTTTATAATAGTGAAGGGCAGATAATTGATAATCCTGCAATCGGTTTTCATCTTGCAATGCTTCATACAATGTTTAAAGTTTTAAATACGATACTATTCCTTCCTTTTGTAAAGCATTATGCAAAGCTGCTCACTTTAATGATCCGCGATAAGAAGATTGTTGTAAAAGATGATCGTTATAAATTTGCATACATTTCCACAGCTATTGCAAATGCGCCGGAATTAAATATACTCCGAGCGGAAAAAGAAATCAGCGATATGGCGGGTATAGTTTCATTCATGTATTCGCGTTTTTATACAACACTGCGCCAATTACGTAAACAGGATAGCGTGCTTTCATCTAACCCCGAAGGGGTGAAGCTTCCAACACAAGAAAATAAAGATGATAATAAAAATAATGTTGAAAGCTTATGCGCTGAATTAATGGCTAAAGAACAATACATTGATGATATGAAAGAATTACTCAGCTCATTTTTGATTGATTGTTCCCGTGTAAAACTCAATCCCAGTTCAGAGAAACGTTTAAGTTCGTTGTTACACGTCATTGTCGTGCTAGAGTCAATGAGTGATGAATGTTACGGGATCAGCTTATTGCTGCAAAAAACTGTTAACAAAGATTGCGTTTTTAAAGAGAAGGAAATGGACGTGCTTATCCCTTATGTCGGTCAAGTTGAAGAATTCCTTGTTCTTTTGGAAAACCAATTAAAACACGGTCAAACAGCCGAACAAAAAACTCTTGCCGCAGAGATGGAAGAAAAAATCGACAAAAGACGCAAAAAATTACATAAATTAGGACGCAAACGTATAGAAGCGGGAAAAAATGTAAAAGCGGAATTAATGTTTATCGATCTTGTCCGGCGCATTGAAAAGTTAGGCGATTATTGTTTTGAAATATCGGAGAATTATAGATAGGGATTAAACCCCAAATCCCCTTATCAATTCCCTCGGTTTGCTTCCATTGGCAGGCCCGACTACACCGTTGTGTTCCATTTCATCAATAATTCTCGCGGCGCGGTTGAAACCTATACTTAATTTACGTTGAATATAACTTGCGCTTGCCTTACCTTGCTGCATAACTATTTCAAGAGCTTTATCGTATAAGGGATCGCCGCCTTCAGAAAAAAGAGACATATTGTCATCGTCTTCTTCATCTTCAAAGAATATTTCATCGTCAATATAATCAGGCTCTCCGAAAATTTTAACATGTTCAACAACAGCTTCTACTTCTTCTTCGGAAATAAAAGCGCCCTGCATACGGATAGGGAAAGGATCGACAACACCTGAATAAAGCATATCACCCTTACCTAAAAGTTTATCTGCGCCTATCATATCGATTATGATGCGGCTGTCGATTTTACTTGCAACCATGAACGCGATCCGGCTTGGGATGTTTGATTTTATAAGACCTGTAATAACGTCAATTGAAGGACGTTGGGTAGCAAGCACAAGATGGATACCGATTGCACGGCTCTTTGCGGCTAACTTTGCGACTGTTCCTTCCAGTTCCTTGCCTGTAGATGACATCAGATCTGCAAACTCATCAATAATTACAACGATATACGGTAAATGTTCCTGAGCGATTCCTTTTTCTTTGATACGTTTATTATAACTTCGGATATCACGCACCCCCATCTTATCAAGACAAGCGTAACGCCTTTCCATTTCGTAAATACAATATTGAAGAGCTTGAAACGCTTTTTTCGGTTCGGTAATGACAGGAGTTAATAAGTGCGGAATGTCGTTGTATAGTTTTAATTCAACAATTTTTGGATCGATCATCATCAGCCGGCAATCTGCAGGATGCAATTGGTAAAGAAGTGAAAGGATAATCGCATTTACGCAAACAGATTTTCCTGACCCTGTCGCGCCTGCAATTAATAAGTGGGGCATTTGAACAAGGTCTGCCACTTGCGCTTCGCCTGTAATATCTTTACCCAAAACAATAGGAAGTTCCATCTTTCTGTCAGAATGTAATTCACCTTCTATAATTTCTTTAAAAGAAACTATATTACGCTTTGCATTTGGGACTTCGATACCTACAGCATGTTTTCCTGGAATCGGAGCTACGATACGGACTGAAGATGCCGCAAGACGTAAAGCGATATTATCCTGTAAACCTACGATTTTAGAAAGTTTAACTCCGGGGGCGGGAAGAATTTCAAACATCGTAATAACAGGGCCTTTTCTAATACCTGTAACCTCAGCTTGAATTTTAAATTCTTCCAGAGTTTCTTTTAAAGCCATCGCCGCATCGCGTGTAGCTTGATCTATTACCCAATATTCACCGTCCGGGTATTCATTAAGAATATCAACAGGTATATTGTATTTTTTATAAGGGGTTGAATTTCCTTTTTTCTTACGGACTTCTTCAGCATGAACCGCTGCGGCCGCTTCCGCTTCTTCAAGAGCGCGTAACAAGGCATCATCATCTGTATGATCATCGTTATCAAAGGAATCATCGGTATCTTCGTTATCTAAATTTGTTTCAGATTCAAAGAGCTCGTCTATTATATCCTCTGCTTCTTCACCTGACTCATTTGATTTATCAAACTCTGTTTTATTAACAATATCTGTTTCTGAAACAATGGAAACAACAACCGGGTCTTCAGCCGGAAATGAATCGGTTTGATTATTTTCATTATCAATCGCTTCCGGAGACGGAAGAAAATTATGATGGTTATCGATAATATTATTTCTTTCTTTATTAAAAATCGCGTTTTTAAAAATCTGAAGAAGTATCACTTCGATTACGGTAATAAAAATAATAAGCATACTGAACCCGGTTTTCCCGGTAAAATCTAAAAAAGCGAATTGCGCGGAGCGTACTTCAAAATCACTGATAATAGAAAAACCGACAGCGAGAGTCAAAAAAGGAATAATGATACCGCTGAGGAAAAAAATCCTGTCAGGCCTCCATCTGGGATCGGCTAGAATAAAAGCCGCGTAAGCAAAATGAGCCGGGATTAATAAAGATAGAATTCCAAAGGAGCGGGCAAAAAAATGAGCCGGAGCGGAAGAAAGGGTTTCAATACCGAATAAAGCGCCGAACAGGGAAAATACTAAAAAAATACTGGAAATTCCCAAAATAACTGCCAAAAAAACGGCAATTGTGCGGAATTTAAAGCGGTTATCAGTTGTAAATCTATGTAAAAAACCGGTGAAAAACTGCAATTATATCCCTCCGCTTCATTATCGGTATTTTTTTAGCAGAAATGAATGATAACAACAGCATTAATCTTTGTGACAAAAATTCTTTTTATCCTTATAATACCTTAATACACTGATTAGAAAATCAGACTTAGATTTATCTATCGCTTCTGTCGGTATTTTAATTAATTTTTCTCCATTAATATAAATATTTTTAAGATTTACTCCGCGTGAATTTACAAGAGTTTGATCATAAATATCATTTATTTTCGACCAATTAATAGGATGTTTTTTTCCTACCGATCCTACTCCGATAAAAAGATAATCTTCGTTATCTGTCATGACTAGTTCAATTTTTCCGTATACTGAAAAAATAACTTTTATCCATAAATATATAGAGAAAAACAAAAAGGAAGAGACAAAAAGTAAAATTAAAATATTTCCGGTTATTATCGCTTTGGAAAAAATAAATAATGATACGCCTGTGAATGCGATTGCAAATAACGCTAAAATAAAAGAATTTTTTGAATGAGTGCTGACGCCGATGCTTGTCTTGCTCATATCTTTTTTTACCCAAGTTTCTTGAGGTGGTTTATCCAATAGACGTTCAGTTTCATCAATAGTATCTTGATCCGCAATTTCTGACAGTTTAAATAATTCATTGCAAGCCTGGCAAACGCAAATATTTTCCGCTACATTGATATTATTACTGTCGATTTGTGTATCGCATTTCGGGCAATTTATTCTCATAAATTGATTATATTGAGTGTTTGTTTTTTTATCAACGCCTTTTGTTTTTATTAAGGTAAAAGGTAAAGTTCAAGATTTTCGTCTAAAAAATCCGTGAAAACTAATCGTTTTCCGTCAGGAGATACGGCGAGCCCTGTCGGTTGGTTGCGCCCCCATATTTTTTCTTTAAGAGTTAAATCTTGCGCGTTTAGTATATAGATCGCGCCGAAATCAGGCCCCGGCTTTGTATAATCTTCGGGATTGTTCATGCCTCTTGCTGAAGCGAAAATATAACGTCCGTCAGGAGACATAATAATTGTGTTGATATTAATTCCAATCCGTGGTGAAGTACGCAGAATTTCTCCTGTTGATGCGTTAAGAATATTTACAGTTCCGCGCAGCATATCTGATACATAAAGTTTCCCGTCACGGTAGATTATATGACGCGCGGCTCCGTCACCCTGGCTGTAACGATAGCGGTTTGTTATTTTATTTTCTGTTAAATTTACAACAACGACAAGCGGTGCATCAAAAATAGCGGTATAAATTAAATTTCCGTCAGGAGAAAATGCCATGCCCCTCGGAGTTCCTCCGACTGGAATTTTTCGGAGCAGCCGTTTTGTATCAGAATCAAAAATACTTAAATCCCTGCTTACCCAGTTTGATACGGCTGTAATTTTTCCATCAGGGCTTTGAGTTATTACCTTTGGGAATACGCCTGTTGTATTCAAAGAAATTTTATATGCTAAAGTATCAAGATTATAAATATGAACTTTATTTTCGAACATATTGGAAACCCATAATTCACGCCGCTTTTCATCGCACATCGCTTCTACAAAACCGGAAGCGTTACTGTTAGGGACTGTAAGGCGCGTCTCGTATATCAATCTGTTTCCTGTTTGACGGAAAACATCAATTCCATGTTGATCAAGCAGAGGGATAAAAATTCTCTGTCCGTCCGGAGAAAAATACGCGCTCTTTGGTTGGCGGCCTGTTTTATATTCATCTATGCGCGTTGCAAATCCGTTTTCGTTTTCAAGTTTAATACCTGTTATACCGTCCCTGACAGGCAGCGCTTCACTGCGGTACTCAATAGCTTTGTATCCTGCAGCGCTGAAACGCAGTATTCCTGAGTTTGCGATTCTGTATGTGCGGTGCCCTGCCGCAGAAGAAAAAGGCCTTATCAATTCGTTGTTAAGATAAACATTTAAATCTGCAGGCGCGGATTTTAAAATGAATATTGTCTGTGCCCATAAAGAATTTGTAAATTCTGTTTGCGCGTTTAATAACAGAATTCCTGTTAAACAAATAAATTGTTTGAATAAAAAGTGTTTTTGTATTAAGGTTTTTACTTCCATGATTTTAGTTTAATTATTGTTTATTTTTTATTCAAGGCGATATTACTTTGTGATTAATTCCCTTTGTTTTCGCCGCTCTCTTTCTCCTCTTGCAACATAGATATTTTTCATTGTTCTCGGATCCAGCCCTGTGCGGTACATTACAGTTGCAAGCGTCCCCGGTGTTGGATAAAAATCCTGGGTTTGCTCAGGAATAAAACCTGTTTTTTTTAAATAATCAGAAAGTTCTACAGCTTCCTTCATGCCCGCTCCCGGATGAGAAGAAATGAAATACGGTAACAGATATTGTTTTAATCCAAGTTTTTTATTTACAGCGGAAAAATCTTTTCTGAATTGATCGTAACAAAAAGCCGCGCATTTTCCCATCGCAGTAAGCACCTTAGCTGATATATGCTCGGGAGCTGTTTTTAATTGACCGCTAACATGATAACGGCATAATATTTCTAAAAATTTAGTTCCGTTTTTTTTATCATTTTGAATAAAATCAAAACGGATACCGGAACGGATAAAAACTTTTTTAATACCTTTAATTTCTCTTAATGTTTGTAATGCTTCTATATATTGATGATGATCCGCTTTTAGTTTCGGGCAAACATCAGGATACAAACATTCGCGTTCTGTGCAAAAACCGCCTTTTTTTTGTATAGCGCAAACAGGGCGGAAAAAATTTGCGGTAGGTCCTCCCACATCGTGAATATTACCTTTAAAATCTTTATGCGCAATAAGTGATAAAGCTTCCCTTTGTAAACTTTCTTTACTGCGCCCTGTGACAGCGCGCCCTTGGTGGTTAGTGATAGCGCAAAATGAACAGCCGCCGAAACACCCGCGGCTGGAAACAAGCGAGAAGGAAACTTCTTTTAAAGCTGGAATACCGTCTGCATACATAGGGTGCGCCTTTCGTGTAAAGGGAAGTTCGTAAATACGATCCATTTCGCTTGTTGAAAGGGGCAGGGCAGGGGGATTTTGAATAACATAGCGGTTACTGTCATTTTCTTCGATTAGAGGTTTTGCGCTTAAAGGGTCTGCATTTTTTTTCTGTATCATGAAGTGCTCTGCGTATGCGCGTAACGACACTTCATCATTTTCTTTTACTGTCATGAAAGAAGGCAGAAAAACAGCATCTTTCCATTGATTAAAATCCGCGCGTTGTTTTATCTGTTCAAAGTTTCCGCTATGCATGGCAACGCATATCCCTCTTTCATCAATTATTCCGCTGATATTTTCACCTAACGCTAAGCGTCGCGCTATCTGCAATAAAGGTTTTTCTCCCATTCCGTAAACTAAAATATCGGCTTTTGAATCTAAAAGGATAGAGCGGCGCACAGTGTCCGACCAGTAATCATAATGCGCGAAACGGCGCAGGCTCGCTTCTATCCCGCCGATGATTACCGCAACTTCTTTGTAAGCGCGTCTTATCCCCTCAACATAAACTAAGGTTGCGCGATCGGGGCGCATGCCGTTCTTGTTGTTAGGTGAATACGCATCATCGGAACGAAGGCGTTTTGCGGCGGTGTAATGCGCGACCATGGAGTCCATGTTGCCCGCTCCTACCAAGAATCCCAGCCGGGGTCTTCCTAAAACAGTGTATGAAGATGGATCTTTCCAATTTGGTTGAGGGATAAGGCCGATGCGGTAACCTTCCGCTTCAAGCAAACGGCATAAAAGCGCCGCTGCAAAAGAAGGGTGGTCTACATAAGCATCGCCTGTTATAAAAATGAAGTCGCACTCTTCCCATCCTCTTTTTTCCATATCGTTACGGCAGACGGGAAGAAAAATATCCGCACAGTTTTTTATTTGATTTTTATACGCCGACAACCGCTTTGACTTGGGGGATTTCCTTTTTGAGATAATTTTCGATTCCCATTTTAAGAGTTAATTGCGCGTGCGGGCAGCAACCGCAAGCTCCTGTCAGTTTTACCGATACAATACCTTCGTTATCTACAGAGATAAATTCAACATCACCCCCGTCCGCTTGTAAGGTAGGTCTGACATTTTCCAATGCCGCTTTTACTTGTTCTTCCATGATTACTCCTTACGGAGAGAGAGGGATTTGAACCCTCGGTACCCTTCCAGGCACATACGAATTCCAATCGTACACCTTCGGCCGCTCGGTCATCTCTCCCATTAGTTACACTTATCGGAGAGAGAGGGATTTGAACCCTCGGAACCCTTGCGGGCTCAACGGTTTTCGAGACCGCCCGATTCAACCACTCTCGCATCTCTCCAGTATGAGCTTTTGATACTATAGCTGGTGCAGAGGTTTGTGTCAATAGTGAAGGGAAATGCTGTTATAACCACTTAACAGCGCCGCTGTGCAGATCAAAATAAGCGCCGGTTACCATTGTTCCTAAATGCCTGACTATTACATCGGCTTTTATTTGTTCTACCATTATTTCTACATTATTGCAGATGATCTCATCTAAAAAACCGCCTTTTTCTACCGCCGGTTTTATATGATTTATAATATGCTGAACGTTAGGTGAAAATTCTGCACCCGAGCAGGCGGCTGTAATTGCACCGCATTTAGCGTGACCGCATACAACAACTAACTTGCTCTTTAAATGTTCTATTGCATATTCAATACTGCCAAGGGCTGTCATATCTGCAATATTGCCGGCATTGCGTATAATGAAGATGTCTCCTAATTTTTGGTCAAAAAAAATTTCAGGGGCTACACGTGAATCAGAACATGTAAGGATAACAGCAAAAGGTTTTTGACCGCTGCAGAGAACTTCCCGGTCTTTATTAAAGACAACCTTATTAATAAGCTCGCCTTTTAAAAAACGTTCATTCCCTTCTTTAAGTATTTGCAAGGCGACATTCGCATCATCAATAAATTCTGCCGCTTGATGAATTTTCATAATATACTTAGCCCCATTTCATTAATAAAAACTTTATTATTAATCAATTTATTTTCTTCTATATTTATATTTTCATAACTTTTAATTAATATTTTTAATAATTTTATTTTTTTCTTTGAATCTTCAAAATACGGAGATTGCGGATAATTATCAATTATTTTTTTAAAATAAAATTCTGATAATTTAAACGATAAATGAATTTTTTGAAAAACGCTTAACAATTCATCTTTTTTCTTTGTTTCAAAAGTTGAATCTATATTTCTTTTATAAAATTGCCCAGGATGAATGTTTCTGTAATATTTAATTCCAAGTTTATAAAATATATAATCCTGTTCCTTTTTGGTCATATTATATTATTAATGATAATTGTAACTTTGTATAGTACAAATTCTTCTTTATAAACATACCGATTTCTTCCTTTCTTAATTATCATTAACATACTGGACAAGGATTGCCCTTTTTCTATATACTACATATTAATGGAGCGGTGTCCGAGCGGTTTAAGGAGGCGGTCTTGAAAACCGTTGTGCCGAAAGGTACCGGGGGTTCGAATCCCCCCTGCTCCGTAACAAAAAAAATCCTTTGGATTTTTTTTGTTTTAGGAGTTTTACTTCGTAAAACTCCATAATAGGGAGAACTAACCCTTTTATCCCTATAGAACTTCTTTGGAGCGGTGCGAGAGAGGCCGAATCGGGCTCCCTGCTAAGGAGTTGTGCCCCGAAAGGGTACCGGGGGTTCGAATCCCCCCTGCTCCGTATTGGAATGAAGTTGTAGCTCAGCTGGATAGAGCATCAGATTGCGGATCTGAAGGTCGCACGTTCGAATCGTGTCAGCTTCAAAATTAGAAAATAATCTAAATTTCCCGTTTAGGATAAAAATACAAGAGCCGTTTATTGCACTCTGATTGTCTGCCTTACCTGGCTTTCTCCAAAACCATCGATAGCTTTAACAATTGTAAGCCAATGATTAGCTTCCCTCTCCGATGTGTACGGACCGAGCCTAACGCGGTACCAGGTTTTTCCGTCTATTATTCGGTTTTCAATTATAGAAATAAGTCCGTTAGTTGCAAGGGTTTCTTTAGCGTCTTCAGCCCTTACTATTGCGGAAAAAGCGCCTGTTTGAATCCAGTAATCATTGATAGTTCTTGAACCGCTTGATCTTGCATCAGTGCTTTGAGTTGTTGATCTTGTTGATGTTCTTGCAGCTTGAGTCCTCGTTGCTGCAGGTTGAACAGTTTGAGTTCTTGTCGCAGAAGCGGCAGGTTGTGTCGCCGGCGCTCTTGTTACGGTTACAGGTGTATTTACTGTTTGAGATGTCTCCGGTATTGCGGCAGATACCGGTCTTGGGACTTGAATTGTCAATCTTTCCCCGTTATTTCTGTCTGATGTTATAACAACTTCAGGTCTTCCATTTTCATCAGTATTGACTGCGACAGGCGCATTAGTTTCTCGCACAGTATTTAAATTTACCTGTTCGGGCATATTGCTCATGATGTCCGGGATAGGTCTCGCGTTTGAATAAGGGACTGACGATGAAAAAGATGTTTCCTGTGTTTTCGCTTTCGGTGTAAGAATAATTAACGAGATGGTAATAGTCACAAGTAAAAACACACCGACGGAAACTGCAACCAATAAAAGTTTTTTCATTTCTTTATCCATATTAAATAATCCCCTTTATAAACATATCAATCCGGCGTTCCAAAGCCGTATGCCTTTCTGAAGAACCCTTCCGCTTTGCAAAACTTGGGTTCTCTACCTTATAAATTTCGGCTTTTATTGATAAATATTGAGAGGTGAAATCTTTTTGACTGCTAAAACGCTTGATTATTTCCGGCAAGGAAAGACTGTCCCGCCTCCTTGCCCTAATTAGCCGTGTTAAAAAAGGGGCTGTAACAATGATAATACGTTCAAATTGATTAAAAACTGAGGATTTATGGAGGAGGGCGGCATTAATCACACAGGACGCGCCTTTCCGCCCTGCTATCCATTCATCGGTAAGCCGGTTTGCTTCAGGGTGAATTATCGCTTCAAGCGCCGCTAATTCCTCAGGCTGTCCGAAAACACGCCTGCCTAAAGCCCTCCTGTCCAGAGTAAGATCAGTGTTTTGCAAATCACTGCCGAAACGAGCGAAAATCTCCGCCTTTTTGTTCTCTAAAACCTGATACCCTAATTTATCCACATCGAGGACGGGAAGCCCTTTTTTTTCAAGAATAGATCCGATAAAATTTTTACCGGCGCAATATTTTCCGGTCAGTCCTATCAACATATTTATAAATCGGCAGAAATGTTATAAACACAAAGATAAGGCTGTCAAAAGTTATAAATAAAACCACTCAATTTTCATTTTAATATACTTTTACATTCGTTATGCTGTGCATATATTTTATTAATGATATAATAACTTATGGATTGGCAAAGAATACTTTATTTCCTCCCGGGTATTATCATCGGTTTAACTATTCATGAGTTTTGCCATGCTTTTTGCGCGTATAAGTTAGGCGACACTACTTCCCGCGATCAGGGGAGGCTCACTTTAAATCCGATTAAGCATATTGATCTTATAGGGTTTTTATTCATTATTTTCGCGGGTTTCGGATGGGCGAAGCCTGTGCAGTTTAATCCTGAAAATTTAAAAAATTACCGGCGTGATAAAGCTTTGATTGCCGCCGCAGGCCCTCTTTCAAATTTTGTTATGGGAGTGCTTTTGTGTTTTGCAATTAGGGCTTTACTTGCTTATATTACGCCTCAAATAGAGAACGGTACTTTTAATCCCAATGGTATTGCCCATCATTTATATATTGTTGTAAGTTACGCCGCTTCGATTAATCTCGGATTGTTTATTTTTAATTTGATACCGATACCTCCGCTTGACGGAAGCCATATTATTTTTTCCGGTTTAAATATCGGTTTTGAACTTGAAGAAAAAATCAGAAAGATAGGTTTGCCTGTTTTATTTCTTATATTGATTGCTCAAAATTATTTTAAAATAACGATACTCCCGATAGGCATTGTTATAAGGGCATTAATGGGTTTGTTTATCCCGGCTTTTTAATTTTTATCCCCAAAAAATAAGTTTGCCCCTGTCGCTTACAAAACCGCTTTCTTTAAAATACTTGGCATATTCGCTTTGCGCGGCTGTCTGCCCGTTGATTTTTTCTAAAAGTATTTTATTCTCAGGCAGTACCTTTCTTGTACGCGGTATTTTTATCATCGCGATTAATTCCAAAAGCTTTGAGTCATCGGCTTTCATAAATATTTGCAATTCTTTGCCGCTTTTTACGGAAATTGCGATCAGCTCCGCTCCTCTGTAATAAATTCTGTTACCCGCACTTCTTGCGCATAACTTATAATCAAGGTTTTCGATGTCTATCCCAGCAAGGCTTGCAGGGTCTGCCGCATTCATCCAGTAAAGTTTATTAAAACTTTGCGCCTGTTCCAGTTCTGCAGCGATTGAAGGGGATGCTAATTGCAAAGATTTGATCCCTGCAAAAAAACGTCCTGTTACAAGTTCGCCTGCAAGTTCCATGCGCCGCATTGCAGGTAACAGTTTTGACCAGGAGAATACCGCGTTTCTGGAGGACTGCGTACCGCTTGAGTTTGCCGCTTCCTGTTCAAGAAACTGACGGCAGAGCACGCCCCAACGATCCAGCAATAAGCGTACACGGTCGCGGTTAAGCGCGTCTTCTTCGATAGGATCGATGTTTTCCTGTTCTTCCATGCAGAGTGAAAACCAATTTCCCTGTACAGGAGCGCCGCCTTTCCATAGGTTTTTTAAAGCGGCAGGTATACGCGGCTGCCTGCCGAAAGGGAGGGAGGTTTCTTTATTTTGAGGCATTTCGATTTCTTTAGGAATAAACCCGAATTGAATTCCGTTTCTGACCGGCTCTAAGGAATCAGAAGTAAGAGAGCCTTGCCATACTTCGTTCCAAAGCGCTTGAGCGCAGGAGCGGTTGTCTGTTTTTAATTCGTTTTTTATTTCCCAAAAATCACGCGGGCGGCTGAAAAACGGGGTTGCGGCTAACTGCGCGAGAGGCGTTTGAGCTTTTTGTTTTTTGTCATCGGCGGTTAAAAAAATTAAATCTAAATCTTCGGGGCGGCAGAAACCTATTTTTTCTTTGCCTGCGCCGTACCAGACAAGCAAGCCTTCGCGTAATTCGCGGTTTAATTTTTCCGCATCATAAAAAGAATTTCTTGCGCATAATATTTCTGTTTCCCATAATTTTACGTTTGCAGCCCATGTGTACAGATTTTTTTTAATAGGCTCTGAATTTTCGTTACACGCTAATCCCTGACGCAGAGCGAGGAAGGGGGCGAGCAGGGAAGAGGGACGCTCTTTTATTTCAGGCCTTTCTTTTTTGCGTGAAAGGCGCAAAAGCATTTCTAAATTTTCCCTGTCGCAGATTAAATTATTAAAAGAAATTTGCGTCTCTTCCGTTGATACCGCGACTTCACGGACCGCTTCATCTACTTCAACCAGTGCGTTTACCGCGTCTTCCGCTTCGTTTACGCTTACGCCGAAAATACCGCATATCCTTTCTATAGAGACAAGCCCTTCATAGCGCAGCCATTGACCGAGTAAGTTTAAAGGCTCTTTTATCCATGTTTCTTCCCACTCGCGGTGAACGATAGAAGGGATTACAGCGTCGCTTCGTGTTAATATTTTAATTCGCGCCGCCGCTTGCTGCGCTGTATCAATGTTTTCAACTAAAATTTTCGGCATAAGGGCGCAGAGGGTATCCCATTCATCTTTCGGGATTGCAATGCGCTCTTTTACCCATTCATTTAAGGATAAAGCGTCTTCCGGGGCGTAATCAGGTAATTCTCTTCTTAATCTTGATGTAAAACTTTCGATAACTGATTGTTTTAAAACAGGGCGGAGATCGGCGTTGCCTATAGCTTCTTCAATTACTTTATCTGAAAGCGTTGCGGACTTTGCTCTTGCCAAATCCGCTCTTTCATCATATTCATACATGAAGGTGTTTGTTTCCTGCCTTACTACATCTTTTGAGAAAGGGCTTGGTAAATTTGTATAAAAATATGACACCGTAACACTTTTATTTTTTACCGCGGAAATTAAATCGCGGAATCCTTCCATATCAAAGATGTCTACAAGACAGCTTCTCCAGCTTTCCGCTGTGACAGGAAAACCGTCTTCATTTGCGACTGCGTCAAAGAGTCTTTTCGATCTTTGGCGCATTATCCAAAGCGGGGTTCGTTTGCCGAAAGGCGCTTTAGGTAATAATAAACTGCGTTCCGCCGCTTCGCGGAAATTCGCGCCGAAAACGCCTGAACTTTCAAGGCGGTTTCTAAAAAGGCGCTCCCCGTGCGTTAAATTATTTTCTTCTATATTATCAAGTGAAAATAAAGCTTTATGAAAAAGTTCTTCTATTTTTATTTCTTCTAACCCAAGACGCGGAATTAAAAAGAGTATGCTGTCATCATTGGAAAAACTTGCTACGCGTAAATTTATTTTATCTTCAAGTTCCTTGCTTAATGCAAGTGAAAGAGGGTAATTAATTCTTCCACCTAAGAAATTGTGTAAAACCACAGAACAGAAATCCCTGTTAAGTTCAGTACCTGTTATAATTTCTATTATGATATTTTTTTTATCAGCTAAGGACAGTCCTTTTTGAGCTTTACGTTGTAAATTTAAAAAGGATTTAAGAGAATCATTTGCCTCACTAGATAAATCGGTTTTAATTTCTGATGTATTGTTATAATAATACAGAATGGAAAGGATTCTTTGCGTTAAATTATAACTGCGGAATTGTGTGTCGCTTTTCCAGAAAGGGATAAAATCCGCTCTTTTTTCAAGAGGCGTTACTTCTACCGCTTCGGCACCTATACTTGTTACGCGCCATCCCCTCGCGCCGAAATCAAAGCAATCGCCGATAGATCTTTCCCAGACAAATTCTTCGTCAAGCTCTCCTATTTTTGTACCGTCTGAAAGACGCATTGAATAAAGACCCCTGTTGGCTATCACACCGCCTGATGAATAGAGCAGGGTAATTGTCCCGTCAAGTTTCCCGATAACGCCTTCGATTTTATCAAGCCATATACGCGGTTTAATGTCGCGTAAGCGGGTATTTTCTCCGCTCCCTTTGCTGTTAGACGCAAGACCAGCAAGCATTTGCACGACACGCAAATAAGTATCATATTTTAAATTTTTAAAAATATAGAATTTTGTAATCAGTTCATAAAGTTCGTCAATTTTTCTGTCTTTTTCACAGCATAAAGAAAGTATTAATTGCGCCAGTATATCCTGAGGGTTTTCTATCGGTTTTATTTCTTCAATATCGCGTTCATCTACAGCGCTTTTTAAAGCCGCTGCGGCAAGCAGATCCATTCCATGAAAAGCGAAAAGTTTCCCCTTGCTGGTTTGCCCCACTTTATGACCTGAACGCCCTATCCTCTGCAAAGCCTGCGAAACATTGCCCGTACTTCCTGCAAGTATTACTTCATCAATACTGCCGATGTCTATTCCAAGTTCCAAAGAAGCTGTTGCGACAACGCAGGGAAGCTTTCCTTCTGCAAGTCCTTTTTCAACAGCGCGCCGGATCTCTTTAGAAAGGGAGCCGTGATGAGGGAAAGCTACAGTTCCCTTTATTTCCCGTTCTTTTGGACAGCCATTACGTGCAAAAAAATATTCCGCCTCTTGATTTATAAAAAAACAAAGCCGTTCCGCCCTGCGCCTTGATTCTGCAAAAACAAGCAAGGTTGATCCTTCCCAAATCCGTCTTAAAATATATTCAATCAATGGCGTATAACGCATCCCGTATTTTTCGACGTTTGATAATCCGCCTTTTTTGTTAGGTGTAGTTTCAATATCAACATCAGGGAACTCTATGCTGAAATCGATTTTCTTTTCCGCGGGAGGGGATACAATATTTACTTTCCTCCCTATACCGCCGACAAAATCCGCTGTCAGTTGAGGGTTACGGACAGTAGCGGAAAGACTGATACGTTGAAACTCACCTGCGATTAGAGCGAGCCTGTCAATCTGGCAAGAAAGAAAAGCGCCTCTCTTATTTCCTAAAAGCGCATGAACCTCATCAATAATTAAATATTTAACATTTGATAAAACCTGCCGCCCCTTTGGATTTAATAAAATAATCGCAAAGCTCTCAGGAGTAAGAGCTAAGATAGAAGGAGGATGAATATAAAAACGCCGCCTCTGGGATTGAGGGGTATCGCCGGAACGGGTTTCAACGCGGACAAGAGGGAAAGGCACGCCTTCTTTTTCAAAACGCAGTTTTACAGCCGCTAAGGGTTCCAGTAAATTGCGTTTAATATCTTCATTAAGCGCTTTTAAAGGCGAGATATAAAGCACGGAAAGTTTTTCCGCATTGTATTTTTCCTTGCCCTCGACACAAAAACGCGAGATTGCCGACAAGAACGCAGTCAAGGTTTTTCCGCTCCCTGTAGGCGCGAGCGCGAGAACATTCTCACCTTTTTCAATCAAGGGCCAGGCTTCAGCCTGCACGGATGTAGGATTTCCGTAAGTTTCTGTGAACCAACTGCTAATTATAGGATGGAAGGTTTGAGGCAGCATGATTGTTGTTGATGTTTCCATATCCATCTCCTAAGTAGATTATAACCTGAAAACTCAAATAACTGTAATCTTCAAAATTTATTACATTTGCGTTATTTTCAAACCTGCATTATACTATCAAAATGTTTGACAAAATTATCAAGGCACTTTTCGGCTCCCAGCATGAGCGGGATTTGAAAACCCTTCTTCCGATACTGCATAAAATTAATGAAAAAGAAATCTGGGCGGCAGCTCTTGCTGCGGAGGACTTCCCGCGGTACACCGGGATTTTCCGTGAGCGTTATAAAAACGGTGAAAAACTTGACAGCCTCTTACCTGAAGCCTTTGCATTGGCAAGGGAAGCGGCACGGCGTACGCTTGGGGAGCGTCCCTATGATACCCAAGTTTTGGGTTCTCTCGTTCTTCATCAAGGGAAAATCGCCGAATTAAAAACCGGCGAAGGCAAAACCTTGATGGTTGTCGCCCCTGCATATTTAAACGCTGTCACAGGGGAAGGTATCCATGTCGTTACTGTAAACGATTATCTTGCAAGCCGCGATGCCGGGTGGATGAGCCCCATCTTTTCCTATCTTGGATTGACTGTCGGGACCATCCTTTCTCATATGGATAACGCGCAGCGCAAAGAAAATTATAATTGCGATATCACCTACGGGACAAATAACGAGTTTGGTTTTGATTACCTGCGCGATAATATGCACCGCGATATTGAAAGCCGCGTCCAGCGTTCTCATAATTTTTGTATAGTTGACGAAATTGATTCTATATTGATTGATGAAGCGCGCACCCCTTTAATTATTTCCGGCGCGGCGGAAGACGACACTTTTCAATTTGCAGAAGTAAACAAACTTATCGGCTCTTTGCAAGAAATACAAAAAAAAGCTGACGGCGATTATCCTGATGAAACAAGAGGCGAAGAAGTTATAGGCGATTATAAGATTAACGAAAAAAATAAAAGTGTTTCTTTCAGCAATCAAGGGCTTGCTAATATTGAAGAATTGTGTAAAAAACGGAACTTGATACAAGGTGCGATAGTTGACGAAGAAAATTTTCAATATATTCATTATTTTACGCAAGCTTTACGCGCGCATAAACTTTTTCATATTGATGTCGATTATGTAGTGGAAGACGGCCTTGTTCAAATTGTCGATGAGTTTACAGGGCGCATCCTTCACGGCAGGCGTTATTCTGACGGCCTGCATCAGGCTATCGAAGCGAAAGAGCATATTAAAATCGCGCAGCGCAACAGAACTCTTGCGACTATTACTTTTCAAAATTATTTCAGGTTGTATAAAAAAATATCCGGTATGACGGGAACGGCGGACACCGAGGCAGTCGAGTTTAATAAAATTTATAAACTTGACGTTATTGTTATACCTACAAACCTTCCTGTCGCCCGCAGTGATGAAGATGATCAAGTTTATTTAAACGAAGCCGATAAAATGAAAGCTTTATGTGATGAAATCGCGGAAGCGAATAAAAAGGGGCAGCCCATGCTTGTAGGGACTGTCTCTATCGAAAAATCTGAAAAAATTTCCATGCTTCTTTCGCGCAAAGGGGTGCGTCATGAAGTGTTAAACGCAAAAAACCATGCGCGGGAAGCGCTAATTATCGCGGAAGCCGGCGCGAAAGGATCGGTTACAATTGCAACTAACATGGCAGGGCGCGGTACGGATATTAAATTGGGAGGAAATCCAGAATCAAGGGCGCGGCGGCGCGCCGGGACTAACGCGACACCCGAACAATACGAAGCGATTTATAAAGAAGAGCTTGAAAAATGGAAAAAAGATTATGAAGAAGTAAAATCTCTCGGAGGGCTTTATGTAATAGGGACAGAACGCCATGAAAGCCGCCGTATCGACAACCAGTTACGGGGAAGATCAGGCAGGCAGGGCGATCCGGGAAAGAGCAAGTTTTTTATTTCGATGGACGATGAATTGATGCGTCTTTTCGGCGGCGAAAGAATGAAAAATATCATGGCGAGGATCGGCATGACAGGCGGAGAGCCGATAAACCATCCCATGTTGAATAAAAGCATAGAAAACGCTCAGAAAAAAGTAGAGGAGCGTAACTTTGAAATCCGCAAACATTTGCTTGATTACGATGATGTTTTAAATCAACAGAGGAAATTTATTTACGAACAACGTGATGCGATATTGTCAGATCAACAATTAAAACAGCGTGTTAACAATGCTACAGCTTCTATGGTAGCGGATATGATTGATGAATTTAACGCGCTTACAAGACAGGATATAAATATCGCGCTAAAAAACTTAACACAAAATTTGTTAAACCAATTCGGCTATTCCCTGTCTGCCAGCGATAGCGAGATTAAAAATCCTGAAACGCTTGAAAAAATAATTATTTCCGGTCTTGAAAAAGACATGGATGATAAAGAAGCGCTTATCGGTCAGGATTATCTTTGTTTGATAATCCGCGACCGTTATCTTCACGCTATCGACCGTAAATGGCTTGATCATCTTGAAAACATGGAAGCCTTACGTGAAGCAGTTTACCTGCGCCATTACGCGCAAAAAAACCCTTTAACAGAATATAAACTTGAAGGGTATAGAATATTTGATAAAATGATAGATGAGATCAGGCATGAAATCGCTTCTCATTTGCATCGTGTTCGTATTCAAATAACGGAAGGCGCTCAGAGAAGACCAATGAGCCGTTCTATCGGAGCAAATCAATCGGCAAGTCATGCCAGTATAGGTTCTTTCGGAGGCGGCGCATCATCTCCGTCTCAGATGGAAAAAGCAAGCCGCCCTGAAGGCGCGACTGTAGTACGCAGCCAGCCGAAAGTAGGGCGCAACGATCCCTGCCCCTGCGGGAGCGGAAAAAAATATAAAATGTGTCACGGGAGGTAAGTGTCATGAGAGGTATTATGGAAAAAATTGTTTTTGTTGTTTTAATTTCTTTAGTTTTGTTTTCGTGTGATTTATTTGGCATTAACGGAGGTACACCTAATGGAGGAGAAACAAATTTTAACAGCAAAGGAAATACATTTTGGGCTACAGATTTTACAGATAATTCTTATTATTTGATTACCGCCGAAATGCTTGCACAAAATGAGTATTGTGAAATTTGGGTTGAAAAAGGATGCGGGGTAAATTCATCTACAGCAACGACAATAGCTAATACATATAAAAATATTGTTTATAAGAGAATGATGGAATATCTTGGTTGGTCTTATTATGATACAAATCTTATGAGATATGTTACTGTAATGGAATATGCGGATTTTTTAGGGAATGAAGACGGAAAATTAACTATATTAATTCTTGATATAAGAGATGGTTACGAACCAGACGGAGCTTATGTCGGCGGATATTTTTGGAGCGGGGATTTTTTTACCGAAGCAGACGGATCAAATAAAAGAGATATTATTTATCTTGATTCGTATCCAACCCTTGTCGGATCAGATGATTTTTATGAAACCTTGGCGCATGAAATGCAGCATATGATGAATTTTATTTCAACAATCGCTTTTAGAACAGTTATTGATGAGCATACAAATGAAATAAAAAAAATTAATTATACGGATACTTGGATAGATGAAGGACTTTCTTCAATATCTGAATGGATATATTCCGGTACACCAAGCCAGAGCAGGGTAAACTGGTATAATAATGATAGTACCGGTTTAATAGCTAAAGGTGATAATTTTTATATATGGGATGAAAGTAATTCGTTTAAGGTTTTAAATGATTATGCTACTGTTAATATTTTCTTTCAATATTTAAGGCTGCAATCAAATCAAAATTTATTATTTAAAATATTAATTTCAGAACATAATGATTATAGAGCTATAACAAATAGTTATAATATAACATGGTCTAAATTGCTTGCTGACTGGTTTAGTGCTAATTATAATCCTATAATCGGTTATAAAAATGATTCTGTATTAAAAAATATAAAAGTTAATTTTATTAACTCAAACGCAGCATCTACTAGTTTATATCCCGGTGAAGGTGTTTATTCAATAAACCCATCAACAATACCTAGCAATTCCGGAACTATTAATTATTTTAATTTAAATAATTTTAATGCGCTTCTTACATATAACACAGATACTAACTCTAATGGCGGCTCAAAACCAGGTACAATATCAGGTAAGCTGCCTCCTAACGCTCAAATTATTGATGATAACAGCAGGTCAGTAAAAATATCTGCGCATGGTTATCAAATAGGAGCAAGAGATATGCTTAACCGTAATGTGAACAACCAAAATCGTTTTAATACCTCGCTCTCAGAATTGAATATTAACTCAAGCAGAAGCAGCAATAATACAAAAAAATCATTGCCGCTTATTACACGAGAAAATATTAAACCGTATTATGAGCTGATGAATGAATAAAAAACGATTTTTTTTATTCATTTGCATTTTATTTTTTTGTACTGCATTTTTATATGCAAGGGGAAATAAAGAAAATGAGTCAAGTATGTCAAAAAATGAAATTGTAACTATTCAAATTACAGGAATAGTGCGTCTTGTTGGCTCAAGCCCCATGAATCAAATTGTTATATCAAGCGCAGAAAAAGAATGGTTTATACCGAGAGAAGAAATGAATAAATTGCATAACTTGCAGCATCAGACAGTAACAGTAGAAGGCGAAGAAACAATAATAGATTTAACCTTCGCAAGCGGGATACCGGCAGGCAAGCGCAGAGAATTACGAAATATTAAAATTATATATATAGAACAATGATTTTTTACCGCTAAGGCGAAGAAGGCGTAAAATGAAAAATGTAACAATCCCTTCTGCGCCTTTGCGGTAAAATTTATTAATTCCTAATTTCTTTTATTGCTTCCTGAGTCATCGCGTCGCACATTTCGTTGTATTCATTTCCCGCGTGCCCTTTTACCCATTCCCACTGAAGGCTTAATTCGCTTGCAAGAGTGTCTAGTTCCATCCATAAGTCTTGGTTTTTCACAGGTTTTTTATCACTGGTACGCCATGAATTGCGTTTCCATGTGCGTATCCATTCTGTGATGCCTTTCTGCACATATTGGGAATCTGTATAAACTACGGCATTGCGCGGAACATTGTCCATAGATTTAAATGCACGTAATGCTTCTATAACAGCGGTTAATTCCATTCTGTTATTTGTCGTTTCTTTTTCTGAGCCCTTGTTTTTTGCGGTAACATGCCATCCTTGAAAAGTCCGTATAACGCATACATAAGCCCATCCTCCCGGACCCGGATTTCCTGAACAGCCGCCGTCTGTATAAATATTAAACGATGTATCAATTTTTGTTTGTTCCATTATTTTTTACCGGCTGATTGCGTTTCTGAAGAGCTTCTCCGCCATTTTTCTATTCTGTCATAAGATGCATTAATTCTTGCCATTCTTTCTGTCGCTTTTTTAAAATTGCCTTCATGTCCTGCATGACGGTCTGGGTGATGTATCTTTAACAATTTTTTAAACGCGGCTTTGCATGTTTCTTCATCAGCTCCAAAAGGAACTTCCAGTTTTTCAAAATCAGCTCTTAATTCTTCCGGCGGCATACTTGGATCAAAATTTCTTGATTGCGTTCTGTTAGATGTATTTTCTTTTTTTGGGCTTTCTTTGTAGTTTAAAAAATCGTCTAACTCTTCAAATGCCGCATTTAAATCCGGATCGCCGCTTGACGATTTATATTGTTTGGATGTTTGATCATCGAAATCATTGAGATAACTGCTTATGATACTGCCCAATCTGTCAAAAATACCCATACTTGTTTTTCTTTTTATTTTAAAAGTGTCGCAAGCATTACAGCTTTAATAGTATGCTTGCGGTTCTCTGCCTGATCCCAGGCTTTGCTTTGCGCACCGTCTATTACATCAGCGGTTACTTCTTCGCCTTTTACTGCGGGAAGGCAGTGTAGGAAGATGCTGTCTTTTTTTTCAGTCATGTCCATTACCTTTTGATTTACCTGATAAGGGCTTAAAAGGCGGATCCGCTCTTCGCGTTTATCTTCTTCACCCATGGAAATCCAAACATCAGTGTAGATTGCATCCGCTCCTTTAACCGCTTTTATGTCAGAAGTGACTGTAATAAGCGCTCCTGATTTTTGTGCGAGAGGCGCTATTTTATTTCTTAATTCATCATCAGGATTCAACTCGGAAGGTGTTACTACAGTAAAATGCGTTCCAAGTTTTGAGCAAATTATCATCAGCGATCTTGCTACATTGTTACGCCCGTCCCCTACATAGCATAAGGTTTTTCCTTTTACATCTCCAAAATTTTCTTCCAGAGTTAATAAATCTGCTAAAGCCTGTGTCGGGTGGTATAGATCTGTCAGCCCGTTATAAACAGGCACCCCTGAGTATTTCGCCAGTATCTCTGCTGTTTCTTGTTTGAAACCACGGAATTGAATTGCGTCAAACATTCTGCCTAATACACGCGCTGTATCTTCAAGAGATTCTTTTCCACCTAACTGTATATCTGCAGTTGATAAAAATACCGGATGTCCTCCTTCTTCGCCGAAAGCAGTTTCAAAAGAACATCTTGTTCTTGTAGAACGCTTTTCGAATAACAAAGCAAGAGTTTTACCTTTAAAACGCTGATTTATTTTTCCTTTATGCGCTTCTGTTTTGGCTTTTCTTGCAAGTTTTAGTAATAATTGAATTTCTTCAGTGGAAAAATCCAATAATGTTAGTAACGATCTTCCATAAAGTGAAATTGACACCATTAACCTCCTGTGCGGTTGATAACCCGCTGTTTTAATATATTATTTAAGATAGTATAATATCCATTATTATAGTATAATAATGGATATATTGAAAGTAAGGGAGAAAGGGATACTTTACATGAAAATCTTGCCAAACCGGCCTATATATATTCAAGTCATTTTTACTATATTTGTTTTTGCCGCAATGGTTTTATTAAGTTATTCTTATATGCGCGAAATTGTACATAAAAGCATTGTACGTAATGCCGAGAGTGTATTTAGTTTCGCTCAAACACAGCTTGAAGCAGACCTTCTTGAACCGAGATTGATGCTTAGCGGTTTTTCTCAAACCATACGCGGTATGCTGATTCGCGGTGATTCAGCCGAAGATGTTTTAAATTATATTGATGATATTGCAAATTATTTTCATTCAAGCGGATCACGGATAATGAATTCCATAGTTCTGTTCGGGCAATTTGAATCTTTCGGGGAAAAGCCGATTTTTCTCAGTAACGGTGTTTTTAAAGAGGATTATTATCCTCCAAGCCGCCCGTGGTTTAAATTAGCTGAAAGCAATTGCGGTTCAATTGTAGAAACTTCCCCTTATGACAGTATTTTATCAGGCAATAAAGTAATTACTTTCTCACGCTGTATCCATGATGATGCTGACAAACGTCTTGCGATAGTCGGTATGGAAGTTAATATTAATAATGTTGGTATGAATGTTATGAAAATTGCCGCAGAGAATAGCGGTTACGGTATTTTAATCAGTCAGGATTTTAGAATTATAACCCATGCAAATTCTAATTATGAAGATATCGCTGTTATTGATTTAGATATACCGCTTTCATCTTTTATTGATGATTTTATAGCGGGGAATGATATTATAGAACGCCGTTTAGTAAACTGGAAAGGGGAATCTACTGTTGCATTTTTTAAAAAACTTATTAATAGCTGGTATCTCGGTATATTAATACCTGAAGGTCCCTTTTATCAAAGTTTAAAAAATGTAGCGACTATGTTAAGTCTTTTAGGTTGTATTTTTGCCGTTGCCCTTATTATGATATTAATCCGCATAGATTCTGCAAGAACTAAATCCGACAGGGAGAGCAGGCACAAGAGCGCGTTCCTTGCAAATATGAGTCATGAGATACGCACACCGATGAATGCGATTATAGGTATGACTACAATCGGAAAAAATACAAACGATATAGGGCGCAAAGATCATTGTTTTTTAAAAATAGAAAACGCTTCGAATCATTTGTTAGGTGTAATTAATGATATTTTAGATATGTCAAAGATTGAAGCTAATAAATTTGAACTTTCCCCTGCTGAATTTAATTTTGAAAAAATGCTGCAGCGTGTAGTAAATGTTGTTAATTTTCGTGTCGATGAGAAAAAGCAGAAGCTCACTGTACATATTGATCAAAATATTCCAAAAACATTGATAGGTGACGATCAAAGGATAGCGCAGGTTGTTACAAATCTTCTTAGTAATGCGGTTAAATTTACTCCTGAATCCGGTTCAATTCATCTTGACGCGCGTTTTATAAATGAAGAGAACGATGTATGCAATATTCAATTTTCAGTTTCCGATACAGGGATAGGTATCAGCCCGTCAGAGCAAACCCGTATATTCAGTTCGTTTGAACAAGCAGAAACAAGCACAACGCGCAAATACGGAGGGACAGGTTTAGGGCTTGCTATCTCAAAAAATATTGTAGAACTTATGAACGGCAGAATATGGATGTTATCTGAAATTAACAAAGGCTCTACTTTTATGTTTATTATTCCGTTAAAACGCGGTAATAAAGAATATTCCGGGTTGTTATCACCGGATGTAAATATTAATAATGTCCGTATAATGGTTGTAGATGATGATAAAGATATATTGGACTATTTCAAGGAAATCGCCCATGAATTTAAAATCAGTTGCAGTACCGCTCAAAGCGGGGAAGAAGCGATTAAACTTGTTGAGCAAAATGGTCATTATCATATTTATTTTGTTGACTGGAAGATGCCTGGAATGGATGGAATTAAGTTAACATCGGAATTAAAAGAGCATCATGAATCTGCTAATTCTATTGTTATTATGATAACTGCGGCTGAATGGACTGCAATAGAAAAAGAAGCGAGAAATGCAGGCGTTGATAAATTCCTTGCCAAACCTTTGTTCCCGTCGCATATTGCAGATCTATTGAATGAAGTGCTTGGTATTATGAATGAAAAAAATGTAGATGAAAATCAAGATATAAAAGGTCTTTTTACAGGGCGGCGTATTTTATTGGTAGAAGATGTGGAAATAAATCGGGACATAGTTATTGAATTATTAAGGCCGACAGAAATTAATATCGAATGTGCTGAAAACGGGAAAGAAGCTGTGCGTATGTTCAGTGAAGCGCCTGAAAAGTACGATCTTATTTTAATGGATGTTCAAATGCCAGAAATGGATGGTTATGAAGCTACACGCAGAATAAGAGCTTTAAAAATCGGAGCGGCTCAAGCTGTACGTATTATTGCCATGACAGCTAACGTATTTCGTGAAGATATTGAAAGATGCCTTGAAGCCGGAATGGATAACCATCTTGGAAAGCCTTTGGATTTTTCAGATGTCATAGATAAATTGCGTCATTATTTACCGAAATAAAAAGTATAGATTGTAAAAATTTTTACTTTACTTTAAAGCTTAATCTCTGTATCGGCGAAGGTCCGTATTTTAAAACAGCTTCACGGTGAGCGGCGGTAGGGTAGCCTTTATGTTTTTCGTAACCGTACTGCGGATAAAGCAAAGACATTTTTTTCATGTAATCATCCCGCTCTGTTTTGGCAAGGATCGAAGCTGCCATAACTTCGCTTACTTTAGAGTCAGCTTTTATCATCGCTGTGCAGGGAATATTTATATCGGGAACATGAATGCCGTCGATTATCGCTATTATATTTTCACCTAACAAAATTGAATTAAGAGAGGCTCTTTTTAACATATCTTCAAAAGCACGTTTCATAGCCAGAAGAGAAGCTTGCAAAATGTTGATATTGTCAATTTCTGTGTGGTCTGCAAAACCGAGACCGTAGCAATACGCTTCTTTATAAATAATACGGCGCGCTTTTTCACGCTTTGCTTCTGTTAATTTTTTTGAATCGTTTAACAGATTTAAAGGGAAATCTTCTTTTAAAATGACCGCCGCGGCGTATACAGGCCCTGCTAAGGGACCTCTGCCTGCTTCATCAATACCGCAAATCATGTTTGTGCAAATCATTATTTATTATCAGTAATTATATTAAGGACTTCGCGCAGTTCAGGATCGCGTTTATAGTAATTTTCTTCAAGTTCTGATTGTGTAAGCCCTATAAGTTCATGACTCATGTAATGTATCCAGATTTCTTCATCGTGAATAGATAGATCATGTTTTCTGCACCAATAATCAGGATGAAAGGGAAGCTGTTCTTCTTTATCGGTAAAAAATTTATAATCGTGAACCGCTATTTTTAAATCTTTGCGCGGTATCCCCTTGTCGATAATAATCTGTGCAAGATGGTTTATCGTTTTCCCTGAATCGAAGATGTCGTCTATAAGAAGCACTTTATCGCCTACACGCAGATAATCAGGCGAGTAGGTCCAGCCGTCAACTTTTACTTTATCCGCTTTTGCAACATCTGTATAAGAGCGCGCGACAACTGCCGCATAATAAACAGGGCGCGCCCCCTTATGAACGATTTTTAAATATTCGCTGATTATATTTCCAAGATACGCGCCGCCCCTTAGAGAAACATAAATAACATCAGGAATAAATCCATCATGGCAAATTTTACGCGCAAGTTTGAGCGCATTGTCTCGTTCAACATCGAAATGTAAAAATTCTTTTTTCATTTATTACTCCCTTGGCGGTTTTAGAAAACCGAAGAAACTTCCGCATAAACCGCCGACTATATGTGCGAATTGAGAGATGTTATCTGTTTTGAATGATTCTAAAATTTGTACACCCATATATAATAGTAATACAAGTATAAAAGTAATAGGAATTTCCCCATGAGAGAAATTTGTAAAAGATGATAAAAGTATCATCATAAATACGATACCGGAAGCCCCCATTAGGGCGCTTTTAAAAAGCAATATATTTAATACGCCTGTAACAAAAGCTGTTATAAGCATCATTATTAAAAGAGATTTTGATGAATATTTTGCTTCAAGCATGGGGCCGATTAAAAGAATAAGGGTAAAATTACCGATTAAATGAGACCAGTCCGCATGACCGAAAACATGGGTAACTATTGATAATATATTTCTAAGGCTTCTTATACTGAAATGATCCTTTCCCGGAACCATAAATAAATATTCCGCCAAATTTGGAAATAAGGTTCGTGATAATAATAATATTACAGCGCATATTAAAGTGAAGGTCAGAACTACAGGCGCGTTATATTTTAATCTCATATAAACTCTCTTTTATAAATTTATTTCTATCTCTACAGGGCAATGATCAGAGCCTTCAATCTCTTTCCTTATAATAGATGATTTTACACCGGAAATAAAGTTTTTATCAACACAATGATAATCAATCCTCCACCCGACATTATTTGCACGCGATGAACTTCTGTAAGACCACCATGTATAGCAGCCTTTTTCTCCCGGATGAAAATGACGGAAGGTATCGATATGACCTGCCGCTAAAAATTTATCCATCCATGCGCGTTCTTCAGGATAGAAGCCTGCGTTGTTTTCATTTTGTTTCGGGTGCGCAAGATCGATAGGTGTATGCGCGACATTAAAATCGCCGCATAACAAAAAACGCTTGCCTTTTTTTACTATGGAATTGCAAAGTGCAAGCATCGCATCGTTAAATGCAAGTTTATAATCAAGCCGTTTGCGTTCATCCTGTGAATTCGGGAAGTAAGCGGTTATCAATGTAAATTCTTTATATTCTGCAATTAAAACGCGCCCCTCATCGTCAAATTCCGGTTTCCCTAAAAAATTAACATTAAGAGGTTTTTCTTTTGTATAAACCGCAACGCCCGAATAACCTCTTTTTTTCGCGCTCGCCCAAAAAGAATGATAAGTTACACCATCCGAAGCGCAAGAAGGATTCAAAAATGCCGGTGAAAGCTGGCCGGGCTCCGCTTTTGTTTCGTTAAGGCATAAAATATCAGGGTCATCTTTTTTTAACCAATCAAAAAAACCTTTTTTTTCTGCAGCGCGTATACCGTTTACATTCCATGAAATAATCCGCATTTGTTTATTATAACACTAGATAACTTTCTTTTCTATCCACTTATTGCTAAGCCATCGTTTTATAAAGAAAATTCCGCGGAAGAGGAAATCCGCTCCCATTGCCAGATAAACCGCGATAGGTCCAAGCCCCAGAGTAAAAGCCATAAAGAAAGCGGAGCAAACCCTTATAAACCACATGGTGCAGGCCGCTACTACCATGACATAACGCGCATCCCCTGCGGCTTTCAAAGCGTTTGGAAGTACAAAAGAGGGGCACCAGAATAAGGTTGATGTAATACAGTGAACCCTTAAAAATGTTTTACACATTTCATGCGCTTCCGCCGATAAATTAAAAACATTAATTATAGGATTCATAAATATAAAAATATTTATGTTAATTATAAAATATGTTATATAAGAGAGAATCATGATCTTTTTTGTATATTTCTTTGCCGCAAGATAATCTCCTGCGCCTATACACTGACCTACAATAATTAATAACCCCATTCCAAAACCGCTGCCCGGCATAAAAGCGATTGAGTTGATTGTCGCTCCTACCGCGTTAGCCGCAATTGCGGCAGTTCCGAATAAAGTAAAAATACGTGTAATTAATATTTTGCCGATCTGAAACATGGAGGATTCCAATCCGCTCGGTATCCCTATGTTAAGAATGCGTTTTATCATTGTTCCTTCCAGTTTTACCTTTGTAATCCCGTGCAGATTTATAATTCTGGTTTTATCTTTTATTAAAAGATAAATAAGGACAACTGCAACAACAACACGCCCTATAAATGTAGAGATGGCGGCTCCTGCAACGCCTAATTTAAAAACATAGATAAAAAGCGCGTTCCCTCCTATGTTAAAAATATTTAATAAAATAACAGAGCGCATAGGGACTTTTGAATTGCCCATACTTCTGAACATTGCGGCGGCGGCGGTATATAAAGCTAAAAATGGATATGAAAGCGCGATAAATAGAAAGTAAACATCTGCTGACGCCATAACATCGTCCGCTATATTGCCGAAAATAGCTCTTAACATCAATCTTCTTGTAAAAAGGGTAAGTATCATTAAAATAATAGAAACAAAAAGACCGATATATACAAGCTGTCTTGCAGAGCAGTTTGCGTTTTTTTCATCCTTACGTCCCAAGTACTGGCTTGCCACTACGGAGCCGCCTGTCGCTATCGCGTTAAAAGCGGTAATAATTAAGAAGTTGATCGTTTCTACAAGGGAAATCCCAGAGACTGCATGTTCTCCGACCGAGCTGACCATTACCATGTCAACAATCCCGATCATTACAACAAGGAGCTGTTCTACAATAAGAGGCCAAAATAAAGTGAAGAGGCGTTTATTGTTCCAATCAACAGGGGTAAAAGTTACAGGCGTGTCAATGGGGGAACTATGTATTACAGGTTCGTTAGCCGCTATTGATACAGGCTTATCATTGTTATTAAAATTATTTTTTATCAAAACTGTGATTTCCTAATTCATTTCTGTTTATTAATGTATCAATATTTTTGCCTGCAGAACGGAAAAGCTCGGCAAGGATTTTTCTTATAAGTTTTTGTGTTTGTGAATCAATATGGCTTAATGATTTTATTATCCGGCATGCTGACGCAAACCAGTCAACTTCAAGATCGTTGACTGATTTTACTTCCGCTTTATTTAGTACATGATACATTGCATCGATAAATTGTTCTTTACCTTCATTATCTAAATTATTCATCCATTCACGCAAAGTATCGTTAACATATTTACTGCTGACAGCTAATTTATCAACGCGGACAAGGTCGTTAAACGTTACTTCCCATGAATAAAGATCGTGCTGTAAAATCCCGTTCTGGGAACTTTTTATAATTATATTCTCATAACCGTGTTCTAATACCATACCGATTATTGATTCCTGAGGGACATAAGAGATGATTCGATCTTTAATTTTCATAAAACCATCGCTCATAATTACATTCTCATGAAAACCGGGAGCGTCGTTACTGAAAATCTTTACAATACGTTTTTGAACTTTATTGCTGCAATTTGCCGCCGCGTAAATGGCAAGGTTCCCCCCTTTAGAATGCCCGCACAAATATAAAGGTCCTTTTATTTTTACCGCCATTTTTTCAAGATATTCAACAGCTTCATGCTGTGCGGGGATTTCCTTTTTAAAACTCATATTAAAGTTTTCTTTCCAGCCTACAATAGAACTGTCTGTCCCCCTAAAAATTATATAATTATTATTTTCATCTTCCTTGTTTAAAAGAATACTGAGCGCGGCAAATTGAATTTCACGGTTTGTATCAATATGATTTTCATAACCGAAAAGAAAACATTTTCCAAAACGCCTGGATAAAGCCAAGGCATTAATTAATTTCGGATCATCTTTAAAAATCGATGTTAACTGTATACCTTCAGGGCTGTTTAACTTTTCATTGTATTGCCTTATCGCAAGATCGATGCAGATTCCGTCATTTTCATCAATACCCGGAACTATATTATCCAATGTAAGGTATGATAGTTGCGAAAAAATTATATTATCAACAGGATTAAAAGGAGAAGCGTTAAAATCCAAATCGCCTCTCCATGATAAATAATCAAAAATATTAGCCATTAATATATTTTATTATTAAATTTAAAATTTAGAAAGACATCTAAAACTTTAAAGTCCTCTCCCTTGACATTTCCGGAGATATCTCTTATTTTAAAGAATACCGGCGCCGTACCCAAGCGGTAAGGGAGCGGTCTGCAAAACCGTTATGCATCGGTTCAAATCCGATCGGCGCCTTTAAATATGGAAGATTCAATGCAGCAAGCTGCAACGATTTCTAATTATATCCCAAGTATTATTTCCCTTTTAGTATTATTGGGGTTTTCTTGTTTCTTTTCATCGTGCGAAATGGCTTTTTCTTCGTTAAACCGTATAAAATTAAAAGGTTTAGCTGTAAAAAGCAAGAGGGCGCGCCTTACCCTAAAAATGATAGAAAAATATGACAAGATACTTTCTTCAGTCCTTATCGGGAATAACGCTGTAAATGTCGCCTCCTCCGCTATCGCTACCTCTCTTTTTATCAGCCTTCTAGGGCCGTCCGGCGTCAGTATAGCTACGCTTGTTATGACTGTCCTTCTGATGCTTTTTTGCGATATTTCACCGAAAGTATTAGCAAAGGAAATACCTGAGTTAACCGCTTTACGTTCTTCGCCGCTTTTGAATTTATTTATTATTATACTTACCCCGGTTACTTATATAACTACAGCCTGGAAAAAATTATTAATGATTCTTTTTCCGATTAATATTGATCGCGGGACAACTGAACATGAACTTTTAACCTATGTTGAAGAAGTCCGTCATGAAGGCGTTATTAATCTTCATGAAGAACAAATGATCCGCCAGGTGATTAGTTTTGATGATTTAAAAGTTTCAGGGATATTTACACCGCGTATTGACGTTATCGCAATTTCCAATAACAGTACTGTAGAAGAAATTGATAAAATATTTATAGAAACAGGTTTTTCCCGTCTGCCTGTTTATCAGGATACAATTGATAATATAATCGGGATAATCTTATTAAAGAATTTTTATCATGAAGTGATGAAAGGCAGTAAAACACTTTCAGAAATAATTATACCTGCTGTTTTTATTACTAAAACAATTAAAGTAGAAAAACTTCTTAGAACTTTACAAAAAAAACAATCACACATGGCTGTTGTTGTTGATGAACACGGCGGCACTTTAGGTATAGTCACTATTGAGGATATAATTGAAGAATTGATAGGTGAAATCTGGGATGAACATGATGAAATTATAGAACCTATTAAAAAAGACAGCGAAGATAATTGGACAGCGCTTGCCGGTTTAAATTTTAAAGATATGCTTGCCGCCATTGATCAAAAAGATGGAACCGGTGAAGCAAACAACAATGAAGAAAGTCATCCTGAAAATATTAAACCTGAAGAAGATGATGTTCCCGATACCACTATTGCAAATTGGATAATGGAAAACCTCGGCAGGCTGCCTAAAACAGGTGAAATTTTAAATTGGCGGTTTTTAGAGATAAGAGTATCAAAGGTTATTAAACACAGAGTTATGGAAGTAAAAATTCATTTACTTCATAAAAAAAATATTGGAGGAAAAGAATTATGAAAAAGACATTGTTTTTATTCATCGTTGTTATTTTAATGACAGGCAATTTATATGCAGGGCCGATACAGGAAGGTACAGGTTATCCTGATGCAAATGCCGGAAGGAACGGTGAACTTGTCTTGCTTCATACAAATGATTTACACGGCACTCTTTTACCCAATAACGGCAGAGGCGGCTTTGCAGAAATTTCCGCATTTGTAAAATCTGTAAGGGCTGTTAATCCCAATGTATTGCTTCTTGATGCAGGTGATTTTAACACAGGCAGCGCCTTATCCAATATGTACAATGCCGAACCCAATATCCACGGTTTTAATATTATGGCTTACGATGCAATGACCTTTGGAAATCATGAGTTTGACGGCACTCAGGAAAAGCTTGATACCCAGATCGCTCTTGCAAAATTTCCCTTTGTTTCATCTAACATAAAAAAGAGTAACGGTACCTTTCTCGGAGGAAATCAATATATAGTTAAAAAATACGGAAATTTCTCTGTAGGTATTTTTGGTTTAACGACATTGCGTACAATGCTTATCGCAAGCCCTGACAGTTCCTTAACTTTTATTAATGAATTGGAAGCCGCAAAGAGTGTAGTGGACATTTTGCGTAACACAGAAAAAGTTGATATAGTAATCGCTCTTGTCCATATGGGTGATGTGCAGGAGACAGAACAGCACATAACATCGATAGAACTGGGAAAACGCATAGAAGGGATAGATATAATTGTAGACGGGCATTCTCATTCATTTTTTGAAGCGGCAAAAAAAGCGGGAAACGCATGGGTTGTTTCTGCAAATGAGTGGGGAAAATATGTAGGTTACGGAAAACTGGTTGTAAGAAACGGAAGGCTTGCTGAGTTCACATGGGCGCCGGTTGCAATATCACCCGATGCGGAAATTACCGCGATGTTAAAACCGTATATTGATAAGGCAAGCGCGACAATGAAAGAGGTGATAGGTACCGCATCTGAAACTTTTATTTTCGGAAACCGTTTAACCCGTTATCAGGAAACTGCAATCGGAAATATGATCTGTGACGCAAATGTTTGGTATTTAAGAAATGTCAGCAAACAGCAAGTTGATTTTGCTTTTCATAACGGAGGCAATATTAGAGCCGAACTTCCCGCGGGACAGATAACAAGGGAACAACTGCTGACAGTGCTTCCTTTTGATAATTATTTAAATGTTGTTTCAATGACAGGCGGGAAAATTATCGAACTATTTAATTTTATCGCAACTATCCCGCAAGGAAACGGCGGCTTCCCTCAATTTTCAGGAGATGTACGCTACACTATTGATAAATCTTCAGGTAACGGTGTTATAAGAAACCTGACCATCGGCGGTACGGCGGTTGATCCTAATAAGCTCTACCGTTTTTGTACCAACGATTACATACTGGGAGGCGGCGACGGCTACGCAGTAATGTTAAACGCAACAGATCCTTTTAACACTTCCCTTTTACTCTCTTATGTTGTGATTGAATATATCAGAGCGCAAGGCGGGACAATCAGCCCCGCAACTGACGGAAGACTTACAATAACCGGCGGGGTTACACCTTAACAAATGGAAGCGGCGGATAAAAAATACGCAATGGTAATCACTACCTGCTCAAGTGATGATGAAGCAAAAAAAATCGCTGCTAAACTTTTAGAAATGAAACTTGCCGCCTGTGTCCAGCTTTTCCCGATTAACAGTTATTACATTTGGAATAATAAAATAAACAACGATAAGGAAATTACCCTTTTTATAAAGTGCAATCAGGCTTGTTACCCCCATATTGAGGATACAATCAAGACGCTTCATTCTTATGAAGTGCCAGAGATTATCATGCTGCCGATAATTGACGGTTTTAATAAGTATCTTGGGTGGATTGATGAAGCCAGCGGATTGATATAAGCCGCGGATTTTCAAGTTTTTAAAGATTCACAGGAAAAGCCGGAAAAACAGCTGTTTTTTTCACACAATTCCTTGGAAATTGGTGTATAAATAACGCATAATTCCAAGGAATTTGGTGTTAATTACGCACGTTTTTCTTGACAATTTGAAAAAAAATAAAAGAAAAAAGCTTAATTACCTTAATCTCTTAATAAACTCCTCCCCCCTCTCCATACTGAACAAAACAATAAAATCATTGACAGGCATCAATAAAACATTTTCCCGATCTGTTAAAAACACCAAAGCTTTCTGTCCGTTTTTCAGCCTCATCCAGCCGGAATAAAAATTCGGTAAACCTATACCATTAGTTCTAACAGAAATATTAAATTCGCTTTCTTGATTTAAATTGATCATTCTGGTTTCATTTATCTTTATATCTTGTATGGGGATTTTTCTTCCGTAGAGAAATGATTTAATAATTACATTATTATCTTTGATAGCGATACTTGTATTTTTTACCGCATGAATAACCCCTATTAATAGCCCTATTAATAATAATACACTTAAGATAATTATTATCATCAGTATAATATAAGACGATCCTTTGGCTTGTATTATTGTTTCAAAAAAGACAGTATTTCCCATCAGGATTAATTTTCCTTTAAATATTTAGTTTCGCATAACAATAGGGATATTATCCAGAATATCAGAAGAAGTAATGCCGTAATTTGATTTAGTTAATACAGCTTCTTCTGCGGCTCTTCCATGATAATATGCGCCTAATATACTTGCGTTAAAAACATCTGTTCTCTGCGCTATAAAGCCTGCAATAATACCTGTCAGAACATCGCCTGTTCCGGCTTTAGCCAGCGCGTTATTCCCGGTGATGTTTATATTTACTTCTCCCTTAGGATTGGCGATAACGGTATGCGCGTCTTTTAATAATGTTACAACATTATACTTAACAGAAAAATTTATAGCGACATTTAAAATTTCATCTAATATTTCTGAAACAGATAACCCAGTCAATCTGCTCATCTCTCCGGGGTGGGGAGTGATAACGCATGGCTTTTTTAGTGATTTTAAAATTTCAACATTATTTGAAATCGCAAAAAGCGCGTCAGCGTCTATCACTAAGGGGACTTCCGCTATTTTAAAAAATTCGTGAACAAACTCAATTGTTTCTGCGCTTCGCCCTATGCCTGGACCGATAATAATAACGCTTGCTTTATTAATTTCGTCTGCGAGATTTTCGATGCTTTTTTTACAGTACATTCCGTTTAAATCAGGCACTGTTCGTGTAACAATTTCTCTCTGCCATTTGTGCAAAACATCTGAAACTTCCGGTACAGTATATGCAAAAACCAGACCGCCTCCCGCCGCATAGACTGCCGAACAAGCAAGAGCGGCGGCTCCGGGCATTTCACTTGAACCTGCAAAAACAATTACTTTACCGTAATCACCCTTGTTTGAACGTTGCTTGCGCAAAGGCAGTAAACTCTTTGCTTCGCTCTCCGTAAGAACCTGCGTAGTTGATGCAATGTGAGTTTTATCAGAAATATTTGGAATTCCGATATCCTCAATATGAATTCTTCCTGCATACTCTGCGCCGGGAAAAATATATAAGCCTGTCTTTGGAAAAGCGAATGTAACTGTTTCTGCCGCTTTTACTACATTGCCCATTATCCGCCCTGTATCAGAGTGTAGACCGGAAGGTATATCGACAGAGATGATATATTTTGCTTCAAGATTGATTTTTTCAATTATATTATAAATGATGCCTTCTACGTTACGCGCAAGCCCTGTGCCGAAAATCGCGTCTACAACTAAATCATATATTCCAAAATCGATCTCGCAGAGATCCTCAGAAGATGATAGTATTGATATTATTGGAATGCCGATTTCTTTGATTTTTGATATATTTATTAAAGCATCCTTTGTGATGTTCGATGTGTTATCAATATTTCCTATGAAGAAAACGCTTGTTGAAACACCTTTTAAATGCAAAAGACGTGCTATGGCAAAGCCATCGCCGCCGTTATTGCCGCTTCCTGCAACTATTGCCGCTTTCGGGTTCTTTATATTTTCAAGAGCTTTTAAACAATGTTTTACCGTGCGGATAGCGGCATTTTCCATCAATGTAATTGATGGTATACCAAGCTCTTCTATCGCTATTTGCTCGATTTTCCGCATTTGACCGCTTGTTAGGGTTTTCATTTTATTTAAGTATAGTATATTTTTTAAAAATTATCTTTCTTTCGATAGACTTTATAAAAGATATATACTATACTTAATAATGCAACTCGTAAGTTGCAAACTCGTGAGTTGGAGGTTAGAATGCTTGAGTTTTACGGGCGTAATGATGAATTAAAAAAACTTAACGATATGTACAAAAGCAGGTCTTTTGAGTTTGCGGTTATTTATGGACGGCGGCGTGTTGGAAAAACAACGCTTATTCGGGAGTTTATAAAGGATAAAAAAAATATTTTTTTTACTGCAAACGAAAGCACCGCTTTAGATAATCTTCAATCTTTAAGCAGGTGTATATGGGGAAATAGTAACGCTCCTGTGTTTAATGATTATGAAAGCGCTTTATTTGAAGTTTTTAAATTAGCAGAGAAAGAAAGGATAGTTTTTATAATCGATGAATTTCCGTATCTTGCAGCATCTTATCGCGGTATTTCATCTTTGTTTCAAATTAAAATAGATCATAAAAAAGATAAATCAAAAATTATGCTTATACTCTGCGGATCAAGTATGAGTTTTATGGAAAATCAAGTATTAGGTTCTAAAAGCCCTTTATTTGGCAGACGTACCGCGCAATTTAAAATAAATCCTTTTACGTTTTTTGAATCTTTACCGTTTTTAATTAATTTTAATCCGATTGATAAAGCCGTTATTTACGGTATTACGGGAGGTGTTCCTGAGTATCTTACTAAAATAAATATACGTAAAAGTGTTAGAGAAAATATTATTAATTTGTTTCTAACTCCGTCAGGGCATTTTTTTGAAGAACCGTTAAATCTTATTAAACAGGAACTGCGTGAGCCGTCTACTTATAATGTTATTATTGAAGCAATTGCTTTTGGAGCGACACGCTTGAATGAGATTGCATCGAAAGCCGGAATGGAAAGTAATAAATGCGCTAAATATTTAAAATCTTTAATTACACTTGCATTTATAAAAAAAGAATATCCATTTGGTATTAAAATATCAAAAAAAAGTATTTATAAACTTGAAGATTTTATGTTTCGTTTTTGGTATCGTTTTGTTTTCCCTAATATGAGCTTGATTACCGCAGGGCTTGGCTCTTTGGTTTATGATAAAGAAATTGAAGATCGTCTAAATGAATATATGGGTTTTATTTTTGAGGATATTTGCGTACAATGGTTTTATAAACAGGCAAAAAAAGAAACCTTACCGTTTTTGATTGGGGATATCGGACGGTGGTGGGGAACAAACCCTAAAACATTTTCTCAAGAAGAAATTGATATAATGTCAGCACGAAACGGACAAGTTATATTAGCAGAATGTAAATGGAGAAATTCCAGTACAGGTATAGATGTTTTTAATGATTTAAAACGTAAAAGTTCTTTGTTTTCTTATAAAAAGATTTATTTTTTTCTTTTTTCAAAAAAGAACTTTACAAGTAAATTACTTCAGATTAGCAGTGAATATAATAACTTAAAATTAATTACCTTATCTGAAATGGTAAAAGACGCTTAAGTTTCTTTTCTTACAATCTGCGCCCCCAAAGACGCTAACCTATCCGTTAAATGTTCATAACCTCTTTCAATCTGGTAAACATTGCGTATAACGCTCTTGCCTTCGGCGGCCATTGCGGCGATAAGCATTGCCATTCCGGCGCGTACATCGGGGCTGATAAGTTCTGAACCGTGCAGTTTTGCGGGACCTGAAATTACCGCTCTGTGAGGATCGCATAATACAATTCTTGCGCCCATGCCTATCAGTTTATCGACAAAGAACATACGCGACTCGTACATTTTTTCGTGAATTAAAACGGTTCCTTTAATTTGTGTTGCAACTACAATTACTATGCTGATAAGATCGGGCGGGAAGCCGGGCCAGGGAGCGTCATCTATTTTTGGAATCATTCCGCCGAGATCGTGATTTACTTCCATGCTTTGGTTTTTAGGCACATGAATCACCGTTCCTTCGTGAGCCCAAAAAACTCCAAGTTTTCCGAAAGCGTTCTTTGCAGGGCGCATATCTTCGTATCGCGCTCCGTGTATGTGAAGATCGCCACCCGTCGCCGCGGCTAATCCTATAAAAGATCCGACTTCCATAAAATCCGCGCCTATTTCAAATTCACAGCCGGAAAGTTTCTTCACTCCGTTTATAGTCAATATGTTAGAACCGATTCCTTCAATTTGCGCGCCCATTTCAACTAACATTCTGCAGAGGTCTTGAACGTGAGGCTCGCTTGCCGCGTTAGTTAAAATTGTTTTACCTTTTGCAAGAACTGCCGCCATGACTGCGTTCTCTGTCGCTGTAACAGAGGCTTCATCAAGAAAAATATCAGCGCCTAATAATGTTTTTGCAGTAAATGTAAAGTTATCGCCTATTTTTACTTTTGATCCTAATTCAGTGAGAACTAAAAAGTGTGTGTCGAGCCTGCGCCTTCCGATAACATCTCCTCCAGGCGGAGGGAGGATGACTTTTCCCGTCCGTGCCAAGAGAGAGCCTGCAAAAAGTATTGACGCTCTTATTTTTTTTGCATGTTCCATCGGTATTTCTGAAGATTTTATATCTTTTAATTGCAGTTTATATACATTAGGCGATAGAGTCTCAACTTCCCCGCCTATTGCTGTGAAAGCGTCAAGCATCACCCGCACATCTTCAATATCTGGAATATTTTTTAAGGTTACAGATTCATCTGTTAAAATTGCAGCCGCTATACAAGGAAGAGCGGCGTTCTTGTTCCCGCTTACTTTGATCGTTCCATTTAAAGGGACACCGCCTGTAATTAAGTATTCGCTCATATATTGAATGTAACTATAAAACTGCTATACTGTCAATTAAGGAGTTACATCATGTTGACGCTTATAAAATCTAAAATCGGTCCTTGGTCTTTTTACCGTCAGGCTTTGGCAATCGCCCTGCCTGTAATGCTTCAATCTTTTATTATGAGTATGGTCTCGCTTGTTGACAATTTTATGGTTGCCGGTTTAGGCGATGTCAGCATGGCGGCGGTTAATGTCACCAATCATTTATTTTTTGTTTTCTTTGTTATTACAAATACGATTTGCCAGGCAGGCGGGATTTACATCGCGCAATTTAACGGCGCGAAAGATTCTGACGGCATGAAGAACGCTTATAGTTTTAAAGCGCTCTTTGCTGTAACGGTTTCTATTTTATGTTTTTCGGTTTGCCGTATTTTTCCGGAAAATTTAATTAGTATATTAACTGTTAATAATGCGGCGCAAAATGAAATCTCCGCTGTCGGAGCTGCATATCTGCGTCTTGTTTCATTGGCTTTTATTCCGACGGCGATCTCTCTTTCAATCGCAACAAGTTTCCGCGAAATTGCAAAGCCTAAAATTCCGCTGATTATTTCAGGAATTGCAGCCGTAATTAATACAATAGGTAATTGGATTTTAATCTACGGTAATCTCGGAGCGCCGCGTCTTGAAGTGATAGGGGCGGGTTATGCGACAATTATCGCGCGAAGTTTTGAAGTAATCGCGTTTTTAATTTATGCCCATCATTCAAAAGCGCCGTTCTTTGCGGATATAAAAAGATTGTTTCACATAAAGAAAAAATTGATAGCGGAAATTTTTAAAAAATCAGGAATGATTTTTGCATCAGAGATTTCTTGGGTTGCATCGGAAACATTGATGATTGCAATGTACAACAGGAGGGGAGGCGCGGAAGTTGTTGCAGGAATGGCCGCAGGATGGACTATCGCAAATATTTTTTTCCTTCTCTTCGGCGGTTTGTGGACAGTATCAAGTATTTTAGTCGGAGGAGCCTTAGGCGCAGGTAAACTTGATGAAGCGAAAAAAAGAGCGCTCTGGCTGAAATGGGGAGGCGCCGCCGCCGGTTTAATTTTAGCGATACCCGGATTTTTCCTTGTGTCTTTTATTATCCCTCTTGTATTCTCAAACCTTAGCGCAGAAGCGAGATCAAATTGTTTAGGTTTGGTTTCTGTAATTCTTATTTATTTACCTTTATGGTGTTTTTTAAATGTTCAATTTGCAATCTCACGCGCCGGAGGCGACACAGCGATGGGTATGTACACCGATGTCTCCGTTAATGTTATACTTTTCGCTCCCGGAGCGGTTCTTCTGTCGTTATTCACAAATATTGCGCCGGTGCCGATGTTCGCTATTTTAAAACTTACAGACATTGTAAAAGTTTTTGTCGCCCGTTTCCTGTTAAAGAAAGAAAAATGGGTAAAAAATTTAACAGAAGGATAAAAAAAGCGTCTTGCTTATAAGATTTATTAATGTGATAATAATCATATGAGAAAAATAACAGTATTTATTTTATTTTTAACAGTGTGTTTTTATTTAAGTTGCGCTAATAAAAAAGCAGGTGATATTCAAGGCGAGCTTGCTAACGCTGATATGTTTACCGCTTCCGGCCCGCAGTATGATAATACAAGAAGCGTTGTAAGAGCTTTGGTAAACGATGCCGCTATTAATGCCGCATTCACGCTTGATTACCGTCCGTTAAAAGCTGAGCCGGTAAACGAATCTGAAACTTTAAGCGCGGCAGATTTGGCGGGAGGAACATCAGGTTCATCGCAGGGAGCTGTAGTTGGCGGCGGTTTGCGGAAATTATCGGATTATAAAACTGTTTATTTCGATACTTCAAGAGAAAGAGCGAGAATGCAGGAAATCTTAGCCGCTCAGGAAGCGGGGAAGCAAGGGCAGTTAATAAGTTCCAACAACGAAGCTCTTACAGTGATTGATTGGGGGCCGCGCGGTAATTATTCTTCCGCAATACAGCGCCCGTCTATCTATGTAATTTTTTCTCAGCCGATGATAGCTCTTGCAAGTTTGGGAGAGCAGAGCGATGTTTCCCCTTTGGTAAGGATCAATCCCCCTATTAAAGGAAAATTCCGATGGTACGGGACAAATTTTTTAAGTTTTGAAGGGGACGAGCCTTGTCAAAGCCAGCAAGTTTATACTATTACAGTTGCAGATAACGCTGTATCTCTTATTGGAAACCGGATCACAGGGGATAAAGTTTTTTCTTTTGTAACAGAGACGCTCAGTATCAGCAGGGTGACACCCGGCGAAGATTTCATAACAAAAACAAATTTCCGCTTTGATAATAACAATGTGCCTCCGGAGGCTGCAAAAGAAATCAGTTTGCTTTTTAATTATCCTGTTCAGGCTGCGGATATGAATCAGCATATTTCAATAAATGCGAACGGTGTTAATAAAAGATTCACATTAAGGCAGGCGGATGAATATAAACTTATTGCAAATGTGCAAGATGCAATAAATTTTGAATCGCAGGTAAATATTATTTTAAAAAGAGGGGCAAGATCACAGGGAGGCAGCAGAGGGACTGAAGCGGATCGGACTTTTAGTTTTAAAACACCTTCCGCTTTCACTGTACAAGATCACAACAGAAGCGCAGGTTACGGGAGATACAGCAATATAATCGATATTTATTTTTCTCATAATTTAAATGAAAGCAGCGCTGTCAGTACATTCAGGACAGAGCCGCCTATGCAGATAGAAAGTAAAAATATTGAAGTATATTCTAATATGTTAAGGCTTTCAAATTTTCCTGTAAGTTACGGTGATCGTTTTTTATTAATAATTGAAAATAAAATTGAAGATGTTTACGGCAGAAAATTAAGCGCCCCTTATTATTGCGATATTATTATGCCTAACGAACCGCCGCCGAGAGGGGAGGTGCGTTTTTTAGATTACAGAAACAATGTAATGCTGGAAGCGCAATTTCCGCCGCGCTATCTTTTTGAATATTATAATATAACAAGAAATTCTTTTTATAAATTAACAAAAGACGGCAACCCTTTTATTTCCGGAGATTATAATAAAAACCAAAGGAATAAAGATGCAAAAACTTTTTATTTGCTTCCCGGAGATTCAAATGCAAAATACTTTGAATTGATCGATTTAGCTCCGTTTTTAAATAATCAGGGGAAAGGTTTTGTATATTTTTCCAGTAATATAGAATTATTAACAAGTAATCGGATAAATGATAATTTATTCCAAACAGGGACAAGAGATACAGAAAATAATTTTAGTATTCAGGTAACAGACCTTGGTATTACGGTACGTTATGCGTTTAACAGGGTAGTAGCGCTTGTTACAAGCCTTTCCACAGGAAAACCTGTAGAAGGAGCGGTTGTAAAAATGCTTGCCAATGAAGCTGTTAACCGCGAATATGATTTAACTTCAATAGAAAGTTATGCGCAGGGGATAACTAATAAAAACGGTCTTGCTGTAATAAACATGAACGCGTCAATACTAAGAAATAATACGACATATGGAAATTATCCAAGACCCCCTTATGTAATTGCAGAAAAAGACGGAGATAAAGCTGTCTTCATTCCAAGTTCGCATAATATGTGGCGTTCAGGTGTTTGGTCAGACAGCCCTCAGCGCGCGGAAGAAATCATCCCGCTTGCGTTTATTTTTTCCGATAGAGGTCTTTACAAACCCGGCGAGACCTTAACATTTCGCGGAGTTGACAGATCAAGAGTGCTTGGTATGTATACTCTCTATAATGGTAATTATATTATTACATTGGAAGAAAATTCATACAGGCCTGCAAAAATTACAACGATAAACGGTAATACAACATCGTCAGGAAGTTTTTATGGGCAAATAAAATTACCTGAAGATATTGAACCCGGTTCATACAATCTTGTATACAGACGCGCTGTAGGCGCAGATGCAATTGATGAAATTGTCGCGTCTGTTCCCATAACAGTTGCGTTTTTTGAAAGGTTAAAATTTCAAGCGGTAATTTCTTCACCGCCCGGAAATGTAATATTAGGTGACGATATTAATTTAACATTGAGAGCGAATTATCTTTCAGGAGGAAGCCTTGCAGGCGCAGCTTGGGAAGCGGCATGGTATGAAGAAATGTCTGTTTTCAATCCTTCGAAAACGGAAACCAAAGGTTTTGTTTTCGGACCGCGCCGTGTGTGGGACGGTATGCGTTATGTCGGTTCTGAAAGCGGGGTGTTAAGCGGGCAGGGCAGTTCATCGCTTAGCAGGAAAACAGGCGGCAGTAAGGTTGAAGGCGCGCCTTATGTTTATCAGGCGGAAGCGAGGGTTACAGATATCAGCAACCAAATGATTGCCGCATATCGATCTGTATTGGCGCATCCTGCAAGTTTTTACATTGGTTTGAGTAAAGGGAAAAGCGGTTTTGTCCGTTCAGGGGAAGAATTTTCTTGTGACTTTATTACTGTCAATCCCTCCGGTGAAAGAACTTCGGGTAACAGTCTTTTTCTGCAAACAGGTGAAGGCGCAAGACAGTTAAAAGTAGAACTTATACGCGAAGATTGGCGGCGGATACAGCAACGCGGAGTTAGCGGTTATATAAATGATGAATATACTTTACAGCAGATAACAGACAGCGTTCATATGGTGAATATTCAAAACGGGTCTGGGACAATCAAAGTGAAACCTTCATCTGCAGGCTCTCATATTTTACGTGTATCTTCCAAAGACAGGGAAGGCAGAACCGCTCTTACGGAAATGTTTTTTTATGTTACAGGTTCCGGCGGTTATTGGAATATGAACAATCCGACTGAATTGCGTCTTGTTCCTGATCAAGATATGTATGAACCCGGCGATACTGCAAAAATTTTATTGCAAAGTTCGCTTCCGCAAGGTTCATATCTTATCACTGTAGAAAGAGACGGAATATTTACGGAAGAAGTGCGTCATTTTACGGAATCTGTTTCTATAATTGATATTCCGATTGCACGTAACTATGTGCCTGTTGTTTATGTCGCGGTTTCTTCATACTCTGTGCGATCAGGACCTCCCACTCATGAATACGGAAGCCCTGACCTTGATAAACCAAACGGATATTTTGGCGTAACGCGCATTAGTGTAAATCCAAGAGCTAAAGCGTTTTCTGTTAATGTGCAAACCGATAAAAAAACTTACCGTCCGGGCGAAGAAGTTACGATGACTTTAACCGCAACAAGGGACGGAAGGCCTCTTCCTGAGGCTGAACTTTCTATGATGGCTGTAGACAGAGGAGTGCTAGACCTTATCAATTACCGTGTACCCGATCCTATAGAGCATTTTTATTCCGAATACCGTTTCCCGGTTTTTACAAACGGAGGCGATTCTCGTTCCATGCTGATGGATCCTGTCACTTACAATATTGCAAACAGAATGGGGGGGGATTCCGGTGACAGTAAAATGGAAGAACGCAAAGATTTTAACCCTACGGCGGTTTTTGAACCCATGCTCATTACAGACGCAAACGGGAAAGTTACGTGCAAATTTAAACTCCCTGACAATCTTACTACATATCGTGTAACGGTATTTGGAGTGCGCGGCGATCTTTTCGCGCTTAAAGAAAGTGAGATTGCCGCTCAAAACAGGATAAATGTACGTGAAATCCTTCCGCGCCGCTTGCGTGAGAGGGATACTGCGGAAGCGGGCGTGTTAATTACAAACCTTGATTCAGCTTCGCATGTAGTTACGGTTAAACTTGATATAGGAGGCCCTTTGGAAAATGATGAATCAAGCGGATTGTCGAAAGTAACGGGGCGGTCTTTTGTTGACGGGGAAACGCAACGCCGCGTAACTGTCAGAAGCGGTGAAAATGCTGTTGTTTATTTTGATGTCGCTGCTGTCAAACAGGGAGTTGTTACGCTAAACTTTACGATTAACTCTGATATTTTAAATGAAAGGCTGATTCGGGAGATGATAATAGAGCATCCGCTTATTATGGAGACGGTTACAACAACAGGAAATGTTTCAGGCGATTCTGCAAGTGAAGGTTTTGTCATACCGTCATTTGCAGATAACGGTGTCGGAAGCCTGACGCTTACCTTAGACGCGACCCGTTTGAGTTTATTGGATTCTTCCATCAATTATCTTTTCCGCTATCCCTACGGTTGTCTTGAACAGAGAAGTTCCGCGATTATGCCGCTTGTAGTTTTCGGCGAATATCTGGACGCTTTAAGTTTAAAGAGCGAAGTTATAAATCCAAGGCGTGTCGTAGAAAATGAATTAAGATCATGGGCTAATATCCAGCTTTCCAACGGAGGTTTCCCGTATTGGCCAACAGGCACAAGTTCGGATTTTTATGTTACCTTAAGGATTGCGCATATAATAGCTATTGCAAAATCCAAAGGGATGACTATTCCATCATCGCTTAACGTTCCTTCTCTTGTTGCGTTCTTAAACCGCGAATATCAAGCCTTACAAAGTCGGAGATCTAACTCTTATGATTATATTTACCAATCATATTTACAATCATATATGCTGTATGTATTTTCACTTCTTGGAGAAAGAGTTGATCCTTCACGCTTAGCGGAAATTTTAAACCGCGATAATATCGATCCGTCCGTGCTTGCATTTATCGGTATGACATACCGTGCTGTAGGGCGTGAAGCCGAAGCTGCAAATACAGCGCAGCGTTTGCGTAACCTTATCCGTATGACTGCAAGGGGAGCAGAGCTTACAGACCCCTTGGAAAAAAACCGTTTCAGTTATTACGGCGGAAATATTGAACAAATGGCGCTTGCCTTACAGTTCTTTGCAGATCAATATAAAGGTGATGATATAAATACAAGGCTTCTTTATTCTCTGCTGGAATCACAGAGGGCGGGAGCCGGATTTTGGCAAAGTACGGCTGTAACAGTTCGTGTGCTTTCTGCGGTAGACGCATTAATTAAAGCGGAAAATCTTACAAATATTGATGTTAACGGCACAGTTAAGTTAGGCGCGACAGAACTTCTTAAAGGATCATTCAAAGGTTTGGGTGCAAAACCTGTAACAAGTGTAATAGATTTTTCAAATCAGGCTTTATCTGATATTGCGAAGGATCGGATGCATCAGCTTACATTTACACGTAACGGAACAGGGAATATTTATTATACAGCGTCATTGCGTTACGCGATACCTTCAGAACTCCAGTCTTTCCGTGATGAAGGTTTAGGTCTCTTTCTTTCTTTACACGACATAAACACAGATGAAGAGATAAAAACATCAGCTTTGCAAAGCGGAAAAACATACCGCGCAAGAGTCAGGGTTTCATCAAGCAGGGATCGCAGATATGTCGCCCTGCGTGTGCCGGTCCCTTCAGGAGCGGAAATACTCGATATGGCTTTTGTCACTACAGCATCTTATGCTGAAACAAGCGGTAATGAAAGTGAAACACAAAGAGGTTCATGGCTCAGCCATCAAACAATAAGAGATAACGAGATTCAATATTTCTGGGATTATTTTAATAAAGGGGAATCAACTGTAAATTTCCTTTTCCGCACGGCAAGAAGAGGAGTGTATCCGACACCTCCTTTGCAAGCTGAATGTATGTACGAACCTGAAATATTCGGCAGGACAAAAGGATTGATGTATACGATTGAATAAGGAGAAAATTTTCCTAATAAAATAAATATGAAAATTAATCGCAAGCTGTTTTATATTCTCGTAACAATATTAACAGTAATGATTGTGTTTTGGTTATTTCTTAGATTTTCTCCGTATCCGCAATTACGTCAATTTCTGTCGCGTCCTTACAGTGTCCGTTATTATGACCGTTATGGAATGTTATTGCAGATAACGCCTCTTGCTGACGGGCTTCGCAGGGAAAGGCATGATGAAATACCGCAGTATATAAAAGATGTTTTTGTTTTTGCAGAAGACGGGCGTTTTTATCAGCATTTTGGCGTTGATGTATTTTCTGTAATCCGCGCTTTTTCTCAAAATGCGTCAAAGAAAAGAAGGGTTAGCGGAGCGTCTACAATTACCATGCAGCTTGCGCGCTTAATTTCAGATAACGCGCGTGAGGGCAAGCAAAACAATCCTCCGAAGTTACAAAGTATGGGGCAGAAAATAGGCGAGGCTTTTAATGCGATACGCCTTGAAACCCGGCTTTCAAAAAACGATATACTTGAACTTTACATTAATTCTCTGCCATTCGGGTTTAGCACGGAAGGGGTGACATCTGCGGCGCGTACTTTTTTTGCAAGCGAGTTATCCATGTTATCACCGGCGCAATTATTTTGTCTGGCGGTTATCCCGCGCCGCCCGAATCTTTATAATCCTCTGGATAATCCTACAGCTTGCAAAGCCGCCGCTGTTTTATTACATGAAAGATTTTCACATAACAAAAAATTATCACGTAAATGGCCCTTGCTTGCAAATACCGATGAAAGGGATTTTCAATATGCTGTTTCTTCAGCAAGGCGTTTTCAATATCCTTTTGAATTGCCTCATTTTATCAGGTTTATTAATACACAGACAGGAGAGAAAGTTTCATCCGGCAGAGGTTTATCTGCAAATCAAGCTTGTGAAATTTTTCTTTCTATTGATCTTGCACTGCAAAAACATATTCAAAACTCAATTTCCGGGAATGTCGCGATGTATTATTCATCGCGTCTGACAAACGGATCCGCGATAGTAATCGATAATGATACAGGTGAAATTCTCGCATGGGTAGGGAGCGCGGATTTTTTTAATACAGATGCCGCGGGGCAGATAGACGGGGTGCTTGCGCTTAATCAACCCGGAAGCAGTATGAAACCTTTTCTTTATGCAATGGCTTTGGAAAAAGGTTTTAACCCTTCAGACGTTATCGCAGATATTCCCATGACCTTTGGCGAAAGTGAAATTTACATTCCGCAGAATTTTAATAACCGTTTTAACGGGCCCATGCTTTTCCGTTCAGCGCTTGCATCAAGTTTAAATATTCCGGCAGTGTATTTGCTCTACAGGCTTAGCGTCAGAAATTATACAGAACAACTTTTAAAATTAAAATTTAATTCTATTGAACAGTCGGCAGAATCAGCAGGTTTGGGTTTGGCTTTGGGAAACGCTCCTGTCAGTCTTTTGGAATTGGTAAGGGCTTTCAGCGTGTTTCCCCGTGAGGGTTATTATTTGCCGCTAACATGGCAAATAACAGGGAACAGTAAACAATTAACAGAGAACAAGGAACAGATTTTTTCCGCTGACACTGCGAGGTTGATTTGTTCTTTTTTATCCGATTCAAGCGCCCGTGTGCTTGCGTTTGGAGCCGGCAGGAATTTTAGAACATCTTTCCCCGCTATTTTTAAAACAGGGACCGCCAATCAATATCAAAGTATCGTTGCGTTAGGTGCAACCATGAAATACAGCGCAGGGGTATGGATGGGGAATTTTACAGGGGAAACGGTATTGGATAAAACAGGAAGTTCCATTCCCGCTTCCATTGTACGTGATACTTTAAACGCTATTCATAACGCGAATCCTAATTCAATTCGTAATTTTCCTGAACCTGAAAAATGGAAAGTAAGAAGGATATGCGCTCTTTCCGGGATGGAACCTACGCAGGCTTGTCTTTCTGTTATAAATGAATTTGTTAACCCTGAACAAGAAAGAAAAATTTGCACATGGCATTATCTTGTAAACGGCAGAAGCGAAACCGTATATCCTGCGGAATATCAAAGCTGGTTTAACTCTTCTGTAAGGCAGGGTTCTGTTGATTATGCTTCGCGCTCGCTTGAAATAATTAACCCCCGTAAGGGTTTTGTGTATTTATCAAATTATAATAACAGTACAGAAGAAATACCTGTAGAAGTAATAGGCGGCGAAGAAAATATATTGCGTGTAACGCATAATGAAAGATACTTTAATATCAACCGCCCCTTCGTTTTTTTCCTTCCTCGAATAAAAGGGCTTAATAATCTGCATGTACAGAACGGAAACGAAGAAGAGGCAATAACTTTTACGATAGAGTGATTGCCGCCATTACGTTACATGGCTTGACATGATCCGCGGATTTTCGCGGATTAGACTGATTAACACGGATTTAAGAAAGTTTTTTACTTCAAATATGGGTGGCTGCCGTTGCGCCACCATTGGGCATTTTTTTTCATATATACCTGTTCAAAAACGCTGAAAAGCTGTATAGTATATATGAGGAATAAGTTTCTTTAGGAGTTTCTATGGGAGACGCACAATTACAACCTACCTACCCCAAAAACATAAGCTTTGAGCAAGTTTGGGCTTCATTGGATAGACTTACAGAAAGTCAAAAAGACACAGATCGACAATTAAAGGAAACAGATCGGCAATTAAAGGAAACAGATCGCCAAATAAAAGAATCTCAACAAGAGACAGCACGTCAAATAAAAGAATCTCAGCTTGAAACTGACCGTCAAATAAAAGAATCTCAGCTTGAAACTGACCGTCAGATAAAAGAATCTCAGCTTGAAACAGACCGTCAGATAAAAGACATAAATAAAAGGTTTGGCGAATATTCCAACCGTTTAGGCGAAATAGCCGAATATATGGTTGCACCTAATTTGAGGGAAAAATTCAGAGAACTCGGTTTTAATTTTCCAAAAGCCAATAGAAATTCAGATGTTTCAGATTATGATAATAATATATTCATGGAAATTGATGTTA
>Ga0209755_10000094_pt1 | contig 158638 bp, 130 predicted proteins | sample TergutCo191P1_FD_187301 | JGI IMG/M metagenome (GOLD analysis project Ga0209755, IMG submission 187301) | Cornitermes sp. P1 segment gut microbial communities from Petit-Saut dam, French Guiana - Co191P1 (SPAdes) (version 2) | ecosystem: Host-associated > Arthropoda: Insects > Digestive... | reverse complement strand
AATAAGCAATGGCTAATCCAATAATTGGAATGTTTAGAATAAAAGAACTGCGCGAGCGGATTCTCTTCACTCTGGGAATGCTTTTAGTATTCCGTATCGGAGCTGTATTCCCGATTCCGGGAATCAACGTAAGAGAATTGTCCCGTTATTTTACGGACATGGCAAATACAGGCAACCCAATTGTCGATTACCTTGACTTCTTTGCCGGCGGCGCGTTCTCGAACTTCTCTGTATTCATGCTTGGTATTATGCCTTACATTTCAATGTCGATTATCATGCAGCTTCTTTTAATCGTTTTCCCGACTCTTAAAAAGATTTCGCAGGAAGACGGCGGACGCAAAAAAATTCAAAAATGGCAGAGATACGGAACCGTAGCAGTCTGCCTTGTTCAATCTTACGCGGTTACTCAGTATGCTCAGGCGATTTCACGCAGCGTAGATAACCTTCTTTTTATCGGCATCCTTCCTTTTACTTTGATCGCAATGCTTACGGTTACTACGGGAACGATGTTCCTGATGTGGATGGGCGAACAGATCACAAAGCGGGGTGTTGGCAACGGCATTTCGCTTTTAATCTACGCCGGTATCGTTGCGCGTATGCCACAGGCGATTTATGAATTGTTCGGAATGATGAGAAGGGGAGACCTTAATCCTGTCTTTGTTATTATCGTTCTTGTAATGTTCGTCGCGGTTGTCGCTCTGGTTGTTTTTGAACAGCAGGGGCAGAGAAAAATTCCCGTTAATTACGCGAAGCGCGTTGTCGGCAGGAAGATGTACGGAGCGCAGAATACATACATTCCCTTTAAGATTAACCCCTCGGGCGTTATTCCTGTTATCTTCGCTTCATCAATATTGATGTTCCCATTGCAGATTGCGCAGACTGTCGGCGGCAATGTCGCGTGGCTTGCGGCAGCGGCTCGTCTGTTAAGTCCGCAGGGCGGTCTTTATACAATACTGTATGTGCTTCTTATCGTATTCTTTGCTTATTTCTATACACAGGTAACTCTTAACCCCATAGAAATAGCAAAACAGATTCGGGAGAACGGCGGTTCCATTCCCGGGATCAGGTCTGAGCGTATCGAAGAATATCTGACCAAAATCCTAAACCGCATTGTGCTTCCCGGTTCTTTATATCTGGCCCTGATAGCGGTCATACCGACCTTTATAACATGGGCTTTTAAGTTTCCTTCTTCTGTCGCGTATTTAATGGGCGGTACATCGCTTCTCATTATGGTAGGCGTCGGACTCGATACAATGAGTCAGGTTGAAGGATTGTTAAAAATGCACCACCATGAAGGTCTTGTTAAGCGCGGAAAACTGCGCGGACGGAACTTGTAGCAGCCGTAGGTTGCGGCAATCATAGGAGATATTGAGATGAAAGTCAGGACCAGCGTGAAACCCATTTGCGATAAATGCAAAATTATCAAGCGCAATGGGATTGTCCGCATTATTTGTCAAAATCCAAAGCATAAGCAAAAACAAGGCTAGGTAAGGAGAGTACATGGCGCGTCTTGTGGGAGTTGACCTCCCGAATAAACACGTGAATATCGCATTGACCTACGTTTTCGGAATTGGAAGGTCAAGCGCGGATGAGATTGTCGCAAAGGCAAAACTCGATCCAATGCGGCTTATCAATGATCTGTCTCAGGAAGAATTAAACGAACTGAGAAATATCATCGAGAGCGATTATAAGGTTGAAGGCCGTCTTCGCACCGAAATTGCGCTTAACATTAAACGGCTTATGGATATTGGATGCTACCGCGGTTTAAGGCATCGTAAAGGACTGCCTCTCCGCGGTCAGCGCACAAGGACTAATGCCCGCACCCGCAAAGGCAAGAAAAAGACCGTTGCCGGTAAAAAGAAATAATTGGAGGACATAGGTGGCAGCTGCTACGAAAAAAAAGAAAGAGAAAAAATCAGTATATGAGGGCAATGTCTATATTCAGGCAACCTTCAATAATACGATTGTTACAATCACCGACTTGATGGGAAACGCGGTTTCCTGGGCAAGCTCCGGTATGCTGCAATTCAGGGGCGCGAAAAAATCGACTCCGTTTGCTGCGCAGTCTGTAACTGAAACTGCCGCCGCCAAAGCGCTGCAGGCAGGACTTCGCGAAGTTCATGTATATATTAAAGGACCCGGCATCGGAAGAGAGTCGGCCATTCGTCAGCTTGGCGTTATGGGCATTAAGGTAAAATCGATCAGCGACGTTACCCCGATTCCTCATAACGGATGCAGACCAAGAAAAACCCGCCGCATATAACGGGTAACAGGAGAAGAATTATGGCAAGATACACCGGCCCTGTTTGCAGAATGTGCCGTGTAGAACAGAAAAAGTTGATGCTCAAGGGGAATCGCTGCAAGAGCGACAAGTGCCCGATGAATAAAAAACGCGCCGCTCCCGGCAAGGATCCGAAGTCCCGCCCGGGTAAGAGGTCCGATTACGGCGTTCAGCTGCGCGAAAAGCAAAAGCTTAAAAGAATTTACGGAATGCAGGAAAAGCAGTTCCATCTTTTCTTTGAACGCGCGCAGAGGATGCCCGGCATCACAGGTGAAAACCTTTTTATGTTACTCGAAAGGCGTCTTGATAATGTTGTTTACCGCATGCGCTTTGCCACATCGCGAAGCCAGGCCCGTCAGTTCGTATTGCACGGCCACATACTGGTAAACGGCGAAAAGATTACAATCCCTTCCTATCTTGTTAAACCGGAAAATGAAATCAGCGTTGCGGAAGGAAGCAAGAACATGACAATTATAAAGGAAGCATTGCGTGAGTTCGGCAAGTCCGGCGTTATGCCGTGGCTCAGCCTCGATCCCGATGCGATGAAAGGGAAGTTCCTTGCGGCTCCGCGCCGCAGCGATATCACGGATCTTGGTGATATTAAGGAACAGATGATTATCGAATTATATTCTAAATAAGGAGTGACCATGGCCCGTAAGAACCTTATGCAAGGCTTCAAACGCCCTAAAAGTTTTACATTTGAGCATGGTGATCTCAGTCAAAATTACGGCAAGTTTATAGCCGCCCCGTTTGAACCGGGTTTTGGTACAACGGTTGGCAACACTTTGCGCAGGGTTTTGCTTTCCTCTATTCAGGGGTACGCGATTACTGCTGTAAAGATTGAGTCTATTCAAGCCAACGGATCTGCGCACAGCGTATCAAGCGAATTTGAAACAATTCCGAATATTGTGGAAGATACCCTCGAAGTGATAAACAACCTTAAGCAAATCCGCCTTAAACTGCCGCCTGAGACAGAGCAGGATGTTCTTCTTTATGAATGGAACGGCAAAAGGGAAATAAAGAGCGACGATTTCGCAAGACCCGGACAGGTTGATGTGCTTTCATCAGGTCAGCACATTATGACATTGATGGACAACGCCGATATCAGATTTGAAATTCAAATCGATCTTGGCAGAGGTTATGTGCCGTCTGAAGTTAACGAACGCTACATCGAAGTTATTAATACAATTCCCGTAGACGCGATATTCTCGCCCGTTAAAAAGGTAAAGTTTAATGTAGAATCTACCCGTGTAGGGCAGCGCAATGATTACGACAAGCTTGTTCTTGAAGTATGGACAGACGGAACGATCAAACCCGAAGACGCGCTTGCGGAAGCCGCGAAGATCGCGAAGGATCATTTTTCCGTGTTTATCAATTTTGACGAGAACAACATCGGTCTTGAAGATGATCTTGACGATGAAAATGATCATGTTAAAAAAATATTAAATACTCCTGTTGAGGAGTTGGAGCTTTCGGTTCGTTCGTCAAATTGTTTGAAGAACGCAAATATCAAGACAATCGGGGAACTTACGCGCAAAACGGAAGACGACATTGCCAGAACAAGAAACTTCGGCAAGAAGTCGCTTCAAGAGATCAAGGAAAAACTTAAAGAGTGGAACTTGAGCCTGGGTATCACGGATTTAAATGTTTTAAAGAACGCGCGTATGGAAACCAAAGCAAAGGAAACTGAAGATGAAGCATAAAAGAGGTTTTAACCCGCTGAACAGGATGGCGTCTCATCGCAAGGCGCTTCACCGCAACATGGTGACATCATTGTTCAGGCAGGAAAGGATTTTCACAACAAAGGCCAAAGCGCTTGAAATCCGCAGAACCGCGGAAAAGATGATCACAAGAGCCAAAGAAGACAGCGTTCATAACAGGCGCCTTGTTTCCAGCCGTCTTTTCGACGAAGCGGTTGTGGCAAAACTTTTTACAAATATCGGTCCGCGCATGAAAGACAGAAACGGCGGTTACACCCGCATATTAAAACTCGGCGAGAGAAAGGGTGACGCGGCGGAAGTCGTTATATTAGAACTGGTAGATTATAAACTCGACACCAGCGACAAGAAAAAGTCCAAAAAGGGCGATGATAAATCTGCTGCCAAAGGTAACAGCGGCGAGAAGGGGAAATAAATGTCTAAACCACATAGAGGCCAGAGTATCAGGGAATTGTTCGCCCGCGGCAGAGGCGTGTGCCCGATTTGCAATAGAAAAAACATTAAGGTGCTTTTTGAACAGGAATCAGGCGGGCAGAAGTTTAAAATCTGCAAAGTCTGCAAAGCCGCTGTTAAGAACGGCACTAAAAAACTTCCTGTTGTGGAAGCGCCGCCCGCCGAAGAGCCGAAGGCAGCCGAAGCCTAATTTATGGGTTTTGCGTAATTATATTAATATTTAATCTGTTCAGTACGCCTTTGAAAAAATCCATAGAGACATTTCTTAGGCCGTGTTCCGCGATGAGTTCTTCCGTGTATGCGTATAACGGATAAATTTTTGTGTTTTGAAAGCTGCGGTTATAATGGGTTATAACGGGAATCAATCCGAAATCAGATATTGATAATTTTCCTTCTTCTTTTTCAAACGTTACAGCCAGCATTCCGCCTATTACCCTTTCTCTTTCCCTTTGATGTGAAGCGAAATTGCCGAGAGAGTAAATGACAAACATTTCTTTGCCGTCCGCTCTTTGAAGTTTGTCAGCTTTTTGCAGAACGTGCGGATGATGCCCTATAACAAGATCGACATTGTGAAGCGCAAGAAATTCAGCCATTTCTGTCTGGCTCTGATCGGGTTCAAGAAGATATTCCGCACCCCAATGCATTGATACTATTAAAAAATCGCATAACGGGCGCAGTTCGTTAATTTCCTGCGTCATTTTGGGTTTGTCGATCATCGAAACAATATCCGGCTTATCTTTCGGGAGAGGTATTCCGTTTAAGCTGTGCGTATATGATAACAAACCGAGGGTAATATTATTTTTAGTTATAATGCGCGCGCTCTTGCCTTCTTTCCTTGCTCCTATAACTGTAAATTCTTCAAAGGTGTTTAAAAAATCAAGCGTGGAAATAAGTCCTGACGCTCCCTTGTCCATGGCGTGGTTATTCGCGATGTTAATAATATCAAAACCTGTGTCCGCGTGAGTGAAAGCAAGTGATTGCGGCGTGTTGAATGCGGGATAGCCTGAGTAACCGTAGCTTGCGCCGGCCATTACAGTTTCCTGATTAATAAAAGCCAGATCCGCTTTTTGTACAATGGGTTTTATTATCTCGTAGATGGAAGAAAAATCGTAAGTTCCGTCTTCCATTTTAAAAGAATTAATTAAAGAGTCATGGAATAAATTATCGCCCGCGGCGATTAATGATAAATTGAATTTTTTGCTTTCTGCCGCAAGAACAGGGTCTTCGGACGGTATTGCCGGTCTTGACGCGCACGAAAGCAATAATAAAACAGGGATAACGCAAAATAAGAATTTAAGTTTCAAACTTTCCCCCAATTACCCGGATCGAACCTGACAGATCTTTATATGATTTTATACTGTTAAAACCTCTCTTAGCAAGTAAGATTTCAATGTCCGGCATTTGACGCGGATCCGCTTCAAGTAACAGAACGCCGCCGTTTTTAAGGTAATCAGGCGCGTAGTCAATTATTTTTTTTATTATATCCAGCCCGGATTCACCGCCGTCGAGGGCGAGGAGAGGTTCGTTTTGCACTTCCGGTGAAAGAGTTTTAATTTCGGCGGACGGAATGTAGGGAGGGTTAGAGATTATAAGAGAGAAGAGTTCTTGCGAAGAAGCTAAGGATGCAGTGGGTTGTTTAGAGAAGAGTTCTCGCGGAGACGCAAAGGACGCAGAGGGGGAAGGAGAGAGGGCGTTGTAGAGATCGCCGAGATGGAAATGGATATTTTTTTTAGGGAGAAGGCGTTTTGCGTTTCTTTTTGCGGTTTCCAAAGCGTCAGGTGAAATGTCTGTAGCGTGGACTTCCAGTTCAGGCATTTCATTTTTTAAGGCAATAGCTACAGCGCCTGATCCGGTGCATAAATCTAAGAGATTAATATTTTTAACCACGGAGTGTCGAACCGCCGGTTCGCAGGAGTTACACGGAGGTTTTTGTTCGCAAGCACTTTCTTCTTCTTCCCTCTGCGTCCTTTGCGTCTTGGCGAGAAAATTTTCCGATAAAATCTCCAGCGCGGCTTCAACTAATGTCTCAGTATCCGGTCTTGGCACTAATACAGACTTGTTAACCTCAAATTCCAATCCTCTGAATTCTTTTTTACCGGTTATATACGCGACACATTCTCCCGAGGCTCTTCTTTCTATTAATTCACAGAAAGCGGCGCAGTTTTTTGCAGATATTTTATCTGTTCCCGAGGCGATAAGTTTAGTTCGGTTTATTTTTAAAACATGGGCAAGAAGAAGAGACGCGTCGAGATTAGGTGTTTTTATATCGGCATATTTTAAATCGGTTGTTCCCTGCGCAAGCGCTTCGCGGATTAGCATGGTTAATCGTCGTTATCTGAAGATGAATCTGCGCCTGTTTGCAAAAAATCTTCCTTTGCGGAAAGTTTCAGCGCGTCAAAAAGTTCCGCCGTATCACCCTGCATTATAAGATCCAGTTTGTAAAGCGTAAGATTTATGCGGTGATCCGTTAAACGATTCTGCGGAAAATTGTAAGTTCTTATTCTCTGCGAGCGGTCGCCCGAACCTACCTGATTCTTCCTTGTTTCCGCTCTCTCTGCCGCCGCTTTCGCTTCTTCCATTTCGTAAATTCTGGCGCGTAATATGCGCATTGCCTTGGCTTTATTTTTAATCTGGCTCTTTTCATCCTGACAGTGGACAGTGCAGCCTGTCGGGATGTGCGTTATGCGCACAGCGGAATCGGTAGTATTAACGCATTGGCCTCCCGGGCCTCCGGCGCGCATTACATCGATGCGCAGGTCTTCCTGTCTTATGTCAATTTCTGTTTCGTCCGCTTCGGGTAGAACCGCTACCGTAACCGCGGAAGTGTGTATCCTTCCTGACGACTCCGTAGCCGGAACTCTCTGCACCCTGTGGCCGCCTGATTCGTAGCGGAGGTTTTCGTATACATTATTGCCGCTGATTGAAAAAACAATTTCCTTAATGCCGCCGAGTTCAGTCTCGTTGGAATTCATAACCTCAAATTTCCAACCCTTGGTTTCCGCGAATCTGGAATACATCCTGTAAAGATCGGAAGCGAAAAGAGCTGCTTCCTCTCCGCCAGTACCGGCGCGAATTTCCATAATGATGTTTTTTTCGTCTAAAGGATCTTTGGGAATTAGAAGGATTTTTATTTTTTCCCTTTCGCCCGAAAGTTTGTTTTCCAAATCTTTGAGCTCTTCGCGGGCAAGCTCTTTCATTTCAGGATCTTTTTCTTCCTGAACGAGAGTTTTGGCCTGTTCCGCCTGTTTCTCCATTTCTTCTATGCTGCGATTAAGTTCGGCGATTTCGCTTAGATGGGAATGTTCTTTCATAACATCTCTGAAGCGGTTTTGATCTTTTACAAGAGCCGGATCCTGTATTAGAATCGTTAACTCATCGTATCTTTTGAGCAGCGAAGAAAGCCTGTCGTTCATTTTAAGTGCCTATTTCTCGTTAAAATATGGGCAGGAATAAATCACCAGCTCCATTGGATTATCTTCTCTTGAAAACTTGTCCAGCGTTTCTCTCAGAGTCTCCTGAACATGACAGTTTCCGGTGGATGAACAGAACGGGCAGGCTCCGTTTCCCCTCGAATTCATTTCTACTAGCATGGCTCAGTATACCAAAAAAATATTCATAAGGCAAGGTTATAGTTACATTTTAAATTTTTTATGCTATAATATTTTTGAGGGGAAATTGGAAAAAATAATTCAATTTATCAGGGATTGGTTTCGATATCTGACCGCGAAACAGAAACGGCAGATCGCCGTTGGCTGTACTGTCGTTTTTGCGGTTATTTTAACATTATCCGTTCTTTTATCGCTGAACGGCGCTAAAAGCGATGAAAACCACGCCGATTCCGAAAGATTGACCGTTTTTTCTCCAATTCCGGCTGATGAATTATTTCTGCCCGATGAACCCGATTATCTTCCGGAAGTTATTTTAGGAAGGGAACAAAGAACCGTCTGGACAGAGGAAGACGCCGCCGAATACTGGCAGGATCCTCTGCGCGGCGGCGAAGAGAAGTGGCGGAATGAAATTGAAGAAGCGGTAGATGAATTTTTGGAGCATATCCCATGAAAAAAAATCTATACATTTTATTTATAATATTTCTATTTATTTTTATCTCCTGTGAAAGTATGCCAGAATCAGAACCGCCGCCTCAGAGTACAAGACCTCCCGCCGCAGTTCAGGCGGAACCGAAAGCGCAGGAACCCGTTAAAGCGGAAGAACAGGCGGTGCAGACAGAAGAGCATAAGATTGATGATACCGGCATAATTGAAGAACAGCCGGCGCAAATCGCTGAAGCTGATTTGTTTGAGGAAATCCCCGCTGAAGAAGAAACGCCTCTGTTAGATGAAATTGAAACAGCGCAGACTGTGTCCGCGGAAGAAGTGCCGCTTCCTCCTGTGCCTCCTGCAGCGCAGATTCCTCCCCGTCCTGAGCAGATTGAGCCTGTGCCGTTATCTGTAATTGAACCTGAAAAAGAAATTGAAACCGCGCAGGAGCCGCCCGTCCCGGATGAGCCGCCTTATGAATCATCAAGCGGCATTACTGAAGTTCCCCGTGAGAGCTACCGTCCTAATTTTCCTTCCGGCCCATCGCATGCTCCTGATTCATTGCTGCAGATGGGGTTAACGCCTCTGGACAGGGAAATTATCTATTCAAGGATAATTCACGCTACTGTCGGGCAAATTGTCGAAATACCTTTCCGCGGAACGGGATGGATTTATCTAGGTGAAATCGCGTCGCGCAGGGGAGTTGTTTACAGTTCGCGGCGAAATGATCCTGAAGGGCAGAGTTTTATTTTCACGCTTGAGGGACAGGGAACTTTCACGTTAAAGTTTTACCGTCAGGATTTTATAAGGGACTACATTATAAATGATCATGTGCAGGTAGTTGTAACAGAAGCGCCGGCGGGTACTGCAGGCTGGCCTTATCAGTCTGCGGATCGCGGCAGAATTATTGCGCAGCCGCGCTGGCCCTCCGCTCTTGAAGAAGCTCAGATTCGCAGCGGTTCAAGAATTGCGGCAGAACCTGCGGTAACTACAGGCGAAGCGTTTACGCAGGAAAGCGTTTCTCCTCCTTCACAGGGAACAACGCAAACGCAGTCCGCAAGAGCCGCGCCTTCACAACCTGCGCCTTCATCTGCGCAATCTCCGGTACAACCTGTTCAGCCTCCGGCTGCGGCAGCCCAACCACCGGCCGCGGCGACACAGCCTTCTCAGCCGTCTTCTCCCGCAGCGCAAACGCCTTCTCAAACAGCGCCTCCCGCAATGACAAGTGAACAAAGTCCTGCCGTACAAACCGCAGAAAGTCAGCCTTCCGCGGTAAGAGAAAAATTGCCATACGATGGAACAATTCAAAAAGCAAAGGAAAACTTTGAAAGCGCAAATCCGGGCGCGGCAATTTCGTTACTCGAACAATTAACAGAAGATTATCCCGGCGGCAGCGATGAAATTTACTGGCTGTTGGGGCAGTATTACGAAGCCAATACCCCAAGCAGAAATATTTTACTTTCCGTAGATTACTACCGCCGTTTGGTGAATGAATATCCTCAGAGCAGCCGTTATAATGACGCTCGCAGAAGGATTGCGTATTTAGAAAGATTTTATATTAATATTCAGTAAAACCACGGAGGAATCAGGGTGATTTCCAAAAAAGCGCAGTTAGTGTTAATTTTTTTAATAATTTATTCTATGGCTCTTGGAATACGCATATACTGGCTGACGCAGAAAAACGGTTTCCATGTGGACGAAGGATTGTCTCTCGCTATTACCTGTTATAACGAATACATCAGCGCGAAAAATTACGAAGTAAACAGAGAATATTCAGGCAAAGAAGTAAGAGAAGAAAGTCTTGCAAGCGACGCAAGTATTAAAGACGCGTTTTCTGACATTGGAAAATTATGGAAAGATAACCGCGACTCCCCGCATACAAATTTTTATTATTCGCTTTTCAGGCTTTCCCTTATCGGGTTAAAAACCGGAGACATGAAACTAATCATTTTCAGGGGAGGGTTTTTAAACCTAATACTTTTTACAGTTTCCTTTATTTTCTTTTTCCTGCTTGTAAGGCTGTTATTTCCGAATTCGCTGATTCTTCAATTTCTTTCCGTTGCCTGCGCTTTTTTATCCACGGCAACAATTTCTAATACATTGTTTTTGCGTCCATATCAGCTTCAGGAGACAATGTTTATTATCTTCTGTTACTATTTTATTAAAAATATTAACATAACAAATTTTATTTGTACAAATCGAAGCGTAATTATTAATAAAACTCTTAATCTTATTTGCCTGTCTTTGGTAACGGCTTTTACGCTTTTAACGGGTTATTATACAGTTTTATTTATCGGGTTGTTCGGCGTTTACATTATTTATACAAATTGTAAAAATAAAACATATAAGGAAATATTATTTTACTTTTTTATATTATGTCTTGGCGTTTTGTTTACTCTCGCGCTTTATCCAAAGTATTTCGCCGGGTTTACATCATACAGAGCGGCGGGAACGGCAAGAACGCTGTTCATGGACGCGCCGGGAAATTTGGCGGTTTCGTTAACCGCCGCCGCGTCGCTGCTTGTAAAGCATTTTTTTACTATTCCCGTTTTAACAATATGCGGCATTTGCGCTGTAATTTTAATACTTTTTAAACAGAAACTGATTATTCAAAAACAAGCTCTGTTTATTTTTTCCGCGTCTTTAATTTATATTATTGTTACTTTAATAATCGCCCCTTATAAAGTTTTACGTTACGGTATGCCTGTATTCCCGTTCCTGATACTTTTTCCTGTTATGATTATAGATTCCGTTAAGGTAAAAATCAAAAATATAGCCATTGCGGTAATTTTACTGCTTGTTATTTCTTTTACGGCAGGCGCTGTAAATCAGAATAAAATTGAGAATATTTTCCGCGATAAATCATCTGAATATGTATTTAACAAGGATAAAGATACTCCTGTTTATGTTTTAATGTTTTATTTCGCGGATTGGAATTATGTAGGCACATGGAAATACGCGAATCTTGTGCCGTATTTTAATGATGAACAAAAATATTACTTTATTATCGATTCCGAAGAGCTGTTGTCGTCACCGCATAAAGAATTTTACCTTGTGATGGAGAATTATCCCAGAATGGCGCCCTTCAGCGGTCCGAAATTTGAAATCCTTGAAGAATTTGAAATGTCCGGGGGAGAGCCTGAGACAGAGGCAAGTTATTTTATCGGAAGAAAATTAAGAATAAGAGAATAGCGAAGAAAATTGCTTAAATGATCTTTTGCTCTGTCGCGATATGAATCGCTGTGGAAAGATTTTCGGCTCCGAGCTTCATATATACGCTGTTAACAAGCATTTTAACCGTGTTAATCGAAAGATTGCGGCTGGCGGCGATTTCAGAGCGCGAAAGACCATGCGAAAGATCCGTTAAAACATCGCGTTCTCTGGGGGTAATAACGATTTCATCCGCTATCTGGTTTACCTGCTTATACTCGGAAATTACATGAGAAAGACGTTTTGCGTATGATGCGGATTTGCGGTTTATTTCATTAAGCCATTCTTTCGGAATTTTTCCTTTCTTTTTAAGCGCGAAGATTGTAAGAGTGCGCATGTCTTTTCCAAGTTCAATAAAAGGCATAATTATATTATTACCGCAGGCGTTCTCGTACGCTTCTTCAAGCGATTTATACGCATTGTCTTTTTCTTTCATTTTATAAAAAACGCACGCTTCTATTGCAAGCATCTCAATTCTGCCGAATAAAAATGATTCGCGCTTTTTCATATCCTGAATATACGAGAGAAGCGGGTTATAATTTCTTGTCAGATAACAGTAACGCGCTTTCATCTGGTTGGCGTAATTATCTAAAAATCCAGCATAAGCGTAATGCGAAAAATTTTCTTTTAACCAATCGGGAACTTTATCGGCAATGCCGAGGGCGCAGTAATACCAGCATAGGGTAATATCGTAATCGTAAAATCTGTTGGAATAATAGGGAAGATCTAAATTTGCTTTCATATCATTTAATGTTTGCTGCATCTTTTTATAATTCCCCTGCAAGACAGCAATTCTGATTTCATAGAATAATCCTCTGTGAACAACTTCAATCTGTTTAACCGCGCGCGAGCGGATTATGCTCTGTGTTATAGATGTTTCCGCGGGTTGTATTTCTCCCTGATAGAATTTAAATTCACCGAAGGCAAGGTCAGCTTCCCCGGTGTGACGGTTTATAAAACATTTTTCCAGATATTTAACGCTTCGCTGCATTGCGTCTATAAATTCCTGAATCTTGCCTTTTTTTGAAGAGCCTACAACGCAGATCCACGGAGCAGGACCTCTTGTGATTAAAACTCCGGGATCAATCGGTTTTGAAAAAAAACGACTGTTTTTTTCGTGGTAAATATCAAAATCGTAAAAATGGCTTGTAACGCCTATAGCCATGCGGATAAGAGCCCAGCAATAATAAATACTGCGTAATGTGCTTATTTTAAAAGGATTGTCATCCGGTAATTTTAAAAAGATTTCTTCGTAATACGCCGCTTTTTTATCCGCTTCATCCCAAAGACCCTGACACATTATTGTGCGCAAGTGAGTAGACGCAAGATAGATAACCGTATCAAAAGCGCTCTGCGGCGCTTTATTAAGTATTTGCGCCGCGTAACAGGAAATATCGAAAGGTATTTCAGCGGGAGAGCCGATGAACATTCCGACAATGGCGTTATAATCCTCGATCTTTTCAAAATAAGAAAGAGCGTCAATTTTAAACCCGTTTTTGTTGCACCAAACGCCGGCTATTGAATATGTTTCTCGTTTCAGCTCAGAAGAAAGAATATCCTGCTTTGTTGCCATAAATTCAAGAAAAAGCGGATGAATTAAATACGCGTTAATATAACTGTCCCGCCTGACATAATCGTTTTGCTTTTCAAGTTCTGTTACAAGACCTTCGTCTGTGCCGCCCAATTGTGAAATAAGCTCTACAGACAGATGATCTATTAAAGAAAGACGCACTAAAAAGTTTTTAAGACGGGCGGAGATAGTGTCCCAAATTTCCGTTTCCATAAAACGGAAGATATTTGTTTTCATCGCGTTACGCAAATATCCTTCGTAGCCGGGTGCTTTTTTGTAAGATCTTGCGATATAATTCAGCGCGAACGCCCATCCTTCAGTATCCTGCCAGATCGAGCGCAGAGTATCCGGTTTTAAAGAAATCCCCTGACTGCGGAAATACTGCGCAAGTTCGCTCTCTGTAAATCTGAGTATATCTTCATTTACTTCAAATATTTGATCGCTTGAAGTAAGCCCTGCGATGTTAAGACGCGGCGTTGAACGGGAAATTATAAAAAGATTTGTTACAGGCGGCAAATTGCGGATTGCTTCTTCCACAAACCTGATTACAACGGGGTTTTCGATGCAATGACAATCGTCAAAAACAATAATCCTGCGTTTTTTATCCGCGAATTTAATCTGAAAGGTAAGATATTGTTTTAATTTTTCTGCGGTATCTGGAAAACCAAGTTTTTTTATTGAAGAAGAAAATTCATTGTTGATCTGTGCCATGCTGTGTGAGAAATTTTCCCAAAAACGGGCGCCGACATTATCGCGTTCTGAAAGCTGTACCCAAACAGTATTTGCCTGATAGGATTTTACAAAATCGCCTGCCGCGGTTGTTTTACCGTAACCGGCGCCCGCGCATATTGAAATAAGCGGATATTTCATAGCTTCCATGAATGTATTGTTCAAACGTGATCGCTCAAAATGAAAATCACTGTTTTTAACTGCTGGATTATCAGTATCCTGATGTAATGTTGACATCTGGTTTTTTTTACACTCCCTTATCGGCGAATTCACAAAAAAATGATATATTCTTAATTCAAATCGTAAATAAACATTTTGTATTTGTCAAATAAAAATATAACGATATTAATATGAAATGTTATACAGTGCGTAAAATTGTAATTATATTATCATTTAGAACATAATACATACACTATTAGATAAATATAATACACTATTAGTAAAATTTGATATATTGACAATAATATCTGTTTCAGATAAATTTAGCATAAATACAGCGCTATAGGGGGACATTTTATGAAAAAAATTGCATTTGTTTTATCTATTTTGGTTTTTTTTACAGTAATTTTTACAAGCTGCTCAAAGGATTCGGGCGGTCTTACGATAAAAAAAGGCGTTTTAATGGTTGGAATGGAAATCGGCTACCCTCCGATGGAATATTTTGCTGAAGACGGTTCAACCCCCATCGGTTTTGACGTAAGCCTTGGAAAAGCGCTGGCGGACAGAATGGGTTTACAGGTTCAATACGTCGACACCGCCTGGGATGGGATTTTTGCCGCCGTTAATACAAAAAAGTTCGATTGCATTATCTCTTCTGTGACAATCAACGAAGCAAGGTTAAAAGCTCATAATTTCAGCAAGCCTTACATCCAAAACACCCTTGCAATCGTACTGCCTAAAAATTCAAAGCATTTGGTAAAAACCCCGCGGGATCTAGCCGGACTCGGCGTCGCGTATCAGGCGGACACTACATCGGATGATTACATGGCGGATCTCGCAGCCGAAGGATTGCGCTTTACCGCTCATGAGTACGACAAGGTAATGTATTGTTTTAATGAACTTGAGTTAAGCAGGGTGGACGCCATTATGACGGATCTTTTAGTGGCGTATGAATATGTAGCGCGCTCTGATATTTTCGAAATCGTCTGGCAGGGCGGAGAAGAAGAGTTCGGCGTCTGCATGAAAAAAGGAAACGACGCTCTGACAGAAACAATTGATAAAGCGTTAGATTCGCTTTTTGAAGACGGAACCATGCTCCGGATTTCACATGAAATTTTTAACGGCATGGATCTTGTCTCTCCCGTTCGGCGATAAAGGTTAATGGATACCCTAAGAACAATTATTGTTTCATGGATGCCCCAGCTCCTGCGGGGCGCCAGGGTTACCATCGCGCTGACTGTTCTGGCTGTCGGCGCGGGGCTTGTTTTAAGTCTATTCCTCGCGTTGGGAAAGATGTCCAAAAACGCAATCATTAACAAATTATGCAGCGCGTATGTTTTCTTTTTCAGGGGAACGCCGCTTTTAATGCAGCTCTATTTTGTTTATTACGCGCTTCCGATGATAATTCCGGCTCTTACAATCAACAACAGGTTTCTTGCGGCGTTCATTGCCTTTTCATTAAACGCGGCGGCGTATTGCGCGGAAATTATAAGAGCCGCCATTCAAAGCATAGATAAGGGGCAATTTGAAGCTTCCCGCGCTTTGGGATTGTCTTACTGGCAGACAATGAGCCTTGTTATCATTCCTCAGTCTATAAGGCGTTTGATTCCGCCTGTCGGCAATGAATTTATCATGATGCTGAAAGACGCGTCTTTAGTTTCCATGATAGCGTTAGTTGACATTACAAAGGCGACAAGGAATATCGAAGGTTCCACAAGGTCCGCTCTTGTTTATATTCCCGCGATGATTCTCTATTTGATTATAACAGCCGTATTTACATTTGTTTTCCGCAAACTGGAAAAAAAATATTCGGTGTACGAGTAAATCTATGTCAATGATTAAAACTGTAGGAGTGTGCAAAACTTTTCACGGCGGCGGAGGGAGAGGGCCTCTTAATGTTTTAAAAAACGTATCTCTTACCGTTGAACAAAGCGAAGTTCTCTGCATTATCGGTCCTTCGGGCGCGGGTAAATCAACATATCTTCGCGCGCTTAACAGGCTGGAAACAATTGACGAAGGACAGATTTACATAGAAGACAATTTGTTATTCGACTGCCGTAACGGCGTTAACAGCGTAAAAATGAACAGCGAGGAGAGAAATAAAATTCTCCTGGAAGTGGGAATGGTTTTTCAGCGGTTCAATCTTTTTCCGCACAAAACAGCTCTGGAAAATGTAATGCTCGCTCCTTTGAATGTGCGCAAATTGCCTGCAGAAGAAGCGCGCGCAAGATCTCTGCAAATACTTGAAAGGGTTGGTTTAAGCGACAAGGTAGACGCTTATCCTTCGCAGCTTTCAGGCGGTCAGCAGCAGCGCGTGGCAATCGCTCGCGCTCTAGCAATGGAGCCGCGCATTATGCTTTTTGACGAGCCGACTTCGGCCTTAGACCCTGAACTTGTCGGCGAAGTGTTAGCGGTAATGAAGCAATTGGCGGGCGCAGGAATGACCATGATTGTGGTAAGCCACGAAATGGGTTTTGCGCGCGAGGTTGCCAATAGGGTAGTGTTCATGTTTGAAGGTTCGATTTTAGAAGAAGGAAAACCGGAAATTTTATTTACAAATCCGCAGAATGATCGTTTAAGGCAATTCCTGCAGAGCGTTCTTTGATTCAGGGGCTTTTAAATTGGCAAGCAATTTCTGCCAGTTTTCTTTTGTTTTCTTTTTTAAGATCATGTTGTTCATTTTCCACCATCTTTTTTCGATGAGAAGTTCCCAAACAGGCGTTATGCGATACCCGAACTCTTCTGTGTAATCTGATATTGTTTCCTTATACAGTCCAATAAGTTTTTTTGTTAATTCTTCTATAGACCACGCCTTTGCGTGATTTTTCGCTTCCTCGGATTTTCTTGCATAAAGTTCTTTGTCTTCTAAAAGTTCAAGCACCCTGCCTGTAAATTCCGCTGCGTTGTTTTTTACCATAAAGCCGCCGTTGTCTCCTCCCATAACGGTTAGAGTGCCTAATGCGCCGATTGCCACCACCGGAGTGCCTGAAAGCATGGCTTCCAGAGTAACAAGCCCCTGAGTGTCCGTAAGAGAGGGGAATAAAAAAAGTTCTGAAACAGAGTAAACAAGAGCCAAATCCTTGCGATCGAAATATCCCGTGAATACGCAGGTGTTTTCAATTCCAAGCCGCGCCGCTTCTTCTTTGTAATATTCAAGATCAGGTCCGTTGCCTGCGATTAAAAGAATTACATCGGGATGTTTGGAAATAATTTCAGGCAGAATATTTAATAAAAATCCGAGATTTTTTTCTTTTCCTATTCTTCCCGCGAAAAGAACTATACGCTTATTTTTAAGAATAGGAAAAAGCCCTTCCAGTTTCGCGCGGAACGCCGCGATATCACTTTTGCTGTTTCTGAACAAATCCGGTTCAATTCCTGTCGGAAGCATAAAAGGAATTATTTTTAACCTGTAACGCATAATAGCCTGTTTAATCTGCGGCGTTGGAACTATTACCCTGTATGCCCGTCTTAAAACGCTTTTTAAAATGCCGCGTATAAAAAATTTTACAACGAAGACAGGAAGGAAAGGAAAATAATTAGGGCCGTAATCTTCCCACATTGTATGAAAGGTATAAACAATCGCCAAGTTGTGGGTTCTCGCGTACCATATGCCGAATTCGCCGATCATCATTTCCGTGTTTATATGAATTATATCCGGGTTAAAAGAATCTACCTGTTTGAATACCCAGTTCATCTTGCTGAATTTGGCAAGCCTGTCTTCTTTGGAGATAAACACGGGAAGGGAAGGGACTTTTACAACTAACGGCTCGTTTGCTTTTGAAGGATTCTCATAAAACGATATAGGGATGTTTCCGTCTTCCGGATACGAAGAACATACAATAAGAACGTCATGCCCTTCTTTAATCAGCGCGCGAGAAAATGAATCTACCGATACAGTAACGCCGTTGACCCGCGGCCAATAAGAGTCTGTAAACATGGCTATTTTCATAATTTCCCTTCTTTAAATAATTATCATTATATTTTGGATTTGAATCAACTGTAAAAATGGAGATTATTCCGTTTCAGGGACGCATATTTTCCCATAATGGAGCTCTTTAGGCTGTATTCTGATTTTTAATTTTTTTTCCAGCGCGGCAAGAAGGCGCATTTGCGTTTCGTCGCCGATTGTGATCATTATGCCGCGCTTGCCGGCTCTTGCCGTTCTGCCGGATCGGTGAATGTACACTTCGCCGTTGTCAGGAACATCAAGCGCGATGACGTGCGTTATGCCTTGAATGTCGAGTCCGCGCGCCGCAAGGTCTGTGGAAACAAGGGTTTCGATGCTTCCGTTTCGGAAGGAATCAAGCGCCGTTTTGCGATCGCTTCCCGAAAGAGGTTTTTTCCCCGCTTTGCCGAAAAGCCCCGCCGCCGCAATATGGTGATACTGAAGGCGCGAAAGGATCAGTGAGGCTTCATCGCCTCTGCTTGTAAACACAAGCGTTTTAATGTGTTTCTTTTTTCCTTTAAGCGCGGATAAAAGCGAGCGCAGGGTTTGCTCTTTGCGCCTTTTTTCGCTGAATATCGCCCAATGTTCAATTTTCTCGCGGAGAATTTCGTTATCCTGCGATTCAATAAAATCAGCCTGTTTCACCGTTATGGTTTCCAGTAATTTTTCCCTGTTTTTTTCATTCATGGTTGCGGAGCATGCGGCAATTAAAATATTTTTATCTTTTTTCTGCGCGCTTCGCGCTGTAATCTTGCACAATTCGCGCGTATCATCGATCATTTCATCGCTTACAAGCCTGTCGGCTTCATCCAGAACAATGAATTGAAGGTTGTCAATTTTCAGCAATTTCTTTTTCGCGAGAACAAGCAATCTGTTCGGGTTTCCGATAACAATGTCCGGTTTCGTCTTTTTTAAATTTTCAATCTGCCGTTCAATATTTACGCTTCCGATTAAAAGCGCCGATTTTAATTCTGTTCCGTCTGATAAAAAATCAATCTCTCCTTTAATTTGTGTGCAAAGTTCCAGAGTGGGAGCTATGATTAAAAACCTTAATCCTTTTTGTGTTTCCTGAATCATTTTTCCCAATAACGGTAATAGATATGCAAAAGTTTTGCCTGTACCGGTGGCAGATGTGAAAAAGACATTTTTATTATCGTTAAGACAAGGAATAACTTTTCGCTGAATATCTGTCGGCTCTTCTATTTTTCTTTTTTTTAACTGTATAATAAAATTTGAAAAAATCTCTAGCTGCTCAAAATTATTTGCCATGCTATTCTTCAATCTTTTTTATTAATAATTTATCAATTCTGTTTCCGTCTTTGTCTACAACTACAAATTTGTATCCTTGGTATTCAAAACTATCACCGACTTTCGGAAGTTCCCCGGCAAGGTGAAGAACAAGCCCCGCTAGAGTGTGAAAGTCGCCGCCTTCTTCAACTGTAATCGAGAGCGCTTTAGCAGCATCATCAATATTAAGCGTGCCGTCCGCAAGCCATGTGCCGTCTTCCTGTTTTAAAAACGGTTCTTCGCTTACAACAGGAGTGGAAAGTTCGCCTACAATTTCTTCTACCAAAGCGGTGATTGAAATAATGCCGGAAAGTCCGCCGTATTCGTCCATAACAAACAAAAAGTTGGACTGTCCCTGTTTAAAAGATTCAAACGCTTTTATAGCCGGCATTGTCTCGGGGACAAATTGCGCCTTCTTCATAATTGCGCGTAACCCTAAAGGCTTTTCCTGCGAATGGTCTAATACAATGTCTTCAAGATAAACCGCTCCGATAATTTCATCGGGGCTTGCGTTTACAACAGGGAAGCATCTTTGTTCGCGGAATTCAACCGCTTTCGCGTAAATTTCTTCGTAAGGCAGATTCATATCAAGCCAGTGAATTTCAGAGCGATGGGTCATGAAGGCGCCGACAGAGCGATCGCCGAGATAAAAAACGCCTTCCACCATGTCGCGTTCCCTGCTTTCTACAACGCCAGATTTTTCGCCTTCTATAAGAGTGTTGCGAAGTTCATCCTGAAGCTCCTCTTCGGTTATGCTGTTGCTGTCAATATCGGGGTGAACTGTTTTGTTAAAAAATGATGCGAACTTTAAAACGGGAAGGACAATGGGGAGCAGGGGAAAAGTAAGAATTTTTATCAGAGGCAGAAGAGAAGCGGCGATTTTTTCCGGTTTTGTATGCGATAACAATCTCGGAAGACCTTCGCCGAGCAATGCGATTACAATGCTTAATATAAATAACTCTACCGCGAGCATTATCCAAAAATAAACTTTTTGCGTAAATAAACTGGAGAATGCCCAGAATACAACGACGCAAAATGACGCAAGCACCCAAAAAATAATGCGCCAGATACGGCAGGCAAGTATATATTTATCGTGGTTATCAATAATATCTAAAACGGCCTTATACTTTTTGCTTTGCTCTTTTTCCAAACGCGTTTTTCTGGACAGTGAAAGAGCCGAATTAAAAAGAGTAAAAATTCCGCTTAATATAACCGAGCCTATAGCGAGCAAAATTAATATTGGTATCATTGGGTTCATATTAGGTGTCAATCTCCGAGCGGTTAAGCGGCCGCACAATTGTAAGAGAATCCTGCGCTGTCTGCATCATTTTAAATTTTCCGTCAGGAGTAACTTCTCCGAAAATCTGCACAATCGGGAAACGGGGATTTTCCGGGTTTACATCCACAACCTGACCTTTTTTTCCGTTGGATAAAAGCACATATAAGCCAATCGGATAAATCGATAGCGAAAGGACAAGCGCTCTTACGATTGTGTCATCGTACTGTTTGCCTTCGTTCTTTAAAAGTTCCAGCATTCCCGTGTAGCCGTCTTTCGCTTCCTTGTGCGGGCGCTTAGAATTAAGCGCTTCGTACGAACATGCGACAGCGATGATCTTCGCGTACAGGCTGATCTTTTCGCTGCCTAATTTGCGCGGATAACCGCTTCCGTTTTCCCTTTCATGATGTTCAAGAGCGGCAAGCTGAACGGGAAGCGCAAAGCCGAAAGATTTTAACATGCTGAAACCAAGAATAGGGTGGGTAAGAATCGCTTTTTGTTCCTGCGGATTTAACGCTCTTTCGCTGAGGTAAACATTTGAAGGCAGTTTTAACATTCCTGCTTCGTGCATAAGAGCCGCTACTCCAAGTTCGATTAGGCGGTAATTCGGAAGCTTTAAATATGAGCCGATTATTATCGCGAGAATTGTGGAACGCACAGAATGTGTCGCAAGATAATTTCTACCCGGCGCGGGCTCAATATTTTTTAATACCCTCATAAGGAACCTTCGATCTTCTTTTACATATTCAACAATATCTTTTATTTTTTCTGTTACGGCTTTTTCGTCAAGTTCGTCTGATACGGAAGCTTTAACAAACACATTTTCCACAAAGAAAAGGAAACTGGAATAAAATTCCTCGGCCTTTTGAAGTTTGTCGCCGTCAGACTGCTGAGACAGTGCAATTGTCGTTCCTCCCTCTTCGGAAACTGTTCCGCCGCCGCCGTCTTTACCAGCGTAATCGGTAGTTGCTTCTCCGTCGCAGATTACCGATTTAAAATGCCATTTTTCAAGTAAAATCAGCAATTCATCGCTTACAGGCATTTCCGGAGCGGTGATAATAAACGCCTTATCCAGATAAACAGGTGACGTAAAGTAACCGTTGGGTTTTATATCTTTTATTAAAACATCATCCATTTTTATCTCCGCCCTATTCCGTAAATCCGTTGACGTAACATACTCTTTGCCTTATCATTTCTTATTATAGGGGTGTTTCCATTGAAGTTCAAATACTTGATAATCGCTTTCAGCATTATAATGGCTATTATACTTTTTATCACCATATTTTTGCCTGTGCTCTCCGGGCCCGGGTATGCGGCAAGCTTTAGATATGTTACGTTACCGCTGCTCCTTCTCATGTCTTTGCTCCTTATTGGTGTGAGTATATTCTTCTTTCTTAATTATCGGCTTCTTTCGCTCCTGGAGCGAGAAGATTGGCCTGCTTTAGCGTATTATTTAGAACAAAAAATTTATGTTAAAAACCAGTATAATTTCCGGTATGTGCGCCTTTTAGCCAGTTCATACATTGTAATTTCAGACTTTCAATCGGCTTTAAAACTGGAAAGCAAGGCATTGCTCGCTAAACCGGCTACGGTCGAGAAAAACGTCCTGATCTTCGGCTCCGCGAGGATTTTAAGCGGCAATCACAGCGAAGCGGTATCCTTTTTTAAGTCTTATACCGGAAAGTGCAAAGAAAAGGAAAGACAGTGGGTGCGGTGGTTTCATGGTTTTTCGCATCTTTTAAGCGGTTCGTTCAGTCAGGCGGAGCCTGAGTTTTCTTCTCTGGCGGTATCGTCAGACGATGCCATTATTACCGGGCTTTCGGCCTATTTCCTGCACAGCTCCATTGTAAAGCGCTCTGTAAATCCGCAAGCGTGCGCCCAGATTGCGGCAAACGGCAAGGACAGAGTATTAAAGGTAATTAAAACCACCGGACACTGGAAAAAAGAAACCGATAGAATGGGAACGGAAATCCATATCGCGATAATCAGGAAATATATCGATGAAACCGGCAAATGGATTTTCGGCGCTGATACGCAGGAATCTCAGGAATCAGGGTCATGAAAGATATTATAAAATCCGCAAAACTCGAGAATGTTTGTTACGAGATACGCGGACCTGTTCTTAAAGAAGCCAAACGGCTGGAAGAAGAAGGTTATAAGGTAATTAAATTAAATGTCGGAAGCCCCGCTTCCTTCGGTCTTAACGCTCCCGACGAAATTGTTCACGATATTGTTTTAAATCTTCCGAATGCTCAGGCCTACGGCGACTCACGCGGTCTTTTTGCTGCGCGTAAAGCGGTTATGCACGACTTCCAGTCCAAGGGAGTTATGGAAGTAGGAATTGACGATATTTTTATCGGAAACGGCGTAAGCGAGCTTATTTCAATGTCGATGCAGGCTCTGCTGGATTCAGGCGATGAAGTATTAATCCCTATGCCGGATTATCCTTTGTGGACAGCGGCAGCAACGCTTGCCGGAGGCAAAGCTGTCCATTATTTGTGCGATGAGGCATCGGACTGGAACCCGGTATTAGACGATATACGCGCAAAAATAACCGTGAAAACAAAAGCGATTGTTGTAATAAACCCGAACAACCCGACAGGCGCGGTTTACGATCGCTGCATTTTGGAAGGAATCGCGCAAATCGCGAGAGAGCATGAACTTATTATTTACGCCGATGAAATTTACGGCCGCATCACTTATGACGACGCGAAACACATACCAATGTCAACGATTGCCCATGATGTTTTAACCATCAGTTTTGACGGTCTTAGCAAAGCATGGCGCGCCGCAGGTTTCCGCGCCGGATGGATGGTTCTATCCGGAAACAAATCGATTGCCTCGGATTATGTTGAAGGTCTTGATATGCTGGCAAACATGCGTCTTTGCCCGAACATGATAGCGCAGATGGGCATTCAAACAGCTCTTGGCGGCTATCAAAGCGTTAAGGACTTACTCCTTCCCGGCGGCAGATTGCGCGAGCAGAGAGACACGGCTTACAGCATGGTAAATCAGATTCCCGGCCTTTCGGTTGTTAAACCAAAGGGAGCTTTATACTGTTTCCCAAAAGTGGACATAAAGCGGTTTAACATTACCAGCGACGTTAAATTCATGCTGGATCTCCTGCGCAGCCGGCACCTATTGCTTGTACACGGCACGGGGTTCAATTGGAAAGAACCTGATCATTTCCGCATCGTTTTCCTGCCCGACAAAGACACTCTGACAGACGCCATGCGCCGCCTGAGCGCTTTTTTGGCAAATTACAAGCAAATTTAGAAATTTTTACTAATTCAAGGCATTCTTAACAACTGACAACCGCCTTTTTTCCCTAAAGTCTGGAGGGAAAAGGCCGATAATTTAATCACCGGGAGGGATTACCTCTCATAATACAGACGGTGTGCATAGGGTGAAAACCCTGACGTCCAGGCACACTGTCTTTTTTTTTATCTGCATTGACATTTAACCCCTTTTTGTGTTATATTATTACCATAAAATAACCCTCTGGCTGCTTAGGCGGCTGGAAAAAACAGGGAGGCCAGCGTATGGCAAAAGTTGAATTGAAAGGTATTTCAAAGGTGTATGATGGCGGCGTCCGAGCGGTCGATAAAGCCAACATCACGGTCGAGGACAAGGAATTTGTCGTTTTAGTAGGCCCTTCGGGATGCGGTAAGTCTACCACTCTCAGAATGGTCGCGGGTCTTGAGGATATCACCGAGGGTGAACTCCTTATAGACGGTGAAAAAATGAATGATGTTCCGCCGAAAGACAGGAACATCGCCATGGTATTCCAGAATTATGCTCTTTATCCGCATATGTCGGTTTATGAAAACATGGCTTTCGGGCTGAGAATCAAAAAAGTTCCCAAGCCGGAAATTGATAAGCGCGTTCATGAAGCGGCGCGTATTCTCGATATCGAGAAGTTCCTTGAGCGCAAACCCAAGGCGCTCTCGGGCGGTCAGAGGCAGCGTGTCGCTGTCGGACGCGCTATTGTCCGTAACCCGAAGGTATTCCTTTTCGACGAACCTCTGTCGAACCTAGACGCCAAATTGCGCGTACAGATGCGCGCGGAACTTTCCGATCTTCACCTTCGCCTGAACGCGACAATGATCTATGTAACCCACGACCAGGTTGAAGCTATGACAATGGCGAATAAAATCGTCGTTATGAAAGACGGATGGATTCAGCAGATTGGATCCCCTCTGTTCCTTTACAACTATCCAAGAAACAAATTCGTAGCCGGATTTATCGGATCGCCGCCTATGAACTTCCTGTCTGTAAAAGTAAGGGAAGAGGGCAGTTCTATAATGCTGGATGAAGGTACATTCAAAATTAAAGCGGATCCTTCCCATTTTGAGTTCTTAAGAAAATATATCGGCAAGGAAGTGTTTTTCGGCATCCGCCCCGAGGATTTGATATTCTCCGAAGGCGGCGCGCAGAACAGCATGACCGTAAAAGTTACCGTTGTTGAACCTTTGGGCGCTGATATCCATCTGTGGCTTACAACAGAGACCCAGCCTCTTGTAGCGCGCACCGAGCCTAACCACACATTCAAGGTCGGCGACACAACAGTCTTCGTTCCCAGGATGGAAAAGGCGAGATATTTCGACAAAGAAACAGAAGAAGCGATTATTCCGGCGCCGGAGTGAGAGTTTAATTGATTTATACAAAAAGCTGCCTGTTTTCGGTGATTTTTGCCGGAAAAGGCAGCTTTTTCCTGTATTTCTGCGCAAATTTATCGACAAATTTTTCCAATTTGGTTGATTATTTACTGAAAAAACATTAAAAATTATAGTAAGGACTTGTGTCTTAGGCAGACATTATTTTCATCATGTTTAAAAATCTTATTTTTTCCAGGAGAAAAAGAGATGAGAAATTTGAAACTAACAGCGCTAATTGCAATTATCGCGGCAGTTTTTGCCGTTCCGGTTTTTGCGCAATCTTCGCCCACAAATACGGCAACAGCCGGCGTTTTCGGCACGGATATTGATAATTCAATGGATGTCCATTGGTACTCCGATGTAGAGTTTGAAAAATGGGCTGGGTTTGCCGGTTATGGAAGTACAGCGAGACCCGCGTCATTAGGCTTTGCCACAAAATTTAGCGGGGGTATCTACCTGGGCACATGGTATAACGGTAATTTTTTAACCACAAACAGCACTCAGGAGGAGTCGGTTGTATCCAATTATGATTTAACCAGCCAGCAATTAACACAGAAATTAACTACCACAACTTTTACAAATCAAAGCACAAGCAGCAATAATCAAATTCAAGCTCTTCTGGGTATTGCCGGAATGGGTTTTAAAATAGGGTTCTATGAAGCGTTAATGGTATGGAATAATCCGAATACTGCAACCAGCGTTACTGAGACTAACAACGGCATTACAGAAACGTATGCCGGTGAAATAGTCGATTATTCACAAGTAAGCGGAACCATAACGCCTTCTCTGGAATGGGGAATGCATATTAAAGCAGGCGATTTAACGATAAGGCCGAAGGTTTCTGTTGAATTTGAATTCTATCAAGACAACCGTATTCTGAACACCAAGGCAAATTACACAACGATTAACGGTACAAATATAGGAAATGACAGAACCAACCGCGCCGGATACAATAGCGATTATTTTTCACCGGCTTTTACTGTCGGCGCGGATTTAGTTCTTCCTTCTAAGGGTGAAGAATCAACTTCAAGCGCAAGCGTTGGTCTTTCATACGGTTTGGATTTACTCGTTTATGACAAGTCCTACGATGTTTCAGGGTTTAAAGGCAATGTCGCGGGTAATATCACTGCTTGGACAGGCTATACCGAAGCTGTATCTTCCATGACATCTACAACCACTACGAATAATGCGGCTTTAACTATTACAGAAAGAACACAGGCAGACCATCTTATTACGCCCAGTTATTACTATGAAAACCAGATTGCGGAAAATCTTAAAATTGGTTTTTCAGCGGCGCTTCCGCTCAGTATTTCTGTCCGGTCAGCAAGCGATTCCTACACGAATACTTATACTACAGTAAAACTCGTATACAGCAACGCAAGCCAGACTTATTTAAATACGACAACAGAAACCGAAGTAATCGCATCGCCCGGTGAAACAAATACCAGCGTTTTCAGCATTGCTCCCGAATTGCATTTCGGCGCGGTGTACGGTCTTATTCCGGATCGTTTTACAATTAACGCCGGCATTAATTTAAATCCTTTCACTTACACACGCACAGATACAAGTTATTCCCGCAGCAGTACGCTTACTACTACAACTGTTACAATAAAAGATTCCAACGGTAATGTGACTTCCAAGAATGTTACGCTGTCCGGCACAACAGATACAGTTACAGACAGAGAAACCGCAAATGACAATTGGGCTGCTTTAAGAATCAGCGCTATTGCAGGCTTCAAGTTTAATTTTAACAAGAATATGGCGATTGATTTAGCATTAGGCGGCGGCACAGCCAGCGGCACATTCCAGATTGATCTTTATTATGCCCGCGCAATGTTTACCCTTAAATTTTAATTAAAGGAAAAAACAATGAATAAATTTATTAAATTTATCGCGCTCGCGGTGACAGCGGTTTTTACCGTTGTTTCGTGCATCCCGGAAGTTACGGAAACTGATTATAGCTGGGATAACGCGGACGAACGGCACAATCCGGCGAATCTTATTAATGATCCTGAAGATCACTGCCCGTCAATTTTATTTCCCAGTACTAACGCCGCTAGGTTAAATCCTCAGATCACAATTTCTTTCCCGAATACTGCGGACATACTGAGAGCTTCAAACAAGGAAGACGAGATTCGTAAATTCCTTACATTCCATACTTTTGAAAATCCGGATTTAGCGAATCCGCTTGATACTAACTGGCAGGATAGGGGAGAAGCCAGCGAACTGTCCGCGCCTATTCCGTACAAATTTGTCAGAACAGTAGGTCTCAATAATATCATTGTGGAACTTGAGATGGATCTTCCGAAAAAAACACAAGACGTTATTCCGCTGGATATTAAATATTCCAAATTAATCGCCAAAATTAACAGCCAGACTTATACATATTCCAATGGCTTTAAATTGGATTTAGACCTTAACGGAACCGGCGGAGAAGAGTTTTATGACGATCTTTACCTTGAGAAAGCTCTAACAGGGGCTGAAACATGGGAATGGGTAGCGCCGGGAAGCAGAACATGGTATTTCGAAATACACGATTATTTATTAACTTATACTCCAGTTTGGGCAAGCGCGTCTTCGTTAACTTCGGACCAGCAAGATATTCCCGCCGCGCACATCAGTATTGATGGAATCGGCGATACTTCCAGTGAAGCAAAGGCGACTCGCAAGGCATTCGCGAATCAATTTGCAAGCGGTTTTAAACTGCAAAAACTTGATAACGGTAATTGGATAAATTCAAAAACCGCTGAATATGACGAAATTGTAGCTTCAGAATGGATCTTTTTCAAGAATGTTACTTTTGAAAGCCAGGGCGTATACCGCATAAAATGGGAAGGTTCTGCCAATCTTAAAACAACCGGCAAATATTTCGGCATAGAGCAGAAAGTGGTTGTTATTGGCGGCACACAGCAGTATATAAGCGCTTCGCAAGTTTACAGCCAGACAGAAGCTTTTACGGAATCGATACAGTTTATTAATCCTCAGAATTACGTAGAAATTACCGATGGTCCGAAAATAAGCGTCTTTTCAAAGGATTCTGCCAACAGAAAACTCATCCTGAGAGTTGAGTTCCCGATAAAAGGCGTGGGCGATTCAGCCAATCCTTATATCGGCCTTAACGCTCTTACGGCAGATAAATTCAAGGGAGATGACGCCGTATTCAAAATTATTTATTCTGCCGACAACATGGAAGACTATCCGGATATTAAATACCATGTTGTAGGAATTGAAAACGCGGAATTCGCCAAGGAAGGAAATCTTCCTGATAATATTACTAAAAACACAGATCTTAATAATGTTATTTATCTTACCCTTGATCCGAGAGAGCAGTTTAGGAGTTATGGTTATTTAATTAACGATGGTCTTTCGTACACGGGTGTTTCGCCGAGACGCGTTTTCGGAGACGGTAATAACCATTTATTCGGCAAATACAGGCTTTACGAGGCAGACAGTTCTCTTACAGAAAATGTTTGGCATGATGATGAAATTACCTTTGGTGTTTCGGAGATGAAATACTATTTGAATGTAAAAGCCGGAAGCACTTATAGGATCAACTGGAATGGTTATTATTATGGTGATAGCACTAAAAATTTGATGATTAACGTATCAGCGGAATATCTAGACGGCACCCCATTATTCACCAACCAACTTAGCGGATACGCTACGACGCAAACTTTTATCGCCCGTGAAAATACTTTGGTAGTTATAACAGTAACACCTTCCGCTGTTGGCAGCGTCGGTACTTTTGCGATAAGGTATCAGGTTGATCACCCGATACCTCTGTTTAGCAGAGTTTGGACAGAAGGCGGAATAACTGCCGGAGTTACCAGCATAGGTTATATTATATCTGTTTCCATGGGTATAAATTACAGAATCTGGTGGAATGACTATGACGGGAATGGCACTTATAACTTTGATGTATCGGTGACTGCTCGGTATGTAGGCGCTACAAGTGATATATTCTTGCAGATAGACGCTGGTTATAACACACCTCGAGTCATCACTGCCGACAGGAGTGGTTTTATATTGGTGACAGTTCAACCACGGAGCGCCGGCAACACCGGTACTTTCGGTATAACATATACCGCCAATGATCCAACAAGACCGTCGCATTAAGGAGAAAAAAATGAAAAGATTTTTTAAAGTTTTAGCGGTAACGCTTATAACAGTTTTAATAGCGGTCTCATGCGCTCCCGCGGAAGTGGAAGAAACCAGTTATGATTTCAACGAAGCAAATAAACAGCATGATCCGCAAAACAATGGAGAAATTGACTTTCCTACTGTTACGTCCAGCGTTCAATATGTAAAAAATCCCGAGATTTCAATTGTCTTCCCGCAGCAAGCTGATATCCTCAGAAACCCCAGTTTGGAAGAGCTGAACAAGTTTTTATCGTTCCATCACTATACAAGTCCGGCTGCAGGACTTGCAGCAACAAGTACTCTTCAAATTGCCATTCCATACGAATATGTTGTCAGGTATGATAACACAATCAAAGTCAGGTTGTTAAAGGATTTTACGGCGGAAGCGTTTTATACATATTCTAACGTTATCGCAAAATTCAACGAACAGTACACATACGCCAACGGTCTTAAATTGGATGTTGACAGAAACGGAACAGGCGGAGAGGCAATTTACGACATTCTTTACCGCGAAATAACAGTAGTTAACAGCGATTATCGTAATTGGGTACAACAAGAAAATAAAGGGTGGTATATTAGTTTAGCTAATCCCAGCACTACGTTCAATAACAGCATATTTTATAGCTCCGCATCCTCTGCCTCAACCAGTACGGATGTCTCTTTTACAGCCGCGTTTATTTCATTAGCCGGTGTATCTTCAACTATTTATCCTGAAGTATACGCAAAAGTGGGAAACATGTTCGCAAACAACATAAAATTGCAGAAACTGTCCGGGCAGTCATGGGTAGATGTCGCGACAGCTGAATACAGCGCAGGTTACTCCACCACCTCTATGCGAGTTACCGCAACTCTTGAACATGACACCCGGTACCGCATTAAATGGTCCGGAAGTTCAAAAATTGAAACAGCGGACGAATATTTCGGCGTAAAGCAGAGGATCTACGTAAGCGGCGCAAGAGTTTTATCCACCGCCCGCGAAAGATACAGCATAACGGAGAATGTCAGCGAGATAATAAGAATGTACAATCCCGGCATTGAAAATACCTTATTAGAAGAAATTACAGCAGCTCCAGCCGTTGAAGCTTTCCCGCAAAAGATCAACGGCGGGGATGTCATTCTAAAAGTGACGTTCCCTATTCAAACTCACGGCGTAGCCTCATTAGTCGGCTTGGATAATACAATAGGACTTAACGACTTTAGGAATTGCTTCAAGATTGTTTATCGCAATAATGGCACTATTTCCGACTTTAGAACCGCTAACAATCTTATCTATGCCGGCATTACCAATATTGAATATGCCATGGAAGGCACAATTCCCGGTACTACCGATAAAAATGAAACATATTATAATGTAATCTACATCACGCTTGATTCAAACTACCTTTACAACAATGCAAGCAAGAATCTTTATTTTCTTATCAACGACAAGTTCAAATACACCGCCCATTTCGTATTCGGCAACAGAGGCGCCTACATGTACGACAATTTCAGGCAATACAGCGCAAACCTGCCTTAATCAACAGCCAAGCGTCTAAACAAAAACAGGGAGCCTCGCTCCCTGTTTTTTTATGGGGCGGCTTTTACAGCTTTTGCGTCTCTAATATTTTTTTAGCTTCTTCTACCGGGATACCTTTATCTAAAAGGTCAAACACTGCAGCAATACCTCTAGCTTCACCTTCAGCAAAACCTTCTTCCTTTGCTTCTTCCTGCCAAACTTCTTTAGCGTCTTTCAGATTCCAGTCGGTAATCATCATATTAAATACCTCCGCGGCATATTTTTCCAGAAACTCCCTAAGTATATCACGTTCCCGGCAATCCTTAATAGCTTTTTTTAGCGCGTTTTCTTTGTTTTCATTTTCTTTGTAGTTGAATAACTTATTGAACACACTATTCTTGAAATTCTTTTCATTCATTTGAAACTCCATATAGATAGATTCAGCTTTCATAAAAAAGCTGTAACTATATATGGGGCGGGAGTGTTGAAAAGCTTGACTGAAAATGAAAAAAAGTGAAAATTATTTTAATTTGTTTGGTACCGCCGCCCGGCAGACGGCGGTACCTGAAGCCGCTACTTTGCTTCTTCGCGTAAGCCTTCGGAAAGATTGTTGTCGCTGATGTTTCTGATTAAGCCGCCGCCCTGATTGCGGTATTTTCCCGGGCTGATGCCTGTGTATGCTTTGAAAATTTTTGAGAACCAGCTCTGATCCTCGAAGCAGCAGCACGCGGCAATCTCAGCCAGGGACATATCCGTTTCAAGTAACAAACGGCTCGCCTTTTCTACCCGCAGCCTGTTCAGGTATTTGGACAGGTTTTCGCCCATCTCATCTTTGAAGATGGTGCTGAAATAGGGAGGTGAAAGGCCGGCCACGGCGGATATTTCCTTTAGGCTGATCTTTCTGGTGAAGTTTTCCATGATAAAATTTTCGGCTTTTCTCAGAGCTGCCGCATGCGGTATTCCGCGGAACGATGAAATCGTGCCCGATACCCTGTCGATAATATTATGTAAAATATCAGTTAATTCTTCAACAGATTTGGCTTCTTGAACCATTCTAAGGTTTTGACTGTTAATCTCCATAGAAAGGTTCCCGCTTTTTGCAGGGCTGACTTCAACTCTGGAAATAAGCACAACCAGCTCGATAACCCTTAATTGCACATATTTGAATTGCCCCGGATTTGTAAAAAACAGCATTGCCAGAAGCTCGTTAAGTGTTTTTTTGGCTTCGGCGCTCTCACCCTTGCGCAGGGCGGACATAAGCGTTTTTTCTTTTTCCAGCGGATAACCGAGCTTTTCAGCATTTGTTGGATGTTGGCGTTTTAATTCATCAATAATTTTTGAAATAGTCTCTTGTTGCTGCGCCCTTCGTTTTACAGTCTCGTGATAATCTTCGCTTCCGGATGATAGGGATTCCGCGCATAGCTGCATCATTTCCGCCAGGGATTGGGCTTTTTCCTCGTCCGCCCCTGGGAATGAATTGACGCGCTCCTTGAATTCTTCTTTTGGTATTTCGTTATTGCACATAACAAAAGTATCATCGCTATTTGCTAAAATGTCAACTCCTTTTTGCCCTTCCCGTGAAAAACCCGATCCCCTAACAGCCCCTGAAAATGTGCCGTCAGTGTATATGGGGCTGGTCCAAAAAAGCAGACCAAGGCTGCAATTATAGACGTGCCAGCCTCCTTTTCCGCTTGCTTCCTTTATCGCGTTAATGTGCATCTCATGGCACGGGAACGGTTCTAATGTTTTGCCGTTTATGCTGAATTTTCTGCAATAACGGCATATCTTCTTTTCAGGGCTGCATTCCTCGCCGTACTTGCCCGCTGGAAAATGGGGCGTATAAGAGCTGTCGTAAAGGCAAATACAGCTCCCCGTTGCCTGATTGTAATCAATCATAATTCTTGCCGCTTTTTCCATCATTCTTACGTTGGAACCGTTTGCAGACAAATTCACCTTGTAATTACTCATAATAACACCTGTTTTTTACCGGTTTAATCGTGGAAAACATCTTCGGCAACCATTCCGCGTTCCCTGTATTTTCCCGGAGTAAGACCGGTATTATTTTTAAAAATTTTTGAGAACCAGCTCTGATCCTCAAAACCGCATGATTGAGCTATATCGCAAATCGGTAAATCTGTTGTTACCAGCATTGCTTGAGCTTTCTCCACTCTTAACCGGTTAAGATAGTTAGATAGGTTTTCACCCATTTCCTCCTTAAAAACCGTGCTGAAGTATGGCGCAGAAAGTCCTGAAGCTTTCGCAATTTCCTTCAAGCTGAGTTTCCTTGTGTAATGCATCCAGATATAACGCTCAGCTCTTCTGAGCGCTGTAAAATGCCGTACCCCATGAAATGAAAAAATCATACCTGACATCCTCTCGGTAATTGCGGAAAGAACGTCTGAAATATCGCTGAAATTACCGCTTTCCTCGATTTTTTTCAGACTCCTGTTTGTTGCCTCTATTGAGGTGTTGTCCATTATCTCCTTTGGATCAAACACCGCTCTTGAAAGCAATACTGCCAATTCCAAAGCTTTCATACGAAACGCTTCCATCCTTTGGACGGGCTGGAATTTGTCCTTTATTTCAAGATAATAAAATTTCAATAGATTGACCAGAATTTTCTGTCCTTCTTCTTTGTCGCCGCGCCTTAGACATGCAAGAAGCATCCGCTCGTAATCCATCGGACAGATGTCTTTTTTTACCTCTGCGTTTTTATTTTCATTTGCCTCTTCGTTCTTAATATTCTTTTCTTCATCCGGCATAACAGTATCAGGCGCTTTATAAAGAGAAATCGCGTTTTTCTGATTGAAGCTTCTTCCTGAAATTTGTTCCGCGCACAGCAGCATTAATTGAGCCAGGGATTTTATTCTTTCGCTGTTTTTATTTATTTTCTCCAATCCGCCCGCAAGGAGAGCGCCAGCAAATCTGTCTCCTGAATAAAAAGGACTTGTCCAGAATACCAGTCCTTTGATGCAAAGGTATATGTAAGAGCCGCCTAATATTCTTGACTTTGCGATTGCTTCACTGTGCAGCTGAGTGCAATTTTTTATTGTATTTGCGGGAATATTTTGATTGCACCGATTGCAGACACAGTCCGTATTGATTGAATGCGGAATAATTACTTTTGCGCCGCAGCCTGATGCGCATTCATAATGTTTAATTAATTTTTCCGCTTTTAGGATCAGAGGATCCAGATCTCTGCGTTGAATAATATTCAGATTGGACATATTTTTTTCTCCTCTGTTTAAATCTAGGAATTCGCGGAGGAACAGAACACACCCTGTTTGAAAAAATGTTTTTTAACAAAAATACCCCGTTTCTTAATTTTTTTTGAACATATAGAATTAATAAAAAAAAGAGTTTATACTGATATTTGTGAATGACTTTTCAGAAAACGAAATTAACGCGGCTCTGGATAATATGATTCTTTCCGCTTCAGGCTGGCGCGCCGTTTTCTGCGCGGGCGGAGACGAAGAAAACCCGTCTGTGGAAATCTCAAAAGCGCACTCAATAATCGCCGGAGCCGCGGCTTATGTTTTTGCGGAATATCTTAAAACAAAGGTAAAATCCGGAAAAGCGGTTGTACTGCTTGGCTGCGACACACGTCCGACCGGAAAAGCCGTTATTGATGCGATGATGCCCGTTCTTTCAGCCTGCGGCTGCGAAGTGCGCTATGCGGGCTTTGTTGCGGCGCCTGAAATCATGGCGTGGGCAAGAACCGTTAAAAACCCGGCGGCGGGTTTTATCTATATATCCGCAAGTCACAACCCAATCGGCCATAACGGAATCAAATTCGGACTAACCTCGGGCGGCGTTCTGCCTTCTGAAGAAGCTAACCTCCTAATCGAAAAATTCAAAACATTTATAAAAAATGATGAAAATTTAAAAAAGATTGAAACTGCGAGCCGGATGAATTATGAGAATGTTCCGGTGATGAAAGCCAGTTCTTTAAAAGCCTACTATGATTTTTGCAATGAAGCGGCGTGGGGCAGCGGCGGTTCAATCGCCTCCGCGCTGAAAGACAGTCTTGTTAAAAAGCCAATTGGAATTGTCTGCGATTTTAACGGCTCGGCGCGCGCAGTATCAATTGACAATGAATTCTTTTCAGCGCTTGGTTTTAAATTTAAATCCATTAATAATGAACCCGGACAGATTGTTCACCGGATTGTACCAGAGGGAGAATCGCTTAATCCTTGCGCAAAGCTGCTGGAAGACGCGCACAAAGAGGATGACGCTTTTATTCTTGGATATGTCCCGGATTGCGACGGCGACAGGGGAAACCTTGTTATTTGGGATGAAGCTATTGGTAAAGCGCGCGCTTTCGCACGTGCTTTAGAAGCGCAGGAAGTTTTTGCTCTGGCTGTTGCCGCGGAGCTTTCACATCTTGTCTGGACAGGTGAAATTAAATACGGCAGCAACGGCAAGATAATAACAAAAGCCGCTATAGCAGTAAACGATCCAACATCGATGAGGACAGACAGAATTGCGGACGCTTTCGGCGTTTCCGTTTTCCGCGCCGAAGTGGGAGAGGCGAATGTTGTTTCGCTTGCCCAGAAATTGCGCGAAGAAGGTTATAATGTGCGTATTTTGGGCGAAGGTTCCGCGGGAGGAAACATCACCCACCCGTCGGCAGTCCGCGACCCGATTAATACGGTTTTAGCTCTCGCGAAAATGCTTTGTGTGCGCACAGCAAACGGAAAGCCCGGTCTGTTTGAAATTTGGTGCAAACATTCAAATCAGACGGAAAAATACAAAGACGATTTTACGCTGACAGATATAATCGCGAGTCTGCCGCAATTTACAACAACTCCCGTATATCACAAAGACGCGGTTATGCGCATAAAAACCGCGGATCATTCAGAATTGAAAAACCGTTATCAGGACATTTTCCTCCGGCAGTGGGAGGAAAAAAGAGGCGAATTAAAAAATAAATTGGGTATTTTTAAATGGGAAGCTATCGCCTGCAACGGAACCGCGGAAAAGCGGGGCATAAGCCGCTTCGGCGATGCCGGCAAGGGAGGTTTAAAAATTCTTTTTTCCGATGACAAAGGAAAAGAAATAGCGTATATTTGGATGAGGGGTTCCGCTACCGAACCTGTTTTCCGCATCATGGCAGATATACAAAGCAGCGATACTTTAATTGAAAAACAGCTGCTTGATTGGCAAAGACAGATGATATCAGAAGCGGACAGTAATGTGTAAAGCAAAAGGAGCAAATTATGGGAGTTAGAGGCGAAATATTTTCAAATAAGGTTATTTTACCAAACAGAACATATTTTTTTAATGTTAAAGAGAATCGCACAGGCGATTTATACCTCAACATTGTGGAAAGCAAAAACCGCGATTCAGGCGGTTTTGATCGCCAGTCTGTGATATTGTTCGCAGAAGACCTGCAGCAATTTTTAAAAGGTTTTGATGAATCTTTAAAAGTGCTTGAAAAATCGGTGCGCGAAAAGAAACATTCAGGAAGTCACGGCAAAGGATCTGCAAGACGCGAAGAAAACCGCGAAGACGGAAACCGTAAAAACGAACGCGGAGAAAACCGCGAACGCGGAGAAAGACGCGAACGCGGTGAAAGATATGAACGCGGCGGTGAACGCAGAGACAGAAGCGAACGCGGTGAAAGACGCGAGCGCGGCGGCGCCGGACGCGGTTTTCGCGCAGAAAGAGGCGGCGGCGAACGCGGTTCCCGCGGCGGGGAACGCGGCAAGAACACAGACAGAGAGCGCAGAAACGATCACGGCGGAAGAGGCGGAAAAAAGGTAGTGGTTAAAAAGAGAGATAATACTTAGGGATAATTCCTTTTAATTTTACTGGGTACTAATATCATTTCACTTTAAAACTCAGCCTCTGTATCGGCGATGGCCCGTGTTTTTTAATAGCCTGTCTGTGCGCCATCGTAGGGTAACCTTTATGTTTGTCGTAACCGTATTGCGGATAAAGTTCCGCCATTTTGTCCATGTAAATATCACGTTCGGTTTTTGCGAGAATTGACGCCGCCATTACTTCCGGGACTTTTGCGTCCGCCTTTACCTGCGCTATGGCGGGGACATGGATTTTTGGGATGTATATACCGTCTACAATTGCGTTGATGTTTTCATTTGATAAAAGTATTTTTTTTTCACCGGCTTTAATCATCATATCTTCAAAGGCGCGCTGCATTGCTAAAAGACTTGCCTGTAATATATTGATGTTGTCTATTTCCGTGTGCGTTGCCCATCCGATTCCCCAAACGAGCGCTTTTTCCATAATGATAAAGCGCGCTTCGTTCCGGCGGGACGGCGATAATTTTTTTGAGTCGTTTAAAATTTTTAAAGGAAAATCATCGCTTAAGATAACCGCAGCGGCGCAGACAGGCCCCGCTAAAGGGCCGCGTCCGGCTTCGTCTATTCCGCAAATCATCGCTTTAATCCGTAATTATATGCATAGATTTTCTTAATTCTGGATCGCGCGAATAATAATTATTCTCCAGCTCTTTTTCGGTAAGCCCCATAAGTTCATGACTCATGTAATGGATCCAGTAAGGGTCATCGTTAACTGATACGTCATGCTTTCTGCACCAATAATCCGGATGAATGGGCAGCTGCTCCTTTTTATCGTAAAAATATTTATAGTCATGCACCGCGATTATAAGATCTTTGCGCGGAATACCCTTGTCTAAAATTATTTGAGCCAGGTGGTTTACCGTTTTTCCGGAATCAAAAATATCGTCTATTAAAAGAATTTTATCTCCAACGCGGAGATAATCGGGCGAGTATGTCCAGCCGTCCACTTTAACCTGATCGGCTTTTGCCACGTCTGTGTAAGAGCGGGCGACTACCGCCGCGTAATATACAGGGTGCGCTCCCTTATGGACAATTTTAAAATATTCGCTGATGATATTGCCAAGATACGCGCCGCCGCGAAGAGACACGTAAATTACATCAGGAATAAATCCATCGCTGTAAATTCTGTGCGCGAGTTTTATCGCGTTGTCGCGCACCTCGTCGAATTGTAAAAATTCTTTTTTCATTGTTTTTGTCTCCTTGGCGGACGGAAGAAACCGAAGAAACTCCCGCATAAACCGCCGATGATATGCGCGAAATGCGATATGTTATCTGGACCTTCCGAGCCGCTGAAAAACTGTACGCCCAGATATAAAATCAACACCAGTATAAATGTTAGAGGTATTTCCCCGGCTGAGAAATTTGTAAAAGACGATAAAAGAATCATCATAAAAACAATTCCGGACGCGCCCAAAAGATAACTTTTAAAGAAAAGGACATTTAATATCCCTGTCGCGAGCGCCGTTACAAGCATCATTAAAAGAAGCGGAACCGAGCCGTAGCTTTCTTCCAGCATGGGGCCGATAAGAAGTATCAGCGTTAAATTGTTTATTAAATGCCCCCAGTGAGCATGACCCATAACATGAGTAAGTATCGAAATCCAGTTATTAAAAAAACCGGCGCGGAATGCGTCTCTTCCCGGAACCATAAACCAGTTTTCTACAAGACCCGGAAGAAATGTTCTTGATAAAAATAGAATCAATGCGCATAACAGAGCGAAAGATAAAACTGTGGGAGCGTTGTATTTTATTCTCATTATTTTAATTCTATCTCCACCGGGCAATGATCCGAGCCTTCAACTTCAGGTCTTATAATTGATGATTTTACTCTAGGAAGAAAACCTTTGTCTACACAGGCGTAATCGATTCTCCATCCGATATTTTTCGCGCGCGACTGTCCCATGTACGACCACCATGTGTAATGACCCTTTTCTCCCTCGTGGAAATGGCGGAATGTATCGATGTTTCCCGCGGCAAGAAACTTATCCATCCAGGCGCGTTCTTCAGGAAGATAGCCGGCGTTTTTTTCATTTGACTTCGGACGCGCGAGATCGATAGGAGTATGCGCGACATTGTAATCGCCGCACAGCAAAAAATGCCTCCCCTTTTTTACAATCGAAGAGCAGAAATTTAACATCGTGTCGTTAAACGCCAGTTTATAAGCAAGGCGTTTTCCTTCATCCTGCGAATTCGGAAAATAAGCGGCTATTAAGGTAAAATCTTTGTAATCTGCGGCTAAAACGCGCCCTTCTTCGTCAAATTCGGCTTTTCCCAGAAAACGGACATTTTCAGGCTGAACCTTTGAATAGATTGCCACCCCGGAATAGCCTTTCTTTTTCGCGCTTGCCCAAAATGAAGAGTAGGATGTGCCTTCCGGCTTGATAAAGTCCTGGGATAGCTGGCCCGGATGGGCCTTTGTTTCGTTTAAGCAAATAACGTCGGGGTCTTCTCCGGCAAGCCAGTTAAAAAACCCCTTTTTTTCCGCGGCGCGGATACCGTTCACATTCCAGGAGATAATTCGCATGGATTATTATATATTATTTTTATTCACGCGTCCACGAATCAGAACTGTAAATTAAAATTAAAACCAAAGGACCATGCGCGATCTTTTCCGGATATATTATTTGAAAATTTCCACGCTGCCCATATATACGGTTCAATGAAGATAGGCGACATTGTTAGGGGAACCATGGAAGTAACAAGTCCGAGTTTAAAGATCAAAGACTGCGCTAAATGCAATTTGCCGGCTATTATTCCTTCGGCGTTAAGAGCGCCCTGACTGTCGTACAGCAAGTTTCTTAACGACAGCGTACCGCGCAGTCTGTTATAATAAACATGCGAAAGATTTTTTTGTATTTCAAGCGAGAATATGTTTATTCCGATTTCACCTCCCGCTATCCATTCAAATATATCGCCTAAAGGATATAAATATTCTTCCGACGCGAAATCACTGTACAATGAACCGCTGTAATAAAAGGATTCGCCCTGCAAGTTCATGCGCGATTTGTCATACGCGCCGTAAAGGGCCAGATAATAAGGAATTCTTTTTTCCGCGCTTATTCGAAATAATCCTTCGAAGCGCGGTTTAAATGAATCAACAATATTAATGGCTCTGAGGCTTAAAGAAAAACCGGTTCCGAATAATTCATGCTGCCTTCGCACTCTGTTTGAAATTGAAAATGCCGCCGAATAGAAAAAAATACTTCCCGTTTCATCCCAATTATACGCGCTTAATTCGCTGTTGCCGCTTTTATTGCGGGCAATCCGCGAATAACCTCCGCCTAAAGAAAGTCCGTAGGAAATACGCGCGGGTGTGTGTATAAAACTCGCGCTTAAAGTCAATTGAGTGCTGCGGTAGGGATTAGAGTTTAATAAATCAATTTCCGCCGTATCTGAAAAATTCAATGTAACTGGAATTCCCGGGGTAGTGCTTTCCCATGAAAAACTTTCCAACCTGAGCATTTTGTAAGGGACGTCATAGTAGGCGAAAAACATGATCATATTTGTGTCTGTCGGATCCATTAATACCGAGAAAATACCGCCGCCGTCTACAGTAATAGATACAGTATCCGCTGCGTTAGCGCGGATTAAAGGAAGCGGCAGCCAGAATTTAAAAGGATTCATATAACTGATGCCTAAATACGGTTTTGACGGCATTAATAAATTATTTTCGGTTAACATAGGAGATGGCGTTTCATCAATGTTGTTTTTTACGGTTAGACCGAAGTCCGCCGCCGGCTGGCTGACAAGCGCAATATCAATGCGCGTTCCGGAAATTAAATCCGCGGTTTCAGGAAAACGCAGAAACTCGTCTCCTGAAAATAAATTCCCGCTGTAATAAATATTTCCATTAACGGATACGGGGTTAAAAACGCCGCCTGAAAAATCGCGTTCGCTGAAAACAGCCTGCATGGAATCAAAATCGAGGCAAGCCAGTTTGTACATTCTGTCATCTGAATTGTAGCTGAACAGCAGCTTGTTTTCAAATACGCCTAAGCCGCGCATATAATGCCAGTATGTATTATTGCCGGCGGAATTTTCCACGCGGAAAAGTTCACCTGTCTCGTAATTGTAAAGCATAAGTTTTCTTATGCCGTTTTGAGCCGCGATAAATACAATACGATCGTTATCCAGAACCTGTGGGCCTGAAAACATCAATGTTTCATTTCCTCTGAAAATTATTTCTTCATGGCCTTTAAAATCCATGTATACGATGCAGTTATTATGCTGTTCAGATTTTATGCCGACAGCTCCTTCGCGGAAATATCTTGCCTTGTAAAGCCCGCGAATTGATCTTCCTGTTATTCTTCCCGATCCCGCGTTGTGTTCCGTGACTGCGGCTTTAAACATATCGCCTATCGCGTTATATCCTGAAACAAGCAGTTTTGATCCGCATTCAGAAACGTCTAAATCGTATGAATAAAAAGAATTTGTATTAAATGAGGTTACATTTTCTGTCTGTGAGTTGAAAACGCGTATTTTCTTTTCCGTTGAATCAAGAATATAAACATTGTCTTTGCCGGCCGCTATTTTAGAGATAATATTATTTCTTTTTTTTGATAAACGATACCGGGCGGGCAATACTTCATTCGGTTTTTCCTCAATTCCGGTTAAAGACAGCGACGCTTTAAACGCGTTCCACGCGTCCATTATATTGATGCCGTATACCTTTGCGAATGCGCTGTAAAAAACAGAGCGGTACACAAAAAATGAAAATGAAATATCCTTATTATCTCCCATTGCTCTCCAGAGTTCGCCGTATTTTTCAATGCCGAACTCTTTCTGAAGCCATGCCGAAAAAAGTCCGCCGTATTCGTAATAAGTTCCGATTTGATCCGGCAGATCATAAACGCCTGAAACCTGAAAGGGGGTAAGGAATTTATCTTCGTAAATCGCCTGTCTTAATTTTTGTTTTATTAAAGGATCGTTGGCTCTTCCAAAACCTGTGAGGCTTTCAAAACTGACTGTAGCTCCTTCTATCATAAACAGAGGCGCTGTCAAATACGCGGGCGAAGCCCAGGTGCCGAATATTTTCTGTAAATTAATATAATTCCGGTTACCTGTGCTTATAGTAACAGCATGAACCAGTTCGTGGAGAAAGAGACCTTTTAAATTATTTTCGTAAACCGTCCATTCTATGTCCATGGGGGTGTCGTATAACATGATATGGGGAAAGGACATGTGCGAATAATAACCGTTGAACATGTCTGTGTGAGGAGTAAATGTTACTGAAATACGGGAAGACACTTCAATGCCCAATATCGAAGTTACATCTCTATAAAGGCTATCCGCGTATAACGCTAAAAGCCTTGCGCTCGGCTCTGATTCCTTCGGGAAAATAATATCAAAATAATCTGTTTTTATTACGCGGAATGTTTCAAAAGGTTTAAAGCTCTGCGCCTGTATGCCTGCTGTTATGTGAAAAATGAGAATAACAAAAAAGATATATTTAATTTTCATTTTTCTTCCTGTTTTACCAAAGTGTCAATGTTTCTCCCTGCTGAATTAAATAGCTCTCCTATTGTTTCTCTAATAACTTTTCTTTTGGATTCTTCTATGCTGCCTAAAGATTTTAAAACTCTTCCTGTGATGGAAAGCCACGATGTTTCCAGTTCGGCTGTCGATTTTACATTTGCAAGACTTATAATGTCGTAAAGCGCTTCTATAAACCGTTCGCGCTTTTCATTGTCCATATTTTCAAGCCATCCGCGCAGTGTTTTATTTATAAATTGACTGCTAACGGTGGATCTTTGCGCGCGTACCAAATCATTATGCGTAATATCCCACGAATAGAGGTTATGCTGCATCAGTCCGCTCTCGCTGCTTCTTATTATGGCGGTGTCTGTTCCGTGATCCATAAACATGCCGATAATTGAAGACTGCGGCGCGAAAAAGCGTATTCTGTCTTTAATTTCTTTAAAACCCCTGCTTGATAAAAATTTATCATTAAACCCCGGAGCGTCGTTGCTGTAAACTGTTTTAATGCGCTTTTTTATTTTTTTACCGCAGTTGGCGGACGCGTAGATCGCGAGATTGCCTCCTTTTGAATGTCCGCCCACGCGCAGCCGGCCTTTAATTACAGGAGCCATTTTTTCGAGGTAATTGACAGCTTCAATCTGAGAGGGAATAACGTCTTTAAAACACATGTTAAAATCTTCTTTCCAGCCGACAATGGAACAATCGGTTCCGCGGAAAGCGACAAAGGAATAACCGTCGCTTGTATAAATGCAGACGGCGGCAAATTGAATTTCACGTTCAATATCCACATGATTAACATAACCGAAGAGCTGGCAGTTTCCGAAGCGCTTTGAAGAGCCCAGCGCGCGTATAAGATCGTGGTCTTCCTTGAATATCGACGACAATTTAAAATCCGGTTCTTTTATTTTTTCGTTATAGATTCTTACGGCTAAATCAATGCTGATTCCTTCTTTTTCTTCAGGCGGGGGAACAATGCCGTCCAGAGTAAGATACGCAAATTGCGAAAAAATTATATTATCAACCGGATTAAACGGAGAAACATTAAAATCAAGGTCTCCTCTCCAGGCCAGATAATCAAATATTCCTGCCATACTTGTATATATAGCATAAATTGTGTAAATGATAAATAGGAGAAAATTTTTGGACACCAGGCAATCAATGACGAGCTTAGAACCTGCGGTACGCAGCTCCCCCTTAGATACGCCCGTTACGCTCACCGCTGTAGACTGGAATAATAAAAAACTTTTTTCGCTCTTTTGGCCGCTGATTATCGAGCAGCTGCTCGTTGTCATGATCGGTATTGTGGATATGGTAATGGTAAGTTCTGTCGGCGAGCACGCGGTATCGGGTATTTCTCTTGTTGAAACAATTAATTTTTTAATCATTACGTCTTTTAACGCGATTGCGACAGGCGGTTCTGTTGTCGCAAGCCAATACCTCGGCCGCAGGGAAGAAAAGAACGCCTGCAGTTCCGCAAGGCAGCTGGTTTATATAAGCGTTATTATTTCCGTTGTTTTAATGATAATAACAATTTTTACACGCGCTCTGATGTTACGCGCTATTTTCGGAAATATTGCGGACGATGTAATGCGCAGCGCTAATGTATATTTCCTGTTTATCGCGCTCTCTTATCCTTTTCTCGCGCTTTATACATCCGCCGCGGCGCTGTTCAGGTGCATGGGTAATTCAAAAGTTCCTATGAGAACTGTGATAGTTCTTAATATTTTTAACATTGGCGCGAACGCTCTGCTTATTTATGTTTTTAAAATGGGAGTTGCAGGAGCCGCGTTATCCACGTTTATAGGCAGGGTAATTACCGCGGCGATTTTAATTTATCTTTTAATAAAAGACAAGACAAGGATCATCAATTTATGCGGCATAACAAATGTCAAGCTGGAAGGCGCGATGATAAAGCGCATTTTAAACATCGGTATTCCAAGCGGTTTGGAATCTTCCATGTTCCAGATCGGTAAAATATTGATTACAAGAATATTTACAGTGTTCGGAACCGCCGCCATTGCGGCTAACGCTGTTGGAGCTACGATTAATTCGCTTGCCTTTATGCCGGGAAGCGGCTACGGCATGGGGCTTTTAATAATTGTGGGGCAGTGCATAGGAGCGGGTGATTATCTTGCGGCAAAGCGGTACACAAAAAAGATAATGATACTCTCTTATATTACTTACTTTGTTATAAATATAAATATTTTCATTTTTATGAAGCCGATAATCGGCATATTCAATCTTTCCGCGGAAGCGGGCGAGTTATGCGTGCTGTTCCTCAGGATTCATTGTATTACGTCAACTTTATTCTGGTGCCCTTCATTTGTGCTTCCGAACGCGTTGAAAGCCTCAGGCGACGCGCGTTATGTGATGATTGTCGCGGCGTGCACAATGTGGTTAGTAAGAGTTTGTTCAGCGTTTTTTATGGCGTTCACTCTCGGCTTTGGGCCTGTCGCCGTTTACCTCGCTATGGGCGCAGATTTTTTATTCCGCGGAATTTTCTTTTTAAAACGCTGGCTCTCAAACAAATGGATAGAAAAGAAAGTAATATAGTTACATTAACGGCGCAAAAACTCTTAACCCGTCCTGAATGAGCCTTTGAACCGCGTTGCGGGAACAGTCTTTTAAAGTTATTTCCTGCGAAGCCGGAATTGTGTTTAAAAAATCTTCTTTAATCGCCGCTACAGTTTCGCTTGCGTAAATTAATACGCCGCATTCAAAATGCAGATAGAGGCTTCTGAAATCCAGATTGGTTGTGCCGACAGTCGCAAGCCTATCGTCTGAAACAAAAGTTTTCCCGTGGTTAAAGCCCGAAGTATACTCGTAAACTTTAACCCCTGCCTGAATGAGCCTTCTGTAATATGAGCGCGATGTAATCGCGACTATCCATTTATCCCAGCGGTGAGGCGTTATTATGCGCACATCAACTCCGCTTTTCGCGGCAAGCGATAAAGCGGATAAAAGGTTATCATCTACAATCAAGTACGGCGTATTTATGTAAATATACTTTTTCGCCTGATTAATTATTTGAATATAAACATGCTCCCCTACATTTTCAATATCGATCGGGCTGTCCGCGTACGGCTGCACATAACCCCAGGCTTCATAACCTTCCGCGACTCCTTTCTGCGTGTGTTCAATGATATTTTTTTTCCAAGGATAAAATGATTCATAATCATCTTTGTCTTTGAATCCTAAATTCCACATTTGAAGAAAGATAAGAGTCAAAGACCACGCGCCGTCTCCTTCGATCATTATCGCTGAATCTTTCCAGTGTCCGAAACGGTCAATTGCGTTTATGTATTCATCGGCAAGATTCAACCCGCCTGTAAAAGCTGCCTTGCCGTCTATCGAAATAATTTTTCTGTGATCGCGGTTATTCTGAAGCGATGATACAATCGGCCTGAACTTGTTAAAAATATATGTTTTAATTCCTTTTTTATTTAACTTCGCAGGAAAATCAGGCGGAAGGGTGAAAAAGCAGCCCATGTCGTCGTACATCACCCTGACATCAAGACCGGCTGCGGCTTTTCTTTCAAGAATTGTAATTATTGAATTGAGCATTATCCCTTCTTTCAATATAAAAAATTCCATAAAAATATATTTTTCCGCCTTTTCTATTTCTTCCAGCACTCTGTAAAAAAACGATTCACCCGAAGGAAAATACGCCTGTCTTGTGTTTCCGTAAACTGGGAAACCGGCGTATTCCTGCAAATAATGCGCCTGAGAGCTGAAATCCGGGTGATTGTTAATAAGCTCGTCCAGCCTGTTTCCGGGAAGGAAAAACGCATTGCGGCTTGCGGCGATATTTCCAAAAAGAGCTTTTCTTAATTTTTTAGGGTTAGACCAAATGTTAAGCGCGATATACATTATTCCTCCGAAGAGGGGGAATATAAGTATCAGGAAAATCCACGTTAGCTTAAAACCGGCTTTTTCATGTTTGTTTATTATATAAATGCTTACTATTATGCTTAATATCGAAAGAACCCAATAAGAAAATTTTAAATATGCGCCTGTCCCGGCTACAAGGAAGAAAAATAAAAGGATTTGAGCAAGAAGGGTAAGGACTACCAGAATCCTTCTTCTAAAAACGAATTTATATTTGTTTTTAAGTTTCTTTTTAGTCACTTATTCAAATATATATAGGATTTTATAAATTCACAAGGAGAAAGATAATAATTTGATCTTATTCAAACAGGCCAGGGGCCGGCGCCGTTTCTGATAATTTTTATCTCGTCTTCGCATAAATCAAGGATTGTAGAAAAAATGCGTTCGCGTTCTTCGCCTGAGTCCAGAATTAAATCCAACCCTTCAATATCTTCAAGTTCCCATCCGCTTTCAAAAAGCTCGTCTTCCGGAATCGGCGGAAGTTCAACGCCCGCTTCATTATCATCATCAGAGGCAAAATCTTCTTTTCCTGTCATGGTTCTTTTTGCCGTTATCGAATAAAGCGGGTGTTTTAATGTTTCTATCAAACTGATTGGAATCTGATAATCGGGAATGCGCACTCCAAGTTCGTGTCTTCGGATATCAAGAAATTTTTCCGTGTGGCAGAGGGTTTTCAAAATAAACACATACGGCCCGGGGCAAAGCCTGTTAATAAGCCTGAAACGGCTGTTGTCAAGTTTAACAACTTCAACAAACTGCGAAATGCTGGAACACAACAGCGTAAAATGCCGCTCGTCCCTTTCGCCGGAAAGCTTTCGCAGTTTTTTTATCCCCTCCTGAGATTTTATCGAACATACAAGACTCCAGCTCGTGTCTGTTGGAAGCGCGATAAGACCGCCGTTTTCAAGAATGCGCGCGGCCTTATTCAACACCCTGTCGTCAATATTTGAGGGAACTATGTATTCGATCATTTTCACGGCACCCATAAAAGTTTATCGGGAGCTGATTCTTTTAAAAAAATGTTTTTATATCGCCCGGAATGGGACAATGATGTTTTCTCCGGAAAATATGTCTGCATAAAAAACCAGACTATGTCCGCCATGATGTTAGCGGAATCTGTCGGAGCGTAGCGGTACCATATTTCCTTTTCTTCAAGGATTTTTTTCGCCTTTTCATCGTTTGTGCAAAGTTCAGGGTCTGTTATGCGCCTTAATTCGCTTCTTAAACCGCCGTAATTGGTCTGTCCTACGATAAATAGCCGAAGTTTCTCGCTTTCATCCATCCAGTACACTTCAAAGATCCCGCCAAAAGTAGGCACTTTCGAGTTAATTTCGTACTTGTCCGCCTTGGCGAGCGCAGACCACTGCACAGTATAATATGCGTCTTCCTTTTTTACCTTTACTGTAACCCCGCAGTTCATGATTTACTTTATCATATAAAGATAATATTTTCTATACAATAAATATTCATAATTGTATAAAAAATAATACACTTTTAACGTTCTTAGGTACCGAAGGGTTATGGCTTTTTGGAATAATTCCTTATCTGACAAGGAGTTATGAATATTTTTCCAAGTTTCGATATACTTGGCATGATTTTTGCTATATATTATTAGCCGTTTCAAGAGAAACAGCGGGAGGCAAAATGCGGAACAAAACATTGAAATCAGGCGACAACCTGCTTGACGCGTATTTCAAGCAGATAAAAGTATTTCCTCTTTTATCATTCGAAGAAGAACTGGAATTATCCAGAAAGATACAAGAAGGCAGCAATGACGCGTTACACAAGCTGGTAAATTCAAATTTACGGTTAGTTGTAAAGATTGCGGCAATGTATAACTCCTGCGGTATATCGATTATGGATATTATCCAGGAAGGCAATATAGGTCTTTTACACGCAGCGAAGAAATTCGATTACCGCAGGAATGTGCGGTTTTGCACATACGCCTGCTGGTGGATACGGCAGTTTATCAGCCGTTATATTTCCAATACGAAGCGCCTTGTTAGGCTGCCTCAGCGCAAAGAAGAAACATTACGCAAAATTCAGCATGCGTACCATTTCTTAAGCCAGAGTTTAATGCATCAGCCTAAAAATACCGATATCGCAAAAGAGCTGGGCATTTCTGTTCAAGATGTCGATTCTTTCTTCAGTATCGCGTCCGATACATTGCTTTATGAATATGCCAACGACGACTCGTCCTGCGCTGTGGATATTTACGAAGATTACACCTATTGCCCTGAGCGCGATCTTATGAGAAAAGCGTCCAAAGATGATACCATGCGTTTATTAAATAAATTAGTGGACAGGGAAAAACGCATTATTAGCTATCGTTTTCAGCTGAACGGCTGTGAGCATTTTACGCTGAGAGAAATAGGAGATAAATTTGATATATCGCCTGAAACTGTGCGTCAGATTGAAAGGCGCGCGCTCAGAAAAATAAGGTGTCATGCGGATGAACTGAAAGAATGCTTATATGTTGAAGCGATTTAGTGTATAATATGTAAATGATACCTGAAGGCGCACTTGTCATTTACAAGGGTAAACCCGCGATTGTAAATGAGAAGGCGCAGAACAAATTTACAATTTCCCTTAAAGACGGTTCACAAATAAAGGTGCGCGATAAAGATATTGAATTGATTCATCCTGGGCCTGTTAAAAATTTTAACGGGATGGATGAGAACCATCCGCTGCCGTCCGCAATTAAAGAGGTGTGGGAGCTGCTTTCAGGTGAAGGCGGATCTTTATCCTTAAAAGATTTAACAGCTTTTATTTATAATGAATATACTCCTGCCGGCGCTTACGGCGCGTACCTTCTTTTAAGCGATGGAATTTACTTTTCAGGCTCGATTGACGCGATTTTACCTAAAGGTACGGAGGAAGTAAATGCCGAAGAAGCCAAACGCGCCGCGGTACAGCGCGAAAGCGGCGAGCGCATAGAGTTTTTAGACAGGCTGAAAGCCTGTTTGAAAAAACCCGCGGAAAATAAAATGCCTGAAGATGACGCGCGTTTCCTTCAGGATGTTGAAGCTCTGGCGTTTGGAAAAACCGCAAGGAGCCGCACAATGAGAGATATGGGGCTCGGCGAAACTCCTCAGGATGCGCATTCGCTTCTTTTAAAAACAGGTTTCTGGACAGGAATGGTTAACCCGCATCCAAGCCGCTTCGGTCTTTCGTTTGCAAGTTCGGTTGTCAGTCCGTCTTCGCATAACGAATGTGATTCCAGCCGCAGCGATTTATGCCGTCTTCCTGCATACGCTATTGACAGCCCGTGGAGTACAGATCCGGATGATGCCGTATCAATTGAAGACGGCGAAGACGGTTCGCTGCTTTATGTTCATGTCGCGGATCCTGCTTCGCGCATAACATTTGACAGCTCCGCGGAAAAAGAAGCGCGTGACAGAGGCGCCACTCTTTATCTTCCCGAAGGCGCTTCCCGTATGTTAGCCGAAGAATGTATCCCAATGTTTGCGCTTGGACTTTCTGAAAAATCTCTCGCTCTTACATTTAAATTAAAAATAGACGAAAACGGAATGGTAACCGATACGGAAATATTTCCTTCGATTGTAAAAGTACAGCGTTTAACTTACGAAGAAGCGGATCAAATAATCGATGCCGGGAATAATGAAAATTCATGCTCGTTATGCTCCCTTTTAAATTTGTCAAAAAAAATATTCGAGCGCAGGACTTCGCACGGCGCTGTTAACATAGATCTCCCCGACGTGAACATAACAATAAAGGACGAAGAGATAAAAATAGAGCCGATTGTTGAATACCGATCTTCCTTCATTGTAAAAGAATGTATGATCGCGGCAGGGGAGGGCGCCGGCACTTGGGCTGCTTCCCGCGGGCTTGCCTTTCCGTATATTTCGCAGGAAGTTGAAATACAGGGAAAAGTCCCGGGCGGCCTTGCAGGTTCCATTCAGCTTCGCCGCTGCATGAGGCCGCGAATTCTTTCTGTAAAACCGGGGCGGCATCAGGGGCTTGGCCTTGACACTTACACGCAGGTAACAAGTCCGCTGCGCCGGTACACAGACCTTTTATCTCATCTGCAGATCCGCGCCGTTCTTCGCGGCGATAAACCCTTATCCGCTGATGAAATTTCGGCGCGGCTTGGATTCAGCGAAGCGGGATCTGTTGCCGCAGTTCACGCGGAAAGAGCTTCTGAAAATCACTGGAAGATGGTTTATCTGTCTGATAAAAAGGAATCGTTATGGGACGCTGTCGCGCTGGAAAATAAAGGCAGGTTCTGGGCTGTAATCATTCCCGCTCTTGCGCTTGAAACTCAAGTTTCGCTTCAGAGAGATGTTGCGCCTAACGATGATATTAAGCTGATGCTGAAATCGGTTAATATCGCTAAGGGTGAGGCTGTGTTTCAGCAATGTTAAAGAATAAAGTGAAAATTAGTATTACAACGCTGTATGCGGCGTGTCAATATTCCCATGGATCAGTAAAATTATTAGAAATAAATTGGAAGTCTTTGGGGTAATTATAAGATGTCCAGCTTTCATAGCTTTCAACTAACGCTATAGCGTCTTCATCTGTTAAGGTATCCATAAATTTTCTGCATTTATTAACTATGCCTTCAGGTTTATTTTTAATATTAATTACAGTCATTTCCAGTTTACGCACAGAAGGAAACAAAATTTCGTTTTCAATCAGGATAAGACGGTATAAATTATACACCATACCATTCGCAACATGATGTTTAGCAAATCCCTCCGGTTTGCAGATTTTCCAAAAATAAGAATAAGATTGTTTTAGGGTGCAGTAAAACCGCAGCTGTTTTGACGCTGCATCCTGTTTTTGAAAAATTGGGATTTTAGCGGCAAGTTCAGGCAAATCAGGATCATGACTAAAAAGCGGCTGCGCATTTGTAAACATATTCCGTCCGGGTTCCGAACCGTTATTTGCCATATTTTCTAAATGCTGACGTGTCATAAAATGAACATCAAAATAACCGCCTTCGTATGTGCATTTTCCGAAAATCGATTCGCATTCCATACTCTTTTTTTTCTTTTCTTCATAATATTCCTGCGATACAATAGCAACGCCGTCAAGGTCTGAGTCGGGTCGTTCTGTACCGGTAGCAACTGAACCTATCAGAAATAGCGCAATAATTTCCGGATTTTCGTTATAATGAGCTGCCATATTTTTAATAGATTCTTCGTGATGCTTATGCATTGATTACCAACTCCTTTTTTTATGCGCTTTTTTTCTTTATGGCTTTTTTATCCAATGATAATATATTACGATAAACTTCTGCGGCTCCGGAACTTTGAATCCCTTCTACGAAAGATGAGATTTCGTGTATTTTTCCAAGACGCATACCCAATTTTTCCCATGTGTTAAAATGTTCACTTACATTCACTGTTCCGCTTGAGCGGTTATTTGTACGTACACTCCAGTATTGTTTAAAGTCGTTTATACCTATAATTGAAGGCGACTTTTTTTTATTAAATTCATATATTTTATAAGAACCTTCGTTTATATTGATAAATGCTTTACGATCCATGTAATCAAAACTGCTGATTAATCCGTTTTCTACTATATAAAATTCAACTAATGGCTCAATCGTCCAGCCGTAAACACCCAGATATGAACCGCCCCGGCTTAAAAAGCTGATTCCATAATCGACTTCTATATTTCCAATTTGTGAATGTGTTAAAAGTTCATCAAAATGTTTACCTGTGCGGAAAATCGCATCGCCTGCGTTTGTCCACTTGCATTTAAAACCTCCGCCGTTTGTCAATGACATTGCGATATTTCCTGTGTCATACCATGTTTCAAAATTATAAGCGCCGCGAATTCCGCTTTGCGTTGTTTTAATGGCATCAATACCTTGTAAATCCGTATTTGTCAAATTGATACGATCATATAAACATAAGGGGGAAGTTTTTCTTATTATTTTATCTGATTTTGATTTACGCATTTCGCCGGGAGTTAGTCCGTATTCCCGTTTAAAAGCCCTGATATATGATTGTTCATAGTCAAGTCCGTAATCGTAAGCAATATCCAGAACATTCAAGTTAGTTCCAAGAAGATCTTCAATGCTTACCGCCATCTTTCTGGAACGAATATACGAACCGATAGTTTGACCGAACGCCGACTTAAAAAGCAACCGTAAATGAGTTGATGATACGGCAAATCTTTCCGCAAGATATTCGGTGTCAATATCCGCCTTTAGCCCGGCTTCAATTTCGTTTAAAACATTTTCTAATAATTTATCATTTTTATACATAAAATAACCTTTATTCCTTATATGTATATTATCATAAATTTTATTATTAATAAATGATAAAAATGAACTTTTTTGTCTATTTAATATATTTTCTTTATTTTCTATATTCAATTACTATCAAATTGAAAATCATCTCTTCTGCAATACGGACATCTGTTATAATGAACATCAACTCTTCTTAAACAATTTTTACATTTCTTTGTTTCTGTTTTTTCATTTATTAATGATTTATTAGGCAGTTTTTTTATAACAGGAAGATAAATCTCGCAAACATTCGATTTTTTATTATTATAACGCGCATCGTAAAAACAAAAATCGGCTTTATTATCCAAATATTCATACCCGGATTTTGGAAGCCAATCCATAATAATACTTACCCATGCGCGATCAATTACATTCGCAAAATTATTATTGTCTGCCGGCTTTGTTCTAAAAACAGCATACATAACTTCCGGTATAGTACATACATGATATTCTTTAGGTATATCTGCGCCGTCTTTAACTTCAATTCCAATAACATATTCAAATTCATGATCTCCCTTTTCTACCGGAACGCAAATGCCGTATTGATTATTGTTTTTTATAAACGGTTCATTGTTTAATTTCTGTAAACTGCCGTTAGTTATACAATCATGCCAAAAATACGATGTCAATTCCTTAACACTAAACCTGCTTAAACTAAAACTAGTTAATTCTTTTGTCTTCAAAAGAAAACCTGCCAGCTTAATCGCCGGTTTTTTTATAATTTTTGCTTTCATATTAATTCCTCCCTGACTTATTATTCTTTATACAGGAATTATAATTAAATTATTAAAGCAAAAATGAACATTTTTGACTATTTCTAATTTGTTTTTAATATTATTTCATTATGAATTGACAACTGCGCAATTACGGCCTCTTGTTTTTGCGGCATATAGCGCTTTATCAGCCAGATCATATAAAATCTGTTTATCATTTATTTTTCCGCAAGGAGATATATGAACTCCAATACTAATAGTAACATACGGAGCTATTTCTGAATGTTCATGTTTTATGTTTAAATCCCGTATCGTCTGATTAACTTTTGCGGCAATCTCTTGCGCGTTGAGAGCGTCTTTTTCAAACCATAACATTGCAAATTCTTCGCCGCCAATTCTTGAAACATAAATATTCATGTTTTCATTAATACTATTTAAAGCTTTACCTATATTGCGCAGACATTCATCGCCCTTAGGATGCCCATAGTAGTCGTTATAGTGCTTGAAAAAGTCTATGTCCATAATTGCGAGGCATAAATAATTATCTGACTGACGGGGATTAGCTATAAATCTTTGAAAAGTCTGCATAAAATCTCTGCGGTTTTTTAATTGTGTTAATTCATCTATAGTGCTTTGATCTAAATAATTATTACGTTCATTTTCCAGCTCATGTATGGTTAAAGTTGATGTTATCCTGTGTGTTATAATTTGCCATCCAAAATACAAACCCAATAATCCGGCAAAAAGACAATTTGTTATGTCCATAATACTGCAATCAAGAGGCTTTACTAAAATGGTAATAACTATAAATATTGCCATTGCGCTTATCGTATGCATTAAAAAAGCCATTGGTGATATATTAAACAGAAATAATGCGCATATCAGAATACCCATAAATGATACTGCGTATTTTCCCGGATTTGCCCAAATACCTAAATATATGCCAAACACAATTACATTTATATAGTATAATGTTATTAAAAAATAAATAAATTGTTTTTTAAATATTTTCCCATGCTTTTGTTGGTTATATAAATTATTAGAATAAATGGTAAAAAATAAAGCGATAATTGATGTGCCGATATAAAAGAGCGCGTTGAAATAATTCTTAGCGACAAATAACGGATAAATGGTAAAAATAAGCGCAAATATAGTAACCGTTCTATTTGCCAAGAATAACCTGTAAACATTGTCTTTAAATGCTCTGTCCATACATTTTATGTATTCATCAAATCCAAGTGAATAATAACGCCATTTATATAACAATGTATTCATATATATTATCTCCCTATATTATCTCCTATTTCGTCATATTAATAATGATTTTTAATTTTATACATATAATTACATTAAGTCAAGTATTTTATTTATTTGGAATACGCATTACCAAAAAATTAATTTCCCGCGGTCGCTTACAAATCCTGAGTTTATAAAACTTTCCGCGAAAACGCTTTTCGCGCAATCCTGTCCGTTAATTTTTTCTACAACAATTTTCTTTTCCGGCATTACGCTTCTTGTCCGTGGTAATTTTAAAAGCGCGATTAATTCGCCGATGCAAGGATCGTCCGTTTCTATTAAAATTTGCAGCTCTTTGCCGTTTTTGGCACAGACGGCGATTAATGCTGCGCCTTTAAAATACAGTCTGTTACCTGAGCTTCTTGCGCATAACTTATATCCAAGCTCTTCAATTTCAAGGCCTGCAAGGCTTGCAGGGTCTGCGGCGTTCATCCAGTAAATGCCGTCAAAACTTTCCGCCTGTTCAAGCTGCGAGGCGATTGACGGGGAGGCGAACTGAAGAGAATTAATGCCTGCAAAAAATCTTCCTGTTACAAGTTCGCCTGCGAGTTCCATCTTTCGCATTGCAGGTAACAGTTTCGACCATGAAAATACAGGCGCTTCATGTTCAAAAAGAGGGCGGCAAAGAATTCCCCAGCGGTTTAATAAAAGTCTTACGCGGTCGCGGTTAATAGCGTCTTCTTCGATTGGATCGATTTGCGTATCGTCCATCAGAAGGGAAAACCAGTTTCCATGAACAGGCGCGCCTGTTTTCCAAAGATTTTTTAACGCTCCGGGGATGCGCCTCTGTCTTCCAAACGGGCGCGGGCTTTCAGTATTCTGAGGCATTTCAATATCTTTTGGGATAAAACCGAACTCAAGACCCCTTCTAGCGGGAATAAATGAATCCGCGCTGAGGTTTCCATTCCATGCCTCCTGCCATAACGCCTTGGCGCAGGAGCGGCTGTCTGTGTTCAGCTCGTTTTTAATTTCCCAAAAATCGCGCGGCCTGTTAAAAAACTCTGACGCCGAAAGACGCGCCATTTCCGTACCATCTTCGTTTTTTTTGTTTTCGAAAATCAAATCTAAATCTTCGCCGCGGCAAAAACCTATTTTTTCTTTTCCTGCGCCGTACCAGACTATTTGCCCTTCGCGTATCATGCGGTCTAGTTTGTCCGGATCGTAGGTTCGATTCCTTGCTAAAAGGATTTCAGTTTCCCATAACTTTACAGGCGCTGTCCATGCGTATAATGTTTTTTCAAAAGTTTCTGCAGAATTAGCGCAAAGCCCCTGGCGAAGGGCGAGGAAGGGAGCAAGCAAACATGATTGTCTTTCTTTAATAACAGGGCGTTCTTTTTTGCGCGAGAGGCGTAAAAGAAGTTCAAGGTTTTCACGGTCGCAAATTAATGATGAAAGCGTCTTGCCTTCTGAATCTGAGGGTATTTCCACATCGCATACGGCTTCGTCAACTTCAAAAAGCGCGAGAGCTGCGTCTTTCGCCTCTGTTTCCGTTACCCCGAAAACGGCGCATATGCGTTCAACGGAAACAGGGCCTTCATAACGGAGCCACTGGCCTAATAGGCTTAAAGGCTCGTTAAGCCAAATATCTTCCATTTCGCGGTGTACAATTGAGGCGACAGACGCTCCGTTACGCGTAGTCGTTTTAATTTTACAATCATCAATTTTTTCTATTAACGTCTGCGGCATTACGCCGCATAGAATCTGCCATTCATCATGAGGGATCGCTGCGCGTTCCTTTACCCATTCAGAAAGGGAAATAACATCTTCAGGCGCGTAACCGTTTATTTCTCTTCGCAGGCGGCTTGTAAAACTTTTAACAACTTCATTTTTAAACGCAGGTCGTAACGCGCTGTTGTTAACCGCTTCTTCAATAACCTTATCCGAAAGTGTTGCGCTTGTGCCGCTTCTTGCAAGGTCTTTTCTTTCATCGTATTCGTACATGAAAGTATTTGTTTCTTCTCTTACAACATCTCTTGAAAACGGGCTTGGAGACACAGTTTTAAAAAATGACACATTAACACTGGCGTCGTTTATTGCAAGAACCAAATCTTTAAAACCGTTCATGTCGAAAATATCAACAAGGCAGCTTCTCCATGCTTCCGCGGTAACGGGAAACCCGTCTTCGCCTGCCGCGGAATCAAACAGCCTCTTGGAGCGCTGGCGCATAATCCAAAGCGGTGTCCGTTTGCCGAACGGCGCTTTTGGAAGAAGCATGCTTCTTTCCGCGGCTTCGCGGAAGTTTGCGCCGAAAACCCCCGAAGACTCAAGGCGGTTTCTAAAAAGCCTTTCCGCCTGTGTAATGGAGCCTGATTCCGTTCTTGCAAGCGCGGATAGAGCTCTTCGCATAATATCTTCGATCGCGTTTGCGCCCGCTTCTTGTGCGCCGAGGCGGGGAATTAAAAAGAGTATGTTATTGTCACTGGAAAAACCGGCAACGCGCAATTTTACTATTTCTTCAAGTTCAGCGCTTAGGGCAAGGGATAAAGGATAATTTATTTTTCCGCCTCGGAAACTGTGTAAAACTACAGAGCAAAAATCCCTGTTAAGTTCTGTCCCGGTAATTATCTCTATTACAATATTTTTATTGTCAGGTAACGCAATACCTCTTTGGGAGGCGCATTGTAAATCTAGAAAATCTTTTAACGCGTTAGCCGCCTGTTCTCCCAAATTGCTTGTAACGCATTTTATTTTATTGTATTCATCAAGAATGGAAAGCAGTCTTTCCGTTAAATTATCGCTTCTAAAAGAAAGTTCCGCTTTCCAGAACGGAATATAATCCGATTTTTTCTCAAGCGGAACAACTTCTACAGCTTCGGAAGTTATGTTTGTAATAGACCAGCCGCGCGCGCCGAAATCAAAACGGTCTCCGATTGAACGCTCCCAAACGAACTCTTCGTCAAGTTCGCCGATTTTTGTGCCGTCCGCAAGGCGAAGAGAATACAGCCCCTTGTTCGCGATAACGCCGCTCGATGTGTACAGGAGGGTAGTAGTCCCGTCCAGCACGCCGATTTTTTCTTCGATCTTATCCAGCCAAATACGCGGTTTAACATCACGAAGCCTGCCGTTATTTCCAAGACCTGCCAGCATACGCACAACGCGAAAATATGTATCGTAACTAAGCGTTCTGAATATATAAAAAGTTTTTATTAACGAGTAAAGTTCTTCGATATTTCTTTCTTTTTCAGAACATAGGGCAAGTACAAGCTGTGCAAGTATATCCTGAGGGTTTTCGATCGGATAAATCTCTTCGATATCTTTATCGTCAACCGCGCTTTTTAAAGCTGACGCGATGAGCAGATCCATGTTGTGAAAGGCAAAAAGCTTTCCCTTGCTTACCTGCCCAACGCCGTGTCCTGAACGCCCGATCCGCTGAAGGGTTTGAGAAACGCTGCCGGGGCTTCCTGCAAGAACAACTTCGTCAATGTCGCCGATATCTATTCCAAGTTCAAGGGAAGCCGTAGCGACTACGCACGGCAGCCTTCCTTCGGCAAGCCCTTTCTCTACGCTTCTTCTAAGTTCTTTTGATAGGGAGCCGTGATGAGGGTAAGCGACAGCGGCGTTCGCTTCACGGCCTGGAGGGCTGCCATGACGCGTAAACAGCGCGGCAGCTTCATTGTTTAGAAAATAACACAGGCGTTCTGTTCTCCGCCGCGATTCTGTAAAAACAAGCAATGTTGCGCCTTCCCAAATACGCCGTAAAATATAATTGATTAAAGGAGTGTAGCGCGTAACAGGCTGCTGTCCGTCACCGATTACTTCAGGATATTCAACATTGAATTCAATTTTCTTTTCTGCCGGTACAGCGGCGATATGAACTTTTCTTCCAATACCGCCTGTAAAATCGGCCGCTGCCTGCGGATTTCGCACAGTCGCAGAAAGGCTGATTCTTTGAAATTCTCCCGCGATGTGCGAAAGCCTGTCGATCTGACAGGAAAGGTACGCGCCTCTTTTATTGCCGATAAGCGCATGGATTTCATCGATTATAACGCATTTAACATTGGACAGAATCTGCCTGCTCTTTGGGTTTAAAAGAATAATTGCAAGGCTTTCAGGCGTAAGAGCCAAAATTGACGGCGGATGGATAAAAAACCGCCTGCGCGCGGATTGCGGAGTATCGCCTGAACGAGTTTCCACATGCACGGACGGAAAGGGCAATCCTTCTTTTTCAAAACGCGTTTTAATTGCCGCTAACGGAATGAGAAGGTTGCGTTTAATATCTTCGTTTAACGCCTTAAGAGGCGAGACATACAACACGGAAAGTTTTTCCGCGTTGTATTTTTGATTGCCGTCTGAACAAAAACGCGATATCGCTGAAAGGAACGCCGTTAAGGTTTTACCGCTTCCGGTCGGCGCGATGGCGAGAACATTTTCACCTTTCTCTATCAAAGGCCAGGCTTCTGCCTGCACGCCCGTAGGTTTGCCGTATGTTTCGGCAAACCAATTACGGATTATCGGATGAAAGCCCTGAGGCAGCATGATTAAAACACCGGATCAAATGCCCGTCTTTAATATTTTCCAAAACCGGATGCTCGCTCAAACAACGCTGTATCGCGTTAGGGCACCTCGACGCAAACGAACATCCGCCTTCATTAACTGTTTCTTTGCTTCCTTTGCGTGTCTGCGCTTGTGAAGGAGCCTCCTGCGAGTCCCTGCTTGCGCAGGAAAATAAAAGTTTTGTATAAGGATGAAGCCCCTCGCGGTACAAATCCTGCGCTCCCGCTTCTTCCATTAATTCGCCCTTGTACATAACGCCGATTCGATCGCAAAAATAACAGGCAACTTTTAAATCGTGCGCGATAAATAAAAATGAGATATTTCTTTTTTTGCGAATGTCGAGTAACAAATTTAAAATCTGCCCCTGAATTGAAACATCCAAAGCTGAGACAACTTCATCGCAGATTAAAACTTCAGGTTCCATCAAAAGCGCGCGCGCGATGGAAATACGCTGCCTTTGCCCGCCTGAAAATTCCGAAGGTCTTTTTTCCAAATCGCCTTCCTGAAGCCCTACCTCTTCAAGAATTGCCGCCGCTTTCTGTCTTAGCTCATTTTCACTTATGCCTCTTTTCTTCAACGGTTTTCTGCACCCTGAAACCAGCACTTCATAAATATTCATGCGCGGATTTAAAGATTTTGCCGGGTCCTGAAAAACATAGCGCACCTTTTCGCGGTAATTCCTGAGCGCTTCTTTTTTCAGAGATGAGACAACCAGAGTTTCGTCTCCATGATTAAATAAAATCTCTCCTGAATCGGCTTCATACATCCTGACAAGCATTCGCGCCGTTGTTGTCTTTCCGCAGCCCGACTCGCCCACAAGCCCGTACGCTTCATTTTTGCCGATTACAAAGGAAATATCATTAACAGCGTTTACGAACCTCCCAAACCGGGCAAAAAAACCCGCCTCAAGATTGAAACGCTTGTAAAGATTGGAAACAGTTAAAACTGCCATAATTACATTATATTGATTAATCTTTTTTTTTCCTATATACTTCCTGCATGCTTGAAAAGTTTTTTAAGGCTTTGTTCGGCTCCCAGCAGGAGCGGGATGTAAAAGCCCTTCAACCTATATTGAAAACTGTAAATGAAAAAGAAAGCTGGGCAAAATCTCTGCCGGCGCAGGATTATCCGCGCCAAACAGAAATTTTCCGTCAAAGATATAAAAACGGCGAGACTTTAGACAGTATTCTGCCTGAAGCGTTTGCCCTGGCGAGAGAAGCCGCTCTTCGGACGCTGGGAGAGCGTCCGTACGATACGCAGGTGATGGGTTCTATCGTTCTTCATCACGGGAAAATTGCCGAGTTAAAAACCGGCGAAGGCAAAACTCTGATGGTCGTCGCTTCCGCGTACCTTAACGCAATTTCAAGCGAAGGCATTCATGTCGTTACTGTTAACGATTACCTTGCAAGCCGTGACGCGGAATGGATGAGGCCGATATTTTCCTATCTTGGTTTAACAGTCGGAACCATTTTATCGCACATGGATAACGCGCAGCGAAAAGAAAATTACGCCTGCGATATTACCTACGGCACAAACAATGAATTTGGTTTTGATTATCTTCGCGATAATATGCACCGCGATATGGAAAGCAGAGTTCAGCGCGGGCACAATTATTGTATCGTCGATGAAATCGATTCTATATTGATAGACGAAGCGCGTACCCCTCTAATTATTTCAGGCGCCGCCGATGATGATACGTTTAAATTCGCCGAGGTCGATAAACTTTTAGGCGGGCTTAAAGAAGTTGAAAAAAAAGAAAACGGCGAATATCCCGACGAAACACGCGGCGAAGAAGTAATAGGCGATTATAAAATAAACGAAAAAAATAAAAGTATTTCTTTTAGTAATCAGGGTTATGCGAACATAGAAGAAGTCTTAAAAAAACGCAGCCTTATAAAAGGCGCGATTGTAGACGAAGAAAACTTTGAATACATTCACTATTTTACACAAGCGCTGCGGGCGCATAAACTTTTTCATATTGATGTTGATTATGTTGTAGACGACGGGCAGGTTCAGATTGTCGATGAATTTACAGGACGCATTCTGCACGGCAGAAGATATTCCGACGGGCTTCATCAGGCTATCGAAGCGAAGGAGCGCATAAAAATAGCACAGCGCAACAGAACGCTTGCCACAATCACTTTTCAAAACTATTTCAGGCTTTACAAAAAAATCTCAGGCATGACAGGAACGGCGGATACTGAAGCTGTTGAGTTTAGCAAAATTTACAAACTGGATGTAGTCGTTGTTCCAACCAACAAACCTGTCGCGCGTCTTGATGAAGACGATATGGTCTATCTTAACGAGTCGGACAAGTACAAAGCGTTATGTGATGAAATTGCCGAAGCGAATAAAAAAGGCCAGCCAATGCTGGTAGGAACTGTATCCATAGAAAAATCTGAAAAAATCTCTTCCTTGCTTTCGCGAAGGGGTGTAAAGCATGAAGTGTTAAACGCAAAAAACCACGCGCGGGAAGCATTGATTATCGCCGAAGCCGGCGCGAAAGGCTCTGTTACAATAGCGACTAACATGGCAGGCCGCGGCACGGACATTAAACTCGGCGGGAATCCGGAATCGCGGGCGCGAAGAAGGGTAGGCACAAGCGCGACAGAAGAGCAATACGCCGCGGCTTTTAAAGAAGAAGTTGAAAAATGGAAATCGGATTACGAAGAAGTAAAATCGCTCGGCGGCTTGTATGTAATCGGCACGGAACGCCATGAAAGCAGGCGTATTGATAACCAGCTTCGCGGCCGCTCGGGGCGGCAGGGTGATCCCGGGAAGAGCAGGTTTTTTATATCGATGGATGATGAACTTATGCGCCTTTTCGGCGGCGAAAAAATGAAAAATATAATGGCAAGAATCGGGATGACGGGCGGAGAGCCTATTTTCCATCCGATGCTTAACAAAAGCATAGAAAACGCGCAGAAGAAAGTGGAAGAGCGCAACTTCGAAATTCGTAAACACCTCCTTGAATATGACGATGTATTGAATCAGCAGCGAAAGTTCATTTACGAACAGCGTGACGCGATACTTGTTGATAACGATTTAAAAAAACGCGTAAACGACGCCACGGCGGATATTACGGCGGATTTTATCGATGACTACAACAAGCAATACAGGGATGATTCCGCGGCCGCTTTCAAAGAGTTAACAGAACAGCTTCGTACAAAGTTTGGATATATTCTTTCAGCCGATCCTGACAGTAAAGAGTTCAAAAATTCTGAAGCGCTGGAAAACCATATTATCGCGGATCTTGAAAAAGATTTAGTCGACAAAGAAAGTGTCATAGGACAAGATTATCTTAATTTAATAATCAGAGATAACTATCTTAACGCGGTAGACCGCAAATGGCTTGATCATCTTGAAAACATGGAAGCGCTCAGAGAAGCTGTTTACCTCCGCCATTATGCGCAGAAAAATCCGCTTACGGAATACAAAGTGGAAGGTTTCCAGATTTTTGAAAGGATGATAGAAGAAATCAGGCAGGAGATTGCCTCACGTCTTCATTTAATCCGAGTACAAATCGCTGAAGACGGGCAGCGCCGCTCCATGAGCCGTTCAATTGGAGCGAATCAATCCGCAAGTCACAACAGTATCGGTTCTTTCGCGGGTTCACCTGCCGCGGCGCAGCAAGGTCAATCCGCCGCCTCCGCGATGCAAAGAGCAAGCCGCCCGGACGGCGCAACGGTAGTTCGCAGCCAGCCTAAAGTCGGCAGAAACGATCCATGTCCCTGCGGCAGCGGAAAAAAATATAAAATGTGCCACGGGCGTTGAAATATTATACAAAGAAAATAGACAAAAACCGGATCCAGGGTATATAATAGTCTTAGGCATTAAAGCTGTTTTTATGTTTATTTTAATTTGGGAGTATTTTTATGAAAAAATTATCAATTTTCGCGGTTATCGCTTTTATTTTATCTCTTTTGTTTTTTTCGTGCTGGCTCTTTGAGGAAGAAGATAACAATAATAACAATAACAATAATAATAACGGAAATACAAATCAAACAGATGATGAATCTGTGTGGGCAAATCTATTTGGCACATGGCATGCAGCCAACTATGTTCAGCATTCCACCGCTCAATATGGGTATAAAAATGAAAATGTTTTAAAAACCGTTAAAGCTCATTATTTAAAATCCAATAATACTGTCTTTCCGCTTTATCCCGGCGAAGCCGTATATTCATATAATCAATCAACGCAGTCAACGCTTCCTGCTGATAGAGCAACTATCTGGTATTACGGCTTAGGAACAAATACTGTAAGTGCTGAAAATATCCCCGCTGGAGGCGCTCTTCTGGCTTTTAATTATAATACAAATTTAAACGGTAATTATGAAAATGTTACTGTTACCGGGCAAACGCCGCCTTCAAGGAGTATTTTTAACGGAAGTTCGTTTAAAATGCCTGATTCTTACCGTATCGATGCCGGGGATCTTTTTAAACGCAGAGGAAATAATCAAACCCTTACAAGTTCAATAAAATCCGGTCTTACAGCGTCCAGAGCAGTTGCGCCTTCTGTAACGGAGAAAAAATTCTGGGCTCAGGATGCCACAAATGATTCATATTACGAGCTTACAGCTGAATGTTTGGCATACAATGACCGCTGCGAAGTATGGGTGGAAAAAGGAAATGGAATAACAATAACACAGGCAACTGCTGTTGCGAATGAATATAAAGATTATATATATACAAAAGTAGCAGGCGCTCTCTCTACAACATACGATCTTGGAGTCGTTGGCATTATGGATACAATGCAGCTAGCAGATTATTTTGGAGACGAAAATGGCAGATTAATATTATTGCTTTTAGATATCAGGGATGGTTATGTTGATGGCGGCGGATACGTTGCAGGGTACTTCCATGCGGTTAATTTTTTTAATGATGATTCTCCCCTTGAATATCGTTCAAATCAATGTGATATGATTTATCTTGACATCTATCCTGAAGAGGTCGGCTCACCGTCATTTTATGAAACGCTTGCTCATGAGATGCAGCACCTGATGAATTTTACTACCAGTTTACTTTATATTATGAATGATATAAGAGATACTGTCATGGATACATGGCTTGATGAAGGGTTGTCGTCGGCGGCTGAATATTTGTATTCAGGCAATGTAAGCCAGGACAGAGTAGACTGGTATAACAATGATCCTACTACTTTAATTTCCCAGGGTGATAACTTTTATTTATGGGGGAATTATGGCAGTCAAAGTCAGGCTTCAGTATTGAATGATTACGCTACAGTTAATCTTTTCTTTCAATGGCTGAGAGTGCAATTTACTGCCGGCATATATAAGAGCATTTTCTCAGCAGAATACAGCGATTATAAAGCTATATCTTCAAATTTTGAAATGTCGCGTTCAGCAGGAAACAGGTCTGCTAATTCTGAAGAAGAACTTATTTTTATTCCCGGCGGCTCGAAACATAAGAAGCTGAAGAAAGCGGGTAAATAAGTTGCGTTTTGTTTTTTTATTTTGCACTCTCTTTCTTTGCGTAACAATGCTTTATGCGCGCGGTAAAAAGGAAAAGAATGTGCCGCCGCCTGAGCCTGTCAATGAAGAGAGAACGCTTACTCTCGGGACAAACGGAAAACAGCCGCCTGAAAATCTGGGCGAGGTTCGTTCTGTAAAAGTTACAGGAAGAGTACGCCTTGTAGGAACAGGCATTTTTAACGATTTAATAATTTCCGGCGAACATCAATGGTATATCGCGAAAGATGACAGGGAAAAACTGCATAATCTTCAGCAGCAGACAGTAACCGTAGAAGGCGATGAAAAAATTGTAGAACTTAAGTTATTAAACAATCTGGGGTCTATCTACCGGCGGGAACTTAGTAATATTAAAATTATTTCAATTGAGCAATAGCGGTCTGAGTCATAGCGTCGCATTTTTCATTAAATTCATTTCCCGCGTGCCCCTTAACCCATTCCCATTGAAGAGGGAACTCGCTTGCTAGGGAATCGAGCTCTGTCCATAGCTCTTTGTTTTTAACAGGGGATTTATCGCTTGTTCTCCATGAATTGCGTTTCCATGTTTTTATCCAGTCGGTTATGCCTTTTTGCACGTATTGCGAGTCTGTTATCACAAGCGCCTGACGCGGTATGCTCGCATCCGGTGAAGCGCGCATGGTCTTTAAAGCGCGTAACGCCATGATTACAGCGGTTAATTCCATCCTGTTGTTTGTTGTGTCTTTATCTCCGCCTTTGTCTTCGGCGATTACTTCATTTCCCTGAGAAGTCTGCTGCACCATCACATACGCCCATCCGCCGGGGCCGGGGTTGCCGCTGCATCCGCCGTCTGTATAAATTCTGAAAGATGCGTCCATTATCAGCCCTCCTGTGTCTTGCGCCACTTTTCAATTCTGTCAACTGCCGCGTTTATTTTTGCCGATTTTTCAGTTGCCTTCTTATAATTTCCCTCATGCCCCGCATGGCGATCCGGATGGTGAATCTTTAAAAGTTTTTTATATGCAGCTTTGCAGGTATCATCATCCGCGCCGAACGGAACGCCGAGTATTTCAAAATCCGCCCGCAGTTCTTCAGGCGGCAAATTTTTTCCTGCCGTTCTTGTATCATGTCTTTCAGATTCAAAATTAAAATCATGCCGCCGCTGCCCCGATTGCCGAGGTTCCCTTCGGTTTAAATAATCGTCCAACTCTTCGTAAGCGGCATCTAAATCCGGATCCCGGTAAATTGATGAAGATTTTAACCTGCTGCTTGTATCGTTTTCAAAGTCGTTAAGGTAACTGTTAATAACTTTGCTAAGCCGGCCGAAAATCCCCAAAACTCCCTCCTCTTAAATCCGTGTTAATCTGAAAAATCCGCGCTAATCCGCGGTTCATGTCCACAAATTTTACTTAATCAATGTCGCTGCCATTACCGCTTTAATCGTGTGTTTGCGGTTTTCCGCCTGATCCCAGGCTTTGCTCTGCGGGCCGTCGATTACATCCGCTGTGACTTCTTCGCCTTTTACCGCGGGAAGGCAGTGAAGGAAAATGGTTTCTTTTTTGCCTGTCATATCCATCAGTTTTTGATTTACCTGATATGGTTTTAATAATCTTACGCGATCTTCTTTTTTTTCTTCTTCGCCCATGCTCACCCAGACATCGGTGTAAACCGCGTCAGCGCCCTTTACGGCGTTTATATCGGATGTAACGGCAATTACCGCGCCTGATTTTTCGGCTAATGAATCAATTTTATTCCGAATCTCGCCGAAAGGTTTTAATTCATCAGGAGTTATTATTGTAAAATTTATACCCAGTTTTGCGCAAATGATCATAAGAGATGTAGCTACATTGTTCCGTCCGTCGCCCACATAGCATAACGTTCTTTCTCTCACTTCGCCGAAATTCTCTTTCAGCGTAAGAATATCCGCCAGCGCCTGAGTGGGATGATAGAGATCTGTAAGTCCGTTGTATACGGGCACGTTTGAATATTTCGCCAGAGTTTCCGCGGTTTCCTGTTTAAATCCGCGGAACTGTATGGCGCTGAACATCCTTCCAAGAACGCGCGCAGTGTCTTCAAGAGATTCTTTTCCGCCGAGCTGAATGTCCGCTGTGGAGAGAAATACAGGATGCCCGCCCTCTTCGGCGAAAGCTGTTTCAAAAGCGCATCTTGTGCGCGTAGATCTTTTTTCAAAAAGCATTGCAAGGGTTTTGCCTTCAAAGCGCCGTTTAATTTTTCCCCTCTTTGCTTCGTTTTTCAATTTTTCGGATAATTTTAATAAATACCGGATTTCTTCGGGTGTGAAATCCAGCAAAGTCAGCAAAGATCTCCCAAATAATGACAATGACACAACAACCTCCAAATTATTTCTGCAAATGTCTCTCAAAAACACTTATATTATAATATGATAAGGTTATTATAAACAATAAGGGGTTGAGGTATTATATGAAAATTATGTCAAGCCGGCCGCTTTATATTCAGTTAATTTTTACCGCTTTAGCGTTTACGGCGATGGTTGTTTTAAGTTACTTTTTTATGCGCGATATAGTGCATAAAAGCCTTGTAAGCAACGCGGAAAGCGTTTTTTCATTTGCTCAGACTCAGCTGGAAGCTGATCTTCTTGAGCCGAGGATGCTGCTTCAGGGATTTTCTCAAACAATCAGAAATATGCTTATCCGCGGCGATTCCGCCGAAGCCATTGAAAACTATACAAAGGATATTACAAACTATCTGCATTTCTCAGGCTCGCGCGTGCTGAACGGGCTGGAGATGTACGGTTATTTTGAAGCGTTCGGAGATCCCCTCTTTATCGGCAGCGGTGAAATCCCGGAGGATTTTGACCCGCAGTCAAGGCCGTGGTTTAACGCGGCTGTATCAAACTGCGGTATTCTTATCGAAACCCCGCCGTATGAAAGCGTTTTGAACGGTAATATAATTATTACTTACGCGCGCTGCATTCATGATAATAATGACAAACGGCTCGGGGTTATATGCTTAAATGTTAATATAAAAGACATCGGAGAAAAAATTCTTGATATCGCCATGGAACGCGGCGGTTACGGTATAGTGATAAGTCAGGATTTAAAAATAATTTCTCATACAAATTCCGATTACATAGGCAGGAGTCTTTACGATGCCGATATGCCCATGTCGGTTTTTGCCAATGATATCGCGGCGGGAATTGATATTGTAGAACGGCCGCTTGTTAACTGGAAAGGCGAAAAAAATGTGGTTTATGTAAAACGTCTTCCCAACGGCTGGTATCTCGCTCTTTTAACGCCGGAAAGCCATTTTTATAAAAGCATTTCAAGCATGGCTTTAATTCTATTCGCGTTTGGTTCTTTCTTTGCCGTTGTTCTTGCTTTTATTCTCATTCGCATCGACGCCGCAAGGAACAAATCGGACAGGGATTCAAAGCACAAGAGCCAGTTCCTCGCTAACATGAGCCACGAAATTCGCACGCCTATGAACGCGATTATAGGCATGACTACAATCGGCAAAACATCCGCCGAGGTTGATAAAAAGGATCGCTGTTTTAACAAAATAGAAGACGCGTCGAATCATTTGTTAGGTGTAATAAATGACATTCTGGATATGTCCAAAATCGAGGCGAATAAGTTCGACCTCTCTCCTTGTGAGTTTGATTTTGAAAAAATGCTTCAGCGGATTGTTAATGTTGTAAATTTCCGCATAGATGAAAAAGATCTTAAACTTACCGTGCATATCGATCGTAATATTCCGGCTGAAATTATAGGAGACGATCACAGGCTTGCGCAGGTTATTACAAATCTTCTCGGCAACGCGATTAAATTTACTCCCGAACACGGTTCAATCCATCTTGATACGCGCTTTATCGAAGAAATTGACGGTATATGCACAATTCAATTTTCTGTTTCCGATACCGGCATAGGTATGACTGCCGAACAGCAAAAACGCATTTTTACTTCCTTTGAACAGGCGGAAAGCAGCACGACCCGCAAATACGGCGGCACAGGCCTCGGGCTCCCGATTTCTAAAAGCATTGTAGAATTGATGGGCGGAAAGATATGGGTGGTGTCTGAGTACCGCAGAGGTTCTACTTTTTTCTTTACAGTTCAAATGAAACGCGGAAAAACTTCTTTGCATAAAGGACTTTTATCGGAAGATATAAATCTGAGCAATGTGCGTATTCTTGTTGTAGACGATGATCCGTATATACTCGACTATTTCAAGGATATTTCAAAAGTGTTTCAAGTGCACTGCGATACGGCGTCAAGCGGATATGACGCGATTAAATTTGTTGAAGAAAAAGGTTTATACCATATTTACTTTATTGACTGGAAAATGCCCGGTATGGACGGAATACAGCTTACAGCCGAATTAAAAGCCCATCATGAATCCGCAAAATCGGTGGTTATAATGATTACCGCGGCTGAGTGGTCGATTGTGGAAAAAGAAGCAAGAGAAGCGGGCGTTGACAAGTTCCTTTCAAAACCGCTTTTCCCGTCGTGTATCGCGAATGTCATTAATGAAGCTCTTGGAATAGATCGTAAAAAAGTTAAAGAGATGAAAAAAGATATCAACGGAATGTTCAAGGGGAAACAAATTCTCCTTGTTGAAGACGTTGAAATTAACAGGGATATTGTTATGTCGCTTTTGGAACCGACTGGAATCTTGATTGACTGCGCCGAAAACGGGGAAGAAGCGGTTAATATCTTTTCGAAGAATCCCGCCAAATACGATATGGTTTTTATGGACGTGCAAATGCCTGTAATGGACGGTTACAACGCAACGCGAAAAATCCGGGCGCTGGATAACGAGCACGCAAAGAATGTACGTATTATCGCCATGACCGCAAATGTTTTCAGAGAGGACATTGAAAGGTGCCTTGAAGCGGGAATGGACAACCATATCGGGAAACCTCTGGATTTTAACGAAGTCATAGAAAAGCTCAATATATATCTGCCTAAGAACAGGTAAAGTATGCTATAATATTACCTGACAAAAAAGGAGAGGTAATATGAAGGCGGAAATATTAGAAAAAGTAAAGGATTATATCGCAAGAGAAAAAGATTCCAATTTTAGAGGCGAGGTTGAAAAGCTTCTTTCCAAGGGAGATCCGGAAGCGGAAAAAGAGCTTGAAGATCGTTTTTATCAGAATTTAGAATTCGGCACAGGCGGGCTTCGCGGGGTAATCGGCGGCGGCTATAACCGCATGAACACCCTTGTTGTAAAAAGCGCGACTCAGGGGCTTGCGACATACCTTGTTAAAACATTTCCGGCAAAGGCGGCAATCGAAGGCGGCAATGGTTTAAAAGCCGTTATCGCGTTTGACAGCCGCCATTATTCAGCGGAATTCGCGGAAGCTGCGGCTCTTATTTTTGCCGCTAATAATATTAAAACTTATTTATTTTCTTCGTTAAGGCCAACGCCGGAATTATCATTCGCAATCCGCCATTTCGGCTGCGACACGGGCATTGTTGTAACGGCAAGCCACAATCCTCCCCAGTACAACGGCTACAAGGCATACTGGAACGACGGCTCGCAGGTAATTCCTCCTCATGATGCCGGCATCATAGACGAGGTTAACGCTGTAAAAGACATAAAAGAAATTCCTCGCAAAGACGCTTTAGACAAAGGTCTTCTTGTTATCATCGATAAAGAAGTTGACGAACCGTATCAGGCGATGGTTAAATCGCGGTTGTTCAGACCTGAACTTATTAAACAAAAAGCAAAAGAAGTAAAAATAGTTTATACGCCTCTTCACGGGACAGGCGCCCTTCATGTTGAAAAAATTCTGGGCGACCTAGGTTTAAATGTGATCACCGTTCCGGAGCAGCGAGAAGGTAACGGTAATTTCCCGACAGTCTCCTTCCCCAACCCGGAAGAAGCCGCCGCTCTTGATATGGCTATAAAACTCGGCGCGAAGGAAAAAGCCGATGTTGTCATGGCGACAGACCCTGACGCCGACCGCTTCGGCATCGCTGTTCCCGATAAAAATGGCGGTTTTGCTCTTGTAACAGGCAACCAGATGGGCGTTCTTCTTGCGGATTATATTTTCCTTTCGTTAAAAGAACTTGGAAAACTTCCTGAGAACGCCGCGATGGTAAACTCAATCGTAACTACGGGAATGCAGAAAAAAGTCGCCGAGCATTACGGCAGAGAATGTTATGAATGTTTAACAGGTTTTAAATGGATAGCAGACGTTGTGCGCAAGTGGGAAAACGGCGAAGCCGGAGGAAAATTTTATGTTTTCGGCACGGAAGAAAGTTACGGCTACAATATTGAAACCGAAGTCCGCGACAAGGACGGCGTAAGCGCCGCCGCTTTAACCGCTGAAATGACATTGTACTGGCGCAGCAACGGAAAGAGTCTTTTAGACCGTCTTGACGAACTTTATGAAATCTGCGGCTACTGGCAGGAAATGGGAATCTCCAAATATTTCAAGGGGCCTCAGGGACCATCGATTATGAACGGCATCATGGACGAATACCGCAAAAATCCGCCGAAGACTTTAGGCGGCATCGCGATTTCCAAAGTGCGCGATATTAAAAACGGCGCGGAAGGCCTGCCGCCTAGCGACGTGCTTCAGTTCTTCCTTGCGGACGGCACTGTGGTAAGCGCCCGCCCAAGCGGCACAGAGCCTAAAATAAAATTCTACGCTTCCTGCTGCAGCGAAGTCGGCTCAGGCGGGCTTGAGGCGGCAAAAGCTGAAGCCGGTAAAAAACTGGAAGCGATTAAGAAAGATATTCGCGCTGTTATCGGAGATTGATTACTTTAATAATTTTTCGTAAGTGAATTTATTATAAGAGTTTTTAAAAGTCAGTATAGCTATCACTGCCAATACGGCGCCGAGGATGAGGAATATGTGGGGGCCCATCATCATAATGCCTGTGAATTGACCGATTATTAATAAAATTACAGGCATCACTAAAAATAAGCTGCTCTGCTGAGCTTCTTCGGAGGTTTGCGATTTGGCGGAGCCGCGGACAATCATGTTAATTGAAATAAGAGCAGCGGCGGGCGAAACAAGGAGCATCATTGTAAGCCAGTTGATGTTTGGAGTAAAAAGCGTTTTATCTGCTATTAATAAATACGCTTCCACTGTGATAATCATAATGATGAACGAGGAATATGACACAATCATGCTTAATATAAATGAAGCTGATATTTTAGCGTTGAATATTTCTTTCAGAGAAAGGGGGCAGTAGAGGAGGGTTTCTAGGGTGCTCTTTTCTTTTTCTCCTACAAAAGAGCTTGACGCCATTACAGAAGAAGCCATGATCGGTATTAAAAGAAAAAACATTGGTATAACATAATCCAGTATCATCAGGATTAACTGATGGCGCGTATCGCCGCTTTCAACTTTTACATATTGAAGAATCTGCAGTAGTTCAGTCATATCGGATGAATCTTCGGGCGTGAAAAGAATTATCGATATAAATATAACAGGCATTACTACTACCATCATGATCGGCACAACGACAAGAGCGCTCATCGTGCGTTTGTTGGAGGTGATGTTGTAAATGTCTTTTTTAATAATTGCCGCTTGCATTTTGTTTAACATTTTTGGCCTCCTTTTCTTCTATCATTGCGAAATAAATTTCTTCCAGCGAATGTTTGTGCGCTGTTACGTGGTATACCTTGCCGTCCGTGTCTACGATTTGTTTTACAAACGCGGGAATATCTTCCTGTGACTTTACCTCGATCGTGATGTATTCGCTGATCTTTTGTATTCCCGGCTGTTCCGGATATTTATCAGCTTTTATTTTAACCGTAAGCCCGGTAAAAACCTGCGAATGAAGCTCGTCAAGAGAACCCGCGGCAAGCAAAACACCTTCGCTTATTAAACCGTACTTTGTGCAGATTTCTTCGGCATACCGCAATTGATGCGTGCAAAGAAAAACAGTTGTGCCTTTTTCGCGCGCAAGGCTTTTTATTAAATTGTTAACGCTCAGCGCGCTTTCCGGATCCAGCCCGGATGTCGGTTCGTCCAAAAATAGAATTTTCGGCTCATGAAGCAGAGCGCGCGCCAGTGAAAGTCTTTGCCGCATTCCGGTTGAATATTCGCCTAGTTTTTGATCGTACGCGTCTGAGAGAGAAAGGCTGTCCAGTATATCAAAAGATCTTTGTCTTGCCGTATCCTCATTAATGCCGAAGACAGAGCCGAAAAATAAAAGATTCTGAAGTCCTGTAAGATTGTTGTACATTTGCGCGTGTTCTGTAACTACGCCGGATATCGCGTGTATCTTTTCGGCTGCGCTCGATGAATCGATGCCGAATATACTGCATGACCCTTCCGAAGGCTGCAGCATCCCGTTCAGGACTTTAACGGCGGTGGTTTTACCGGCTCCGTTTGGACCCAAAAATCCGAAAATTTCGCCTTCATTTATGGATAAATCGACACTGCTCAAGGCTCTTTTTCCGCTTGAGTAAACCTTTGTTAATCTTTCCGCGGTTATTGCCTTCATGCCTTATGGTAACATATTATCTAAAATTGTTAAATTGTTAAATACAAGAATTTAAAAAATGTAACCAAATTCGCTCTTTTTTTTTAATATTATGATATAATAAAAGAGGTATAAAATGAAGGTTCAAAACAGTCTTTTCATAATTCTGACCGCCTGCTGCCTCTGTCTCCCCTCTTGTTCAGTAAATAAACTGGCAATGAACCTGGTAGCCGATGCTCTCACAGGCGAGGGCAGTTCCGATGTCTTCACAGGGGATAATGACCCCCAGCTCGTAGGGGATGCCATTCCCTTTGCCATAAAAATGTATGAAGCTCTGCTTTCCCAGAACCCGGATCATCAGGGGCTTATCAATATGACAGGCTCTATGTTCGTAATGTACGCCAATGCCTTTGTCCAGGGACCGGCTGAAATGCTTCCGCAGAGCAGGTATCAGGAGCGCCAGGAAGCCATCGACCGTTCAAAAAAGCTCTATTTGAGGGGGCTTAACCTCCTGTACAGAGGTCTGGAGTTAAAATATCCGGGATTTTCCGCCGCTTTCAAAAATGGGACGCTTCCCCAGGTTCTGGTGAAGACAAAAAAGGAAGATATACCGGCTCTGTACTGGTCAGCGGCCGCCGGGCTTTCGGCTTATTCCCTCAATCCGTTTGATCTTGACCTCGGCGTGAGAATTATGGAATTTTACTCCCTTGTCGAACGCGCCTATGAGCTTGACCCCGATTTTAATCAGGGCGCTTTGGACGACTTTCTTCTGCTGTTCCACGCATCGGTTCCCGACGGGATGGGAAGCGATAAAACCAAGGTGGATTTCCATTTTCAAAAGGCGCTGGAAAAATCAAGTTTCCTTTCCGCGGGGCCCTATGTATCCTACGCGCAGGCGGTATGTATTCCAACTCAAAACTATGATAAATTTAAAGAAATGTTGAATAAAGCGCTGGAAATTGATATTGAGGCAAATCCGCCGAACAGGCTGGTTAATATTATTTCTCAGCGGAAAGCGCGGCATCTTTTAGATACCGCATCAGGTTTATTTATCCTTTTTGATTCCGGTGACAACTGGGATGACTGGGACGATAACAACTGGTAAAATGTTTATTAAGGAGCGTTATATGAAAAATTTTTACAGCTTTAGGTTACTATTTATCATCTTGATTCTGCTGGTTTTGGCGAGCCCTGTTTTTGCTCAAAGAACAATGGAAATCAAACTTGCCTCGCTTGTACCTGAAAATACTCCGTGGGGTCAGTCAATTAACCGGCTGGCGGCTGAATGGTCAAAGATAACCAGCGGTCAGATAGTCATGAAGGTTTTTCACGGCGGGACTGCCGGCAGCGAAGCGCAGGTAATGGCTCTGTTAAAAAGTAATCAGATACAAGCCGCTGTTTTTACAACAATGGGATTAAATACGGTTACTCCCGAATTAATGGCTGTAAGTTATCCTTTTTTAATAAGGAACGATGCCGAGCTTAATGAAGTCCTTCGCAGAATTAAACCAGATCTTGAAGCGAAAATGCAGCAGAACGGTTTTATTACCCTTGCATGGGCAAATGCCGGATGGGTTAAGCTGTTCGCGAAATCGCCTATCGTAACTCCCGATGATTTACGGAGAATCAGGCTTGGTTCAAGTCAGGATCAGCCTGAATTAATGCAGGCTTTCAGACAGATGGGTTATCAGGTTGTCGCCGCCGATTTAACAGAAATTGTAATGTCTCTTCAGAGCGGAAGAATAGACGTAACTTATATCAGCCCTGTTTTTGCCGCTGGAACGCAGCTGTTCGGCGTCGCCAAGAATATGTCGAGTATAAATGTCGCTCCCTTCATGGGCGGTATTTTAATGAACGAAATAACATGGCGCAGAATTCCTGAGAGATTTAAACCTGCCCTTATGGAAGCCTGTAAAAAAGTGGAAAAAGAAATTGAAACTTCAATCATAAAACTTGATTCAGACGCTCTTACAGAAATGACAAGACACGGCTTAATTGTAAATAATCTTACTTCGGCGCAGAGTCAAATTTGGTATGATGATACCGACAAATACGAAGAAAGGCTGATCGGCGGCTCAAGACCGACATTTAACAGAGATTATTATTTTAGGATTAAAAGCATCCTGACTGAACTTCGAAAGGGAAATTAAAGGTGGAATCTCAACCAATTACGCCGGATCGTTTTCAAACGATCAAGCAGCAGGGAGGGAATGTAAAATCGGTATTGTATCTAATCGAAGATATTTCCTGCATAACAGTTATTGTTTTAATGGCTGTGTTCCCATTGCTGGAAATAGCCGTGCACTTTTTTTTCAAAACAGGCATTCCAGCTTCCACAGGGTTTATCGCGCACTTTTTGTTATTCACTGCTCTTATCGCCGGGATGATCTGCACAAGAAATGAATCGCATCTTGCGATATCAATGGTACAGTATCTGCCGGAAGGTTCGATCAGAAATAAGTTAAATATTTTTTCCAATCTTATTTCTTCTTTTGTTTCTGTTTTAATCGCGTGGAGTTCAGTTTCATTTATCAAGATGGGTCTTGATACCAGTATGGTAGGTTTTGTTCCAAGACGCGTTCTCGCTTCAATTATACCGCTCGCTTTTTTCATTCTTGCCGTTCGTTTCGCCCGCAGAGCAAAACTTACAGGCTGGAAAATTGTTTTCCCCGTGATTGTAATTGTTTTAGGAACCGTTGCCGCTTTTCCCTCTATCGCGAAATTGATTTGGGGTTTTAATATGCCGGACGCGGTATTTACAATTTGCGATGTTTTTATGGATATTGCCTGGTATTCAAAAATCCCGCTTGTTGTTTTTCTTATTATCGCGGCGCTCGGCGGAATACCGCTGTTTATTATTTTAGGCGGACTTTCTCTTTTACTGCTTCAGGCTTCAGGCGGAGAACAGGATTCTGTCGCCGTTAACATTTATTTCGGACTTGTTAATCATAACATTATCGCGATTCCGCTGTTTACGATTGTCGGGTTTTTCCTTTCCGAGAGCAAAGCGGGGGAGCGGCTTGTTAATACATTCCGCAGTTTCTTCAGCTGGCTTCCCGGAGGAATCATAATAGTAACTGTTGTTATCTGCGCGTTTTTTACTTCGTTTACAGGAGCGTCCGGCGTTACGATTCTTGCGTTAGGCGGAATTCTTTACGCGATATTAAGCGATCATTTAAAATACCCGGAAAAATTTTCCATCGGGCTTTTAACATCTGTCGGCAGTATCGGCGTGCTTTTTCCGCCCAGCCTTGCGTTGATTTTAGTCGGAACTGTTATGCAGGTAAATATTCTGCATTTGTTTATGGGCGGAATAATACCGGGCATTCTTCTTGTTGTAGCAATGATTATTTTTGGTATTGTCATTTCCATAAAGGTAAAAATCCCTGTTGAAAAATTTGAATTTAAAAAGGCGATGATTTCTTTAAAAAATTCCAGTTTGGAAATTTTACTTCCTATATTTTTAATTATCGCGTATTTCAACGGGATTCTGGATCTGGTTCAGCTTGGAGCCGCGGCTGTTTTGTATATTTTTATTGCAGAAGTTTTTATCCACCGCGATATTAAATTAAAAGATATTAAGGGAATTTTCGATAAGGCGATGCCGATAATCGGCGGCGTGTTAATAATCCTTGCGCTTGCGAAAGCGTTTTCGTACTACATTATTGACACTCAGGCGCCGTCGAATGTCGCGGCGTGGATGCATACCGCTATTTCCTCAAAATGGGCTTTCCTTCTTCTTTTGAACGCCGCTCTTTTAATCATCGGCTTTGTTCTGGATATGTTCTCGGCGATACTTGTTGTGCTTCCGCTCATCATTCCGCTTGGGGAAATTTACGGAATAGATCCTGTGCATTTAGGAATTATTTTCCTTGTGAATCTCGAAGTAGGGTATATCACGCCTCCTGTCGGTCTAAACCTTTTCCTTTCTTCGTACCGTTTCCAAAAACCGTTTGTGGAGATTTGCAAATATGTTTCGCCATTCCTGCTCGTGCGGCTGGTGGTTGTGCTTTTGGTAACGTATCTTCCGTGGCTCAGCACATGGCTGGTTAAGCTTTTTAATTAGGATTTATTTTCTAGGAAAGCGCTTTCTTTTTAGCGAAATTGCTCATGTCGTAATTATTTAAATGATTGTCAAGGACGGCGAAGGTTTCAACAACTCCTAAATCATGGTCGATATAAAAACCATCGCCTGTTTTTGCGCCTAACATAAGCAAACCTTTCAGCAAAGGCGGAAGCTGTCCGACTGCTGTTTTTTTATTAACGCTTTCCTGATCAAGATATTTGTGATAATACGCGCTGGATTCTACGGGGCGCACCATTATATCTTCCGGCATCCGGTATTTGTAATGCAGATAACTTGCGGCTTGAATATACTTAAGAGGATCCAAACCCATAAAACTCATGGTTCCGATGATATATCTAAGTTTGTATTTTAACACATAGGATTTAATCCCGTCCCATAATAATTTTGTAACATAACTGCTGCGGTGGTTCGGGTGTAAAACCGCGCGGGAAATTTCACAAATTTCAAATTTATATTTTAACAAGTTGCTTAAATCGTATTTTAAAGTTATTTTGCAAAAATCGTCTTCTTTTTTAAAACGCATAAGGATGTAGCCGCCGACAAGCTCCGTTTTGCCTGTTTCGGGATCTGTGAAAAACGCGCATAATTGCGCCGTGTTTTTATCGTAATCCATGTTAAAATCGGTGACGCCTTCTTTTGCGTCATCCTTCTTGCCGGGATCGAATTCCAGAATTAAATACCTGTACCGCAAGTCCTGATAATCTTTTAGCTCTTTTTCGTTCTCGCAGAACCTTACAGTGTAATTTCCCATTGTAAGCGGCGTTATAAACTCGTCAAAAGCCATAAATTACAATGCAACTCCTTGTAAAAAAAGGTATTGCTTTACCATATCATGAATATGTGCGTAACTCTAGTACCCGTAACTGCCGTTTGTTATATTCTCTCTGATATTTTTAAGATGGTAGCCGCATATCATGTATTTCATTGCGTTTCCGCGCAGAGACATGTCCATTGTGTACTCTCCGTCGTCCATGTAAATCATCAGCCGGTTGTAGCTCTGTACGGACATATCCTTTAGCTTTTCTACCGCTAAATCTTTGCCGCAGATGCGGATTCTGTTATCGAATAATTCAACGGAGCCTTTTCCAAGAAGAATGTCTTTTTTGCTTTTTACCGCCTTCATTAAAATGACATTTTGATCGCTTAAAAGAGGTTTTTCCCTGTAGCTGCCGTAGTCGATTGTTTTTATATGCTCTAACTGCATTTTGCTCCATTCCAGTATGGTGTCCGGACAGTTTTGCGCATTGTTAATTTTATTAAAAAAACCGGTTCCGTTAATTTCCAGGCGCATCCCGCAGACATTGCAGAAGAATTCATTTCCTTCGGACATAAGTGTTTCCAATTTTTTACATTGAGGGCAATAGAATAAAACTCTTTCAAGATATTCCGCCTTGTATTTGCCGCGGTATTCGATTTTCTCCCGCGCGTTCCATTCAAATTCGTTTATATATAATTCCTTAATTAGAATTTCATCAAGCTGCTCGCCTGAAAGCGCCGCTAGTTCTTCAGGTTTTATAATTCTTGTTACGCCGGCGTACATTCTGCCCTTGTTGGGTTTGTTTTTCCAGCGCGGTTTTGTGTTGAAACCTCCGCGTAATTTTACAAGAACCGCTGGAACTCCCATTTTTTTAATTAATTTTCCGACGCCGGGTTTTAATGTGCATTCATCGCCGTAAAAACTGCGGTTGCCTGACACAAACATTCCAACGCAGCCGCCTTCTTTTATAATTGTAAACATTTTGATAATCGCCGAAGCGTCAGAGCTGCCCTTTGAAAATGGGATAGGGTGAGCCAGAACCTTCATCAGCCAGCTTTGAAGACCGTGGCGGAAAATTGAATTGCTTGCGATATAATTCATGGCGAATTTAAAACCTATTCCAACCGCGAATTGATCAAAAGATGTCTGATGATTGGCAAGAATTACGCATGGCCGCTGTATCCCCTTGCTTGTTTCATATTCAAATCTGAACCTGTATTTTTGCCATAAAATAGGAGTTAGTATAAATCTTAATATCGCGAAAATAGCGTTACTTGCTTTTTTTATATCATGCTTTTTCTTCATTAAGCCTCCTAAACTAAATCTATACATTACTTTATTGCATATAATTTATTTTTGTAAAGACCTGGGGAGCCATGAAAGCCTGCCGATTTTCCATTTGCAGCATATTTCTCCGTTTATGTTAACGGTTTTCCAAAACATATTGGCTATCGCGGCCGCTCGGAATGATATTTTCGGAAATGAATGAGAATAGATATTTTCATCCGAACCGTCACAATCCTGCTGTCCGCATGTTTTGGATGTAAGCCATGCACCGATTACCGCGGGGGTGATTTTTGTTTTTATTTTTTCGGATGTGTTTGTTATTACGGCTGTGTCAATTTCAATACTCAAGCGCGGGCCGAAGAGGGTTAGGCTGTTTTTATCTGATAAGAACAAGGCGCAGGCTGTTTCTGAGGTTTGGAATTTTTCTCCCGCGGCGGCTATTCTTATATTCCTGGCGGTTGTTTTTAATTCATCAGGGGTGAGGGGCTTTGCCAGTAAGGCGATTGGAGCTATATACGGGAAAGTATACACTCCTGTAAGACCGTTTTTAAATAATGCTTCTGTATATTTGCGGATTTCGCCTCTTGCATCGCGATGAGGCACCAGAACGAGAAAAACATGAGTCTTGAAATTATCGGTTTCCATATTTTCATTTCCATGATACAATGAATACGAGGGAAATTTCTATGAAATATAAAACAAAATTACTGGTAGAACGCTTTACGGAGATACTGTCTTCATGGAAAGGAGTTGAATGTATAACATTGAATGAAGCGGCTATGCAGGATACATTAGACCCGTATTTTGCTCTTATTCTGGATGTTTTTTGCTGCGCTTCCATTCCAAAAGCCGAAGATCGCTGCCGTCTTCTCGGCGATGATGTCGCAGCGTTTGAAAGCGCGGGGCAGAGCGAAAAAGACCGCTTTTTAATCGGCGACATTCCTGTCCGCCTTGAGTACAAAAAAACTAAAAAAATCGACGAACTTGTAAATATCGCCTGTTCAGATCATGAATCATTATGGTTCATAAAAGACTCGGGAACTTACGGCTTCTACAGGCTGGCAAACTGCGAAATTGTTTTTTCGCGCTCCGACTGGATACACGGTGTCAGAAAAAAACTTGAAAATATCGGGGATAAATACTGGAGCGAAATGCGCAGCACGGTTCAATCCAAGATGGAGCATTTTCTTTCAGATTTGGGAGCTGCCTGTTTTCAGGGTGACAGGTTCCATTACCTTATCGCTTCAGCAGGATTCATTAAAACCGCGTGCTTAACGCTTTTATGCATAAACAAACGCTTCGAGCCTTCGCACCGCGCGTATTACAAACAGGTAAGCGAGCTTCCAATTCTGCCGGGATCATTTTTAGCGGAATTTCAAACATTTTTGAATAACAGCTCCGACGACATGGATTCGCGCTTTTCACTTGCAAAACTGATAGCGCAAAAGATAGTGATGCTGTAGAATATATGTAATTAATTGTCAATTTTGTACTTGAAACATTCGGAAAATGTGTTAAGTTGCAATTAGAAACGGATTTGGCTCTGCATAAACCGGCTCTCTTTTTTTTGCATGTTCAAATGACATTGGTCTTGATCCCTCTGTGCCGGCTATATCCAATTTATCATGTAATATCTCAATCTCTTCTGACAGCTTTATACAACGCTTCTTTAGTTATCTCCGTCCAGATTGGTCTGCCGTGAGGGCAGCGCGGATCGGGTAACGCCAGAGCTTCTTTGCCGATTGCGAAAGCGGTTTCATTGTCGGGGTAATCGCCGTCTTTAATCGCCGCGCGGCAGCAGCATGTCGCAGCCCATCTTTTTGCCATATCTTCGCCGGCGGTCCGCAGTTCTAAAATTTCCTTAATAGTTTGAGCGTCACTCAGCCGCCAATCAGAGGGAAGAGCGTCGATGCGCCAGCCGTCTTCGTCTTTCTTAATCTCAATCCCAAGAGCGGATAATTCGTTTCGTTTTTCCATTAAAAAAGCGTCTTCGTCGTCGCTTTCGGTTGTAAAGGGAATGGGCGCGAGCAATTCCTGTTTGGGAACAGGCTCGTTTAAAAATTTATCATAAAGAATCCGCTCATGCGCCGCATGTTGATCTATTATATATAATCTGTCATTCCATTCGATTAATATGAATAGGTTAAATAGTCTTCCTACATAATTCATGGTTCCTTGTGAATTTGTTACAGAAGAGTTCTCGCTGAGACGCAGAGGCGCAGAGCTCGCAGAGTTGTAATTCGAAATTTTCTCGAACCCTACAGAACTGCGATTATTTTCATGATTTTTATTGTTATAAGAGAAAGAAAATTCTTCCCCTCTTCCTTCTCCCCCCTCTTCCCTTTGTGTCCTCCATGCCTCCGCCGAACCTTCGGTTCGAAGTTGGCGAGAGGATTCTCTATTCAACCCTTCCGCATCTTCGCGGGAGGTCTTTAAGTATAATTTATGAAAAAAAGCTTTAACCGTTCCTGAGACAACGTGATGAATTGCGCCTGAATCGCGGAAGCGCACTTCGCGTTTTGCAGGATGTATATTGAAATCCGCCAGAGACGGGTCGATTTCGATGTATACCGCGCCGATAGGGTGAACGCCGTTAGGGAACCATCCCTGAGAGCCGTATTCAACCGCCTGAATAAGCGAAAAATCCTGCACTCTTCTTCCATTCGCGAAAACAAATAGCTGCCTTCTGTCGTTTCTGTAAAGTTCCGGGCCGCCGATTACTATGACAGCGGAAAAACCGTCTCCTTGCGCGTTTATTTCGTGTAAAAAACAATCTTCCCCCGGCTGTAATAGCGCGGCGGCAAAGCGTTCTTTTTTGGTTGTTACCGCAGGCAGAAAATCTTTTAATTTGCCGTCTTGCAGATAACGGAAATTAACCGCGTTAAACGCAAGCGCCTTGTCGATAAAAGCCTGCCTGCAAAGACCGGCCTCACTTCCTTCTCTTTTTAAAAATTTCTTCCGCGCCGGAATACTCTCGAAAATATTTATAGCTCTTACAGTAGAACCTTTTGTTCTGCGCGTTTGTTCAATTCTCTGCGGATTACTTTCTGTAGGACCTGTATCAAGCCGCCATGCCTCTCTGCCGTCTGTGCTGGTAATTATTTCCAGACGCGAAACAGCGCAGGCGGCTGCAAGAGCTTCGCCGCGGAAGCCGAGACTTTTTGCGGTATCTAAATCATCGAGGGCGCGTATTTTGCTTGTCGCATGAGCCTCCGGGCATATTTCCAAATCTTCGCGCGGCATTCCGCTGCCGTCGTCTGTTACTTCAACTTTTTTACAGCCGCCTTCTTCAATAGATAATTCAATGTTTAAAGAGCCCGCGTCTATGGCGTTGTCTAAAAATTCACGCACGAGCGCGGCGGGGCGGTCAATTACTTCGCCTGCGGCGATACGCCTCGCTTCTTCAGGCGGTAAAATTTTTATACGCTGCACATTATTCCTCTGCGTTAAATAATTCCAAATCAGGCGATTCATCTATATCCGCTTGCGATGAGTTCATTAGAATTTCAATACGGTTCTCAATTTTTTCAAGGTCTCTCTCAAGCGCGCGCGCAAGACGTATCCCTTCCTCAAAAGCAGATAACGCTTCATCCAGGGGAATATCGGTTTTACGAATCTGTTCACCTAGTTTTTCAAGCCGCCCCAACCGTTCTTCAAAACTTTTTGTATTACTCTTCGCTGCTGCTGCGGCTGTCGTTGTCTTCTTCGCCATTTTATCTCCTTATATTTATATATCAGTGTTTTCTACCAATGCGGTAATTTTTCCTTTTAACGGTTTAATATTAAGCATTTCGCCTTTTTTTACATTTGCCGCGCTGCGCACAACCTTGCCCTTACTGTCTGTTACTACAGAGAAGCCTCTTTCCATGGCGGCTAACGGGCTTCCGGCTTCAATTACCGCAGCCGCAAGTTCTATCCTTTTTTTAAAATTGGAACTTAAATTTGATATTGCGATTATCAGATCTTCTTTCGCGTCATCAAGGCGGACAAGGCGCGGCTGTAAAATCGAACGGATACGGTATTCCATGTCCTGCAGATCAAAAGGTTTTAAAAGGAGCTTCGCTCTTTCAAGACGTGTGCGTATAACACTGTATAAATCTTGCGCAATTCGCCTGACGGAGTCGGGGATTAACTGAAGATTTTCGCTGACAAGTTCCGCTGCCGCCGAAGGAGTCGGCGCTCTTAAATCCGCTGAAAAATCACACAGAGCCCAATCGATTTCGTGGCCGACAGCGCTAACAACAGGAATTTTAGATTCCGCCACAGCGCGGACGACTTCTTCATCGGAAAATGGCAGTAAGTCCTCCAAAGAGCCGCCGCCCCTTCCAACGATTAAAACATCAGCCAGTTTCCATTGATTTGCCTGTTTTATCCGCGCGGCAATAATTGCGGCAGCTTCATCACCCTGTACGGGAGCCGGAAGAATTATAACCTTTACGCCGGAAGCCCTTCTTTGGAGTATATTTAAAATGTCGTGAACAGCCGCTCCCGTAGGAGAGCTTACAACACCGATAACGGCAGGGAAGCGCGGAAGCGCCCTCTTTCTTTCCGCGTCAAAGAGCCCTTCTTTCGCTAGTTTTTGTTTTCTTTTTTCGAGCAGCGCGAGGATTTCGCCAGCGCCTGCAATTTCCATTTCGTCGCAAACGATGGAATAAGTTCCTCTCGGAGCGTAAACAGAAAGACTCCCGCGCACACGCAGCAGCATCCCGTCTTTCGGCTCAAATGTTAAACCGCGCAGCTTGTTTTTAAACATTACAGCGTCAATTTTCGCTCCGGCGTCCTTTAAACTGAAATAAAGATGTCCTGAACTTGCCGGCCTGCAGTTAGAAATCTCGCCTTCGACGCATACAACGGAAAAAGAGCCTTCCAAGTTAAGGCGTATTTGTTCGGTTAATTCGCTAACGGATAAAGGCGCAGCCATTCGACAATTATAACGTGAAAATTGATGTCTTTCAATTGTAAGAGTTTGTATACCTATTCGCACAGACGGGGAAGCCTGCCTGCGGACAAAACATTTGGAGGAATCCGCCTTCGAGCCATCAAGCATATAAAATGAAGCAAGATTATTATTTTTCCAAGAAAGCGCAGTGCATTTTATATGCTTGACTTTCATTACCTCAAAGGGGGTTGTTGTTTCTTTACAAGTCTCTACGGCGGGGAATTCCAAAAGATTGTTTTCCCCGCAGGCAGGCTTCCCCGCCTATGCGGCTGGTATAAAAAATTCTCAATTATAATATGGAGAAAATATTCACCTTACAACATTGAACAAAAGCAATGCGTATTACGATTTAAAAAATCACCATTTTGTTAAAGCGTATGCACGATAATATATCTAAGCATACGCACTAAGAAAAATGTAATAATTTTATTTATGATGATTTATTTCTTCTAAAAAGGCTGCGCAGATTCGAATAACAATCTCAATTTCTGTCATACTATTTTTCTATTCCTATATCATTAAAGGAATAAACAAACCCGGCGTATATTTTAGACAAAAGCATAAAATCTTCAGTGATTTTTAGCGGTTTTACAGGCATATTTTTAACAGGTAATTCAAACCCGAGTTTTATCTGTAATGGCTGAGTTATCTGCCAATTGAATTGCGCTCCCGCGTACCATGCGCTTAATTCATCCGAATCAAGCAGAGTGCCTCTCCTATACTCGCTTTTGTAAATCTGATACCCTCCGAAAATGCTTCCTGAAACCCCGAAATTTTTCGCATAAAAATCCAATCCTGCGTTGAATTTTATAAGTGTATTGCTCACAATGAGATATTCATTCTTCTGCCTTGTAAGGTTTTTATAGTTCGCGGAAACGGATATAATGAAATTACCTATCCAAAAACCGGCCTTTGCTCCTGCTGTTTCCCTTGAATTTGCGCTAAAAAAGTCAAATTCGGCGCCAAGAGTGGATGATCCAGATATCGATACAAAGAAAATACCGGGAAAAGTCAGTTCTAATTCGCCGATTACCCCTATATCTGGGATTTCAAAGTCGTCGGTTACTCCTAAAAACGGGCCAAATTCAAATTTAAAGCGGTCTGTTCTTGATGTTAGCTTCACATCAAGGCTATTTTGCAGAATATTGTCTCTTACAAGATTAACATTTAGGAATATTGACTCGGTAACATCGTGTTTAAGGCTTAAATTCGCTAATCCATACGGATATGGCGTAAAAACTTCGCCTGTTTCGGTAAGCGCCCTTGTTTTATCAGGATGAAAGGTCATTCCGTTAAGCCCTGCGGTAATTTCAAGTTCTAAAGCGCCTAAAATACCAAAATTCACCAGTATAAATAATGCTGAACAAATATATTGTAAAAACAGCCGTTTCATGCTATATATTCTAACGCTTAGGGTTATAAAATGCAATTCAAGGATATTTTTTATGAAAGGTGTCTGTTTTATCAATATTATGGGGCAAATTCTTCCATAATTGCGTAATTCGTGGCTTGACTTTTGGACATTTTTGTTAGATTATTGATAATATGAGTGATTATCTTGATCCTAATAATGAAGAACTTCTCAAGGACTTTTTCAGTGAAGCGCAAATGCAGGTGGACCAGATGGAACAAAACGTTTTAGTTCTTGAAAACGAAGGCGCCAATAAAGACGCCGTGGACGAGATTTTCCGTGCTGCTCATACGCTCAAGGGCGGATCTGCAACCGTGGAAATGATGGAACTTTCACACTTCACCCATCTTGTTGAAGATGTTTTTGACGCTATCAGGTCAGACCAAATATCTGTAAACGGTGATGTTGTTGACGCGTTGCTTCAGGCAATTGACGTAATTAAAGCAATGCTTGATGAACGGATGAACGGCTCTGTTTATAAAGAAGATACATCCGCAATCGAAGGTAAGTTACGCGCATTGCTCGGACCGCAGGCAGCGAAAGCTCCCGCAAAAGCGCCCGTCAAGGCGCCGGCTCCGCCTCCCGCTGCTGCTGCGCCAGCTCCTGCAGCTTCTTCCGGCGGCTCTCTCTCCGAAAGAGATCTGGATGAACTCAGGGAATCTGTAGACGGCGGAATGCCGATTTACAGAGTTTCAGTTAAGTTTGATGAATCAAGTTTGATGAATACAGTCGGCGGCATTCAGGTTTACGCCGTTCTTAAAAGCTACGGAACAATTCTTAAAACAACGCCGGACTTTGAACAGCTTTATGCAGATAACTTTTTCCCGACAGTCGATTATTATATCGGGTCTAACGCGGATCCTCAGAAATTAAAAAAAGCTGTTATTCTTCCCGATGTCAGTTTAGATTCCAGCGTTACAAATATTTCCGACATGAAGCCTGCGGCGGCGGCAGCTCCCGCACCGGCTCCAAGACCAGCGGCGGCTCCAGCGCCTGCACCGGCAGCGGCTCCCGCAGCAGCGGCAGCTCCCGCGGCGGCAGCGCCTGCAGCGGCGGCAAAACCGGCAGCGGCTAAAACGGCAGCTTCGGAAAAAAGCGCCGAAGACGCAAAAAAAGCCGGCAAGGAAGCGGGCTCTGTTTTGCGCGTAGATTCAAAACGAATCGACGACCTTTTAAATCTTGTATCCGAAACTGTTATTACCAAAGCTACTTTCAACCAGATCAATATGCAGTTCGGAGGGCTTACGAATCAGCTTCGCGATATCGAAAATCAATACCGCGATAAAATTAAAAGCTTGTTCGATAGTCTGCCGGAATTTCTCGGACACATTCAGGAAGGCAAATCGATTAAAGATGTCCGCAAAGACATTAACGAAACATACGGTGATATTTTTACAATGTTCGACGGCTTCGAAACTGCGTTCAAAGGAAGCATCGCGAAGTTCCGCTCAACATCGCAGAACCTCGGGCGCATCACAGGCGAACTTCAGGAAGGCGTTATGCGCATCCGCATGGTTCCCATCAGCCAGATATTCAGCCGTTTCCCGCGTCTTGTGCGCGACCTTTCAAAATCGCTTAACAAAAAAATTAATTTGGTAATCGAAGGTGAAGACACAGAACTTGACAAAACAGTTGTCGATGATCTTCTCGATCCTATCATGCACTCTGTGCGTAACTCGATCGACCACGGTATTGAATCCTCGGAAGCCCGCAAAGCCGCAGGCAAGCCCGAAGAAGGCACTGTTCTTCTAAAAGCCGCCAACGAAGGCAACATGATTGTTATCGAAATCGGCGACGACGGCAAAGGTATCGATGTTGAAGCAGTCAAGGCAAAAGCCGTGGAACGCGGTTTAATCAGCCCGAACAAGGTTCTTACAGATGTCGAAGCTTTCAACCTTATTTTTGAACCCGGTTTCTCCACCGCGAAATCAATTACAGCAATTTCAGGGCGCGGCGTAGGCCTCGATGTAGTGCGCCGTCAGATTGACGCTCTTAACGGTACTGTTACCGTTACTTCGGAACACGGCAAGGGCACCAAGTTTATAATTAAACTGCCTCTTACTTTGGCGATTATTCAGGGCTTGTTGGTCAGAGTCGGACCCGAGATTTATTCCATACCGATTACATCGGTTATCGAAAGTTTGCGCATCAAGCCGGAAGAAATCAAAAAGATAGACAACTACGAAGTTTTCAATATCAGAAGCGATGTTGTTTCGCTGTTACGGCTTAACCGCCTGTTTGGAATCAGAACAGAGGAAGAGCAGGATTATCACTTCATTGTAATTGTCGGTACGGCAGAGAAAAAGATGGGCTTCATGGTAGACAGCTTAATCGGCGAAGAAGATGTTGTTATCAAACCTCTGCGGGATCAATTTACAAACTCTCCGGGCATTGCCGGAGCTTCAATATTGGGAGACGGATCGGTTTCTCTCATTATCGATGTAAGCCAGCTCCTTGAGTTGGGACTCAAAAAAGAAATGGAGCAGCGCCGAATCCGCGAAGCTTCTGTAGGCGGAAGGTAATATATGGCAACGAATGCGGTAGTCAGAGATTTAGAACAAGTAAACGCCGATTTACAGGAACAAAAAGAACGCGTAGAGAATGTCGATTTTAAAATGGTCACTTTCTCTCTTGCCGGAAAAGATTACGGCGTAGATATCATGAATGTAAAAGAAATTGCGAAAGCCGATAAATTTACTTATGTGCCCAATGCGGCATCTTTCATCCGCGGCGTTTACAATTTACGCGGCGATATTATCCCGATTATAGACCTTAGGCTTTTCTTTCATTTGCCTGTAGACAAGAGAAACGACAGTCTTGAAAACATGCTTATCCTTCATATTAACGATCAAGTTTACGGAACAATCGTAGATAAAATCGATAAGGTTGTCGGAATCCAAAAAGACACGATCCAGCCGCCGCACCCGATCTTCGGCGATATCAACATTAAATTTATAAGCGGCGTTGTGGAGAAAGAAGGTTCCCTTTATGTAATCCTGGACGTAATCCGCATCTTTACAGTCAGCGACGATGATAAAAAATCTCGCGGCGGGGTCGGCGACAACGAATATTATGTCCCTCCGCCTCAATCTTCGGATCCGATTGCAGCCCAGCGCGCCGCCGCAAACTCGGCAATCGGCTTTATCGAGGAGAGCCTTTTAGCTTTAAAGCGCTTTGCCGTTTCTACCGTAAACGACAAATGGCTGCATACCCGTTTCTCCGAATGGAGCGCAGGCCGCTCAGGCGATTCTTTACAGCTAAAAACAGCCTCGGAAGCCGAAGAATTCCTCTCAACTTTCCCGTCTCCGTACGCAGGAGAGTTCTGGGGCGAGTCCTACGCCAATGCCATTAAAAAGATACTTCCCGACATTCCATCCGGGGTTGTCAATGTTTGGAATATTGGCGCCGGAAAGGGCTATGAAACTTATTCGTTTGCGTGTATACTGAAGTCAAGGTATCCGGAAGCTCATATAAAGATATGGGCAAACGATAACGATATCATGGCTGTTTCGCAGGCGCCGAACATGATGTTTGAATTGGAAGAATTACCTGAATATTGCCGTCAATATACGGTGCACGGTACAAAGGGTTATTCTTTCAGTCCGGCTATAAAGGACTCGATTGTTTTCGAATATCATGATATAACTAATGAGAACACCTTGCCGGAGGTTAATTTGATCCTTGCAAGGGATATCATTTCGTACCTGCCTGCGCCGGAACAGGCCAAGCTGATAGCGGATTTCGCCGAAAAGCTGAAAAACCGCGGAATTGTCTTCTTAGGCAGGAACGAAGAAATTGCAGATTCAAATTGGCAGTCGGTAGCCGACGACCCTGTTTCTGCGTTTATGTTTAACGGGTAATATAGAAAGCTGCATATATGCGGCAGAAGCATAAAATGATTTAAGGAGTGTATTATGAGAGTCGAGTATATCAACCCTTTCGTAGAGTCCGCTTTTGGTGTATTAAAAGAGGTGTTGAATTCCGATGTAAAGCGCGGTGAAATTTACCTCAAGCCTACCTCAATGTCTATAATGGGCGTGGCCGCACTCGTCGGTCTTGCAGGAGATGTAGAAGGGCGCGTACTTTTCGATATGACTAAGGATACCGCTTTGCATGTCGCCGGCGCAATGAACGGTGAAAATTTCACAGCTCTGGATGAGCTTGCCAAAGCAACCATTCAGGAACTTGCAAACATGATTACCGCCCAGGCGGTAACCAAGCTGCACGATCTTGGTTTCAAATTTGACCTTACCCCGCCTGCGCTTTTTACCGGCGACAATATGGAAGTTTCTACCAACCTCGGCGAAGTGGAAGCCCTTATTGTTCCGATGGAACTCGGCGCAAACGGAAAGATCGAAGTAAACGTCGCTATCCGCGAAAGAGTAAAATAAGTTTTATTTTATTTCAAACCTCGGCCGCATGACATCAAAGCCATGCGGTCAAAATTTTTTGTGGAGGTAGTGACTAAATAACTTATATAAAAGTAACACGGGCGGTTAGCTCAGTTGGTTAGAGCACTAGCTCGACACGCTAGGGGTCACAAGTTCAAGTCTTGTATCGCCCATTTTTATTTGTCCAGTACATATGAAAAAAATATTTATATTACTGTTTTTTTTTATCGCCGCGAATATTTTTGCCCAGAGCGGTCTTAGAATAACGGTCGAAGGCAACAGCACAGGCCTTACTATTACAGGTTCTGAAGGCAGAGCAACAACGCTTTCAATCCCTGAAACTATCGACGGCAAAAATGTTACAATGATAAGCGACGGCGCTTTTATCGGCAAAGGTTTAAGAGAAGTTTCAATTCCCGATTCCGTTACAGTAATCGGCGACGGCGCGTTTTCGTATAACAGGCTTACAACTTTAACAATCGGAAATAATGTAACCAAAATAGGAAGAGGGGCGTTTACAAGCAACAGGCTGTCAAGCGTAACATTGGGCACAAGCATTGCGATAATCGGCAAAGGCGCGTTTTCCAATAATCAGATAGGAGAAATAACCCTTCCGGCTTCTGTTACAGAAATTGACGATTACGCGTTTTTTAATAATAAAATAAAAAGTATAGAAATCCCGGCTAATGTAACATTGATAGGGGAAGGCGCGTTTTCGGGTAACAAGCTTACAAGCGTTGAAGTCGGCTCCAGCGTGACCACAATCAGAGCCGGCGCGTTTTATAACAATTTTATAACAAGCGTTACTATTCCGTCTTCGCTTCAGAATCTCGGAGACCGCGCTTTTGACGCGCGTTCTTCCGACGGCCGCATCAGGAGCAATATTGTTTTTACAGACGCAAGCGGCAATGTCCTTTACACTACAGCGAATAATTTTGACGCTTTTTTCGAATCCAACGGAAAAAAGCCGGGAAAGTATTCGCTTACAGACGGCAACTGGAAGATGGAATAGGCTGCCTGTTATTTAAAAAACAGATGTTCAATTAATATTTTAATACCGAGAGCGATTAAAATTATTCCGCCTGCAAGTTCCGCTTTGGATTTAAATTTTGCTCCGAAGATATTTCCGATTTTCACGCCGGCTGTAGAAATGCAGAATGTTGTAAAACCGATTATCGCGATAGAGATATAAATATTAATTTTGAAAAACGCGAATGTTACGCCGACTGCCAAAGCGTCTATGCTTGTTGCGACTGCAAGAAGAAGCATATTTAAAAAAGTGAATTTGTTTGTGTCTGATTTATCTTCGTGTTTGGAGAAACTGTCCGCGATCATTTTTCCCCCGATAAAACCAAGCAGAACAAACGCAACCCAGTGTTCAAACATACTAATTTTATCTGCAAACAAAGTACCTGCGAAAAAGCCGATTAAAGGCATTAACGCTTGAAAAAAGCCGAAGTAAAGTCCCGGGATTAAATACTGTTTAAACGACGGCTTTTCAACAGACAGCCCCAGCGTGATAGAAACGGCGAAAGCGTCCATCGAAAGACCGATTGCAATTAAAATGATTTCTATGTAACTCATTTGCTTTTACCGTCTTCGCGCTCGATTGTTTTCATATATTAAGTATTATATGATATGAATATATGACTGACAACACCCGAAAAATTATCGAGCAGATTCTTGCGGTGCCGAAAGGAAAGGTTTGCAGTTACCGCGATATTGCGTTAAAAGCGGGTATCCCCAATGGAGCGCGGCAGACTGTAAGGACGCTTCATTCAATGTCTGAGAAGTTCAATCTGCCATGGTACAGAATTATCCGCTCTGACGGCACAATTGGATTGGAAGGGGAGGGCATGGTGTTACAGGTAAAACTCTTAAAAAAAGATGGTGTTAAGGTTTCTAAAGATGGAAAAGTGGATATGGAGCAGTTTGGGTGGTAGGATAAATGGAGATTGTTTTAAATTATGGCGCTAATATTGTTTTGGATTAAAATAGCGATAATGCGAATTATTACTTCGAGCAAATATAATAATAGAATTGTTTATACAAGATAATTTTTAAAACAGGCTTTTTTGAATAATGTTTTATTGATTATATTTAATGTCATCGTATTTATTTCAATGCCAGATAACAGATATTTTATTTTAATCTGTGAGTTAGCAATATTTTCCGTGTTTTTATCCTTTTTAATAATGTATTTAAAATACAATGCTGTTAATAAAAAATGTAAATTTCAGAAACAGAAGAATTGATTCGCTTTCTAGAAGTTGATAAATATATACATAAACAGTTTAATCAATGTTCTTCCGGGATGAAAAAGAAGGTTCAAATTGTTATAAGCCTTATAGGAGATATTGATACAATTATATGGGATGAGCCGAATAATGGTCTTGATGTTGTTTCAAATATTAAAATTAAAAATCTTTTGAAATATTACAGAGATAATAATAAAATAATACTTTTTTCAAGCCATGTAATTGAGTTCCTTGAAAATTTCACAGATGTCTGTGTCCTGTTAAATGAAGGAGAAGTTATTGAAAATAAAGAAATGCAAGAAGGCGAGTAGTTAGAAAAATTATTTATTAACAGGCTGCCTCAGAATGATTTACAGTTTAATTTTAAATAACCTTGCTTTATTACAAATTTAATAATATCATATTTATAACGGAATCAAATTGTGGAGAATAACAGTTTTTACAGAAAAAGAGACGGCGTTAAGAATTTTTTTCTTCTCATATTGCAGCGTTTGTGGCTTACATTGGAGCTGTTTAATAAAAACGGGCTGATGAATCACGCTGCAGCCTGTGCTTATGGGTTCCTTTTGTCTGCGGCCCCGGCGCTGCTTTTTATTTCATTTGTTGTTTCCCGTATTCTTTCTGTGCCTCCCGAAGTGTTGGAATCCATGCTTGGGCAAATAGACTTTCTTTTCGGCGTTTTCGACGCTAAAAATCTTGTTATCAATTTTTTAAGTTTTTCCAATTCTGGGGTTGCAGGATTAATTTCTGTTCTTGTTATTTTTTGGGCTACAAGGCTTTGCGCTCTTTCGATCCAGCGCGGCCTTGGAGTGGTCTTTTCAGGCGCTCGTTCTATTTTAAAGGATAATATTTTTACGCTTGGATTGGGGCTGCTTGCCATGTTTGTTATTATTATCGCTCTTATTGGATTAAGAGCGGGTATTATTTTATTAAATTCCGTAGAGTTCATGTCGGATATAGCCATTGCGCCTGTTTTAATAATCGCCGCAAGAATCTTTTTTATGTTCAGCCTTGCGCTGCTTGCTATGGCGGCTTATCGTTTTTATCCTGTTAGGCATCCAAGATTTAAATATATAGTAGTCGGAGTTCTTGCATGTATAATTTTATATCAGATTTTTGCGGCTGGTTTTGCAATGATTATCAGTCCGGACAGATATAATCTTCTTTACGGAACCCTGGGGAGGTTGTTTCTTTTTCTTGTTAATATTTATTTCTTTTTTGTTTTTTTCTTTTTCGGCGGACAGTTAATAAATATCCTTGATTTTTCCGACGCCATGCTTTTTATCCGCTTGAGACAGGTATATTCAGAAGGTTCGCAGCCTAAAACATTATTTGACAAACTTTTCGCGACGCTTACAAAGCCGCTTAAAAAATACCATATGCTTTATAAAAAAGGAGATCCGATTTTTACAATAAACAGCCAGGGAAAAGAAGTGTATTACATACTTTCCGGCAAGGCTGGGGTTTACCTTGATAATGAATTTAAAAACAGAATCTCAGTTGTTAATGAACATAACTTTTTCGGCGAGATGGCTTCCATTACTCTGGATGAAAGGGCGGCTTCTATAAAAGCAGAGACAGATATTTCTGTTTTAATCCTTCCGCCGGCTCTTTTCAGCGTTATCCTTCATCTTGATCCAAAAATCGATCAGAGCCTTATTAAAATTTTATCACAGCAGATAAAAACCATTAACCAGCAGATGCAATCTAATTAGTTTAATTACGCGTTTTTGGTATACGCTTTTTTAGTACAATTTCTTTATTTCTTTGTACCGGTAACAATCAGTTATATGATCATTTATTATGCCTGTTGCCTGTAAATGTGAATATATAATCACACTGCCAAGAAATTTAAAACCTCTTTTTTTCAAGTCTGCCGATATTGTATCGGATAACTCTGATCTGGGAGGTATTTCGTTAATCGCTTTCCATTTTCCGACAATAGGTTTCCCTTTTGTAAAACTCCAAATATAATCAGAAAAACTGCCGAACTCTTTTTGTATTTCTAAAAAATGCTTTGCGTTGTTAATAGAAGCTTCTATTTTTAACCGGTTTCTGACTATTCCCGCATTAGCAAGAAGTTTCGCCTTCTTTGCTTCTGTATACCGCGCGATTTTTTTCGGATCAAAATTGTCATACGCTTTTCTGTAATTTTCTCTTTTGTTTAAAATTGTTATCCAGCTCAATCCCGCCTGCGCCGATTCAAGCACTAGAAACTCAAAATGTTTTTGGTCGTCATGTACAGGAACACCCCATTCTTCATCATGATATTTGGTATACAATTCTGTGCTTTCGCACCATTGACAGCGTTTCATGTTTTTATTATACGTCTGTTAAGTTAAAACATCAAGAGTATAAAAAACATAATATATTTATGAACATTTTTAATCATTTTTAATTAAAAAAATTCTTTAAAAATTATTTTACAGCTGCTCCGCGCATCAGCCTGTCGTTAATCGCCTCTCCAAGCCCTTGCTGCGGCGCAGAGTGCGCGATGATCTGGGAGACATTAGAGTTGTCGATCTCGTGGAGGGTTTCAAAAAGATTGGAAGCAGCTTCTACAAGATTGCCGGTTTCGGAAAGAACTCTAATAACAGCTTCTTTTAATGGCTTTTGCGTTTTCTGCCACGCGTCTCTTGTTGACCCATCAAAAAATAAAAGAGCTATTTTCTCTTTTTCGGCGCAGAAAGAAGCATCTGGCTGTTTAATAATTTCATCTCGGTTAAATACTTTAAGAGGCGTTTTCGGCGAATAATGGCTTTTCATCTGCCCCGGTGAAGTAAGGCCTTGTTCTTCCGCTGCTTCATTCGCATTATTCTCGGTTTCTACTGTGCCAATTAATTTTTCTATCGCCTCTCTTGGCGTGCCGCCGGGACGAAGGATTTTTATCTCCCCGCCTGTTAAATCCAGCACAGTGGATTCAAGACCTATTTGCGAAGCGCCGCCGTCAAGAATTAAATCAATTTTACCGCCGAGCCCGTCTTTCACGTGCTCCGCCCTTGTCGGGCTAAGGCTGCCAAAAGGGTTCGCGCTTGGAGCCGCGATTGCCGTGCCTGAAAGGGAGATCAATTTTTGAGCGGCTTCGTTTGAGGGGAAGCGGATTGCCGCAGTCTGCAAACCAGCCGTGGCGATACCGGGTATTTTTTCATTTTTCGGCATAACAATGGAAAGCGGCCCCGGCCAAAGGTTGTCCGCAAGCAGAAATAGTTTTTTGCGCGTATCTTCGCTTAGGAGAGAAAGATTGGCGACCTTTTCCAGATAATCTATAGAAGCGATATGTATTATTAAAGGATCAAAGTGAGGCCTGTTTTTAACTTCAAAAACTTTTGCAAGCGCCTGCGGATTGAACGCGTCCGCGCCAAGCCCGTAAACTGTTTCCGTAGGGAATGCTACAAGCCCGCCGCTTTTGATTATGTCAGCACCTTTTTTAAGGGATTCATTTGTTACAGGTAATAAAGCCATATTTCTTCCGTCTTGTTTGATTATCTCATATAAACATCGCCATATAAAGCGGATAATAAATTACGCCGTTAACGCTCGTTTCCGTGTTGTATTTGCTTAAAACGATACGTCTGTTCAGTTTTACTTCATTGCAGATATTGTCTAAAGAAGCGTGAGATTTATAATTTTTGCCCGATTTTACTTCAATTACAGAAATGCCGTTATTTTCCGCAAATACAAAATCAATTTCAGCGCGGCTTTTTTTATCATAGTAGTAAAGCGGGATATTTTTTTTCGCAAGTTCTGAAGCTGCCGCATTTTCCGTTATTCCGCCCTCGTTTATTTCGATATTGCCGTTTAAAAGTTCGCTTTGAATGCCTCTCATTCCCATAGCGCATAACAACCCGGAGTCGAGCATATACAATTTATACAGATTTCGTTTCTCGTTAAATCTAAGCGGCGTTTCAAGGGATGTTACATTGAAGCAATTAAGCGCAATACCGGCTTCGGTAAGCCACATCGACGCATTTTCGTACTTTTTGGCGGATGTTCCCTTTTTTAAATCGGCAAGTATAAAACGCTTGTTCTTTTTACTCAATTGTTCGGGTATCGCGTCAAACATTTTTTTTGCCAGTATTTTTTCCCTGTCCGCGTACTTTGAAATATCATCCCGATAACTGTCGAGTATGCTTGTTTGAACTTTCAATGTTTTGGAAAAATCATCGTTTTCTATATACGCGCTTACTGCGGCGGGCATTCCGCCTGTAATCAGATATTCTCTGTATGCTTTCATGATTTGATTATGGAGAAAATCATCCACAGCCGTTACTTCGTTATAGGCTTCGCGCAGTTTATTTATAACCTCGGGCGTTATGCCTTTTGCCCACAAAAATTCCTCAAAGTCCAGAGGATACATGGAAGCCTGTTCTTCATAGCCGACAGGGTAGGATGAAACGTCTTTATACCCAATCCCCAAAAGAGAGCCTGATTCGATATAATCGAAGCGTCCGTCTTCCACAAGGAATTTTATCGCTGTGCGCGCCTGCGGGCAGCTCTGTACTTCATCAAAAAATATCAATGTGCGGCCGTCTTCAAAAGGCCCCATACCCATTGCCGAAAGGTTTAGGATGATCGTCCTTGCATCCAGGTCTTCCTCAAATACCTTTTTAACAGACGGTTGTTTTTCGAAATTTATCTCGATAAAGTTCTTGTAATTCGCCTTAGCAAACTCCCTGATTATGAAGGTTTTTCCAACCTGCCTTGCTCCCTTTATCAGCAGAGCAGGCTTATTTTTGATATTTTTCCACCCAATCAGGCGGTTTATCATCTTTCTCTTGAGCATATAAAATCTCTATAATAATATTATAACTCAATTTCAACTTATTGCAATGTAAAAAGGGTTAAATTCGCAACTTATTGCAATGTAAAAAGGGTTAAATTCGCAACTTATTGCAATGTAAAATAGGTCAAATTCGCAACTTATTGCAATGTAAAAAGGGTTAATTTCGCAACTTATTGCAGAATAAAAAGGGTTAAATTTAATACTTATTGCATATTATAATTATTTAATAATAATAATTTTCAATTTTTTTACTCAGCTACTTGCCAACTACGCTGTATATGGTGTACACTCTAACCCACAACGCTATTAGTGTGGTCATGTGTTAATTTATGCCCTCTTCTGAGGCAGATACTAAAAAAAGGGATTTGTGGATGAAAGTTCAACGGTTTTTTACCGACTGCGAAAGCGGTCCGTATTTTGATATTGTCTGGGAACGGCGCAAGAGCGAGATCCGAAATCCCAACGGTAAGGCGATTTTTTCCGAAGATACAGTGGTCGTTCCGGCGTTTTGGAGCCAGATCGCAGCTGATATTATCGCCCAAAAGTACTTCCGTAAGGCCGGAGTGCCCAAAGAAAAGATTTATGATTGGAAAAGATGGGCAAAAATCGGCAATAATCCCGAAGATCCGGGGAATTCCCTGCCTGAAGACGGCGCGGAACACGATTCACGGCAGGTTTTTCACCGTCTTGCCTTCACTTGGCTTGAATGGGGCAGGCAAAATAACTATTTTGACACTCAGGAAGACGAAAATGCCTTCTACGACGAGACTTGTTACATGCTCGCCCACCAGTTTGCGGCTCCGAACAGCCCTCAATGGTTCAATACCGGTATGTACTCGGTATATGGGATCGACGGACCGGCTCAGGGGCATTATTATTTCGACATTGATAAGGGAAAAGTCGTAAGATCCGACAGCGCCTACAAACGCCCTCAGCCCCATGCCTGTTTTATTCTTTCAATAGATGATGATTTAGTAAACGAAGGCGGCATCATGGACCTCATGACCCGCGAAGCCCGTCTTTTTAAATACGGTTCCGGAACAGGTTCCAATTTTTCCCGTATCCGCGGAATGAACGAGAATCTTTCAGGCGGCGGCGTTTCATCAGGTCTTTTGTCGTTTTTAAGAATCGGCGACCGTTCGGCGTCTGCGATTAAATCCGGCGGCACAACCCGCAGAGCGGCCAAGATGGTAACCCTCGATATCGACCACCCCGATGTTGAAAAGTACATCGGCTGGAAAGCCGGAGAAGAGCATAAAGTCGCCTCGATGGTAACCGGCTCTTTGATTCTTAAAAAACACGTTGACGCAATTAAGCGCGCTCTTTCAGGATTCCGCGGACCCGAGGATGATAAATTCAATGCTGAAAAAAATCACGAGCTCGCGATAGTTCTCCGCGCGGCGTTAGGTGATAAAATTCCGCCTTCCTACCTTTACCAGCAGCTTCGCCGTCTTGAACAAGGCGACGACGAAGTTGATGTTTCGCAGTATTCAACAGCGTGGGACGATGAAGCGTACAACACGGTTTCAGGTCAGAGTTCAAATAACAGCCTCCGCTTAAGCGATGATTTTATGCGCGCTGTGTTAAACGATACAGAATGGGAACTTAAAAGCCGCGTAGGCGGAGAAACTGTAAAAACTGTTAAGGCAAGAAAGATTTGGAACGATATCGCCAAGACTAGCTGGCAATGCGCCGACCCCGGGTTACAGTATCACACAACAATTAACGACTGGCACACATGCCCCGCAGGCGGCGAGATACGCGCTTCCAACCCGTGCTCTGAATACATGTTCCTTGATGACACGGCTTGTAACTTAGCTTCGATAAATCTTGCTCACTTTTACGACAAACGCAAAAAAGAATTTGATGTTGACGGATATATCCACGCGATTGATATCTGGACAACAATTTTGGAAATCTCCGTTGTGATGGCGCAGTTTCCGTCTCCGCGTATCGCCGAGCTTTCATATCAATACCGCACCCTCGGGCTTGGTTACGCCAATTTAGGAACCCTCCTTATGGTCATGGGTCTTGCATATGATTCAGATCAGGGCAGGGCGGTAGCCGGAGCTCTTTCGGCTCTTCTTTCAGGCGAAGCGTACGCGCAATCAGCGCGCATGGCGTCGGAACACGGCGCGTTTATGCACTACGGCGAAAATGCAGATAACATGCTGCGCGTTATCCGCAACCACAGACGCGCTGTTAACAATGCCGCTGACAGCGAATATGAAAATCTTCACACATCGCCGAGAGGAATTGATCCGGCGCATTGCCCCGCTTATCTTTTGAATGCGGCGAAATCAGCGTGGGACAGAGCGCTTGATTTGGGGAAGGCGCACGGTTACCGTAACGCGCAAGTTACAGCAATCGCTCCGACGGGGACAATCGGCCTTTTAATGGACTGTGACACAACAGGCATTGAGCCTGATTTCGCTCTTGTTAAATTTAAAAAACTTGCAGGCGGCGGCTATTTTAAAATTATTAACCAATCGGTGCCGCCGGCTCTTGAAAGCCTTGGTTATCAGCCGCAGGCAATCGAAGAAATTGTCGCCTACGCGATGGGAAGAAAAACCATAAGCGGCGCTCCGGCGATCAGCCACGAAACTCTTAAAGACAAAGGTTTTACCCCGGAGGCAATCGCAGCTGTGGAAGATGCCGTAAAAACAGCTCTTAGTTTTGAGGGCGTTTTTAATCCGTATGTGCTTGGAAAAAGATTTGTGGAAGATGAATTAAAAGTTCCTGAAAGCACCTGGTCGCTTCCGGGTTTCAGCCTTCTTAAACATCTTGGTTTCAGCGGTCAGGATATCGAAGACGCTGAGCTTTTTGCCTGCGGCACAATGGGACTTGAAGGCGCTCCGGGTCTTAAAAAAGATCATTACGCGGTGTTTGATACAGCCGCTCCTTCAGGAAAAAAAGGAAAACGCTCCATTTCGTGGACTGCGCACATCGGCATGATGGCGGCTGTGCAGCCGTTTATTTCCGGGGCGATTTCCAAAACTATTAATATGCCCAATTCAGCCAATTACGACGATGTAAAAGGCGCTTATATGCTCTCATGGAAAAACGGTTTAAAAGCTGTCGCTCTTTACCGCGACGGTTCAAAACTTTCGCAGCCTTTAAACACTTTCGCTCCGGGAACCGATCCGTTAGCAGACACTATTCTTAAGGTTGAAAAGGGATTGGAATTGCCGTCTTCGGTTCCGGATCGCAAGAAAATGGCAAGCGTCCGCGGGCTTAGAAAGCCTCTGCCGAACCGCAGAATGGGTTACACCCAAAAAGCGAAAATCGGCGGACATTCAATATTTATTAGAACCGGCGAGTTTGAAGACGGAAGCCTCGGGGAAATATTTCTTGATATGCAAAAGGAAGGATCGGCGTTCAGAAGCCTTTTAAACAGTTTCGCGATTACCGTTTCTCTCGGTCTTCAGTACGGCGTGCCTCTGGAAGAATATGTTGACGCGTTTACATTCAGCCGCTTTGAACCGAACGGTTTGGTTCAGGGCCATGATTATGTGAAAATGGCGACCAGCGTTATCGATTATGTTTTCCGCGACCTTGCCATCAGTTATCTGAAACGCAATGATTTAGGGCAGGTAAAACCCGAAGATCTGATTGCCACAGGGACAAAGAGCGAAGCGGACGCCGCGGATCCAAAACCGCGCGGAGAAAAAAACAGCGCAGGTTTCAGGCCGAACAGCGTAACAGTCCCCATAGTTCCTAAACAGCAGGGGCAGGGCGCTTCAGGCAGTTCCGCAAATGTTATTAAAGGGCAAACCTCATCACCGATGGGGCTCCACGCGCAGTCCGCCTCTTCGCCGCAGGCGCAAGTTGCTGTAATGGAAGCGTATCCGCAGGAAAGCGAAGTAATAAAGATTGTTCAGGCCCGCATTAAAGGCTATGAAGGAGATCCGTGTTCTTCATGCGGTTCTTTCACGCTTGTAAGAAACGGCACCTGCATGAAATGCGACACCTGCGGCGGAACAACAGGCTGCTCTTAATACTTTAAGTGAACCTTTTTTACGCGGCATTCATACCTGGTTTACAGGATTTTATCGCTGAAGTAATTAAAGAGCGTCTTTCTGATGTAAAACTTCTCAAGTTATTAGACGGCGCGGTTCTTTTTGAAACTGAAACAAGTTACGATAAATTAAATTTTCTCTGTTTTAATAATATTTTCGCGGTAATAAATTTTTCAGAAGGGAATCATGCAAAGAACGCAAAGATTCGCAAAGAACGCAAAGGAGATGAAAATATTTATACCGCTGAGATTGAAAATCATATTAAATATTTTATTAAAGAAAGTAACTCTTCTCCCTTAAAAACTCAGTGTAACTCCGTGTTTAATATTAGAACGATTGCTGATAATAGCAGCAATATTAAGACATTCAGAATTATTGTTTCAAACGAAAATGTTCCGGCGGCAATTGACGAAAAACTTCGCGCACAAGCGGAGAAACAAATTGCGCGGCTTTCCGGTTTAAAAGTTAACCGCGCGCTTTGCGATACCGAGTTTTGGTTTCTGCGCCGGAATGAAGGGTTTTCTGTTTTTATGAAGCGTTTAACATTGCGTTCTTCCTGGGAAAAAACGCTTCATAAAGGAGAGCTGCCGCCTCCTCTTGCATGGATATTATGCCGCATGGCAAATCTTTCGCACAACGATACTGTGCTTGATCCATTCTGCGGTTACGGTTCAATTCCAGAGGCCGCGCTTAAATATTTTCACATAACTAATTTTATTGCCTGCGATAATAACAGGGAAGCGTTTAAATATACAAGCGAAAGATTTAATAAACGCAAAAGCGGCGCAGTTACTCTTCATAATACAGATTTTATTAAATTGCCTTCATTGATCAAAGAGAAAACCGCTGACGTTATTGTAACTGATCCGCCGTGGGGGCATTACGAAGAAATTGATAAAAACGGTTTCCTTGTTAAAATGTTTGATGTTTTTAACAAATTGCTGAAAGACGGCGGGCGTGTTGTGCTGCTGTATGCTCACGATGATAATTTTCAAAAATCAATTCCTGAATGTTTTAAAATACAATCACAAATTAATATACTCCTGTCCGGTAAAAAAGCGGTTATATATTCGTTAAAAAAGAGTTATTAATTACGTAGAGTTTCAGGCATTGACTTTTGTCCGTAAGATGGTATATTAAAAAATTATGGCGGAAAAGACAGATATTTCTTTAGTGATCCCCTGCTTTAATGAAGATGAAGCCATACCGCTATTTTATGAAGAAATTATAAAAATAATATTACCGCTAAACAGAGAATTTGAAATTATTTTTGTGGATGACGGCTCAAAAGACAATACACTTGAAATATTAAGGAAGCTATCGGACACAGACATACGGATACATTACATTTCATTTTCGCGGAATTTCGGAAAAGAAGCCGCAATGCTTGCTGGATTGCAAACAGCGCAGGGGAATTATATCGCGATTATGGACGCAGACGGACAGGATCCGCCCGCTTTAATTCCTGATATGCTGGAAGCGGTGACTTCAGGCGAATATGATTGCGCGGGGACAAGACGCGTATGCCGTAAAGGAGAGCCGCCATTACGTTCATTTTTCGCGCGGCGTTTTTATTCGATTATGAAAAAAATCGCCGAAGTGGAAATTGAAAGCGGCGCAAGAGATTTTCGTTTAATGAACAGAAAATATTTGGATGCGCTTTTAACATTGCAGGAGCGAAACAGATTTTCCAAAGGTATTTTTCCATGGATTGGTTTTAAAATAAAATGGTTTGAATATGAAAATGTTGAACGCAAAAAAGGAAAAACAAAATGGTCGTTCTGGAAACTGTTTTTTTATTCTATCGACGGAATAATCGCTTTTTCTTCAAAACCGTTAGCCATTGCGTCTATCACGGGAATTTTATTTTTTATAGCGGCAATTTTAATTATTATTTTTATAATCGTAAGAAGACTTGTTTGGGGTGATCCTGTCAGCGGATGGGCGTCAACAGTTTGTATTATTTTATTTTGCTCAGGAATTCAACTTTTTACAGTCGGGATACTGGGACAGTACATTGCAAAAATGAATACAGAAATAAAACAGCGGCCTCAGTATATTGTTAGAGAAGCGAAATAATACGCGTTTAAAAACCGAAAATGTTAAATCCTAAGCCTCTGCGTGTTGTGATATGCCGCAGAGCGGAGCTGTTTTACGCTTGCGTCTGATAAATAGTCGTCAAACTGCATCATGCGGTCTATATAGCCGCCGCTCTCTTCCTGCGGTAAAATTTCGATGATGCGGTTTGCGATTGAGTTAATAAATTCGTGGTCGTGTGAATTAAAAAGAATTACGCCGGGGAAGGCTGCAAGACCGTCGTTGAGGGCTGTTATAGCTTCCAAGTCGAGGTGGTTTGTAGGCTCGTCAAGGATTAACACATTACTGCCTGAGAGCATCATTTTTGACAGCAAACAACGCACCTTTTCGCCGCCTGAAAGGACGCGCACAGGTTTTAAAGCTTCTTCGCCGGAAAAAAGCATCCGCCCGAGGAAACTGCGAACATAGGTTTCATCCTGATCAGGGGAATACTGGCGCAGCCAGTCCGTGATTGATAAATCGGAATTGAAAAAAGCGGAGTTTTCTTTTGGGAAATACGAAAAAGACGTTGTCTGCCCCCAATAGATGTCGCCGCTTTCCTGCTGTTTTTCGTTTGAGATAATGTCAAAAAAAGCGGATTTAGATGTATGTTCAATTCCGACAAAGGCTATTTTATCACCTTTGTTTACAGTTAGAGAAAAATCTTTTAAGAGAGCACAGCCTTCAAAGGAAAAGTTTAATTTTTCCGCGCGAAGGACATTGTTTCCGATTTCGCGATCGGGTTTAAAACCGACATACGGGAATTTTCTGCTTGTTACGGGAACATTGTCAAGGTCGAGTTTTTCCAATACCTTTTTCCGGCTTGTCGCCTGGCGCGCCTTACTTGCGTTAGACGCAAATCTTTGTATGAACTCTTTTAATTCTTTCGCCTTATCTTCGCGTTTTTTTAACTGGTCACGCGCCTGACGCTGTAAAATCTGGCTCATCTGGTACCAGAAATCGTAATTGCCCGAATACGGAGTGATTTTTCCAAAGTCGATATCGCAGACATTGGTGCAAACAGAATTTAAAAAGTGCCTGTCGTGAGATACCACAATTACCGTGTTTGGAAAATCAATTAAAAAATCTTCAAGCCATTGGATTGATTCCAAATCTAAACCGTTGGTCGGCTCGTCCAATAATAAAATATCAGGGCTTCCGAAAAGAGCCTGCGCTAAAAGGACGCGCACTTTTTTTGATTCATCCAGTTCCGCCATGAGCTTTCCGTGGTCTTCTTCGTCAAGACCGAGGCCCGAAAGGAGCTGGCCTGCCTGCGCTTCGGCTTCCCATCCGCCGAGTTCCGCAAAATCCGCCTCAAGTTCGCTTGCTCTAAGACCGTCGGCTTCCGTAAAATCTTCCTTTGCGTAAATCGCTTCGCGTTCTTTCTGCACGGAGTAGAGCTTAGGATAACCCATAATAACAGTTTCGAGCGCCGGGAATTCTTCATAAGCAAAGTGATCCTGCTTTAAAACAGCTATACGCTGATTCTTGGCGATGGAAATCTCTCCCTTGTCGTGTTCAATCTCGCTTGAAAGAATTTTTAGGAATGTGGATTTTCCGGCTCCGTTAGCGCCTATTATCCCGTAACAGTTACCGGGAGTAAATTTTAAATTAACATCTTTAAAAAGCGTCCGCTCTCCGAAGATCAAGCTTAAGTCTGTAATAGTTATCATTTCTTTCTGAATAATCCTACAATTTTTGTTATTAGTCCCTTTTTCTTGGGTTCTTCCGGCTTACTTGGTTCCTGACTGACAGGTTCTGTGGATATTTTTTTCTCTGTTTCAACAGGCTGCTTCCCCGCGTACTTCTTTTTGTAAACAGCCATTCTCTCTTCCATGGAGAGCTGCGATAAATCCTGTTGCGGAATTTGTGGAGAAGATTTTCTCGCAGCGGCCGTAGAGGACGCAGCAGCCGCAGAGGGACGCGGAGTGGGAGAAGTTTTTTTTTCTTCTCCTCTTTTTCTCCCTGCGTTATCCGTGCGCTTTGTACCTTTGAATGATTCTCCCGTTTTATTTTTTCTTGGCGTTCTTGGCGCCTTTGCGTCTTGGCGGGAACTCCTTTGCTCGTTATTTGTACGTGAATAATCGTCTGTTTGAATACGAACACCTGCGCTTTTGTCTTCCTCGTAATGTTCTTCTATAGCTATCTCTGAAGGAATTTTTTTTCCGATATATCTTTCGATAGCAGGTAACTCGTAAACATCTTGTTCGCTTGCAAGCGTTACCGCTTTACCTGTCTTTCCGGCGCGCGCTGTTCTTCCGATACGGTGAACATAATTTTCCGCTTCTACAGGAAGATCGTAATTTATAACCATCGCAAGACTTTCGATATCAAGTCCGCGCGCCGCTACATCTGTAGCTACAAGCATTTTAATTTTTCCGCTCTTTACATTATCAATTATTTTTAAGCGTTTAACCTGAGGCAAATCGCCGATGATAAACTCGCATGTATAGCCGTTCATCTTCAATCTTTTCGCGACAATCTCCGTATGTTTTTTTGTGTTGCAAAAAATAATCGCGCTTTCAGGCTGTTCGCGTTTTAAAATTCCAAGAAGAAGAGTCATTTTTTCGCCTGAAGGGACATGGTAAAGAACCTGCGTAATTTCTTCGACGGTAACAATTTCAGGTTTAACTTCGATTTCGAACGGAGTTTTTGTATATTCCCATGCAAGATTCTTAACCCACGCGTTCAATGTTGCGCTGAAAAGCATTGTCTGCCTGCGCTCTGAAGAAGGCACCACCTTGATAAGTTTTCGTAAATCAGGATAAAAACCCATATCAAACATTCTGTCGGCTTCATCAAGAACAAGAAAAGATATTTCCATCAAATTCATTTTGCCGGATTTATTTAGATCCAAAACCCTGCCCGGAGTCCCGACAAGAATCTGCGCGTTATCGCGAAGCAGTTTTTCCTGCTGAGCGTAACCAACGCCGCCGTAAAAAGCTCCCATTTTAAATGGAAGGTATTTCCCCAGCATTTTCGCTTCTTCTTCGATTTGAACCGCGAGCTCCCTTGTCGGAGCCATAATCAGCGCTTTGCGTTTAAAAAGCGCTTCCTCTGTTAGCATTCTTTGAAAAATTATTATTAAAAAAGCGGCGGTTTTACCCGTCCCTGTCTGAGATTGAACATATAAATCCTGTGATGGATTCGCTCCCTGCCCGCCGAAAGCATGAACAAGCGTTTGTTCCTGAACAGGCATACAAGTTTCGTATCCAGCCTCAGAAATGCCTCGCTGTAAATCCGGATGCAGGTTAAAGTCTGTAAAGTTCATATATATACGATAAGTGTAGTGATTTTTATCATATTTGAACAGGTCAAATTGATTTTTATCCGTATAAATCATTATAAATACATTCATTTTATCAATCTTGACTTCTAGCGGAATATGCCCCACCATTATTATATAAATACATTATTTGGAGGACGAATATGAGTTTAATTGAATATGTGGAAGCTCGTGAGATTCTTGATTCACGGGGAAATCCCACTGTAGAGGTCGATGTAATGCTGGAAGACGGCTCTTTGGGCCGCGCCGCAGTGCCGTCGGGCGCAAGTACAGGCGCTTATGAAGCGGTCGAACTTCGCGATGGCGATAAAGGCCGTTATTTGGGCAGGGGCGTTTTAAAAGCGGTCGAAAATGTCAACAATATCATCGCTCAGGAACTGATTGGTTACGATGCCCTGGATCAGGTCGATATCGACAGAACCATGATCGAGCTTGACGGTACCGAAAACAAGGCAAAGCTTGGCGCAAACGCGATTCTCGGCGTTTCAATGGCGACTGCACGCGCCGCGGCTGAATACCTCGGAGTGCCTTTGTACAAATATTTAGGCACATTCCACGCGAACCTTCTGCCTGTTCCGATGGCGAATATTGTTAACGGCGGCAAACACGCTGATAATAAAATCGACTTTCAGGAATTCATGGTAATGCCTGTAGGCGCTGAATCGATGAAAGAAGCGGTTCGCTGGACAGCGGAAGTTTTCCACAGTCTTAAAGGCATTCTTCATTCTGCCGGTAAAAATACCGCGGTAGGCGATGAAGGCGGCTTTGCCCCCGATATCGACAACAACGAAGCTTTAGATTACATCATGAAGGCAATCGAAAAAGCCGGATACAAACCCGGCGAGCAGATGATGATCGCGCTTGACTGCGCCAGCTCCGAGCTTTTTGATGAAGGCGGCAAGAAAGGTTACAAGTTCTGGAAATCAAATCCCGGCAAACTTTTTTCAGCCGACGAAATGATCGAAATCTACACAGGCTGGGTAAACAAATACCCGATTATTTCAATCGAAGATCCGCTGGATCAGGATGACTGGGACGGTTATGTGAAACTTACAAAGAGCCTCGGAAACAAGGTGCAGATAGTCGGCGACGATTTCTTTGTAACAAACACAAAGCGTTTAGAAAAAGGCATCAAGATGGGCGCCTGTAACTCCATTCTGATTAAAGTAAACCAGATTGGCTCTCTTACAGAAACCTACGAAGCCGTAGAGATGGCGAAAAAAGCCGGTTACACAGCGATCGTTTCGCACCGCTCAGGTGAAACCGAAGACAGCTTCATCGCGGACTTGGTTGTCGCTCTTGAAACAGGGCAGATTAAAACCGGTTCAATGAGCCGCACGGATCGTGTTTGCAAATACAACCAGCTTATGAGAATCGAAGACGAACTTTCCGGCATCTCAGAATACGCCGGCAAAAAAGCCTTCTATAGCATTAAGGGATAATAATTGGGACACATGAAACGCTGATTAGCACGGATTAAACGGATTAGCGCGGATTATTTTTAGGTTAGAAGAAACTCTTTCCTTCAATCCGTGTAAATCTGAATAATCCGTGTGAGTCCGTGTTCCTTATGTTAATTTCTATGTCAGATCAAATAATACCTATAGATCAGCTTCTTCCTCATAAATTACCGCTTGTAGCTCTTATGGGCCGTCCCATTTTTCCTGGGATTTTTACGCCCATTATGATCGGCAACCCGGTCGATGTGAAGGTTGTGGAAGACGCTAATACAGGCGACGGGCTTATCGGCCTTGTTATGCTTTTAAACGAAACCGACGCGCCGAGTATCACCGATTTATACACAGTCGGCACTGTCGCAAAAATTGTAAAGAAAATAAATCTGCCAGACGGCGGAGTTAATATATTTATTTCTACGTTAAAAAGATTTAAAGTAAAAAAAACCCTTCATCCCAGTAACCCGATTGTCGCAGCTGTCGAGTACCTTGAAGAAGAGGAAGACAATACAAGCGAAGTAAAAGCGTTAACGCGCGCTCTTATTTCAGAGATGAAGCAGATCAGTGAAAATAATCCGTTATTTTCCGAAGAAATGCGGCTTAACATGATCAATATTGATCATCCGGGAAAGATTGCGGATTTTATCGCGAGTATTTTAAATATCGACAAAGCGGAGCAGCAGAAGATTTTAGAAGTTTTAAATGTGCGTAAGCGCATGGAACAGGTGCTTGTATTCATAAAAAAAGAGCAGGAACTTCTTAGGATTCAAAAAAAGATTCAAAGAGAGATTAACGATAAAATTGAAAAATCCCAAAGAGATTATTTTTTAAAAGAAGAGCTAAAAGCGATTAAAACAGAACTTGGTCTTACGACAGACGCTAAAAGTTCCGACTACCAGCGTTTTAAAGAAAAGTTTGACAGTTTTAAATTTGAAGGCGAAGTTAAGGAAGCCGTAGAGCAGGAGATGGAAAAATTTTCCATGATGGAGCCCAACTCCGCCGAGTTTACCGTTACGCGAAATTATCTTGACGTTATCGCTTCCCTTCCGTGGATGAATCCTGAACCCGAACACTTTGAATTAAAAAAAGCCGAGGAGATTCTTGAAGCCGACCATTACGGGCTTAAAGACGTAAAGGCAAGGATAGTGGAGTTCTTGGCTGTAAGGAAACTGCGGAAAGATACAAAGGGTACGATTGTCTGCCTTGTAGGGCCTCCCGGCGTTGGAAAAACATCGGTTGGAAAATCAATCGCGCGCGCTTTAGGTAAACAGTTTTTCCGCTTTTCTGTCGGCGGCATGAGGGATGAAGCCGAGATAAAGGGCCACAGGCGCACTTATATAGGCGCGATGCCGGGAAAGATCATACAGGGATTAAAAATTGTTAAGACAAAGGATCCTGTTTTTATGATCGATGAAATCGACAAAATGGGTTCGAGTTATCAGGGAGATCCCGCAAGCGCGCTTTTGGAAGTACTAGATCCCGAGCAGAATAATTCGTTTAGGGATCATTACCTTGATTTGCCGTTTGACATTTCCAATGTGTTTTTTATCGTTACGGCGAATACACTGGATACAATTCCAGTGCCGCTTCTTGACCGTATGGAAATAATTCAGCTGCCCGGTTATATCGACACCGAAAAATTGGAAATCGCAAAGCGTTATCTTTTACCAAAGAGCCTTGAGAAAAACGGTCTTAAGAAAAACCAGGTAAGGTATACAAAGGACAGTCTTTTGCATATCGCAAACGCCTATGCGCGTGAGGCAGGGGTACGCAACTTTGAAAAAAATCTTGATAAAATTCACCGGAAAATCGCGAAGCAGATTGTTGACACAATGGAAAAATCTGAAGAAAAATCGCCGCCGCCTGTTGAAAAAAACGCGGTTAAAGAAAACTCGCCTGTGTATAAAACCGAAGAAAAACCATTGCAATTTAACATTGATAAAAAATTGCTTGAAAAACATTTAGGTAAGCCGCTCTTCCGCGAAGACGACATTAAAACGGCTGACAAGCCGGGAATGTCTGTGGGGCTTGCGTGGACAAGCATGGGCGGCGACACTTTGGTAATTGAGGCTACGTCTGTTCCCGGCAAAGAAGGTTTTACACTAACAGGCAAAATGGGCGAAACAATGAAAGAAAGCGCGGAAATCGCCATGACTGTCGCTCGCAAACTGGCTGTTACCAAGTACGGCGTTAACACTGAATGGTTTGAAAAAAATCATATTCATCTGCATATTCCCGAGGGAGCGACGCCGAAAGACGGTCCGTCCGCAGGCATTACAATGGCGGTGGCGCTTTTATCTTTAATGCGCGAAAAAATTATCACAGCGCGCCTTGTAATGACAGGAGAGTTATCTCTTACGGGGCAGGTTTTGCCAATCGGCGGTTTAAAAGAAAAGACGATAGCCGCTCGAAGAAATAAAGCGAAACATATAGTTTTCCCAAAACAAAACGAGCGCGATTTAGACGAAATACCGGAACATGTAAAAAAGGGAATTGAGTTTCATCCGGTGGAAAGATTCGATGAAGTCCTTGCGTTGGCGTTATCTGATTAATAATATACTTTTTTAACCCCTTGAAAAATAAAACAAAGAATTGTAGAATACTCCTGTATGTGTGATATTGAACAAAATTTGCAAGTGAATCCAAATTCTCTCTTTTTATTGCCCTGTACCTCACAAAGAAAGAATATTTTCTCACAAACAGGTAAAAGAGGCCGTTTTACGGCTAATAAATAAAACAAGGAGGAATGTAATGAAAAATACATTCAAAAAAGCGGAGATTATCACCCTAATGGTGGTAGTCGGAATTTTGGCAATGGCATGCGCGTCTCTCAAGATTGCAAACGTGGAATGGGATACCCTGAAAGGACCAAACATGGCAAGACAATACATAGGCATAAATACATCAGAAGTCACTGTCTCTGTCAACTACGAAAACGGAGAACGCAAGGAAGTCAAAGTAAAGTCCCTCAATTATGATAAGGACAAGGCGGGCGTTCAGACTGTGGCAGTAGATTTGGGGGACAGCAGCGGAAGTTTTCAGACTGAGGTAATGGAATTGACGGGCATCCGCCTTTCGCCGGCAAAGACACTCTATTATATCGACGAAAAGTACACCTCGGTGGGACTCAAAATTTTCGGAATCTGGAAAAACATGCCCGAACAGGAACTCAGCTTTGGACAGACGCTGGCTCTATTCCCAAGCGGATTTGATTCAAGTACCGTTGCGGCAGCCAGGAACATTACCTATACATGGAACGGGAAGACCGCAACGTTTCCCATTACTGTAATACCCGCGCTGACATCAGGGCAAAAATCTGCAGCTTCCGCATTCACCCCTGCGCAGAATCAGCCCTCGCCTGTCGGTACATGGACAATGACTTTTAGAGTATTTGTAGATATGTATACCTCAACAGCAACATTTAATGCCGACGGAACAGTTACATTCGTCACAAGGGGGCTGAGTACTAGCTCGACTAACTATACATGGTTTGTAACCGGCGGTAACATGCTGATACTCGTTAATCCGGTGACAGGAGAAGGCTCAACTAATTTATACAGCATCGCAGACAATAAGCTTACCTATCTGGCGACTAACGGTCAATTGCTTGAATATACCCGTCGTTAATAGACAGCGGACGAAAAAGCGGCATGGGATTTTTTACTGTGCCGCTTTTTTTTCTTCTTCCTGGCAGATTTCCAATATGTCAGGGCGCATAAAAAGTATAAAGCCGGAATAATAATCTTTCCATTTTTGTTTTACTTCTTTTTCTTCGATGGCGCGTAACATACCTGAAATGATCATATCCATGTTTAAACTTGAAATGGCGGATTCCTGATTTTCTTCGTCTATTTCCGCTGGAATCGGGATATTCGGATTTATAGGGAAAGCCTGACCTGTTTTGTTGTATTGCTTTTTAAAACTTTCCGGAACAGGTAAAAAAACTATTCTTTTTTTCATGAGTCGGTTTTTGTTTCTTCTGTTAAGTCGGCGCCGCGATCGGAAGCGCGGGATGCGGTTAACATATCGTTAAGGCGTATCTTGTAACCCATTGGGATTGATTTTTCATCGAAATTAAGACCGAGGGCGACCATCTCTTTTTTTCCTTCAACATTTTCAGCGCGTACAAATTTTCCTTTGATTGTAAAAATCTCTCTTGGGTCGTTAAAGTCAACGCGTATTGCCGCTTCCTTGTCTAAAAGGAATTTTGGAACTCCCATCATGATCAATTTTGATCCTGAAAACGAAAGATCTCTTAATATGCAGCGGCGCGGCACACCCTGAATAAAAACCGCGCTTTCCGAAGATATAATATTTAATCTTCTCATGTTGTCAGGAGTTAAAGGAATTCTATCGTCTTTGCGCTTAACTGAATTTACATTCGCGTCCAGAATGCGGCCCATTATTTCGATAAAATCGTCAGGCGGCCTGTTGGAAAACTGGAGAGAGAACATATTCACATCCGGCGAGTTGCCGTAAGGCGCATTTGCCATGACGCGGGCGGCAACGAAGAATGTTACAGTATTTGTTTCTCCCGGCTGCTTAAAACATAAGCGCAGGTTAACAAAATTATTAGTAGCTTGAAGTTTCCCTAAAAGACCGGTTTTTATATTAGCGACGACTTTGGCGCCTTCGAATGAAGAAGTGTAGACAACGCACGGCCAGAAGTCATTTCCGCATTTTAGGTGTATTTGCTGCGTTAAGAGTCCTGTAACCTGGATTATTTCCTTTGTAAAGGTCACATAGATATCTTTAAAACGGTCGTATAAGACCGAAATTTTCTGACTTAAAAGTACGCCCATGCTGTAAATATAACCATAAATGCCTCTATTAGTCAATAGCCGCGGTTAATTCAAAAAGTAATCGATTTCATCTTTCATTCTTTGAGCGTGTTTTCCTATTCTCAGGTGTTTTTCCACTTTTTCATTCAGTTCTTCCGGGGTAAAAGGTTTTGTAATAAAATCGTTAGCTCCAAGACTCATTATAACGCTTACCGTATCTTTTTTTCCTTCTGTGGAAATAATTATAATGGGAATGAAAGAAAATTTCGGCACCGCTTTAATCATGGGGATAAGATCATATCCGGTTAAACCCGGCATCATTAAATCCATTAATATCAAATCGGTTTCATTATTCTGAAGATATTCCATTACCAGTTCAGACTTGGATAGCAAAGTAACATTATATTTATTATGCAAAGAAAAATGTATAGTTCTTAACATTGTTGTAATGTCGTCTATAATCAGAATATTCGGCTTTGTTTCATTGCTTTCATCAATTTTAACTTTATTATCTTTATCGGGATTTAACTGCTTTTCGATACTTTCTAATAATTTATTTATATCAAACGGCTTAGTAAAAAAATCGGCGGCGCCGAGTTTCAAACCCTTTACAACGCTTTCCTTGTCGTTTCGGCTTGATATAAAAATCACCGGTATCATGGAATAACGATTATCATATTTTAATTTTATTATTATTTCAAATCCGTCCATGTCCGGCATATTGATGTCTAAAATAATCAAGTTCGGTCCGACTTTATCTATTACTTCAAAAAATTTGGCGGCGGATTCTACGGCGTAAACCTCATAATACTCGCCGAGTTTGCTTTTCAAAGTAAGCCGGCTGTACTGGACATCGTCAACATAAATGATTTTTTTTCGTGATCCTGTTACCGCGGATGTTAATAAATAGTCTGAAATTGCCATATGTCATTCTATATTAATATTTAGAATTTTGTCAATTTTATCATATCAATCTTTAAAAGAATAATAAGAACTTCCCGTCTTGGCGAGGAGTCCATTTTTTTGTATTATTGATAATATGAAGGTAATTACCCTGGGCGATGAAAATCTCAGGCAAAAAGCTAAAAAAATTGATAAAATCGACGATGAGATCGTTGACACTGCGCGTCAAATGCTGGAAATCCTTAAACGAGACAAAGGCGTAGGGGTAGCAGGGCCGCAGGTTGGTCTTTCAAAGCGGATTTTTGTCACTCATGTTGAGGGTGATGAAGAGCGCGTCTTTATAAATCCGTCTATTCTTGAAACATCGCATACTACTTCCAAATATGAAGAAGGCTGCCTTTCTGTTCCGGGTATTTACGCCAATGTCGTCCGTTCCGAATCGATAAAGGTTCAAGCATGGAATGTAAAGGGGCGCCCGTTTACTTTGGAAACAGGCGGGCTTCTTGCGCGGGTAATTCTTCATGAATATGATCATCTTGAGGGTGTTTTATTTTTAGATCATGTTCCCGAAAAGAAACGCGAAAAACTGATTGAAAAATACGAAAAAACAAAAATACGCGCCGGTACAGATCAGGCAGGTTAAATGAGAATTTTATTCGCAGCCAGTCCCGCAATTGCCGTTCCGGCTCTGAAAGCAGTTTACGGTATCGAAGGAATCGAACTTGCCGGAGTTCTCACAAATCCGGATACTCCGAAAGGGAGGCATGGCGTTCCTGCGCCGACAGAAATCGGCGAAGCCGCGCAAAAGCTGAATATCGCGCCGGTTTTAAAACCGTTAAAACTTGATTCTGCCGCAAGAGAGCAGATTGGCGCGTTAAAATGCGACTTGCTTGTTTCTTTTGCCTGCGGACATTTTTTCGGCCCTAAATTTTTAGCGTTATTTCCAATGGGCGGGATTAATATTCATCCGAGTCTTCTTCCAAAATACAGAGGGCCTTCTCCGATTCAAACGGCAATTTTAAACCGAGACATTGTAACAGGAATCTCAATACAAACACTGGCTGACAAAATGGACTGCGGCGATATTATTGCATCTGAACAAATTCAATTAACAGGCAGAGAAACAACAGCCTCGCTTGGAGAGATAGCGGCGCAAAAAGCCGCTGTCATGCTGCCCGATGTGCTTAAAAAAATTGCGGATGGTTCTGCTGAAAAAACAGCGCAGAATCACAATGAAGCGACTCATTGTAAATTATTTGTTAAAAATGACGGCATTATAAACTGGGGTCAAAGCGCCGCGGAGATTGACGCGAAAATCAGGGCTTTTAACCCGTGGCCGCTTTGCAGCTGTAATCATAACGGACGGGAGTTATTTATACTGGAATCTGATATATACTCAGGCAGCGAAAACGCAGCCGCCTGCGCCGTGCCCGGTAAGGTCTTGGGAACTGATAAAAATCATGGTATACTGATACAAACAGGGGATGGAATCCTCGCTGTAACCAGGTTGCAGTATCAGGCAAAGAAGGCGCTTTTTTGGCGTGATTTTTTAAACGGAGCGCGTGATTTTTTAGGCTCCCAATTATAACGAGGAAATGATATGCGGTTAGATTTAAGTTCAATTGAAAATTATGTGGCAAACCACTTAAGACTGTTTATTATCTCAGTTGCGGCTCTTATCGTTCTGGTGGGTATTGTCGCCGTTTCTGTTTTTTTTGTCGCGGTGCGCGGCGAAGAGCAGACAATGGTTCCGGATGTAACAGGAAAGGAACTCACCGCGGCTCTGCTTGAATTACAGGTGAAAGAGCTTTATCCGCGTCTTCAATTGCGTTATTCGCAAACTTCAAGGGACAAAGGTTTTATTCTTGAGCAGGAACCAAAGCCGGGAACAATTGTAAAAGCGGGGCGCAGAATACGCCTTGTAGTCAGTCAGGGCGTAATTGTTAATAAAGTTGAGCGGTTTATCACCCGTAACATTGATGAAGTCAGAATGGATTTAATGACCCTTCAGGCGACGGCGGGAGGCATCGCACTTCTTACGATAAAAGAGCCTATTATGTTCGAGTTTTCATCAGAAAGCCCCGGAACCATCCTTGCGCAAAAACCTGAACCCGGAACCGAAATTTCAGGCCCTGTCGCTCTTGAGTTTGTTGTAAGCAGGGGAAGAGAAAACCTGACCGTTTCAGTCCCGCAGCTTTCAGGCTTGCCGCTTGCAAGGGCGCTTGAATTAATTTCTTCCGCGGGGATAAATTTTCAGTTTGTTTTAAAGGAAAAAGGCAGCAATGAAAGCGGTGAAACCGTTGTGTCGCAGAACCCCGCTGCCAATACAACCGTTTCATTAAATACGCCGGTACAGGTAACGGTGACTCATCCTGCGCAATTGGCAAATAATGAGATTTTCGGTCTTTTTAGTTATACAATCCAGCAAAATCCCTATCCGCTTTCCGTAAGATTGGAAGCGCTTACCCCGTCAGGAGAAAGACAGCGCCTCTTTACAGTCAACTACATGGGCGGTGATTTCTCGGTGCCTTACAAACAACCGGTTGGAACAATTCTTATTTTATCAATGCTGAACAGGGAACTCTACAGAGAAACCGTAGGAAATTATTAAACATAAAAAAAAAGCCTCAAATTGCTTTGAGGCTTTTCGTTCATAAAATGTTGTTTAGCTGTTTAAGCCTTTTTCCATTTTGTCTAATTGTTCATAAAGCACTTTGGGCAGCCTGTCGCCGAATTTGGAATAGTGGTTTTCGCGTACGTCGGAAATCTCTTTCTTCCAACCTTCAACGTCAACTTTGGTAAGTTCAGCCATTACTTCAGCGCTTACTCCCGCGGGCGGCTCGATGCTGCCGGGTTTAGGAAGGTTGCCGATCGGCGTTTCTATAAAGTTGTCCGCGCCGTCGCAGCGGTTGAACATCCACGCGAGTACGCGGCTGTTTTCGCCGTAACCGGGCCACATGAATTTGCCTTCCGCGCTTTTGCGGAACCAGTTAACAAAGAAAATCTTTGGAAGCTTGTCGCCCTTTCCTTCGTCCTGCGCTTTCTTGCCGAGCTTAAGCCAATGCGCGAAATAATCGCCCATGTGGTAGCCGCAGAAAGGAAGCATCGCGAACGGGTCGCGTCTGATTGTTCCGGCTTTTAAGTCGAGAGCGGCGGCTGTAATTTCCGATCCTGTGATCGATCCCATGAACACGCCGTGTATCCAGTCCTTACTTTCATTTACAAGAGGAATTGTCGCAGGGCGTCTGCCGCCGAAAAGGAACGCCGCGATCGGTACGCCTTTGGGGTCTTCCCATTCCGACGCGATTACGGGGCACTGTGCCGCAGGCACTGTAAAACGCGCGTTGGCGTGTGCGATTTCCTGACCTGCAACCGCTTTGTCGGTTTTGGGAGCAGGTACTTTTTCGCCCTTCCAGTTTGTGATTGTTTCGCCGGGTGCGCCGTAGCCGATCTGTTCCCACCATATATCGCCGTCTTCTGTCATACCGGTATTTGTAAAGATTGTGTTTTTCTTGATCGAATCCATTGCGCTCTTGTTCGAGGCATCGCTGGTTCCCGGCGCAACGCCGAAAAATCCGGCTTCGGGATTGATCGCGTAAAGCTGTCCGTCAGCGCCGAATTTCATCCATGCAATATCATCGCCGATTGTCTCAACCTTCCAGCCGGGAAGGGTGGGAATCAACATCGCGAGGTTTGTCTTTCCGCAGGCTGACGGTAATGCGCCCGCGATGTATTTTACTTTACCCTGCGGATTTGTAATTTTGAGAATGAGCATGTGCTCCGCAAGCCAGCCTTCGTCCCTTGCCAAAACAGAGGCGATGCGAAGAGCGAGGCACTTTTTGCCGAGAAGAGCGTTTCCGCCGTAGCCTGATCCATACGACCAGATTTCATAAGTATCCGGGAAATGGCTGATATACTTTTTGTTTACATCCGGTTCGCACGGCCAGCCTGTGTCTTTTTCGCCGGGGCCCAAAGGTTTAGCGATTGAATGCAGACAGGGAACAAAAAAACCGTCGGAACCAAGGACGTCCAGAACCTTGCTTCCGACTCTTGTCATAATGTGCATGTTAAAAACAACATACGGGCTGTCTGTTATTTCAACGCCGATTTTCGCGATGTTCGAGCCGACAGGTCCCATTGAGAAGGGGATAATGTACATTGTTCTGCCTTTCATACAACCCTTGTACTGAGCCTTCATTTCATCTTTTAACTTGGCAGGGTCTGTCCAGTTGTTGGTGGGACCCGCATCATCCTTGTTTTTGCTGGCAATGAAGGTACGGCTTTCCGCTCTTGCTACGTCCGAAGGATCGGAATGGAACCAGTAGCAGCCCGGTCTTTTTTCCTGATTTAACTTGACGCCGATTCCGCCGTCAACCGTGATTTGCAGCATTTTTTCGTATTCCGCCTTACTGCCGTCGCAGATTTCAACCGAATCCGGGGTCATGAGAGTGACTGCTTCTTCTACCCAGCTCTTTAATTTTGCGTGTTTCAATTCATTTAAGTTCATATTTACTCCTGTTTTTTTTCAAAATTCGACTTAATATATACTTATACACCATAATCGCCGATTTATCAAGGTATTTACAGTCAATACCTATTCACTATTGGTTAAAAATTGCTTATATTATATGTATGGATGATAGAAGAAGACGTATTGAAGATCTGTTGAAAAACACTCAGGAAAGTAAAGTTTCTCTTGAGACTCTTTTGGAGAATTTCGGAGAAAGCCTTTATTCCCGCACTAGGGAAATGAGTGAAAGTTTCGAAGACATTAATCAATATAAAAACTATCTTCTGGATATCGCTGAATCAAATATCGCTATAGGCAAAATTGAGGAGAAAAACAGGCGTTTTAAAGAACTTGAAGAAGCGATTAACGCCAAAGAGATTGAAGAAAGAGAGCAGGGTAAGGAAATGGCGGTTATTTACCGTAAACTCGGCAAAGCCCTCCTTGAAAACAGCGCCTACGATGATTATACCTCGCTTTTTAAGGAACAGGCCGACGCGTTAAAAGCCAAAAGAGAATCACTGGAAACCCGCATAGGTGAACTTGACAACAAGGAAGGCGGCAATGTTTTTTCATGGATTGGAAAGAGCGCCCAAGGGCTTGTTTTAAAATCGTTCCTGTCTAAAGCTCAGGAAAGCCAGGAGCAGCTCTATCTGAATATCGGCGAGCGTTACAGTACCCGCGACAGCGCGGGCGAAGAAGATGACGTCTGTGTTATCCGCGGCGAGATAGACAACCTTCGCGGCGTAATAAAAAACACTCTGGACGAGCTTGCCATGCTGAAAGACGAAAGGCGTATAATCACAGCTTCATTCGGAATCGACGGCAATCCTCAAAAGCAAATTCAATCGGTAAAAAATCATATAACGCAGGTAAAGGAAAAACTCGGCGTTTTGTACAGAAAGTTCGGCTTGCAGGCTGCAGGGATAGACGGAGATATAACCCCGGATCGAAAATATTTTATAGACACAATTGTTACAGCGGAAGACGCGGAAATAATCGGCAGAGCGGTAAGGCTTAATCAGGCTCTAATCGACAATGAAAAAGCGATATCAAAGCTAAGAGCGTCTCTTGCAATCGATGAAGAAAGATCCAAAATAGAAAAATATAAAAAATCAATCGACGAAAAAAAACAACGCATTGTAGATTGTCAAAAAAGTATTGCCGACTTGGAAGAAAGCGTCCGCGAAAGCGAAGGATATATCCAGGAACTTGAAAAACAATTATAAAGGCTGTTTGTTTATGGGAGGTGAAACAATTTTATGCCGGCTAAGAAACCTGTAAAAAAAGCCGCCGCGAAAAAGGCGGCGGTTAAAAAACCGACTGCTAAGGCGGCGCCTAAGAAGGCGGCTGCAAAATCTGCCGCCGCCGGCGGATCTGTTTATGATGAATCAAAAATAAAAACTTTATCATCTCTTGAACACATAAGGCTCCGTACCGGTATGTATATCGGGCGGCTTGGAGACGGTTCCAATCCCGATGACGGCATTTACGTTTTATTAAAAGAAGTTATTGACAACGGCATTGATGAATTTATCATGGGGAACGGAAAACTTATCGAGACGGTTATAAAAGATATTGATAAACCCGGCAAAGCTTTGGTGAAGATACGCGACTTCGGGCGCGGCATTCCTCTTGGCAAACTTGTTGAGTGCGTTTCTGTTATTAACACAGGCGCGAAGTACAATGATGATGTGTTTCAATTTTCTGTCGGCTTGAACGGAGTCGGAACAAAAGCTGTTAACGCGCTCTCCATTCATTTTAGGGTAGTCGCGATTCGAAACGGTGAGTTTGCCGAGGCGATCTTTGAAAGAGGAAAGTTAAAAAGCGATCGCAAAGGCAAGTTAAAAGAAAAAATTAAAGACGGAACAATGGTGGAGTTTATTCCCGATCCTGAAATTTTTAAAGATTACCTATTTAACGCGGAGTTTATAGAAAAACGAGTTCAAAATTACGCATACCTTAACGCCGGGTTAACCTTGTCGTTTAATAATAAAAAATTTGTATCAAACCGCGGATTGTACGATCTTCTTACGGAAGAGACAGGCGAAGACTGTCTTTATTCTCTTGGTTACTACAAAGGTAAACACTCGCAGAACGGACAGTTGGAAATCGCCTTTACCCACACCAACAATTACGGCGAAGAATATTTTTCGTTTGTTAACGGACAGTTCACATCCGACGGCGGAACCCATCTTTCCGCTTTTAAAGAAGGCTTTTTAAAAGGGATTCAAACTTTTTATAAAAAGGATTACCGCTCGGAAGATGTGCGCGAAGGGACAACCGCGGCGGTAGCTATCAAACTTAAAAACCCGGTATTTGAAAGTCAGACAAAAAATAAACTTGGAAACTCTGATATCCGCGCATGGGTTGTGCAGGAAGTGCGCAATGCCGTTGAAGACTGGCTGCACAAGAATCCAGAAGCAAGCAAGAAACTGGAACAAAAAATAACCGCGAACGAATCGCTTCGCACAGAGCTCAACGCTGTTAAAAAAGAAGCCCGTGACGCGGCTAAAAAAATCGCCCTGAAGATTCCTAAATTAAAAGACTGCAAGTACCACCTTGATGACGGCAAAGACGGCGAAGAATCGATGATCTTTTTAACTGAGGGCGATTCAGCGTCCGGTTCAATCGTATCCAGCCGCGATGTAATGACTCAGGCGATTTTTTCTCTGCGCGGCAAGGTAGAAAATGTTTACGGCAAAAAACGCGCGGCTATATATAAGAACGAAGAACTTTTTAACCTGATGATGGCTCTCGGCATCGACAACGACATTGATGGGCTGCGCTACGCGAAAATTGTCATTGCGACAGACGCGGACTTTGACGGCTTTCACATCCGCAACCTGCTTTTAACATTCTTCCTCTCCTATTTTGAGGAATTAATAACCGCTGGCCATGTTTACATTCTGGAAACGCCGCTTTTCCGCGTTCGCACGAAAAAGGAAACCCGTTACTGTTATACGGAAAAAGAGAGAGACGAAGCTTCCTCCGCTCTCGGATCTTCCAGCGAGATTACCCGTTTTAAAGGATTGGGAGAAATCAGCCCCAAAGAGTTCGGGCAGTTTATAGGAGAGGATATCAGGCTGGTGCCTGTGTCTGTCAGCACGCTTAAAACTGTGCCGCAGGTTCTAAACTTCTATATGGGTAAAAATACGCCGGAAAGACGCGAATACATCATGAAAAACTTGATAGAGGACGCTGGCTAAATTAAAAATCATCTTTCGATGATTTTTAATTTTGCTTGAAGTTTGCCTGCGGTAAACTTTGGCATTAAAAACAATGGTTTTAGCAGTGGAATTATTTGACCTTAAGAATTATAATTAAAATATGAAAAAAGTCTCTCTTTTCATCGTGCTTTTCCTCGCGGTTTTGTCTCTTTTTGGCCAGAATTTTCGTGAAGCGAAAATCCATGTCCCGCCGATTGACGGCGCCGGCAGGGCTGAAGATAATGTATATTTTTATAAACAACTCACTTACGAAGTAATTCTTCAATATCACACTGTTGTAAGAAGCAGAAATGGCAGTGATTTTATCCTGAAAGGCACTATTGAACCTCTTAACGGCATCGAATTTGACATATCCTATCCGGAAGATGAAACACCGGTAGAAAATGTCCCCGTGCATAGTTTTGGTCCTGTTCCGCCAAGGCCTATTCCGCCTGTAAAAACATCTATGAACATAAGGGAATTCTTTTCATGGGAAGTTGACAATGGTATTCATTTTTTCGATGCCAGCGGAGAAGACAATTATGTACCCGGTTCTGTTCCGCTCCTTCCTCCCGCCGCGCAGCCGGAAGTTGCCGCCGCGCCTGTCCCTGACGGAGAAGAATATATTTTTAAGCTTGAATTAATAAACAGCAGAACAGCAGAGGTGCTTAGCGGTCAAAGCATCATTTATTATAATCCGGATGCCTCGGTAAATGAGTTGATTTCCATCATCGTATATAACATGCTTTCCGGTATTCCCGATGAAGTTGAACCTGAAGGCGATTGGCGCGACAAATGGTTCTTCTTTGATATATGCGCCTTATGGGCGCCGCGTTATGACGGTAAGGATTCTATTAACTTCCTTAACTTCGGCGTTAAAATGGGCGCGGAATTGCATTTTACGAGTTTTATGTCTCTGGGGATTGGATTGCAGCTTATGCAGGAATTTGTTGTTCTTGAGACGCTTCCCGGTGAAGAATTCCGCGATATATTAATTGAGCTTCCCGTTTCTATGAAATTTGTGTTTAAACTATCTGATTATTTTCTGCTGGAACCTTATGGCGGCGTTTCGTTCAATTTTTCGATCATGGGAGTTACTGTGCCGTCAACGATGTCATGGTTTGCAGGCGTTCAATTCGGCGTAAAAGCCGGTCCTGGCGCGATTGTGATAAATCCCCGGTTTGCCATGGATTTTTACAAATCCATGCTTAGCGGCAGACCGAATGAATATACGCGAATATGCATGCAATTGGGCATTGGTTATAAATTCGGAGTCTACCAAAAAGTAACTAGGATTCGTGAATATTGACGGGAACCGTTCTTTTGTTTACTGTTAAATAATGGCTTACATTAAAAACCTTTTCGACCGTAATTTTTTAGAATACGCCTCTTATGTAATAAAAGACCGCGCGATTCCCGATCTTGAAGACGGGCTTAAACCTGTCCAACGGCGTATCCTTCATACCCTGTTCGAAATGGACGATGGCAAGTTTCACAAAGTCGCCAATGTTTCAGGTCAGTGCATGAAATACCATCCTCACGGAGAGGCGTCAATAAACCCCGCTCTTGTCGGCATTGCCAACAAAGATCTTTTTATCGACAGACAGGGAAACTTCGGAAACCTTTTTACGGGAGACGATGCCTCCGCTCCGCGTTACATCGAATGCCGCGTAACGCCTTTAGCTAAAGATATTTTTTATAACCCGAAACTTACAACATGGGTGGATTCTTACGACGGGCGCAATAAAGAGCCTTTGCTTTTTCCGGCGAAAATCCCCGTTGTACTTGTAATGGGCGTTGAAGGCATCGCGGTTGGAATGTCAACAAAAATTCTGCCGCACAATGTGCTGGAAGTTCTGGAAGCCGAAATTGCCTGTCTTACCGGTAAAAAGTTTGACTTGTACCCCGATTTTCCCACAGGCGGTTATGTCGATGTTTCTGAATATGAAGGCGGCAACGGTAAGGTACTGGTTCGCGCGAAACTTGATACTTCGGATTCAAAAAGCATAATTATAAAAGAGCTGCCGTTCGGTTCAACAACCGAAAGCATTATGAACAGCATCGACGCCGCGGCAAGAAACGGCCGCATTAAAATCCTCGGTATAAACGATTTTACAACTGACAAAGTTGAAATAGAAATAAAACTGGCGCGCGGCGTTTACGCGCAGGAAACTGTAGACGCTCTTTTCGCGTTTACAGAGTGTGAGCAGTCAATTTCCGTGAATCTTCTTGTAATAAAAAACGGGCTTCCCTCTGTAATGACTGTAAATGAAATCATTAAATATCACGCGAAACAGCTTGTTAAGATTCTTACAAAAGAACTTGAGCTTGAAAAAAAGGAACTGCAGGATAAACTGCACCTTCGCACACTGGAAAGAATTTTTATAGAAGAGCGCATTTACAAGGGCATCGAAAAAATGAAGACGGCAAAAGGCGTGCAGGATGCAGTCCTTGCCGGTTTTAAACCGTTCCTAAAAGAAATAGGGCCGCGCGGCGTTTCTGATGACGATGTTGAACACCTGCTGCGCATTCCAATCCGCAGAATTTCGTTATACGACATTAATAAAGCCCGCGACGAGATGGAACAGATCAACGCGCGCATAAAAGAAATAAATTCTCACCTAAAAAATATCACAGCCTATTCTGTTTCCTATCTTAAAGGTATTATAACTAAAATTAAAAACAACGAGGAAATCGGGCGAGGAGAGAGAAAAACAGTAGTAGGAAAGTTTGATAAAGTAATCGCGAAAGAAGTTGTAAAACGCGATGTTGATTTAAAATACGATATAAAAACCGGCTACCTTGGAACAAATGTTTCAGGCGCTAAAATAGCGGAGGTCTCGCCTTTCGACAGAATTCTCGCGATCCGTAAAAACGGAATGTACACAGTAATGGATTTAAGCGAAAAAGCGTTTATCGGCGCGGACGCGTGGTTTATAGGAGCCGCCGACAAAGATATTCTGTCTAAAACAATTTTTACTATTATTTATAAAGAACCCGGAAGCGGTTATCCGTGCATTAAAAGATGCGTAATCGAAGGCTGGATAATGAACAAGGATTATTTCTTGGTTCCCGACGGCGCGGAAGTTTTGCATATTGATATAAAACCCAAATTCATCTTTACTGTAAAATACAAGCCAAAACCGCGCCTTAAAGTGCTTACTGAAAACTTCAAGGCGCAGGATTACAATGTGCGCGGATTAAAAGCCGGCGGTATCAGGCTTGCGGCGAAGGAAGCGGAAAAAGTTATCTGCAAAGAATAGTATCGAGGGGAAGTTATGAGAGATGAAATCTTAATTGATAAAAACGCGGGGATTTCCGAAGAAGAGCAGCAGGATATACTTGATAAAATCAACAGCATGTCGGAAAGAAACGGCACTTTACTCAGCACAAAGATCGATAATGAAGACAGTAAAAAAATTGTGAATGCCGCGAAAAACGGCGCTGTTTTTCCTATTGCAGTTAATATTACCGCGTTTCTTTTGCTTGCGGCAGGCGGTTTTCTTTTATTTTTCTTCAATGGAAGAGCGGAGTCGCAAGTAAAAACCGGAAAAGCCGTTTATAATTTAACAGAACGAACGCTTATCGAGGAAATAAGGAAAGATACAGCCGAAAAAATCGCGGCTAAAGAAATGGAAATGTCCAGAATCGCTTCGCGTCTCGGCGAAGTTGACGATCAGCTCTCGCTGCTTTATTCCAGTAATAAGGAGCTCACGGCGGAACAAATCGCCGCGCAGGAAAGACTTCTGGCGGCTCAGACCGCTTTCCGCGAAGAGCTTGCCTATCTTCAGGATGAAAGATCGCAGATACTGGAAGCGTCCCGCTCGCGTGAAGCGCGTCTTCGCGCCCAGCTTGATGAGAGAGCAAGGGAGTTTGCCGCCGCTCAGCAGAGAACAACAGGAGAGCTGGATTTTGCAGTAAGCGAACTGGATCGGCTTACAAACGAACAGGATAGAATCGCCGCGGTTGACGCGCAGGTTTCGGGAGGTCTTGCAGCCGCAAGAGATTTAATTCAAAACGCCCATTATGATCAAGCCGTTCAAATTGCAGTTAACCTGCGTCATTTTTGCAACAACAATTCGCTTTCATCTTCGCGCGCGTTCCAGTCAAGGAGAGACTTTTACAATCAGGCGATTGATTTAATTGAGACGATGATAATCGACGCGCGTTCGAGCACAGGGTCGGTTATTAGCGCGGAACAATTTGAACTCCAGGCAAAAAACATGCAGCTTCAGGATAATATTTCTGAAATGCAGAAAACCATCGATTCGTTAAGCTCAGGCGGCTCAGGTCTTACGCGCAGAATTTCTGAACTAGAAGCAAATATTTCAGCTCTTCAATCAGGCAGCGCGGAAAAAGATTCAAGAGTAACGCAGCTTGATTCGGAAAACGCAAACCTGCGCTCGGCCAACGCAAGGCTTGAGCAGGAAAACACAAGAAACGAACAGCGCATTGCGGATTTAACCAATCAATTAGCGGCAATCAGGCAGTTATTAACAGATAATCAGCAGTAGAGAATATAATAAAATATGTTTTTATTAGAAACAAGCAGATTAACTTTAAGAGACTTAAAAATTGATGATTTGCAATTATTCCGCGATATGGGCGCTGAGGAAAAAGTGACAAATTATCAAAAATGGTTTTTTGGAAAAAACGGTTATGAGCAATGGGTTGAGGAATCGATAGATCATAATAATAGGGCTGTGCGTTTTGCGTATAATTTAGCAATTGTCTATAAAAAAACCGGAGAAGCAATAGGATGGCTTGGATGGGGGACAGATGATCTTGAAAAACGAGAATATGATTTTGGCTATGCTTTGCTGCCCGAACATTGGAACAAAGGCATTATGACAGAAGCTTTAAAATGCGGCGTAGATTATATGTTTAACAAATTAAACGCAAACATTGTAAGCGGCGAATGTGTTGCCGAAAACATAGGATCAGCGCGTGTTATGGAAAAAGCGGGTTTACTGTTAATTAAAGAATGGGAAGAAGAAAATAAAGAAAGAAATAGAATCGAAAATAGAAAACGATATAGTAAAAGTATATCTACTTCGTCTTCATAACTTCCACGCCGTTCCAGTCGGCAGGCGGCGGTGAAGAAGCGTATTCTGTGCATCTCTTGTAAAGACTGTCCGCGTTAAAGTCGTCTTTTAAATATACAAGGACTTCTTTGAATTTTGCGGCGGCTTCGCTGAAGGATCTGCCGTAGTAGAGTTTCATTCCCGAATTGTGAATGGGCCACGCTTTTTGCTCTGCCGGCAGCAGATTTTTTTTAACTGTGAAGATTCTAACGCCTTTTGTTTTTCCTTTTACGGCTACAGTGTCGAGAAGACGGTAGTGAAGTCCAGCGTTAGGCGCTTTTTGCCTGAGTTCATCGAATAAACTCTCTGATATTAATAATTCTGAATGGTATGTTTTGGTTAACCCTTCCATGCGCGACGCGAGATTTACAGCGTCTCCGATAACCGTGTAATCCATCTTACGCTCGCTGCCGATGTTGCCGACTGTTACTTCGCCGTAGTTTAAACCGACTCCGATTTTAAACTCGCATTTACCCAGGCGGCGCTGGTTATTATTAAAATCTGAAATCGCGTCGATCATTTCAAGACCGGAAAGCACCGATTGAAGCGCGTCATCTTCGTGTTTTTCAGGCGCGCCCCAAATGGCCATGATTGCGTCGCCTATGTATTTGTCTACAATTCCTTTTCTGTTGTAAATAATTTCTACCTGTCCGGAAAAATACCTGTTCAATGAGTTGACCAAATCATCCGGCGCCATACCTTCTGATATTGTCGTGAAAGAGCGGATATCGGAAAACAAAATCGCGAGTTTCCTGTTGTCGCCCACAAGCATCTTTTCAGGAGAGGCGAAAAACTTTTCGATTACATTATTCGGAACATATTTCTGGAAAATCTGGCGGATACGTTCTTCTTTTTTTCCGGAAAGAACAGCTTCAAACGCGTAGCGTTTCATTTGAGAATACGCCCTGTCAAGTTCTTCAGTCATTTTATTGAATGTCTGGGCAAGAACGCCGGTTTCGTCGTTGTATTCAACATCAACCTTGGATGAAAGATCGGACGTATTAATAATTGATTCCATCGATCTTACAATGCGCTTAAGCGGATTTGTGAGATGGCGGGTTATCAACAGCAGTAAGAGCGTCGCCGCAAGAAGCGCCGCGCCCAGAGAAATAAATATCTGTGTTGTTATTTTTTTCGCGTCTTCATAAAAAACATTCTCTTTTTCGGTTATTAAAATGTGCCAGTCAAAAGGGGTAAAATAAAAAGACTGGAAAATCCGTTTTTCCGCGCCGATTACCGCGGTCTGCAGGCCTTGATTTTCTCTGCTGAGGATATGTAAAAGAGACGATGCCTCCGGCTGTGAAAGCCCGGGATTTGACGTTGACATTACAAGAGCGCCGTTTTTATCAACGGCGAAAATGATTTCGGTATCGCTTAAAAGAATGCTGCGTCCGTAATTTTCTACGGCTTTTTTTGCCGCGCCGATCATTTCCGGTCTTCCGGCATAATGATTGTCAACAAGCAGCGACCATTGATTATTCGCGTACTTTTCAAGTTCTCCGAGCTTGAAACCCAAAAGCTGGCGGGCAAGACGCGTGATTCCGTTTACCGCCTGGAAATACGACGCGGTTTCCGCCAGAACCAGCGGAACAATGATCAGAGGCAGTATTACAAGAAACATTTTTAACCGGATTTTCATTTATTCTATTGTAAATAAAACGGCAAAATATCTCAAGGGGGGCGGATTCTATTCCGATATCAATAATATGAAGCGTTATAGTATTAAGTGTTTGCCGGGATGTACCGAGTACATCGATATTTTAAAAGAGCTTGACAGCGAATATCTTGTTCGTTTTACACGGAACAACAACGGAAACGTCAAGACAAGCGAAGAAATGATAACAAGGCATCTTTTTAATATCTGTGTACAGACAGGATACCTGAACCCAATGACAGAAAGTTCTGTCGCTTGATTCTAAAGTGCAGTGGTTCCAGGACTCCGAATTTTGGGAGCATTTTGCTCCCATTATGTTTGACGACGCGCATTGGAGTGAAGTTCCTTCTGTTGCCGACGCAGTAACCCGGCTGTCAAATTTTAATCTCTACGGCGAAACATCAGCCGATGAATGGAAAGAACCTTTGGAAGAAGCGCCGAAGGTTCTTGATCTTTGCTGCGGCCTCGGGCGCATTAGCTCTGAACTTGCGCGGATGGGTTTTGCCGTAACAGGCGTGGATATAACAGACAGTTTTTTAAACGCCGCCATCGAAGACGCTAAATACGAAAATTTGAATATCGAATATATCAAGTCCGACGCAAGGGATTTTGTGCGCCCCGGATACTTTGACACAATCGTTAATTTATATATCTCTTTTGGATATTTTTCCAATCAGGACGATGATTTAAAGGTTTTATGCAATGCGTATGATTCATTAAAAAAAGGCGGCACTTTTATAATTGAGACTATGGGTAAGGAAATTGCGGTGCGCGATTTTATAGAAGCCGAATGGTTCGAACGCGCAGGCAGCACGCTGCTTACAGAATACACCCCCCTTGATTCATGGACATATCTTAAGAACCGTTGGATTATAATAAAAGATAATAAAAGACTTGAGAAAATTTTTGCGCAAAGACTCTACTGCGCGTCTGAACTAAGAGCGTTAATACAAAAAGCCGGATTTAAAAAAACCGACATCTACGGAGACTGGGACGAGAGATCCTACGATCAGCACGCTAATAAATTAATCATTGTTTGCAGAAAATAAAAACCCGTGTTATTATCTTAAAATGAGTAAATACATTTTATCTTTGGATCAGGGGACTACAAGTTCAAGAGCGATTTTATTTGATCGCGAACAGACTATTGCGGCGGTTGAGCAGAAAGAGTTTACGCAAATTTATCCGCGCGAAGGCTGGGTTGAGCATGATCCGATGGAAATTTTTTCCACTCAGTATTGCGCGGCGGCTGATATCCTCGCCAAGATGAATATAAAAGCGCAGGATATAGCCGCTATCGGCATTACAAATCAAAGAGAAACAACAATTTTATGGGATAAAAATACCGGGCAGCCTATTTATAACGCAATTGTCTGGCAGTGCAGAAGAACTTCCGGTATTGTTGACCAGTTAAAAAAAGACGGTCTTGGCGGATACATTACAAAAACAACAGGGCTTATACCGGACGCTTATTTTTCAGGAACAAAAATTAAATGGATTTTAGATAATGTGCAGGGCGCGCGCGATCGGGCGAAAAAAGGCGAAATACTTTTTGGAACCGTTGACACATGGCTTATTTGGAAACTATCAGGCGGTAAATCGCATGTAACAGATTACACAAACGCAAGCAGGACAATGCTTTTCGATATTCACAAGCTCGAATGGGACAGTAAATTATTAGAAGCCCTTGATATTCCGCGCTGTATGCTGCCTGAAGTTAAACCATCCGGGTCAATTTTCGCAAACGCTGTAATTAACGGCGTTGATATCCCGATTGCAGGTAACGCAGGCGATCAGCAGGCAGCGTTGTTCGGCCAGTGCTGTTTTGAAAAAGGAGACGTTAAATGCACCTACGGCACAGGCTGCTTCCTTTTGATGAACACAGGAGCTGCGGCAGCGCAAAGCAAGAACGGGCTTCTTACAACAATCGCCGCCGGTTTTGACAACAAGGTACAATACGCCCTTGAAGGTTCGGTTTTTACAGGCGGGGCTGTAATCCAATGGCTTCGCGACGAAATGCGAATAATCACGGACAGCGCGGACAGCGAATATTATGCAGGCAAAGTAGACGACACAGGCGGCGTTTATCTCGTGCCGGCGTTCACCGGCCTTGGAGCGCCGTATTGGGATATGTACGCCCGCGGCTGCATTGTAGGAATAACCCGCGGCACAAAAAGAACGCACATTATAAGAGCCGCTCAGGAATCGATCGCGTATCAGGTAATGGATCTGCTAGAAGCGATGGAAAGCGACCTCAATTTAAAAATGGCGGATTTAAAAGTAGACGGCGGCGCAAGCCGTGACAAATTCCTTATGCAGTTCCAATCCGACATTTGCAACACAAATATAATCCGCCCTGTAGTCAGGGAAACAACCGCTCTCGGCGCAGCCTGCCTTGCAGGAATTACAACCGGCTTTTGGAAAGATCAAAATGAAATCAAAACCCGTTGGCAAAAAGATACAATCTTTACCCCTTCGCTGGAACCCGAAAAACGCCAAACCCTTATAAAAAACTGGCACAAAGCCGTAGACCGCAGCCGAGGCTGGGCGGAATAGGGGTGATTTAGAAGAATTTCTCGCGGAGGCGCAAAGTACGCAGAGATCGCGGAGTTGATGTTTACAATGGTTTTTATTTCTTACTTTTCTTTTATTTTAATAGTCGAGGGTTTACTTTTAGCGTTATCATTTTTTTGGCGCATCTTGTTTCCCTAAAATATACGCGCGTTCAATAAGATATGTTACAGCGCATACGGCATTATCGTTTTTTCCAAATATTTTTTCACCAATCTTCCATAATTTTTCCACAGTTTTGGCAGTCTCAATAGCTGTTTTAATTTTTTCAGTATCCATACATATTTCCTTTTTCAGTTGCTAATGTTACAATAATATTATCATAATATAAAAAGAAAGAAAATCATACATACCAACAACCCCCTCCATCCTGTAAAACAGTGTATGCCCGCAAAGCTCCGGCGGGGTGTCGGTGGCAAAGTGCCGTGTGTGCGAAGCGCATACGGTGCTTTGGCGGCCGACAGGACCCCCGATGATCCTTCGTAGGCATACATTGTATTAATCGTATATTGATTATTTTTCCGATTTATACTATTACATTAAATATATCATGAAGTATTTCAATCCTGCCAACCTAGCCGTCATTGCCTGTCCGGGCGGGGAAATCTTTGCCAATGAAGTAATTAAGCATCTTGAGCATAAATACCGCCATAGCCGCAAGCAAACGGTGGAAGAACTGTCCAAACGCTATAACCTTTCGGAAGATCAAGCCAATCTTCATATAGACCTGATTAATAAAATCGTGACGCGGGGATCAGCCTCACAGAGCGGAAACGGCGTGAATAACGGGCCTTTTAAGGTTCCTGTCAAATTTACCCTTTTTCCGAACGGTGAAATTAAGTCGGAAATTGAGGAATCCATACGCGGCAAGGATGTTTATATCTTTCAGGATGTGGAAAACCGCTATCCGGTGAGATTTTCAGGGGGCGTGGTTAATAATCTTTCAATGAACGATCATTTAATGACAATTTACGTTACCGTAGACGCTGTAAGGCAGGCGGGAGCCGAGCGTATCACCCTAGTTATACCGAATTACCCGTATGCGAGACAGCATAAAGCAAAGGGCAGGGAAGGGCTTACCGCAAGCAGAATAGGGAAAATCTTTGAAAGCCTTGGGGTAAACCAGATTATCACCCTTGATATTCATTCCAGAGATATAATGAACGCGTTTGACAAGGTGCGCCTTGAAAACCTTCACGCAAGTTATCAGATTATTCAAACATTAACCAAAATGGACGGGATTTTGAACGATGACTTTGTCGTTGTGTCTCCAGATACCGGAGCCGTAGATCGTAATAAATTTTACGCTTCTTCGCTTAAAAAACCGCTTGCCCTTCTTTATAAGGAAAGGGATTATTCCAAACTTGCAAGAGACGCGACCCAGTCCAACATTTCACAGATACGCCTTTTGGGCAGCGTAGAGGAAAAAACAGTCTTTATGGCTGATGATCTTCTTGGAACGGGCGGTACTTTGATAAAAGGCATGAGACTTTTAAAGGAAAACGGCGCTCGAAGGATAATTTGCGCTATCAGCCTGCCTCTTTTTTCCGGAAATGCCATTGCTCATTTTGATGAAGCGTATAACGAAGGGCTTTTTTACCGCCTGATAGGCACAAATGCCGTTTATCAGGAAGAAGTTATCAAGCGCGAATGGTATGTAAATGTCAATATTTCGCGCCTTTTCGCGCATGTAATATCGCGGCTGCATCAAAATCAGTCTGTTTCCAGTCTTCTTGACAATGCCGGTATCATAAACCGCCTGCTCTCACAGACAATGGCTGGCGAACCTCAGAACGAACTGCCTTTTACGCAGGTAATAGACGATTAAATAAAAAAAACCGTGCGTCCTCGGCACACGGTTTTTCTTAAATTGCTGTTCCTGATGATGTTTAATTATTTCTTTGCTTTCGTCTTCGCCTTTTTTACCTTTGGTTTCGCTTTGGCGGCGGATTTCTTGGCTGCTGGTTTTTTTACGGCTTTCTTCGCTGTTGCCTTACTTGTTGTTTTCTTTTTCTGTTTTGCGTACTTCCTGTTCAAATTAGCCTGATAATCGCAGCATTCCGTGCACAAGGTGTAACCTTTTTTTACCTTGCCGCCGCATCTGGGGCATTTTCCCTTCTTGATGCGTTCATTGTACCTGTCTTTCCGCTGTTCGTTGATTTCGTCTCTGTGGGCTTCACGGTACTTTCTCTGCCTTTCTCTGTTGGCCAGGCGGGTTTTTGCGTCTGTCATTCAATTACTCCTTTTTGTATAGTATAATATCAGTATAGTTCATTATTTAATTTTTGTATATAGTTTATTATTATTTATTATAATCAGGATGCTGAATGTCTGTTATTTATGTCATGAATACGCAATTTAAAGGTTTCACTTTTGACGCGAGAGCGAAATTAATTTTTATACTGCTGCTTACCGTTCTTATTTTCATGGTAGATGAAATAATCGCGGCCGCGTGTATGCTGTTATGTTTCATTGCCGTCCGTCTGAGCGCCCGTGTGCCATTCCGCGGATTGAAATTCATAAAAAATCTTACATTGTTAGCGGTATTTATTATTTTCATGCAGATGATCTTCGGTCCCGGGGAAAAATACGCCGGTTTTTTGAAGCCTGAAGGGCTGCTCCTCGGTCTTGTGATAACCTGCCGTCTTGCTTCTTTGTTTGTTATCCTGCCGCTGTTGACGGAAACCACACCGCCTGCTGGAATTGCCTGCGGTCTTTGCGCCATGGGGCTTAGTTACCGTCTGTCATTCATAATAACAACGGCGTTTAATATGGTTCCTTCGTTCCGGAATGAAGCGCTTATTATTATGGATGCGCAAAAATTGCGCGGAATTCGGGCTTTTGACAGCCGTGTTTTCAATCTGAGAGCCTATACAGGCCTTGTAATCCCCCTTATGTTAGGCGCAATGAGGAAAGCTCAGCGTTCTTCGGTTGCCATGGACTGCAGGGCCTTCGGCGCCTATAAAACAAGGACATGGCTTGTAAAACCGCAGATGAAAGCCCGTGATTTCATTCTTTTAGCCGGCAGTATTATTTTTTTCGCTTGTATGATTCTATTTAACTATAGATGAACATTATTGATTTTAACGATGTCAGTTACACATACCCTCATTCAAAGAAAAAAGCGATTGAAGGGGTGAATTTCTCTGTCTATCAGGGGGAATTTCTGGCTGTTATGGGTGAGACTGACGCCGGAAAAACCACTTTTTGCAAGCTCATTAACGGTATAATACCCTTACTCTCCGGCGGCAGGCTGTCCGGCCATGTTACCGTAGACGTTGTGCGCACGGATAACTGCTCGGTGCCGCAATTGGCTCTTAAAGCCGCTATGGTTATGGACGACCCTGACGCGCAGCTTTTTACATCGTCTGTGCGCGAAGAAGCCGCGTTCGGCCCTGAAAATCTCCTTTTGCCGCCGCAGGAAATCGAAGAAAGGATAGATTTCTCTCTCGGCGCCGCCGGCTTAAAAGGTTTCGAAGACCGCGAGCCTACCAGCTTGTCAGGCGGCGAAAAGCAGCGTCTTGTAATCGCCGCCGCTCTTGCCATGAAAACGCCGATACTTGTTCTGGACGAACCTCTGTGCCGCCTGGATCCTAAGGGAGCTGCAGAAGTTATGTCCGTTTTAAAAGACATTCAAAAAAAGCACAATATGACAATCGTTATGGCGGCGCATGACAGCGAAATGATGGCAAAATACGCGGACAGAGTCTGTATTCTGAAAAACGGCAAAATTGCCGCCCTTGATACAGCTAAAATAATTTTTTCCAACGCCGAACTGCTGGAAAACAACGGGATACAATCACCAAAAATTATTAATGAATTTTTTCTCGCAGAGAACGCAGAGAACGCGGAGTTGGGGGGAGAGAGGAGTTTAGAACCAAACCACTTTTATTCTTCCGCGATAACGATTTGCAATTTAAATTTTAAGTATCCAACCGGAACAGGTATTAGCAATATTAACCTGTCAATTAACGAAGGGGATTTTATCGCGCTAATCGGTGATAACGGGTGCGGGAAGACTACGCTGCTGAAATGTATTACGGGGCTTTTGCGGCCTTACCGGGGAGAAATTCTTATTAAAAATAAAAACGCGAATGAGCTATCTGTTAGTGATATTTCCAAAGATGTAGGGTTTGTTATGCAAAATCCTGATACGCAGCTTTTTACAGATTCTGTTTTTAAAGAGGTTTCTTTCGCTCTTAAAAATATGAGGTTGTCAAAAACTGAAATTAAAAGGCGCGTTGAAGAAGCGCTCGATATTGTCGGCTTACAGGATGCACAGGCTTTTCCGCATGCGCTTGGCCGCGCCGACAGAACTAAAACTGTTATCGCGTGCGTTCTTGCGATGGGCTGCAAAATAATTATTCTTGATGAAATCGATGTTGGGAACGATTATTCCGGCAATTTAAAAATTATGAATGTTTTGCGCAGTCTTCAGCAAAAAGGTTTTACAATTATTTTTGTAACTCATAACATGTTTCTGGCTCAGGAGTACGCGCACAGGTTGATTAAACTTGATAGAAGCGGGATAGTATATGACAGGAGACGCGAAGAATAAAATGAAAAAGCGCATCACTTTTCATCCAGCGGTTATCTCCGTGTGGGCGGCTGTAATCGCTGCAGGACATCTATTGCCGACATTTCCGATTCTGGGAACAGGCGGCTCTTTTTCATTGTCAACAGTTCTTTATCCGTTATCCGGTTTGTTCTTCGGACCTTTGGCGGGCGCTTTATGCTCGGCAGCCGGCGGATTTATCGGTTCGCTTATCGCTCCTCATACCGCGTGGATGGGGCTTGGCACTTTTATTGTGGGAACAACAACGGCGTTTACAACGGGATGCGCCGCGTGGAGCAAATGGCCTGTGGTATCTGTGAATTCCGCCGGTAATTTTATTATAAACGGCGCAATAATAATTTATACAGCCGGAACAATTCTTTGGTTTACGCAGGAAATAGGAAGAAGCATAATCCGCTTTCCTTTAATTTTTTACGGGCTTGGATTTGCCGCCATGATGATCGCGGTAATCTTCGCGCCGAAAATGTTTGCGCACAAAAGCAAAGCGTTAAAGTTCCCCGCGGTTTGGCTTTGCTCTTTCGCAGGTTTAATCGGCGGCGCGTCGATAGGGAATTTTTTCTCTCTTTTGCTGTATAAACAGCCAAGAGAGATTTGGATGATTCTGACATTTGCCGCTCCTGTTGAACGCGCCGTTTTCGCGTCGGCTGCCATGCTTGTAGGCGTGCCGCTGCTTTTAGGACTTAACAAGATCGGCATTTTCGCGGGGCCTCCCGTAAATGAGGAAGAAGAAAATGAAGATTGATTGTCATGTGCACGTAACTCCGCCTGATATTATCGAAAGCTGGGAAAAAATCGCCGAAAAAGAACCGTATTTTTCTTTAATTTCAAACAGCAAGGTTAATAAATTCGCCGCCGCGGAAGATATTGTTGCCGTTCTGGAAAAAGACAATTTTGATAAAGCTGTCGTGTTTGGATTTGGTTTCCGCGATATCGGCCTTTGCCGTTATGTGAATGATTATGTCATTGAAAAAGTAAAAGAGTATCCTGAAAAACTGATAGGTTTCGCGGTTGCGCCGCCGGGATGCGGGGATACATGCGCGGAAATTGAACGCTGTTACGGCGCGGGTTTAAAAGGCGTAGGAGAGCTGTTTCCTGAAGGGCAGGGGATTGATCTTGCAAACGAGACAGCGATTTCTGGGGTTTGTAAAGAGCTGAATATTCCGCTCTTATTGCATGCAAACGAGAATGTGGGGCATTATTATCCGGGAAAAACCGGCGTGCCGCTTCAGGATATAGAAAAATTTGTTTTAAATAATCCTGATTTAAAAATAATCCTTGCCCATTTCGGCGGCGGAATATTTATCTATGAAACAATGAAAGAAATAAAGGCAGGTTTTCGCAATGTGTATTACGATACGGCTGTAGCTCCCTATCTTTTTGACACAAGAATATACAATGTTATTAAGGCGCTGGGCATTTGCGAAAAACTTCTTTTCGGCAGCGATTTCCCCATTTTACCTCCCTCGCGCTATTTTAAATCTTTGGACGCAAGCAGTCTTAACGATGAAGAAAAAAAACTCATACTTGGATTGAATGCGCGCGATTTATTCGGAATATAGCTGCAATGAATTTGTTTTTAGATACTGTTGAAATTGCAAAGCAGGTGTTATAATGAATATATGCCAGTTTTTTTATTAATTATATTTTTATTCTTCTTTAACGCCTATTCTGCGGAATCCGAAGTGTTTGAATTCAAGCATATTGAAGGCGCAAGATACAGAATCCTTTCTGTTGTTGATCAGGCTGTTTTTATTAACAAGGAATTAAGCCACCGAGCGGAAACGCTTAACCGCATTGCTGTTGAGGTAACAGAAGTTAAAGACGGTAAAGGATTGCATAAAGCGATTTTTCAGTCGTCTGAGCGTCTGCTTTACGATTCGCTCGGCAGGCAGCCTGTGTCAAACGGATTTCACTGGCTTAAGGAATATGAATCGGTATTTGAGCGCGATAAGATGGGACGCGTTGTAATCGATCCGCAGTATTATATGCCTGTTGTCCGCAATGTTCCTGTTTTTCCCGGCAGGGATTTGAAAATAGGCGATACATGGAAAGCCGAAGCCCACGAGGTACATGATTTTCGCGACGGGTTTGGAATAGAAGAGCCGTACCGCATACCATTTGTCGCCAATTATGAGTTCCTCGGAGAACGCGAGTGGAAAGGTGTTTTATATCCTGCTTTTTCAATCGTTTACCATATCGCTTCGCGCCCGCCCGCCGTACGCGGAAGAATTTATCCAACGCGCATCTCGGGAACATTTACCCAGCTTGTTTACTGGGATCGTTCAGCGGGACAAGAAAAAGCATACAAGGAAGAATTCCGCCTGACAATGGAATTGTCCAACAAGATGACAATGGAATTCCGCGGAACGGCAGAAGCCGAGTTTGTTGAATCTGAATTTATGAACAAAGAACAGCTTCTAGCGGAGATTACGGAAGAAATCAACCGCCTTAAACTTCCGGATGTAAATGTAAGAGCTGTAGAAGAAGGCATTTCGTTAAGTCTGGAAGATATCCGGTTCTACGCCGACTCAGACAAACTGCTTCCCGGAGAGCAGGAGAAACTTGACAGGCTTGCCGCGATATTAAGGCGTTATCCGGACAGAGACATCATTGTTTCAGGGCATGCCGCCCGATGGGGGGAGAGCGAATATCTGTTAAATCTTTCGCACAGCAGATCAAGAGCTGTTGCCAAGTATTTTTTAGACACTGGAGTGCGCACGGCGGATCGCATGGTGATCCGCGGTTACGGGGCTGAGAGACCGATTGCGGATAACAGCACCGAAGAAGGTATGCGCAAAAACAGGCGCGTTGAAATTACCATTCTGGAGAATTAGTGCCTTCCTCCATTCTGCAAAAGATAAATAATTATCTTGATCGCCTGATTCCGGTTACGACGCCTCTCGCTGTCTTTCTTGGTTTGCTGCTTCCGGGTTTTTTCTCTCCGATGCGGACATATGTACTTTTGCTTTTTGGGATAATGACATTTTCAGGCGCGTTAAAATTAACGGCTGGCGAACTGGGAGAGGCTATACGAAGACCTTTGCCTATCGTTCTTTTCTTTTTATCAGCTCATATTATTATGCCGTTAGCAGCTCTTTTTTCTTCATCGCTCTTTTTTGAAAATCAGGATATTATCGCGGGTTTTATACTTTTATTCGCGGGTCCGACCGCGGTTTCAGGCTTTATATGGGTGATGATCTTTAAAGGCGATAAGGCGCTTGGTCTTACATTAATTTTGCTTGACACCCTGCTGGCGCCGCTTGCGGTTCCCGTGACTCTTTCTGTTTTAATGGGCGCAAAAGTGGAAATGGATATGAGCGGAATCGCTGTTTCTCTTTTATTCATGGTTGTAATTCCGACAATTATCGGCGTCGGTATAAACGAGATTAGTAAGGGGAAGATACCGCGCAGGATTTGTCCGGGACTCGACCCGTTTGCCAAGATTTGTCTTTTTATCGTTATTGCCGCCAACTCTTCGGCGATTGCCCCGATTATAAAGTTCAGCGATCCTGTTATTTGGCGAACCGCGTTACTGTGCATATTTTTAACAGCCGCCGGATTCCTGCTTGCGTGGTTTTTCGGAATTACGGGAAAATGCACAGGAGAAAAAAAAGCGTCGCTTATTATCGCGGGCGGTCTTCGCAACAACAGCGCTGTTATGACAATTGCGGTTACATTTTTTCCGGAGGCCGCGGTTTTTCCCACGCTTGTGAGTATTATATTTCAGCAGGTAATTACTGCTGTTATGGGTAAATTAATTATTGAGCGGCAAACTCGTAATTCAGAACAGAATCATCAAGAATGATTACTACCTTCCCCTGCGACAGCAGGCGGCGGTTTTCTTCGGAAGATATAATCAGCATTGCGTCATCTTTTTCTATAATTAAATCTGTAGGTTTTATTCCAAATACGCCGCGCGCGAAAATACGAAGAGGCCTGTCTCCCGCGGTCTCCCTGAGTTTTGCAGAAAGACCTGTAGGATTATTCTGAAAAATATTATCAAGCGAAGAATATTTCACCATAGTGATATCTTTTATTTCAAGCATGCTGCGCTCGTAAATCAGATTCATGCCGCTGTCCCAAATTTTCGGAAACAGGCAGGGAACAGGAATGGCAGAGCTTTTCATCCCATGCATTGGAAGTTCTTCCGCCGCGATAATTATGATCCCTGTATAACTTGCGCTTGATACCGGATTTAAAGTTCTAGTAATCGGAGAAGGTCTGTTATGCTGAAGAAGAGCGGCGCTGACACTGGACAGCGAAATTGTCTGGGTTGTAAAAATATTACGCATATCAGAGGTTAGTGCAGGAGCGATCGATTTTGCGCCGAGCGCCATTTGTTCAATTTGCGCAAGGTTTATGCGCCCGGAATTTACAAGATCGCCGATAACGGAAGAAGAATCAACCTGAATCTCAAGAAGGCAGGATTTAATGAGATTTGAATAACCATAGTCTAAAAATGTTTCTCCCTGAGTCCTGCCGGCTGGAAGCCTGAGCCCTGCCGATGCAAGATCAAGCGAAACTTGCGATGTAACCTGCATTTCAGCCCAGTCAACCGTACCGGATATGCCAATATTGACTTCCGCGAAAGCTCCTGCGGCGGCTAAAAATATCAGTATAAAAATCGAGAATTTCATTACTCAATTATCGGCACTTTTAAGGTTCTACCTTCATGAAGAATGTCATTTAATAACATTCCGTTCCCCTCAGCCAGAGCCTGCGGATCGATGCCGTAAAGCCTCCCCAAAGACCAAAAAGAGTCCCCTTTTTGCACTAGATGGCTGCCTGTAAAACTGCTGTTCACCGCAGCCGGCGCGCGAGGCACGGCTCTTGGCGGCAATGTGACATTCCCAAACGCCGGAATTATGACTGTTTCCCCGATTTTTAAATAACGTCCCGCAACCCCCGGATTGTGCTGCTCTATCATAGAGACGGACGTATTATAAGCCCTGGATAAAGACCAAAGAGTATCGCCGTGGCGTACAACATGGTACAGGTAGCGTATTAACTGTAAATCGTCCCCTTCAAGGACAGCTTTAATTTCTTCTAAATGGGAAACGGGAACCTTCAATCTATAATTGGAATCGGCGGGGCTAATCCCATGCAGCAGTTCCGCGTTTAGATTGCGAAGCAATTCTTTGGAAACGCCGGTTTCTTCAGCAAGCATATCGACAGAAATCTGCCGCGGAAGCGCGATAGCTTGCCACTCAAATTTTTCCTGCCAAACATTAATCCCGTATTTCCTCGGCTGAGAGATGATAAAAGCCGCCGCCGCGAGCTTCGGCACAAAATGCACAGTTTCCGGCCTTAGATCGTTACGCCTGACAAGCTCCCAATAATCGCGCTTACCTGTTTTCTGAACAGTGCGCGAAACAGCTCCAAGCCCCGAGTTATACGCCGCCAGCGCCAGTTCCCAGCTTCCAAGAGTTCTGTAATTTTCCTCAAGTTTAAGAAGCGCTCCTCTTGTAGATTTTACAAAGTCGCGCCTTTCATCGATTAAGTCTGTTACCCGGATATTATAAGGCGAGATACTATTCATCATAAACTGCCAAAGTCCGACAGCTCCAGACTTGCTCCTTGCCGTAATTAAAAACCCGGATTCGATTACAGGCAGATAAGCCAATTCAGGCGGCATCCTCAGCCTTTCAACCTCATCTTTAATAAAAGGCAGATAAATACGCGCCCTCTCAAGAATCGCATTCAAAGTAGCCACCCCATGCGCGCTCGAATACTGCTCAATATATCTCTGCGTCAAAACTTGTTCCAACGCAGTATCAGTTATAAGAGAATTCTCCGCTCTAACAGGCGGCGTATAATGCGCCGTATGCAAATTCAAATTTGCTGCTAACAAAACCGCACTAGGCGCCACACTACGCATAGGTCTAGTTGAAATGCTCTCTACCTGAGCTGCATCAGCCGCTTCAACGCTCTGCCCCCAAACAACACCCCCAACCCCCATGAGCAGAAAAAATAAAACTTTTAAATCTTTAATATATTTCAATTTAAAATTTTTCCCCGTAATAAATCCCCGCCCATTCCCATCTGCCGTGAATCTCCGGTTCCTGCGGGAAGTAAATCTTTCTGAAATATAAATACCAGACATTCAATGTGTATAAAGACCAGCCCGTTGTGCGCAGATAGGCTTCAGTCGAGTTTGAAGATGAATCCAGTGAAGGCGCGTAACGTATTCGGTTGCCGTACATGAATTGGGCAAGGTTGAACCGGGACATCCCGATGTCGTCGGTCTCAACCTGTTCCCATGAACGCGCGAAGAAGTTGGCTTTTGCCTGATATTGCTGGAGTAATTTCGCGTTACCCGCGTCCAGCGCTTTTTCAACGGCTTCTCTCAGTTCGGGAAGACTCGCGAAAGTCCAGTCTTTGGCGGATCTGCTGAAATCAACCTGATGCCTTGCGTGCTGATCGGCATGTGGGAAGCCTGAAATGATCGTTCCGGTGTACGGCAGGTAATTCGTGTAGGCTACAATCGCGCCGTTCCAGTCGCCGACTCGCTCGCAGGCCTGACCCAGCATAAAATACGCGGTTCCAAGATCGATTTTTTCCGGGAATCTGGAGATTAATTCGCTGTAGTACCAGACCTGACGCTGAGGGTTATTATTGATATTGATAAGGTGGCGCAAACATACAAGATGTATTGATTCTTCGTTAATAATCAAATCGGGGTAATTTTTAACGATTAGGTCGAAATAAAGAGCCGCAATTGGCCGGGAATTCTGCTGGAGATGAGCATAGGCGATCATCAGGAAATAGTAGCCGTTGTAGGGATCGGCAGGGTTATTTATGGTTTGAGCGCTTAAAAAATGGATAACCCTGTCATAATCCTTCAGCCTTGCGAATGTAGCGGCAATTTCCCTTGTAACGGCAAATTCGTCTTCGCTGCCGCTTTCCTCATTCTTTAAAAGACTGAACAATTCAATCAAATTACTCCTGTCTTCCTTCGAACCTGTAATGTAGTAAGGGTCGATTCCAGCAATTTCAAAACTGCATGAAACGGCCAGAAAAACCGATAATAATATAGTGAAAGCGATTAATATTGCGAGTTTTTTGCCAATATCCATTGTTATTGATACTATCATTGTGCTATCATTTTGTATATGTGATCTTTCTATTTCTCGCATGAATTTTAACTTTTGGATATTAAACAGTGGGTAAAAAAGTCCGGAATTGCGTATTTTTAATTTTTTTTTCTGCTCTGGCCATCCTTTCCTGCGGGTCAGGACCCGATTCATCACGATGGAACACCGCTCAGGAGACATCGGACACCCATGAAAGCGCTGCGCCGGGAGAAATAAACGAAAATACCGAAAGTACGGCGCCTGCAGCTCCTGTTTCAGGTCAGCCTTCGGGAAGCCTTGCCGAAGAAATACGTTTTTTGACAGAATCCGGCGTATTGTCAATGATGCTGAACGCCCTCGACCTTATCAGAAATAATAATTTAAGCGGCGTTGATTTCGGACGGGTAATGACCGGAGTCAATGTTTTATTAATTAAACTTGTTTATCCCGATTCACCTGCAAGACTTCCCGCGATAGATCTTCCGCTGACATCAAATTATGCCCGTATTATCAGAGAAGCGGAGAAGGGGATTTATACCCGTCCATCCGCAAGCTCGGTTGATTTTCTGGAGCACATCCTTCCCTTTCTGGTTGTGAATGAACAAACTGAAATATCGATTTTGATGAATATTTTAAAAGACGTTGAAAGAGCGGAATCGCTTCGTCTAAATTCGGTTTTTCCTCCGTATTTCAGGGGTCTTATTTATGAGCGTTCAGGTCAATATGTTCAGGCAGAAGCCGCGTACAGGCAGGCGTATGGAATTTCTGAAGAATGTTATCCTGCTCAAATTGGGATGGCCCGCGTAAGGCGGCTTGCGGGCGCTCCAAGCGAAGCGACAAATATTTTATCCGACCTTGTTGTCAGCCATCCGGACAGCATCCAGATAAAAAGAGAGAGGGCGATTTCCTTTTACGAAAATAAAGACTGGTCGCGCGCTCTTCCCGCTTTGGATGAACTTTTACAGTCAGATCCGAGAGACGGAGATTTACTTTTAATAAAGGCGAGTATTCTTGCGGAGCAGGGACAGTATTCGCAGGCAAACGCGGCCTTAGATAGCTATGCACCGATAAACCCGAACAACAGACAGTACCTCTTTCTTAGAGCCAAAGTTCAGGCGGAAGGAAACCGGAACCGCGATTCCGCGCTGAATTATCTGCGTTCAATTCTGCGCACAAATCCAAATGATACGCAAGCTCTTGTTTACGCGGCTGATCTGCTGATGGAATCGCAGCGTCCCGCGGATCAAACTGAAGGCAGGGAAATGCTCGATCGCCTTAGGCAAAGTTCAGGCGGATCCTCAGCGGAGGTGTTGAGCTTAAGTCTTCGCGACGCAATTCAGCGGGAACGCTGGCAGGAAGCTCAAGGGTACCTGAACCGCATTTTATCATCGCGCCGCACAGAACAGGATTTAATAGACGCGTTTTATGTTGAGCGCGGTTTGGGAAACAACGCAAGGGCGCTTAACTATGCGCGCGAATTGTACGACCGTGATAATTTCAATCATGATTATTCCGTTATTTACATTACCGCGTTAATCGGTTCAGGCAGGAGAGATGAAGCTTCCCGTCTGATTGAAGGCAGGCTGAGTTCCGCTAACAACAACCAGATAAAAAGCCGCTACTTTTATCTTCGCAGCCGCTTGCAGACAAATCAGGATACCGCTCTGAGTGATTTGCGTTCCAGCCTTTTTGAAGATCCGAGAAATCTGGACGCGCTTATCGCCACATTCGAGATGTACCACAACCGCCGCGAAGAACGCCGCGCGGTTTATTATCTGAGACAAGCTCTTGCTATCGCGCCGGAACACCCTGTGCTTAAACGCTACGAAAGAGAATACGCCTCGCTCCTCGGCAGAAATTAAAGCGTTATTGGAAAAACGCGGTTATCAGTATATTTTTTTATTGCCTAATCAGTTGATTTTTCACCTGTTTTTTACTAAAATTTAACGTAATCATGAGCAGACATTATAAAAATCGGCTTAGCGACAAATTTATCAGGTTTTCCATAGGCGCAAAACTGGTAACAATTATTACCATCCTTGTTCTTGTCTCCCTGGGACTTATTACGTTCCTTGTTTCATATATGGTCAGGCAGGATTTGGAGCTGTCTGCTGAAGAGAATAATTTTGAAATCAACAGAAGAACGGCGGCTGAAGCCGAGTATACCATCGCTAACGTAAGATCAAATTCGCAGGTGCTTGTTCAAATCATCAATTCAGCCGGAGCGGACAGCGCATACGCAAAACAGGCCGCCGGTTTTTTCTTTGCGGAAAACAAGCAGATTGCCTCTCTTGTTTTTTCCGTGCCGGGGCAGGGTGAGCGTTTCTTAATTAACGACAATTTTTTTCTTTCGCGCGGCATTGATATATCGCTTGTTGATTCTTACTACAAGACTAATTCTGCTTATTATCAAAGAGCGCTTTCGGGCGAGTCTGCCATTCAAAACGCGTCACCTTATTTTTCATATCATTTGCTCGCGTTGTTCTATCCCATACATTCAGGGCTGGCGATTTCGATCCTCTTTGCGCCTGAAAATCTCAGCAGCAGTTTTAGTTTGGGGGTGAATCAATCTTATCTTATAAACACAGACGGCGACGTTTTAATACATCCGAATCAAAGACTTGTAAGATCGGCGGCTAATATTTCCAACAGGGGATTTATCCGTTTTATCCGCGAAAATCAGGTGCGAAGCAGACAGGATCTTTATGAGGATGAAGGAGTGAAATATTTTGTCGCTTACACCAGATTGAACACAGGCGAGTCAATCATCATAACAAGCATCGAATACGATAAAATATTCGAAGGGATTAACGCGACAACCCGCCGCAATTTATATTTAACAGCCGCGGTTGTATTCCTTTCAATTCTTTTTATATGGTTTTTTTCAAAGACAATTTCTGTCGCGCTGAAAATACTCGCTAACGCGGCGCGGAAAATCGAAGGCGGTATTTTTGAACTTGATCTTGTTCCGAAAAGCCGCGATGAAATTGGTTATCTTACGGCAAGTTTCCAGAGAATGAGCAAGGCGTTAAGTGTTTTCGGGCGGTTCACGAACCGTGAAATAGCCGTAAAGGCAATGCGCGGTGAAATTAAACCCGGAGGTTTGCCGAAACACGCTACAGTCTTTTTTTCCGATATCCGGGGTTTCACGGAAAAGTCTGAAATTTTTACAAATGAATTCGGCAAGGACGCGTCCGACAAAATTGTTTTTTGGCTTAACAATTATTTTACCCAGATGATTGACTGTGTGGAAAAAACTAACGGCGTTGTGGATAAATTTATCGGCGACGCGGTTATGGCGCATTGGGGTACCGCCTACAGCGCGGGAAGCCCCGCGAAGGATGCGTTCAACGGAGTAAAAGCCGCTCTCATGATGCGAAAAGCTCTTGTGGCGCTTAATAAAAAAAGGATTCCGGGAGACCCCGGGGATCCGCCGATTTGCATCGGCTGCGGAATTAACTCGGGGATTGTAACCGCGGGGCAGCTTGGTTCCGATGTCCGCATGGAATATACGGTAATAGGCGATCCTGTAAATTTGGCATCAAGAATTGAATCGTTAAATAAACCCCTGGGAACAGATATTTTAATTTCCGAAAGCACATGGAATCTTGTTAAATATTTCTTTATTACGGAAGAAATGCCGTCTGTTACTGTAAAAGGAAAAGAAAAACCAGTCCGCCTTTTTGCGGTTGTTAACCATGTGAGCGTAACGTCGGGGCCGAGGACTCTTGCGCAGGTAAGAGAATTACTCGGCATTAAACCGCCTGAAATGTCCAAGGTTGATATTAACGCCGATGAAAAGAAATACAAGATTGGATCTGAATAATGAGAATTGAGAATTGAATAATGAGCAATGAATTGTCATTTAAAAATACTGAACGCAGGAAGGATATCAGCTCCAATACAGGCGCCTTGGATGTTATCGTTATTTTTATCTGTATCTGCGGTTTTTCAGCTTCTCTTTTCCTGTTTCAAAAAGATTTCTTCGCCACATTCCATTCATCGTTAATACCTCCCGCCGGAACCGTTACGGTTAAATACAATACCGTTCAGCGGCGTCATAACGACAGGGTGGTGTGGGACAGGCTTAGTTCGCAATCTCCGGTTTACTCAGGCGATCTTGTCCGCATAGCGCGGCTTTCCGGGGCGACTTTGAATATCGACGATAATCATATCGAGTTAGGTGAAAATACGCTTATACGCATTCAAAAAGACTCGGAAATCCTGCAAATTCAATTTTTCGCCGGTGATATAAGTATTTCGTCTAACAGCGGCGGCTCTGCTGTTAGACTGTCTGTGGGCGAACAGATTGTAGAAGTCGCGCCGGGCGCCGCGATTAACGCTTCTTCCGGTGATGACGGCCTTGTATTGCGCGTAACTGAAGGATCCGCGCAAATTATCTATAACGATGAAGTTAAGGAAATTCCAGCCGGTACAATGGTTGTTCAGGATGCACACGGAGAGGCTTATTATCCTGCGGACGCTGTAATTCCGCCGAGGCCGCTTGCCGCAGGTTCAGGAACGCTTCTGCCTGCTTTATCATTGAGACTTCCCGCAAGCGACAGCGTTATTGTTATCGGAGATCAGGAAGATTATTATTTTACATGGACAGCAAATAGTGACGCTATTTCATATTTATTTCAGATTTTTCCGGAAAACGATCTTGCGAATCCTGTAATAAGCGCTCAGGTGCGCGATAATTTTTATATTTACAGCGGGAACAGCGCTTCTCTTTCTCCCGGCAGGTATTTCTGGACTGTGATTTTTACAAATTACGCCGGAAACATTTCGGGTCCTGCAGAGCCGGGATCTTTTATAGCGGCAAGAGACAGAGCTGAGCCGCAACCGCTTCCTGTTAATGCTCAGTCTGACGGTTTAACATTTACTCAATTTGAGCTGCCCGATATAGAAGAAACACTTGCGCAGCTGCCGGTTGAAATCTTAAAGGAAGCCGCGCAGGAAATTCCGGCAGATAATATTACGTCTCCTCTGGATTCAATGACAGCGCAGCAGCAGGAATTGCTTGCTATATTGTCGCCCGACCAGCTTTCATCGTTGTCGCGGCAGCAGCTTGAACAATTAGCGTCAATGCCGCTTGGCGAACTGCTTCAATTCGCGGCAATTCCGGCCGAACAGCTTTCAGAAATGTCAGCGCAGCAAATGCGGGAAGCGCAGAATGAACAGCGGGCAGAGCGGGTTCGACAGGAACAAGCTGCTATTCGGGCTGAACGCGAACGTCAAGCGGAAATAGCGCGTCAGGCGCAAGCGCAAAGAGAACGTCAAGCGGAAATTGCGCGTCAGGCGCAGGCGCAAAGAGAACGTCAGGAGCAAATGGCGCGTCAGGCGCAGGCAGAGCGCGAATGGCAGACGGAGGTTGCGCGCCGGGAACGTGTAGCTCAAGCGGAACGCGTCAGGCAGGAGCAGAACGAAATTGCGCGTCAGGAACAGGAGCGCCGGGAGCAAAATGCAATAGAACAGGCGCAGAGGCAGGAACAGGTTGTATTGCTGGATCAGGCTGAACAGCATGAACAATCAACGCAGGAGCAGACGGCGCGCCGGCTTTTGCGCATAACTCTGCTTTCTCCGCAGGATAATACGGTAATTGAAGGGCTTGCCGCTTTAAGGCAGAGCGTTAATTTTAACTGGGATTCAGAAGAAGATATTGAATTCGCGAGATTTATACTTTCGCGTAACAGCAACCCTGTTTCAGGGCGTCCTGAAATAGACATTTCCAATCCGGATAAAACTGTGATAATCAACGGTTTGGGAGAAGGCGTATGGTATTGGACAGTTGAGGGCAGAACGCGCGAAGGCAATCCTGTAACAGCCGAATCTGCGAGGCAGATTCGCGTATTACCAATTCCTCTTCTTGAAAAACCCGCTGACATGCTTCCGGTTTCCGGAATGAAAATCGGCGCTCAGGAATTGCGGCAGCAAAAAGATATTGAATTCAGCTGGTCGGAAGTTGAAGGAGCAAACGCCTACATAGTTACCATTTACAGAGACTCAGTTCCAAGGCGCCAGCAGGTTTACCAAAGCGAGCCGTTAACAGAATTGAAACATACCTTCAGCGACTTTTTAACTTTAGAAGACAGCGGCGCTTTTTTCTGGCAGGTAGAAGCGGTTTTCTACAATAGCGAAGGAATGATAGTTCAGCGCGGTAACATAAGCCAAAATTCATTCGACCTTGATATTCCGCGGCCTGGACGAGTGCGGGCGAGAGAAACAGGGGTTCTGTATGGCAGATAAAAAAATATTCCCTGTAATTTTATTAACTGTAATTTTTTTATTTCCGGTTTCTGTGTTATGCGCACAGACTGATAATTCCGCCCTGCAGCCGGGGTATCACATCGATTACAGCGGAAATGAGCCCAGGTTTATTCAGCGCCTTATGTGGGACAAAGATGAATACGCGCTGCATTACGAGATAGAGATACAATTGTATTCCGATAGATATACAAAACATCATATTGAAATTATAAAACAGAATTTTATAAATATTTCTCTGCCGCCGGGAATGTACCGGTACAGCGTTACAGCATTTGATTTACTCGGCAGACGGACGGAAACATCCGACTGGATGGAATTCAGGGTTATCGCCGCTTTCCAGCCGGAAATTAAAAGGATTGCGCCTGCCGCTTTTTACATGGATCAAAGGCTTGAAAGAATACTGCATATCGGCGGAGAAAATATTTTTTTAGAATCTGTAATATATCTTAAAGACGGAGATAAATATATTTTTCCTCTTAAAAGAAATGATATAAGCGAATCAAGAGTAAGCCTTATTTTTGATGATGAAAAACTGATTCCCGGCAATTACAGTATCATAATTGAAAATCCCGGAGGACTAACTTGTTCGTACGGAGGATTTATTGTCGGTTATAGAAAAGCTCTGGATATATTTCTAAAGCTGGCGGCAGTTCCGGCGATACCGCTTTACGGAGAAATGCTGGATATTTTCGGATCGAATTTGTATTTATTTAACACGGCGTTTGGATTTGAAGCGGTTTCTTCAAAACGCAGTACATTTAACGGAGGTTTTGAAATTTCCACAACAGTGTACATGATAAATCCCATTTTTGTCCCGAGGTTTGATATGAACGAAATTGCGGCTGCTTTCATGGATGCCGGAACAGGAGCCGCATTCATCGATTCTGATATTAATATGGTTCTGCAAAAAAGATTATTCAATATGAAAGCGGCGATTTCTTTCCGATTCGGCGGCGGAATAACGCTTATGCTGGGTTACGGCGAATTTGCCCGAAACGAATTTATTATTCATTTGAATACTAACCTTACCTTTATGTTACTGTTCTTTGATACTTTTTACTTTGAGGTTGGAGCGGATTGTTCATTCTATACCAGCAATGTTCCTTTCGGCTTAATCAAGCCCAGGCTGGGTTTTGTCTGGCAGTTTTAGCCTTAAAAATGTCTTTTCAAACGCTATCCCACTTGAATAAAACCTTCCTTTTATGCTAATCTACCCAGGGACTTTGAAAAAAGACCTAGTAATACTATTTTTGAAGGATGTTACCCATGAATTCATTTATTTTTCCATTGTTAATGGGCGCTCAGCAGGCAGCTGGTGTTGAAGGCGGAGCTCAAGGCCCCGGAGGTTTTGGAGGTATTGTTGCTCAACTTCTTCCATTTGCCGCTATAATTCTTATTTTTTACCTGTTAATTATCAGACCGCAGAGCAAAAAACGCAAAGAAACCGAGAAAATGCTCGGCGCTCTTAAAAAAGGCGACAAAGTTGTAACAATCGGCGGTCTTTACGGCACGATCCAGAGCGTAAAAGAGACAACAGTCATCATGAAAGCCGATGATAACGTAAAACTTGAGTTTTTACGCAGCGCCATATCAAGCGTAATACAGCCCTCGGCGGCAAAAGAAGAAAAAATAGAAGATAAAAACGAGGAGAAGGAGAGTTCGGAAGAACGAAGCTCCGAAAACGGTGAATAATTATGAGTAAACGCTACAGATTCGTTATTTTACTTTTAGTGCTTGGGGTATGTTTTTTATTTTTATGGCCCACAGTACGCTGGTATTTTTTCATTCCCAGAGATCAGCAGGCGCTGGCACTGGAATCAAGGCAGCAGATAAGGATATATTCCTCTCAGGCTGCAAGTGAGGATCTGCAGCGCCTTCTCGATGCTGCGCGTTCCAACGGCGATGTTCCCGAAGATTTACATTTTATCATACCCATTGCCAAGAAGAACTACAAAGCTTTTAAACAGAATATTCCGGATAAATGGACAGCAAGAATGGTTCTTGAGGCTTTTTCATCAAGAAGGGAAGCGCAGGACGCGTTCGAACAAAAATACGCTGATGATATCTTCGCGTTAAAGAATTTGCAGCGTAACGCTGTTAAACTCGGTCTCGATCTTTCCGGCGGCCTTAGCATTGTATTGCAGGTCGGCAGAACATTAACCGACGACAATCCCGAAGACGCGATGAACCGCGCTTTGGAAGTTTTAAATAACCGCATAGACCAATTCGGTTTGACGGAACCTGTTATCAGGCGTCAGGGCAATGATCAGATTTATGTTGAAATTCCCGGCACTGCCGATCCTGAAAGAATTAATGACATCATCATGGGAAAGGGAAGTCTTACCTTCCAGCTCGAAGATTCCGATGCGACAGCGGCTTTTTACAATTACTACAGAGCCTATCCTACAACAACCTTCGACGCGAACGGCAATTTAATCAATCCTTCAATTATTCCCGCCGATACAATGATCCTCGGCTGTTACACGAAAGACAGATATGGGCTGGATGAACAGGAAAGGAATTTAGACGGTTCTCTTCGTTTCATCGCTGTAAAAAGAGAAATCGGTCTCGACGGCAACTTTATAGAAGACGCTGTTGTTGAACGCAATAATATGGACGGCAAACCGGAAGTTATTTTCAGATTGAGCGCGGAAGGCGGAGATATTTTCTACAGGCTGACGTCGGCTAATGTCGATAAAAATCTCGCCATCGTTCTTGACGATAAGGTAAAATCAAGCCCGAGAATTTCGACCGGTATCCGCGACAGAGGTACTATTACAGGTTTTAGTTCAGAAGAAGCCGAGAACCTCGCTCTTGTTTTGAGAACTGCCGCCTTCCCAGTTGAGCTTAATGTGGCAAGCCAGCAGAGTATCGGCGCTTCAATGGGAGAGGATACAATTCGTCAGGGGCTTTACGCGCTTCTTGGCGGCATCGCGGCGGTGCTTCTTTTCATGCTTGTGTGGTACAGAACGGCGGGCATAAACGCGATTATCGCGCAGTTATTAAACTTTTATATAATGTTCAGCGTGCTGTCGGCTCTTTCGTTTACGCTGACGTTACCCGCAATTGCAGGTTTTATTTTAACGATTGGTATGGCGACAGACGCGAACGTAATTATCTTTGAACGTATGAAAGAAGAAATGCGCCTAGGAAAGTCAAGAAAAGCCGTTGTAGAAGCGGGCTTTGGAAAGGCTTTCTGGGCGATCATGGACTCCAACATTACTACATTTATAGCCGCTCTTTTCCTTTCGCAGTTAGGTTCCGGCCCAATCAGAGGATTCGCTGTCGCTCTTTCAATCGGCGTTTTCTCGTCGGTCTTTACGGCGCTTTTCGTCTCCCGCCTTATTTTCGATTTCGGCACAGACGTTATGCGAAGTAAAGGACTTTCTGTAAGCTGGACAACGCGGATTCAGGAATCGGGCAGCGCAAGAGCAAAAGGAGCCAGTCTATGAAAAAGATAATCCGATTTTCAAAGTTTTTTATTCCTACGGCGGTTATCTCTTGTATTCTTGTTGTTTTCAGCATTTCAGGTTATATCCTTAATCATGGTTTTGCTCTGGGCGTAGATTTTCAAGCCGGTCTTATTCAGGAAGTGCAGGTTGCTCCCACAGCTTTCAGTATTCGCTGGAACGGGATAACAAACGCAGTTATCCAGTTTGATCGCGGCGGTATTTACATAATCATCTCCGGTTCAGGCACGGAAAGCAGAACATATTCATATCTTTTCTCTGAGCACACAACAATCGGCGCGATTAAAAACGCGATGGAAAGAGAATTAACCGATTTAGAAATAACTGTACCCGCAACTGAGAGCGTTAATTCCAGCTGGCTGCTTTTCAGCTCGCAGGGAAATCCGCTTTTAAACAGCGTTACTCCGTTTGTGATTCACTACATGGAGCCTTCAAGTCCCGCAATTGACATCTCCGAAGTAAGAACGGCAATGGCAGGTTTCAGCCAAAGCGTTGCCGTGCAAAGTATCGGGCAGCCTAGTGATCGTCATTTTATGATCCGTGTCGAAGACAAGGAAGATGATCGCGTAAGATCAGATGAAGTCGTTCAGGTTTTGGAATCCTATTTCGGCAAAGGTTACATCGCTGTGGTTCGTTCCGATTATGTCGGCTCCAGCCAGTCGCAGAAATTAATCGAGCAGGTTTTCTACCTGATACCTCTCGCGCTTTTAATTATTCTCATTTACCTGATTATACGTTTTAGACTGCAATACGCTGTCGGCGCTGTTATCGCGATTTTATATGACATTCTGGTTATCATCGCGTTCATCGTCTGGACAAGGCTTGAGTTTAACACAACATCAATCGCGGCGATTCTGACGATACTTGGTTATACAACCAACAATACAATTATCTTCTTCGACCGCGTAAGAGAGAATCTGCGTATTTACCCCGATCACTCGTTTAAAGATATTATTGATATTTCGCTTACAGGCATTTTAGGCCGCACCATAATTACTACAGCGACAACAATGCTTGCGGTTCTGTTCCTCTTTATCTTTACAACAGGCTCAATGAAAGATTTCGCTCTCATTCTGCTTGTCGGCATGACTTCGGGCGTTTATACAACATTATTTATTGTTTCTGGTTTTGTTAATTTCTGGAATGACCAGAAAACAAAACAAGAGAAGAAAAAGCTGGTTTCCGCATAACGCAGTATGATTGTAAAAAAGGCGCGCCTTCTTGGTTTCTGCATGGGGGTGCGCCGCGCTGTGGAGCTTGCTGTGAAAGAGACGCAGCAAGCCGGTGAAAGCGGTTTTCCTGTTTATACTCTTGGCTCTTTAATTCACAATCCTAAAGTATTAGAAGATCTTAAAAACCGCGGAATAAAGTCTATTGACGGTCCGCCGCGGACGCCGGATTGCTGTGTGATAATCCGCGCTCACGGCGTGACTCCTGCCGCTGAGAGCGAATTGCGCGGGACAGGGTGCCGTGTGATTGACGCAACCTGCCCCAAAGTAAAAGCAAGCCAGTTAAAAACGCAGGAGATGCTTCGCGCTGGTTATTTTCTGTTTTTGGCAGGAGAAGCGGATCACTCGGAAATCGAAGGCATTATGGGATACGCAATTAAAGCCGGTAAAGAAGGTTCAATTTCCTGCGCGGTTGTAAGCAGCGGAAAGGAAGCGGAAGAGTCCGCGGCTTCTCTTTGCGGTAAAAACAGCGGCGTGAAAACGGCTCTCCTGGCTCAGACTACAATTTCAGAAGAAGAATACCAAAGTATAGGCGAAAAAATTAAAAAATATTTTCCCAATCTGGAAATAATTGATACAATCTGCCGCGCTACAAAAGAGCGCCAGGTTGCGTTACGCGAACTGTTATGTGAAACAGATGCGGTTATCATTGCAGGCGGCAAAGAATCTGCCAATACCCGGCGGCTCCTTGCCATTGCGAAAGAGAGCGGTAAACCCTGCGCAATAATCGAAAAAGCGGAAGAAGTTCCAAAAGATTTTTTTAATTATAAAACAATTGGTTTGTGTTCAGGCGCGTCCACCCCGGATTCGGCGATTGATGATATAGAAAACGCTTTAGTTAAAACCCATCTCGCTTAACGCTTTTTCTGTCTCGGCTATTTCGTCAAACGGCATTGTTTTATCCGCGTAAATTATTGAGTTTTCGTGGCCTTTGCCCAGAAGCAATACAAGATCGCCTTCATTCGCAAGCGAAAGAGCTTTGCGGATTGCAAGAGGTCTGTCCGGTATAAGGTAAAGATTTTCACCGCGTTTAAAATCTGTTCTTTTTCCGCCTGATTGCCCGTCTTTTTCAAGCACGCCTTTTTCTATTTCTTCAAGGATGTCCATTGGCTTTTCGCCGCGGGGATCTTCGTCGCTCAGGATGATTATATCGGAATAGGATGCCGCTATTTTTCCCTGTTCGGATCTTTTTTGCGTGTCACGCTCTCCCGCGGAACCGAAAAGGCTTATTATTCTTCCATGCGTTTTATCCATTCTTGCGCGGAGCGGAGGAAAAATCGCCTGAAAAGATGAAGGCGTGTGCGCGTAATCTACCACCGCCTCAAAAAGCTGTCCCCTGTTTACGGCTGTCATTCTTCCCCTTACCGGTTTTAAATGTTTTACAAAAGGAGCGATATCGCGTAACGGAATGCCAGTTAATCCCGAAACTGTTAAAAGAGAGGCCAGAACATTGCCGGAATTGTACGCGCCGGGAAGCTGATCTCTTAACTGGATATGCTCGCCGAGCGCCGGAATGGAAATTACATACCAGTTCCCCCATGCGCAGCTTTCTATCGCTTCAAGGATAACGTCTCCGTCTCTTCCCGCGGGACTGTATCTGTATATTTTATTCTTTGTCAATTTTGTGATATAACGCGAACTTTTATCGTCGTTGTTTACAACTCCAAAAGAACCCGGAAAAGCGCTTCCCGCTTCCGGCACATAACGGTCTGCGGCGCGGAAAAGATTTGCTTTATCATCTCTGTACTGTTCCCATGTTCCGTGAAACTCAAGATGTTCATGAGTTATATTTGTTAGAACCCCTGAACAAAAATCAACATCGCCTAAACGGTTGGTTTTAACTGAAAGACCGTGAGAACTCGCTTCCAATACGGCATATTCGCATCCGTTATCCGCCATTTTCCTCAGAAGCCGCTGAACCGCCGGCGCTTCAGGAGTTGTTTGATGTTCAGAGTTCCATAAAACTTCGCCGCCGAGACAGTGCTGAACAGTAGAAATGAAACCGGTTTTTTTCCCAAGCATTGTAAGCAATTGCCAAATAAGATAAACAGTTGTGCTCTTGCCTTCGGTTCCCGTAACGCCTGTTACAAGCAAACCCTGAGACGGAAAATTGTAATAAGACGCTGAAATAGGAGACATCGCAAAACGCGCGTTATTTACTTTTATATAAACAATACCGTCTTTTTTTTCTGTAGTATCTTTCTCATAAATAATCACAACGGCTCCGCGGCTAACCGCGTCATTAATAAAAAGGCTTCCGTCGGTATGAAGTCCCGGGAGAGCGAAAAAAAGGCTTCCCTGTTTTACGTTACGTGAATCGTATTCAAGAGAGGTTACATCGGGATCAATCGATTCTCCGTTAATAGAAATAAAACCGCATTTCTCGGATATTTGCTTTGTAAAAAACCGCGAAAGATGCATGATGGCGCGTTACTCCTCGCCGAAAACAACAGCGGTAAATGTGAAAAGTTCCGCGTCCGGCATATAACAGTACCCTGAAGGAAGACCCGCTTTTAAACAGATATAATCAAGGTATTCGTCCAGATCCCATCCCTGTTCAACAGGAACCTGCGGAAGAAGCACGCCCGAACGGCCCCTGCCTGTCAGATATAACCCATGAACGCCGACCTTCACTTTTTGCGGATCCGCACAAGAAGTCATCGGTGAAAGCGCGGATATTTCAATATGACAAAATTTAATTTCTTCCTTTTTTATTGAAGGAAAACGCGGATCATGGAAAGCGGCTTCCTTTGCCATTGTGCGGACTGTTTCTATTAAAGGCAGATTTGCGGTCATTCTTCCGATACAGCCGCGTAAACTGCGTCCCGGAAGCATATGGAGAGTAACAAACGCGCCGCATGGAACATTCAGGTTTGAATCGGCGCTGATATCTCCCTGCCATAACGGATCGCGCCCTTCCAATTTTGCCGAAATTGACTCCCGCGCCTGTGCGAGCAGAATATTTTGTTCTTCTTTGGTTATAGTGAATTCCATGTAATTAATATATTATAATAAAGGTAGTTTTTATGGAACAAGGAAGAAAGTCAAAAACAATAAAAATAGGCGGTTTTTCCCATATTCACCCAGTTTTTATAGGCGGAGATAACCCCATCGTCATTCAAACAATGTGGAAAGATTCACTTTCGCTTTCCGGTTTACAGAATGCCGCCGCTAAAATTGAAGAGATAGGCTCAATGGGATGCGGTCTCATACGTTTCGCGGTTCCCGACATCGAGTCTGCCGAAATACTTGGCAAGCTCGCTCAAATGGTGTCAATGCCGATTGCTGCGGACATTCATTTTGACTATAAAATCGCCCTTCGCTGTATGGATTTCCCCATTGCAAAAATCCGCATTAATCCCGGCAATATCGGCGGACGTGAAAAAGTCCGCCTTGTTCTGGAAAAAGCCGCCGCAGGTTCAATTCCCGTCAGAATCGGCGTAAACGCGGGAAGCTTGCCTCAGGACCTCCGCAAACAGGTTGATGAAGGCAGTTTGAGTACTGCCGAAGCACTGGTTCAGGCAGCTGAAAGGGAAATAGCGTTTTTTAAGGATTTTGGTTTTGCGAACTATCTGGTATCAATGAAAGCCAGTACAATTGCCGATACTATAATAGCGAATCGTTTTTTTTACGCGGGAACCGGCAATTTTGAGGGATATTCTCCCCTGCATATCGGGGTGACAGAAGCCGGTCCCCTGACAGCCGGAGTGGCAAGGAATACAGCCGCTTTAGTGGCATTATTAACGGAAGGGATCGGCGACACGATACGGGTATCCCTTTCTGACACCATGGAAAACGAAATAATCGCCGGCAGGGAAATAATAGCCGCCGCCGCTCAAATAGCAGCCGGCAACAGCAGGCTAAGACGCAGGGGAGTTAATATAATTTCCTGCCCCCGCTGCGGAAGGCACAGTTTCGATACCCACGGTTTTTCCGGCCGCTGGCTGTCAAGACTTTACGCTATGGACAAGGATATAACTGTGGCAATCATGGGCTGTGAAGTAAACGGCCCCGCTGAAGCGAAACATGCCGATTTGGGCATAACGGGAGCCGGAGATAAAGTGCTGTTATTCAAGCATGGAGAGGTTGTTAAAACAATTACAGCAGATGAAGCAGATAATGTTTTTGAAGAGGAATTAAGAAAATTATGAATGGAATTAATGGAAATTATCGGAGCGCGGGTTCGCGCCGGTTTATGCGGTTCACTGTAAAATTCTTATTTTTATTTTTTTTCTCAGCGTCTTTATCCGCGCAGCAGCCGATTGCGCCGCCTTGGTGGTTATCACTTGAAATCGGTAAGCAGAATTTCAGAGCCGGGGATTTCGGATCGGCTTTAATATTATTTGATGATGCCCGGCGGGACAGGCGGGCCATGTATGAACAAATGGAGCGCGATATTATTACATTGCTTTCCATTAATGAGGTTCGCAGAATAGGGGACTCATTGGAAAGAGTAGAGCGTTATGCGAAAGACAGGCATTATAACGCCGCTTCTGCCGCGTTCAGTGAACTTTATTTTCGCGTTCCTAAAGCCGGATTTAACAATTCGGCTTTGTCGGCTCTTGCCGCTTTTGACAGGCTGAAAAATTATCCTGAAGCTGAATATTGGATCGGCGAAGTTTACCGCGTTGAGGGAGAACTGCCGCTTGCTCTGTCTCAGTATCAAAAAGCGTATTCATTGCGCAGCATCGCGGACGATCCCGGTTTCGGCGCTTTTTTACAATATAAAATCGCCGGTATTCACAGCATAAGGCAGGAATATACCGAAATGATAGATGTGTATCTTTCGATTATCAATGAATCAGATACGTTTTGGCCGAACTCTGGAAGTAATGGAGATAACGCGCCTGTTTCTGACGCGCAAGCGGCCGCTTCTTTTGCGAGATCCGCCATGACAAGAACGTTAACAGAACACGGCATTAACCGTTTTTTAGAATTATACAGATACAACAACAGCGTTGTAGAACCTGCGCACAGGCTGCTTGGTTTTTATTTCGCGCCGCGAAGCCGTCCGTCCGCCGAACAGCATTTAATGTTCTCGTTCCTTATTCAAAATTCAATTATTATAGAAGAAGTAAAACGGCGCAAATTTGATTTTACATATATAGACCTTTCATCACTGGCGCAAGAAATATACAACAGCTCGCTTTTATTATCGTACATTGATGAAGTTGAGTATTTTAAAACAATCTATTATTTCGGCGTAAGCCTCTACTGGAACGGAAAAACGTCTTCAGGCCGCTCGCTTTGGGAATTCCTCGCGTCGCAGCCGCAGGCGGGGGAGTGGAACAGCCGCGCTGTTATGCAGCTTCGAAACCCGCGCCCGGAACCGCTGATTGAAGCTCCTAGGAGTTAAAAAAGATAAGAAAACTGACTGCGTCTATATGGAGTTATGCGAAAGACTAAGCCAAGAAAAAATATAAATCTAAAAGATATTAATGTTGGCATAATAATAGGAATACATAAAAAATAATTATGTTTAAGAAATTTATTGAATATGTGGGTAATAATTTTAGAAATCCTAATGGAATAGGCGGGAAAATAACCACTAAAATAATGAATATAATGAATCAAAAACAATATAAAACAGTATTTGATAATATTAATTTAGAAAATAATGATGTTCTATTGGATATAGGATTTGGAAATGGATATTTAATAAATAAATTATTCAAAAAGAATAAAAATATAAAATTATATGGTATAGATATATCAAAAGATATGGTAAATATTGTTTCTAAAAAATATAAACAATATATTGACAATAATTGTCTAA